>Ga0081538_10000638_pt1 | contig 38813 bp, 38 predicted proteins | sample TabmetS5T2R1_FD_71022 | JGI IMG/M metagenome (GOLD analysis project Ga0081538, IMG submission 71022) | Tabebuia heterophylla rhizosphere microbial communities from the University of Puerto Rico - S5T2R1 | ecosystem: Host-associated > Plants > Roots > Rhizosphere ...
CCGGGTCAAAGCGGAAGTCGTGCGCTGGCGCGAAGTGGTGGAGCGGGCGGGCATCAAGGCGGAGTGAGGGGAGATCGCATGCGGTCTGCAGCTAACTCCTGCAGCGAGCGGGCGATTATCAACGCTTCAGGAGGGACAGGGAGGGGTGCACGGATTGACGTGGCAACTTCAGGCGCGGCAGCATGCCGTCGTTCGCGCACCACCGGGGAGGCATCTCGGCATGGGCAGAGTATGGAAATGCGCCATCGCGGCCCTCGTCATTGCGGCCGGCTTCGTCACCGGCGCGCGTGCCGCCTATCCGGAGCGGCCGATCACCTTCATCGTTCCGTTTCCGGCGGGCGGGCCGACCGACATCATCGCTCGCATTCTCGCCACCGCGCTGTCGCAGTCGATTGGGCAGAACGTCATCGTCGACAACCGCGGTGGGGCGGCGGGCAATATCGGGATGGGCATCGCGGCGCGCGCGACGCCCGACGGCTACACGTTCCTGCTCACCTCCACCGCGATTGCCGTCAACCCGGCCCTGTTCAAGAGCCTGCCCTACGATCCGTTCAAGGACTTCGTCCCGGTCACCGAGCTGGTCAACGCGCCCAACGTCGTGTTCGTGCGGGCCGATTCCGACATCAGGTCGCTGGCCGATCTGATCGCCCAGGCCAAGGCCAACCCGGATAAGTTCAATTATGCTTCGCCCGGCGCGGGGACGAAGTCGCACCTGACCGGCGAGCTGCTCAAGCTGCGCGCCGGCATCAACATGGTGCACGTGCCGTTCCGCGGCGGCGGTCCGGCCACCCAGGCGGTGCTGTCCGGCACCACGCAGGTGGGATCGGTGGCGCTGGCGCCGGTGGAGCCGCTGGTCAAGGAAGGTCAGCTCAGGGCGCTGGCGGTGACGGGCGCCGAGCGCTGGTTCTCGCTGCCGGACATTCCCACCATGATCGAGCAGGGATTCCCCGGCTTCGTCTCCGACACGTTCAACGCGCTGTTCGCGCCGGCCGGCACGCCGCCCGAGATCGTGGCGCTCATGGTGCGCGCGAGCCGCACCGCGATGCAGCGCCCGGAAGTGCGCGATGCGGCGCGAAAATCCGGCTTCGAGATCGTCGCCGGCACGCCCGACGACCTGGCCGCCCGGCTGGCCGCCGAGGTGCCCTTGGTCAAGGACCTGGTGGCCAGGACCGGCATCAAGACGGAGTGACGCTCGCCACAGAACGTCTCAAGCCTGATCGGCCGCCGGGGCGGGGATGCGCCGCTGGTCGAAGCCGCGCTCCTGCATCACATAGACCTCGCGAACCAGGATATGCGTCGCCACTTCGTTTTCGGTGCGGCCGAGCTTTCCGAGGGTGGCGAGGAGGACCAGATAATTGAAGGTCTCTTCCGGCAGCGTCAGGCTGAGCGAACGCGCCTCGGAGCGATTTTCGGGCCGAGCCATCTCAACGCCTCAAGGTTACAACGGCCTTATAATGACATTATAACCCTTGCCTGGCGAATCGAATCATGTGAGGCTTCAGGCTCAAGTGATGGATGTATGAGGCCCCCGCGGCGCCCGGGCAGGGTGCCACTTCTTAAGACGAGAGCGATCTGGAGAACCGACGAAGGACGCGAGCCGGCAACGGCTCCGTCAACGGGACAATATTGGGCCAGCACGGTGCCGGGAAAGGAAGGCAATCGCTTGCAAGCTTGAGGTCGTCAAGATGATCGCAACAGGAAGGACGTGGACGGCTGAGCGCCTCGAGCAGCTGAAAAGCCGTTTCGATGCTGGGCTGTCGTGCGGCGAGATTGCCCGCGAGATCGGCGTGAGCCGCAATGCCGTCATCGGCAAGATCAATCGCCTGCGTCTATCGCGCGTCCAGGGTGTGACCACACGGCAGCGGCCGCGCAAGGCGCCGCTGCGGCTCGTCACCCAACATGACATCCTGACGGCGCTGCGCGCCCAGCCGCCGCCTCCGGCCGAACAGGCGCCCATTCACCATGGCTTCCGGTGCTCGCTGGTCGAACTCGGCAAGGGCACGTGCCGCTGGCCGATCAGCGACCCGGGCGCTCGCGACTTCGGCTTCTGCGGCGACAAGTCGGTCGATGGCCTTCCCTATTGCGCGGCGCATGCCCGCATCGCCTATCAACCGGCCGCCGCCCAGCGCAGCGCGCGCCGCTGATCAGCCCATCCGACAAGCTCACTTGATCATGCTGTTGGGAATGATCAGCGCGATCTCCGGAAAGGCGATGAGGATTGCGATGCAGACGGTCATCGCCAGCCAGAACGGCAGGATGCCGGCGAAGATCTCGGTCATCGGCACGTCCGGCACCAGCCCCTTGACGATGAACACGTTGATCCCGACCGGCGGATCGATCAGCCCCATTTCCAGCACGATGACCATGATCACGCCGAACCAGATCAGGTCGTAGCCGAGCGTCTGCATGATCGGAATGACGATCGGCAGCGTCAGCACCAGCATGGAGAACCCTTCGAGGAAGGTGCCGAGCGCGACATAGACCGCGAGGACGATGATCAGGATGACGACCCGCGGCACGTCGAGGCCGGCAAGTCCCTGGGCGATGTGCTCGGGCAATCCGCTGAGCGCCAGGAACGGCCCGAACACCAGGGCGCCGATCAGGATCAGGAACACCAGGGCGGTGACGTTGACGGTCTCCACCAGTATTGCCGACAGGTTGCCGCCGCCGAGCGAGCGGCGCCACAGCGCGTAGAGGAACGCCAGGAAGCTGCCGATCGCTGCCGCCTCGGCGGGCGTGAACACGCCGAGATAGATCCCGCCGATGCTGACGCCGACGATGGTGACCATCGGGCCGGCCTGCACCAGGCTTTTTCTGCGCTCCACCCAGGCGACGCGCGGCCCCGGCGGCCCGTAGTTGGGGCGAAACCGCATCCAGATCGCCACGGTGAGCATGAAGATGGCGGTGAGCAGCAGTCCGGGCAGGATGCCGGCGAGCAGCAGGCGGCCGATCGACTGCTCGGTCAGCAGTCCGTAGATCACAAAGGCCGTGCTCGGCGGAATCAGGATGCCGAGCGTCCCGCCCGCCGCGATCACGCCGGTCGCCAGGCGATGGCTGTAATGGTAGCGCCGCATCTCGGGCAGGCAGACCTTGCCCATCGTCACGGCCGAGGCGACGCTCGAGCCGGACACGGCGGCGAATCCGGCGCAGGCGAGGATCGTCGCGTGCGCGAGCCCGCCGCGCCAGTGGCCGATCCAGGCATAGGCCGCGGCGTAGAGGTCGCGGGCCATGCCGGAGGCGGAGCCGAAATTGCCCATCAGCACGAACAGGGGAATGACGGCAAAATCGTATACGGCCGCATAATTGTAGGGATAGCTGCCGAGGGCCGCGAGCGCCGCCGTCCAGCCGTTGAGCACGCCGAATCCGACGATGCCGGTGAGCAGCATGGCGGTGCCGATCGGCATGCGCAGCGCCATCAGGCCGAGCAGCACCGCAATGCCGATCAGGCCGACCCAGTCACCGCGCGACATCTTCGGATCCCGAAGGCTTGCGACGGAGTAACCGGACGGTCTCGATCAACAGCACCGCGGCATACATCGCCGAGCCGAATGCCACCGTGAGCTGGAACGGAAAGTGCGGCCAGCGCATCATGTTGCTGACGCGTTGGCTCGTGCTCAGCGCCTCGCCGGCGGTCAGCCAGGCGATCGCGGCAAACAGCACCGCGCTCGCCAACGACAGCGCGGCCGGAACGAAGCGCAGCCGCGGGTCGTCGAGCGGGCGTTCGAGAATGTCGACCGCGACATGCCCGCCTGTCCAGCCGCAATAGGCGATGCCGAGGAAGACGATCACCGACATCGCGAACTCGGTCAGCTCCAGCGAGCCGCTGAACGGCGCGTTGAACAGGTAGCGCAGCACGACGTCGAGGACGGTATAGAGCATCAGCAGCAGCAGCACGCCGCCGCCGATCAGCGCCAGCGTGCGCAGGAAGCGGCCAAACAGATCCATTTGCGCTCCGGCGCTGCGCACGCGCTATCGTTCAGCTCAGCAGCCCGTACGCTCCCACCAGGCCGCGGCCGGGCAGACCGGCCTTCTCGGCTTCCTCGACCTTGCGGTTGATCAACGGCTTGAACGCGTCGACCCAGCGCTGCCGCTCCTGCGCCGACAGGGTGATGACCTCGCGATCCTTGCGCGCCGCGGCCAGCGCCGCATTGTTCTGCTCGTCATAGGTGTCGGCGCCCTTGAGGCTGAGTTTCAACCCGGTGCTGTCGTCGATCGCCTTCTTCAGGTCGGGGGCAAGCCTGTCGTAGCGGGCCCGGTTCATCGCCACCAGGAACGGCGACCGGCCGAGCGGCGCATTGATGGTGAAATAGCGCGCGACCTCGATCAGCTTGAAATCGACCGCCGCCGACATGGGGATCATGGCGGCATCCACCACGCCGCGATCGAGCGAGTTGTAGATCTGGTTGGCTGGCATATCGATCGGGATCGCGCCCAGGGTCTCGAGCTGCGCCGATTGGGCCGCCGACGGGGTGCGGATCTTCAAGCCCCTCATGTCATCCAGGCTGCGCACCGGCTTGCTCTTGCTCATGATGCTGGCGGTGTCGGAATTCCACAGCATCAGCACCCTGGCGTACTGGTATTCGCGTGCCAGGAAGCGGTCGAAATTGGCCCACAGCTTGCGCGTGCCGTCGGCACCGCTCTCGGCCATGCCGGGCAGCTCGGTGAGCGCCATCATGGGGAAATCGTTCGACGTATAGCCGGGCAGCGTGAAGCAGATGTCGGAGATTCCCTGCACCATCTGGCGATAGAGCTCGGGCGGCTTGCCGCCGAGCTGCATCGACGGGAAGATCCGCACGGTCAGCTTGTTGCCGGTCGCGTTCGGCAGCTCCTGCGACCAGGGAATGATGACCTTGTGCATCTGGATGTGGGTCGGCGGCACGAACGTGGCAAGCTTGAGCTCCTCCTGCGCCAACGCCGCGCGCCACGGCAGCGCGGCAGCCGCGCTCGTGGCGAGAGTTCCGGTGACCAATGTCCGGCGAGTCGCATCCATGGGAATCCTCTCTGGATGGTTGTCGTTGACGGGAGCGGATGTTACCGATGTTCGCCCGCGGGTCAATTTGCCGGCTGTGTGCCGCCGCCGGCGGCCCCGTGTGGCGCCACGAGTTCGCGAACCTTGCAAAAGTGGGCGCGCGCCCCAAGGTGATACAGGCCAGCCTTCAAGATGAGGCTCGGCCAGGGGAGGATTCGGTGCGACGGCTGATATTCGCTGCGGTCCTGTCCCTGGTCGCCTTGGCGCCCGCGTCGGCCGACGTGCGGATACTGTCGAGCTCGGGCGGGGAGGTCATCGAATATCTGAGGCTCTTTGCGACGCTGAGGCAGACCGGCGAACGGGTCGTCATCGATGGGCCCTGCTTCTCGGCCTGCACGCTCGTGCTGAGCGCAATTCCGCGCGGCCGCATCTGCGTCACGCCGCGCGCCGTTCTGGGCTTCCATGCCGCCCGCTGGGTCGACCAGCACGGTCGGGAATACTCCGCCGCGAATGAGACGCGCATGCTCGCCGCCACCTATCCGGCGGAAATCCGTGCCTGGATTCAGCGGCGCGGAGGCCTCAACGCGCGGCCGCTTTTCCTGCGCGGCCGGGAGCTCGCCGCCCTGTATCCGCGCTGCCGGTAGCGTGCGCTGACGTCGCCGCAAGACAAGAAGGGCTGCCGTTGTCGGGCAGCCCTTCCATTGTCAGGCCGCGGTCCGGCACGCCGGACCCCGACGCGAAACGCATCAGGCGGCGCAGACCTCGACTAAGGCGAGGATCCAGGTTCGAGCCGGCGACCGGGCCGTGAGACAATGAGACACTGGATCACCTCCTTTCGGTTGTTGACGGTACCGGCAATGTACAGCGTCGAGGCTGATTCTGTAAGATGAACTTATGGTTAGGGAAGGGACCTCGGAATGATGGGTAGGCCGGCCGCAGTCGCCGCGCTGGTGGCGGCTCTGATGGCTCCCGCCGGCGCGGCCGACTGGCCGGCAAAGCCGGTCCGCATCGTCGTTTCCTACGGCCCGGGCGGCGCCGCCGACACGCTGGCGCGCCTGTTTGCCGAGGCCTTGAGTACCGCGTTCGGCAAACAGTTCTACGTGGAGAACCGGCCCGGCGGCGGCAGCGTGGTGGGCAGCGACATGGTGGCGCGGTCGGCCGGCGACGGTTACACGTTCATGTTGTCGGGCATGTCCACGCACGTGCTGGCGCCGGCGATGAACCGCAATGCCGGCTTCGATCCCATGCGCGATTTCACACACGTGGCTTATCTCGGCGGCGCGCCCAACATGTTCGTCGTCCATCCGACGTTCGGCGCCGCGTCGTTTGCCGCGTTCATGGCGCGGGCGAAGGGCGAGAAGGATGGATTGCAGTATGTCTCGCCCGGCGTCGGCAGCGTCGGCAACCTGGTGGCCGAATATCTCGCCGCCAAGGAGAACATCCGGCTCACCCACGTGGCCTATCGCGGCGGCGCCGGCGCCCTGGTGGATCTCGTCGCCGGGCACGTGAAGGTCGGCATGATGAGCTACTCGACCGCGGGCGAGCACGTGCGGGCCGGCAAGCTCATCCCGCTCGCCATTTCGTCGGCCGCGCGGCTTGCCGATTTTCCCGATGTGCCGACCTTGAACGAGCTCGGCTATCCCGACCTGGTCGCGACCACATGGTGGGCGCTCTCGGCGCCGGCCGGCCTGCCGCAGGAGATCGCCGACAAGGTCAATCGCGCGATCGCCGCAAGCTTCGGCCTGCCGCAGGTGCGCCGGCAGCTGACCCAGGATGCGGTCGAGACGAAGGCGATGACGCCGGCCGAAGTCGCGCAGTTCATGCAGGCCGAGATCGACAAATGGGCTCCGATCGCCAGGCGGGCGGTCGAGACGAAGTAACGGAAGGGAGACTCCGATGAGCAAGCGATTGGCCGTGCTGGCGGCCGGCCTGAAGACCATCAGCGCCGCGGCGACAATCCTGGTGGCGATCAGCGCATTGGCGCTTGGCGCGCCGGCGCTCGCGCAGGAGGATGTGGCGGCGTTCTACCGCGGCAAGACGCTGCGTATCGTCGTCGGCGTGGCGGTGGGCTCGGGCTACGATATCAACGCCCGCCTGCTGGCGCGCCACCTTGGCGCGCACCTGCCGGGCAATCCCACCATCATCGTGCAGAATCAGCCGGGCGCCGGCAGCCTGACCATGACGAACCAGCTCTATGCGGCCGGTCCGTTCGACGGCACGGCGATCGGCGCCCCGTTCAATGGAGCCCCGACCACGCCGCTGCTGCAGCCGGCCGGCGCGCGCTTCGATCCGGTGAAGCTCAACTGGATCGGCTCGACCAACCGGGAGACGCAGGTGAGCTATCTGTGGCACACCGCGCCGGCGCAAAATCTCGCCGATCTCGCGACCACGGAAGTGATCGTCGGCGCGCAGGCGCCCGGCTCCACCCAGTACGATTTCCCGGTTCTCGCCAATCATCTGTTCGGCTTCAAGTTCAAGGTCATCACCGGCTACGAGAGCACGCCCAAGATTCACCTGGCGATGGAGCGTGGCGAGATCCACGGCAACGGCGCCACCAACTGGTCGACGCTGAAAGCGCTCAATTCCAGCTGGATCGAGGAGAAGAAGGTGAGGGTGATCGCGCAATGGGCGCTCAAGCGGCATCCCGAGCTGCGCGACGTCCCTCTGATCCTCGACCTCGCCAAGACCGAGGCCAACCGCGCCGCCGTGCGGCTCGTCATTGCGCGGCTGGAATACGGTCGGCCGTTCTTCATGCCGCCCGGCGTGCCGCTGGAGCGGGTCGCCGTCGTGCGCCGCGCCTTCGACGCCACGATGAAGGATCCGGCCTATCTGGCCGAGGCCGAGAAGCTGAGGATCGACGTCGATCCCTTGACCGGCGAGGACGTGGCCGCCCTGGTCGACCAGGTCACGCGCACGCCCGGCGACACGGTCGCGCGCGTACGCACCGCGCTGGAGAACAGGTAGTCGGCACGCCTGCGCTTCCATTGTGGCATTCCGCTCCCTACATGACCGCTTCACGACCTTTCAGGAGAGAAGCCGTTCATGCCGAAGCCCGTTGTCGTATCGATTCCGCATAGCCTCGGCCGGGACGAGGCGGTGCGCCGGTTGAAATCCGGATTGGAGCGGGCGCGCACAACGTTCGCGGCGCAGTTCGCCGTGCTCGATGAGACCTGGTCGGGCGAGCATCTCGATCTGCGCCTGGCCATTTTTGGCCATGCGACCAGCGGCACGATCGACGTCGCCGACGATCACGTCCGGATCGAGATCGAGCTGCCGTGGCTGCTCGGAATGATCGCCGACAAGGTCAGGCCGATGATCCAGAAGCAGGGTCAGCTCATGCTGGAGAAGAAGTAGCGGCGGCGGGCCGCGCCGGGCGGCGGCGATGCGGTCGATTCAGGAACCATTTGTTCGTTCAAGAGTTTGATAGCGCACGAGAAGGCCGATAGGTCCGGCCATGGCGCGCCTGTGGAACGAGACGGTGGGCGACGCTGCGGGCGAGCGACGAAGAGCGTTTCTTGTCACTGTCGTCACCCGGGCCGTCATGATGCTGATGAATCCGCCGGCGCAATGCTTGGGAGAACCAGCATGGCGCGGCGACGGCGATCGCGACCGGGTTTGAGTTGGGGCATCATCGGCTGGCTCCTCGCGCTCACAATCATCGGTGCGGCCGCCGGCCTCTACACGTTTGCCAGGATCACCTACCGCGTCGCGGTCGGTCCCGAGGGGGGCGAAAACCAGCGCATCTTTGCCGCGCTCAATCCGATCTTCGCGATGGAAAGCTCGTTGATCCGCCTGGTCGGCGTGCCGACGAGCGACCCGCACGCAACCGCCAGGGCGCTTGATGCGGGCGAGGTCGATCTCGCCATCATCCGTCCCGATCTCGCGGTCCCGGCGAATGGCCGCACCATCGCGATCTTGCGGCAGGAGCCGGTCCTGCTGATGGTTCCGGCCAACGGCACGGTCGAGAAGGTAGCCGATCTCAAGGGCAAGACGATCGGGCTGGTCAAGGGCGGGGGGCTCAACGGCGCCATTCTCGATACCATCCTGAAGTATTACGAAGTGCCGGAGCCGGGCGTCCGACGTGTGGATTTGAGTGCGCACGAAGTCGCCGACGCGGTCAGGAAAAAGCGCGTGGCGGCTTTCTTCGTGATCGGCCCGGTGGGCCAGGGCGTGGTCGCCGACGTCGTTGCGGCGATCAGCAAGGCTGGCAACGGCGCGCCGGAATTCCTCGCGGTCGAGGAGGCGGAGGCGATCGCCCGGCGCAACCCCACGCTGGAGAAGCTCGAAATCGCGCGCGGCGCGCTGCAGGGCAGCCCGGCGGTGCCGGACGAGACCATCACCACCCTGGCGGTAACTCGGCGCCTGGTGGCCCGCAGTTCGATGTTCGACTGGCCGGCCGGCGAGATCGCCCGGCTGTTGTTCATCCAGAAAGCGAAGATCAACACCGAGCTCCCGTTCGCCTACCAGATGGAGGCTCCCGATACCGACAAGGATACGCTCCTGCCGGCGCATCCGGGGGTGGCGGCCTATGTGAAGGGCGAGCAAAAGAGCTTCTACGATACGTTCGAGAGTCTCTTTTGGATGGCCTGGATGCTGTGTACTCTGCTTGGCGTGTCCTATGCGGCGATCCGAAGCCGCATTAACCGGAACAAGCATGACGCGACGGCGGACGCGACCGCCCGCGTGCTCGCCATGCTGTCGGAGGCGCGCGGCGCCGATGCGAAGCGATTGGATCTCCTCGAGCGCGAAGCGGACCGGCTGCTGCAATGGTCGCTGCACCGGCGGGCGAACGATGCCATGGACGAAGAACGGTTTCGATTTTTGACGCTCGCGCTCGATCGTGTGCATCAGGCGGTCGAGCGGCAGCGCCACCGGGTGCGCGAGCCCGCGCTCGAGCCCTCCGAATGACCCTGCGGAGAAGCGCGACATGTCAACCCAAGCGGTGCCGGGAGTCGACGGTGCAGCCGGTTCGCCCGCCACGCCTGCGCCTGCCGTGACGCTGCCGCCGTTGCGCCGCATTGACATTGCGAGCTTCATCCTGTGCCGGCCGCTGTATTACATGCTGGCGCTGCTCGTGCTGGAAGCGCTGCTCTCGGCCACCACCACCTACCTCGTCATCCAGGCCGGCCGTGACGTGGCGAGCGGGAATTTCATCGTCACCGATCTGGTCTGGATCTTTTGCGCCCAGGCGGCTTCGTACGCGTCCGGCGCGGTCAGCTGGATTTTCGCCGAACAGGCCGGCTACGGCGCATTCGGCCGCTACGTGCTGCACTTCGCGCGCCAGAACCGGTACGAGACCAGGTTGCTCAACGATCGGGTCATGCGCGAGCAGGTCGAGCCTTTCCTCACCGGCGAGACCTTCTACATCTTCTTTCACCTGATGTACGAGCTCGAAGGCGACCTGAAGCTGTTGCTCGGGCTCACCTTCAACTCGATCGTGCTCGGCATGGAGATCGACGCCGGCCTGCCGATCGCCTACGCCGGAGTGTTCGTCGCGCTGTTCGGGGTGCAGTTGCTGCTGCGCAAGCCGATCGCCAATGCCTATCTGGTGAACCAGCAGATGACCAACCGCATGACCGCCCAGGGCTATACGGCGTGGGACAACGTGTTCGTCGGCAACCGCTACAATCTTCGCCTCTGGCTCGCCGGCTTCAAGGCGCGGCTGCGCGACGCGCTGCACGCGCAGATCAAGGCGGTCATCGCCCGCGAAGGGATGAGCGCGATGGGCGGGATCATCGCGCTGGCCGTGGTGTTCGCCGTGATGATAGCGATCGCGGCGCGCGACACAACCGACGCCGGCGTGCTGATCGCCATGGCCGCCACATTGCCGCGCCAGATCGAGATGACGCACGACGTGCACCAGCTCGCCTCGGGATGGAACGAGCTCGTCGCCATCTGGGCTCGCATCGGCGGCGTGACCGACAACATGCGCCCGGCGCCCGATCCGGCTCACGACGAGCGCATCCAGTTCGACCGTCTGATCCTGCGCGAGGGCGAGGACACGATCGAGGCGGGCACGATCGAAGACGCGCTGCGCGCCGTGCTCCGCCGGCCGAACGGGCGCGTCAACGTGCGCGGCGGCAACGCCACGGGCAAGTCGACCCTGCTTGCGGCGTTGAAGGCGAATCTCAGGACGCGGGCCTACTATTGGCCGACCACCGAGCGGCTGGCGTTCCAGTTCGGCGATGCGGCTCCGCCGCAGCAGGCCGAGGCGGCGGCGCAAGCCGAGGCGGCGGCGAAGGCTAGCAAGGGCGGGCGCCGGCGCAAGGCCGGCTTCTCATCCGGCGAGCGGCAGCTGCGCTCGCTCCAGGAGATCGTCAAATATACCGACGCCCCAATCTACCTGCTCGACGAATGGGACGCCAATCTCGACAAGAAGAATCGCGCCGCCGCCGAGCAGCTGATCGATGAGCTGGCGCAGCGCGCGCGTGTGGTTGACATCTCCCACCGCGATCGCGGATGACGACCGATTCCGGCGCCCCGCCGAGACCTTGACCGCGCAGTTTGCCGCCGAAGCGAACCGGTCTTCGCGGCCCTGCCTGCTGATTCAAACGCCGACCCGCAGGGTTCGCTCAACCTAGGCGGCCGTGGCCGCCTATGCCATCTTGCGCGATGAGCACCGGCACTCCGTGGTACCGGCTTGGGCCCGCCATCCACGGCGCCAGCACGTTCGCCTATGCGGACGTGCTCGGCAAGGTCACGCTCAATGCCGGCGCCGACGTGCTCACCTTGGCGACGTTCCGCAGCTACGTGGGTCTGATCCTGGTCTATGCGTGGCTACAGCTCGGGTCGCGGCCGCAATCCATCACGCCGCTGGCGAAGTGGATCTCGCTCGGGCTCGGCGTGCTGTTCACCGGCAACGTGTTCGGATTGTTCAAGGCCTTCGAGCTGATCGAAGTGCCGGTTGCGGTGCTGACCTACTTCATCTATCCGCTGCTCACCGGGCTTGCCGCCGCGGCAGCCGGCGTCGAGCGTTGACGCCGCGCGGCATCGCTGCGGCGCTGGCGGCCGTCGCCGGCCTGGCCATGATGATCGGCGCGCATCCGGCCGGCCTCGCCGCGCTCGGCATCATGGCTGCAATCGGCGCCGCGATCTGCCGCGTGGCGATGCTGCTGATCACTCGCTCGGGGCTCGCCGGCACCGACCCGCGGCTGATCACCTGGTACTCGCTCGTCTCCTCCACCATCCTGTTCACTGCCTTCGCGCTGGCTACTTGGAATTGGCAGCCGCCAGCGGGCGCGCTCGGCTGGTTCGCGCTCGTCGGCCTCGGCGTCGCGACCACGGTGGGCATCCTCGCCGTGTACGTCTCCACCGTGCGGATCGAGCCGTTCCGCAGCGCGCTGTTCATGAATCTCGAGCCGCTGCTTACTGCCATCGGCAGCGCGATCTTCCTGGGCGAAGTGCTCAACGCCCTGCAGGTGCTCGGCGGGGCGAGCATGCTGGCCGCTCTGGTGGCGTTCCAGATGCGGCGGTGAGAACTCCTACCGGCCGCCGCGCTTGAAGAACTGCACGGCGCGCTCGTGCTTCTCGGCTGCCGCGCGCGTCTTGAAGGTGCCGAGATTGCGGCGCCTGCCGGTTCTCGGGTCCCGCTTGCGCGAATAGAGGCGGTACTCGCCCGATTTGAGCTTGCGGATCATCGACCGCACCGCGGTTGTGCGAGCTTGTGAATCAACCGCCGGGCAACGACGAAGGTTCCGGCCCAGCTAATACCGCCGGCCGAACCCCGGGTCGTAGGTCCGCGAGCGCGGATCGTACGGCTGCATGCCGTAGGGCGACTGCTGGTATTGCGGCTGCACAGCATAGGGCTGGCCGTACTGCGGCTGGGCGCCATAGGGCTGATAGGCCGGCCGCCCGTAGGGCTGCTGATACTGATCCTGGTCGCGCTCCTGAGATCGATATTGCTGCAGCTCCAGGGGCTCGCGTGCCCTCTGCCGTTGCGCCGGGCGGCCGGCAACCAACGGCGGCGCCTGGCCGGTGAGCACCACTCTGGTGTTGCTCAAGCCTTCCGCCTTCACCAGGGCGAACAGGGTGGCGGCGTTTTGCGGCGCCAGGCGAACGCAGCCGTGGGAAACGGCCGCGCCGAGGCGCTTGGTCTCATACGTGCCGTGGATGGCATGGCCCACCTTTGTGAAGAAGATCGAGTGCGGCATGGGCGCCTCGTCCCATTCCTTGGAGTAATGGTCCTCCTCCAGGCGAAACGGCGTGAAGGTGCCGGACGGGGTCGCATAGCCGGAGCGACCGGTGGAGACCGGCCACGTGTAGCGCGGCACCCCGTCGATCGCGACGGACATCTGCTGGCTTGCCTTGTTGATAGTGATGAGGACGCCGGCCTGGACGGCGGAAGCGACGCAACACAGCACCGCGGCCGTCAGGCTCGCGAAAACGCCGCCCCTCGAACGCATGACAGGTACTCACCTTTGGCGGAGAGCGCCGCCACGCCGCTATCTGAGCATATACGCGGCGTTTGATTCAACGGTGTGGCGATCGCCGCAAATTTATCCGTCACGCCCGCTGCACGAAGCTGTCCACCACCCGCTTCTCGCCCGCCTTGTCGAACAGGATGGTGAGCTTGTTGCCGTCGACGAAGGTCACCTCGCCGTAGCCGAATTTCTGGTGGAACACGCGATCGCCGCGCCCGAACGGAGAGACCGTGCCGGTCGATTTCGCCACCAGCTCGCCTTCGATGGTGAGCGGGCTACGGAAGGCGCCGCCTTGCCTTGCCTCCCGGCCCCGCGCGGCGGCGGAGCGGTCGGCGCGGCCGCGCTGTCTCGGCGCCGCCGCATCGGCGTCGGCAGCTTCGTCGAAGCCGTCGTTGCGCCGGTCACGGCGGCTCTGGGCGCGCTGCCAGCCCGGCGTGGTGTAGTTCGAGCCGAAGGCGGTCGCGTCGTCGAAGCGCGAGGGACCATAGCCGCCGTAGCCACCCATGCCGGCAAAGCCGCCCTTCGACTCCGTCACCTCGACATGCGCCACCGGCAGCTCGTCGAGAAAGCGCGATGGCGCCGTCGACGACCACGTGCCGCGGATGCGGCGGGTGGTGGCAAAGAAGATCTTGGCGCGGCGCCGTGCCCGGGTGAGGCCGACGTGGGCCAGCCTGCGCTCCTCCTCCAGTCCGGCGCGTCCCTGTTCGTCGAGCGCCCGCTGGTGCGGGAACAGCCCTTCCTCCCAGCCCGGCAGGAACACGGTGTCGAACTCTAGCCCCTTGGCCGAATGCAGCGTCATGATCGACACGGCGTCGACGTCCTCGCCCTGGTCGCGTTCCATCACCAGCGCGATGTGTTCGAGGAACCCTTGCAGGTTCTCGAATTCCTCCATCGAGCGGATCAGCTCCTTCAAGTTCTCCAGGCGGCCGGCCGCGTCGGCCGAGCGGTCGCGCTGCCACATCTCGGTGTAGCCGGACTCGTCGAGCACCATCTCGGCGATCTCGGTATGGGGCAGCGCAGCGAGCTGCGCGCTCCAGCGTGTCAGCGTGGCCAGGAGATCGCGCAGCGCGGTGCGCGGCTTTGCCTTGAGCTCTTCCGTCTCGACGATGATGCGCGCGGCTTCGAACAGCGGAATGCGGCGCGCGCGGGCGTGGTCGTGCAGGCACTGCAGCGTGGCGTCGCCGAGGCCGCGCTTCGGCACATTGATGATGCGCTCGAACGCAAGGTCGTCGGCCGGCGAGTTGACCAGGCGAAGATAGGCCAACGCGTCGCGGATCTCGGCCCGCTCGTAGAAGCGCGGGCCACCGATCACGCGATAGGGCAGGCCCAGCGTGACGAAACGGTCCTCGAACTCGCGCATCTGGAACGAGGCGCGCACCAGGATCGCGATCTCGTTCAGCGCATGGCCCTCTCGCTGCAGCTCCTCGATCTCCTCGCCGACCGCGCGCGCTTCCTCCTCGGAGTCCCAGACGCCGGTAACGGTGACCTTTTCCCCCGGCACCTCGTCGGTGCGCAGGGTCTTGCCGAGGCGGCCCTCGTTGTGGGCGATGAGGTGCGAGGCCGCGGCCAGGATGTGGCCGGTCGAGCGGTAGTTGCGCTCCAGCCGCACGATCTTGGCGCCGGGAAAGTCGTGCTCGAAGCGCAGGATGTTGTCCACCTCCGCGCCGCGCCAGCCGTAGATTGACTGGTCGTCATCGCCGACACAGCAGATGTTGCCGCCCTGCTGTCCAAGCAAGCGCAGCCACAGATATTGCGCCACGTTGGTGTCCTGGTACTCATCCACCAGCACGAACTTGAAGCGCTGCTGATACTGGCCCAGCACTTCGCCCCGTTCGCGGAACAGCTTGATGCACTCCATCAGCAGGTCGCCGAAATCGACCGCATTGAGCACCTTCAAGCGCTCCTGATAGGCCGCATAGAGCTGGGCGCCGCGCCCGGCCGCGAAGCTTGCCGCCTCGCCGGCCGGCACCTTGTCGGGGGTGAGTCCGCGGTTCTTCCAGCCGTCGATCAGGCCGGCCAGGATGCGCGCGGGCCAGCGCTTCTCGTCGATATTGTCCGCTTCCAGGAGCTGCTTGAGCAGGCGAATCTGGTCATCGGTGTCGAGGATGGTGAAGTCGGGCTTCAGTCCCACCATCTCGGCATGCCGGCGCAGGATCTTGACCCCGATGGCGTGGAAGGTGCCGAGCCACGGCATGCCCTCGACCGTCTCGCCGACCATGACGGAAACCCGCTCCTTCATCTCGCGCGCCGCCTTGTTGGTGAAGGTGACGGCGAGGATTTCCGCGGGGCGCGCCTGGCCCAGGCTGAGGATGTGGGCGATGCGAGTGGTCAGCACCCGGGTCTTGCCGGTGCCGGCGCCGGCCAGCACCAGAACCGGCCCATGCAGCGTCTCCACCGCGAGCCGCTGCTCCGGATTGAGGCCGGCGAGGTAGGCGCGCTCCACCCGCGCCGCCATCGCCCGCGCCGCGATGCCGCCGGGCTGCGGCTGATGCTCGGTGCCGACGCTGAGCTTGTCCGGTTCGGCCATTCCGGCTCCCGTTGTTGCCGGCCACAGCGTCGGGCCGGAACGGGCATGCGCCCGGGATGCGAATCTTTCTACGGCAAAGATGGCATCCGGACTACCGGATTGGGAGGGCTCGAAGTGCCCATCGCGCTGTTGGCAGGGTTAGGCGCTCTTCGCTTTCGAACGCTTACGCCAGAGCTGAAAGCCGTGGCCGTCGATGGCCTTCTCGATCTCGTTGCGCGGGAGAGAATAGGGCGGAGCGTTATCGGGTCCGATCACGCCGGTCACGTGCCACGGCGCGAATTGGGTCGGCAGGCGGCTGCCCGCGAGATCGCCGGCGAAAGCGCGCAGGCCACTCTGCGCCTCGGACTTGAACATGTAAATTCGCATTGGTTCACCTCGTTGCGGCGCCGCCGTGCGACCGCTTGGTGCAGGTTCGGCACGCGCCGAACCCGCACATGATCGAAGCGTTACGCGACCTCGAGCCGGCCGACCGCGATCTTGCCGGAGCGCGGATCGGTCTGCGTATCGAACGAGACCTTCTGGCCTTCGCGCAGGCCATGCAGGCCGGCGCGCTCGAGCGCGGTCGCATGAACGAACACGTCCCTGCCGCCGTCGTCCGGCTGAATGAAGCCGTAGCCCTTCTGGTCGTTGTAAAACTTCACGGTGCCCTTGGTCATAACAAGTCCTTTCGCTGACGGGTGCACTTGGGACAGCCCTCATGATCGAGGCCCGTTCCCGGTTTCGTCGAATTTGGTGAGAGTCTGAAGCGTGCGCCCGGCAGTGCGAGGCGAAGCGGCCCAGTAGTCCGGCCAAATGTCGATGACGTTACTTAGTATTTCGGCGATGAAATTGCAAGTTAATCCGCCGCGTCGGCCAACGCGACGCGCGCGACAACGCGAGTATTGCAGCGATTGTTCGCCAGCGATGCGAGTGCGCTAATGCTTTCGCGCCGCAACGACGTATCCGAAGATCGTCGCTTCACCCAGCGCCTTGCATGCCTCCAGCCGATGCAGCCCTTCCACCAGAACGTAGCGGGCGCCGTCCCGCCGGACCAGGATCGGGGTTTGCTGGCCGATCTGAAGGATGCTCTCGGCGATTTCCGCGACGACCTCGGGCCTGAGCGTCGCCTTACGCTTCACCGGCACATAGATGTCCGCGACCGCAAAGGTCTCGCGCTTCATCATGGGACAGTCCCCTGTGCTGCAGTGTCGGGCGTGCGAGCGACGGGTCTGGTAGGTCGGGCGGTGATTCCGTCGAATGAATGCTTCCGATGAGACGTTCAGGGTGTGCACCGCCGGCCGGTCGCCGACCGACCGGCGCGCGTCATTTCACCTCGAGGTTCTCGGCCGACGTCTTGCCGCGGTTGGTCACGAGCTCGAACTCAACGTGCTGGCCCTCGTTGAGCGAGGTGAGCCCGGCCCGTTGGACGGCAGACACGTGAACGAACACGTCCTTTCCGCCGTCGGCGGGCTGGATGAAGCCATAGCCTTTGGTCGCATTGAACCACTTCACTGTTCCAGTGGGCATTGTCGGTCTCCGGGGTCTCGACAGGTCTGAACGCTGCCCCTTCTCGGGCGTCACTGCAACAACAATACGACGGGGCGGGATGCAATTGAACCATGCATCCAGGCCGTTGACGGGTTGCAAGCTCGGCCTGATTGCAGCGCGCTGGCGCTCGCTCAGGCGGGCATCGCGATGCCGCGGCCGAGCGCTTCCGGCAACGGCAGCTTGGCATGCGCCGCCTTCATCTTGGCGAGACAGCGGGCGATCTCGGCCGGGAACGGCGCGGTCTTCTTCGCCTCCATGTCGACGTGTACCGACATGTTCTCCGACGTCGCCGCGACCCAGCCTTCGGTCGCGTGGAACATCTGCTCGAAGTAATGCATGCGCTTGGCGTCGTAATCGAGCAGCTGGAACGTGACCCGCACCGTGTCGTCGTCATGCAGCTCGCGCAAGTAGCGCAGGTGAACCTCGGCGGTGAAGCAGGAGTGCCGGCGCGTCTTCACGTAATCGGCTCCGCAGCCGAGGAGCTCGAATGCCTCGTCGACGGCGCGATCGAACAGGACGTTGTAGTAGGCCATGTTGAGGTGGCCGTTGTAGTCGATCCAGGCCGATTCGACCCGCATGACCGAGGACACGAAGGGGGTGAAGAACAGCGGTTCGAGGTCGGTGCGATCGAGCATCACGGCGTCCGGCGGGCTTGCCGACAATCCATGCCAACTTTGGCGGATTCGTGGGCCACCTTGCAACACGCCGTTCACGGCGCCAGGCCAGATCAGTTGGTTCACCGACGGGGTCGACACCTTCATCCAGCTGAATACGAACAGCGACCGGTGAAGAGGCTCATCGCCTGGGCAACAAGCGCGGCGACCATCCTCCCCGATCGTTCCAGGGTCAACCGGGTGCACTGAAATGGGCTGGGTCGGGTGGCTGGTGCCGCCAAACGCGTGCTGTTCACGCCAGCGAGCCCGCCTGCTAGGTTGCTCCGCCCTTGATACGTGCCGCCGAGGACCAATGGCATCGACGCACGCTGTCGCGCCGGGAGTACGGCGCGATCCGTCAGCTGCAGACGCAATCGCCGAGCTCACGGCGAGCTTCGGCAATCGGGTGGTCACGTCGGCCGCGGTGCGCGAGCAGCACGCCAATACCACGACCTGGATCGAGAACCAGCCGCCCGACGCCGTGGTGTTCCCGCAAGTCGCAGCCGACGTTCAGGAGATCGTCCGCATCTGCGCTCGCCACCGCGTGCCGGTCATCGCGTTCGGCACCGGCACCTCGCTCGAAGGCCACATCAACGCGCCGCACGGCGGCATCTCGATCGATTTCCGCGACATGAACCGGGTGCTCGCGGTGCATGCCGAGGACCTCGACTGCGTGGTCGAGCCCGGCATCACCCGCAAGGCGCTCAATGAATATCTGCGCGACCAGGGACTGTTCTTCCCCATCGATCCCGGCGCCGACGCCTCGCTCGGCGGCATGGCGGCCACGCGCTGCTCCGGCACCAACGCGGTGCGCTACGGCACCATGAAGGACAACGTGCTGGCGCTTACTGCGGTGCTGGCCAGTGGCGAAACCATCACGACCGGCACGCGCGCCAAGAAAACCGCGGCCGGCTACGATCTAACGCGGCTCCTGGTGGGCTCGGAAGGGACGCTCGCCGTCATCACCTCGCTGACCCTCAGGCTGTCGGGAATTCCCGAGGCGATCGCTTCCGGCGTTTGCCCGTTCGCGTCGGTCGAGGCGGCCTGCAACGCGACCATCACCACTATCCAGTCCGGCATTCCAGTGGCGCGCATCGAGCTGCTCGACGAGCTGCAGGTGAAGGCGACCAACCTTTACTCCAAGCTGACTCTGCCGGAAGTGCCGATGCTGTTCGTCGAATTCCACGGGTCCGAGGCCAGCGTTGCCGAGCAGTCGCAGCGCTTCGGCGAGATCGCCGCCGAATTCGGCGGCGGCCCGTTCGAGTGGGCGACGAAAGCGGAGGATCGCTCGCGCCTGTGGCAGGCGCGGCACGACGCCTATTGGGCCGGGCGCGGCCTGCGCGCCGGCGCCCAGGCGGTCGCAACCGACGTCTGCGTGCCGATCTCGCGGCTTGCCGAGTGCGTCACGGCGACGCAGCGCGATATTGCCGACAGCCGTCTCGTCGCGCCGATCCTCGGCCATGTGGGCGACGGCAACTTCCACCTCACGCTGCTCGTCGACATGGACGATGCCGACGAGCAGTTACGCGCCAAGGCCTTGTGCGAGCGCCTGGTGGACCGCGCGCTGGCCATGGAGGGGACCTGCACCGGCGAGCACGGCATCGGCCAGGGCAAGATGAAGTATCTCGAGGCGGAGTACGGAGCCGCCGCACTGGCGGCCATGGGCGCGGTGAAGCAGGCGCTCGACCCACACAACATCATGAACCCGGGCAAGATCGTGTAGCTATTTCACCGATGGCGAAGACGGTTCCGGCAAAGTCTTAACTTCGCGGCGCAGGCCTCGCAGGATCAGGCGTTGCGGCAAGCGCCGGCGACATTAAATCGCCGTCAACCACCGGCTTAAGTGGCGATAGGGCAGGGGCGACGCGACTGATGACCGTCTCCGACGGCACGAGCGGCCCGAATTAGAGTACATTAGTGCCGGCTGTTGCCGGTCCGCAGCGAGCGGGCCGGGCGCGGCCGGTGCCGGAGCCAAAGCTTGCAGGGTACTCTGCTCGGACTGGGGATTGCGATCATCCTGGCGCTGGTTGCGGCGCTGGTGGGCCCCCATTTTGTCGACTGGAGCGCCTATCGCTCCGTTTTTGAGACCCAGATGGCGCGCCTCGCCGGCCTGCCGGTGCGCGCGAACGGCGCGATCGACGTCCGCATCCTGCCGACCCCATCGCTGGTGCTGCGTGACGTCGAAGCGGGCGGCAGCGGCGAGGACACAAAGCTCAGGGCGGGCGAAGCGACGGTGGAGCTCGCGCTCGGATCGCTCTTGCGCGGTGAATGGCGGGCAACCGAGCTGCGTCTCGTGCGGCCCGAGTTCGCGCTGCGCCTCGACGCGGCAGGCCGGTTCGTCTGGCCGGGCACCACGCCCGCCATCGACGTCGACACGCTCTCGATCGAACGATTCGCGGTCGAGGACGGCCGTGCAATCCTGAGCGATCAGGCGAGTGCGTCCTCCCTTGTCCTCGATCACCTGTGGTTCAACGGCGACGTGCGTTCGCTCATCGGCCCGTTCAAGGGCGAGGGCGGCTTCATGTCTGGAGCCGAGCACTACGGCTATCGGGTCGCGGCCGGCCGATTCGGGGAGGACGGCCTCAAGCTCAAGCTTAATCTCGATCCGTCCGACCGGCTGCTCGCGGCCGAAGTCGACGGCATGCTGCGGATCGATCGCGGGGTGCCGCGGTTCGACGGCACGTTGACGGTCGGCCGGCCGGCCGGCGTGGTTCTGGCGGGCGGCCGTGCCGTCGCCCCGGATGCTTGGCGCGCCAGCTCGCGGGTCAAGCTCGCCCCGACCGGCGGCCTGCTCGACCAGATCGAGGTGCAGTACGGAACCGACGAGCGCGCCATCAAGCTCACCGGCACCGCCCAGGCCAGGTTCGGCAAGGGGGCGCGGCTCGATGGCGTCATGTCGGCGCGGCAGGTCGATCTCGATCGCGCGTTCGTCCTGCCGGAAGGCATCCGCCGCGTGCCGCTCGCGGTGCTGCGCCGGGCCGTCGATTCCTTCGGCGGCGTGTTGGCGCCGCCCATCCCGGTGCGCCTCGGCATCGGCATCGATTCGGTCGCGCTGGCGGGCGCCACGCTGCAGACGGTGCGCGGCGATCTCTCGAGCGACGGGCAAACGTGGGATCTCGAGACCTTCGAGTTCCGTGCGCCCGGCATGACGCAAGTGCGCACCAGCGGCCGGATGGCGTTGGTGCCCGATGGCGTCACTTTTACCGGTCCGGCGTCGGTCGAATCGAACGATCCGAAGGCGCTACTCGGCTGGTTGGAAGGCCGCGTCGAGGGCCTGCAGCCGCAGGCGGGAGCGCTGCGAGCGAGCGGCGATGTCACGCTGGGAACCGAGAAGGTCGCCATCGAGCGCCTCAAGGCCGAGGTCGACCGCAAAGCGATTTCCGGGCGGCTGGCCTATTCCTGGGCCGCCGCCGCCCATCCGGCTCGGCTCGACGCCGAGTTGACCGCCGCCGAGCTCGATGTCGATCAGGCGCTCGCCTTCGCCCGCGCAGCCCTCGCCGGAAGCACGCTCGATCCGCCGGGCGAAGTGGCGCTCGCAGCGGACGTCGCCGTCGCGACGGTCGGCGGCGTCGCGGCGAAGGACGTCAAGGCAAAGCTCAACTTCGATGCGAAGGGTCTTGTGCTCGAACGGGTGGCCGTGGCCGATCTCGGCGGCGCAGCGCTCTATCTCAACGGGCGCATCGATGCGGCCGCCACATCGCCGCGCGGAACGCTGACGCTTGATGTCACCGGTAACCAGCTCGACGGGCTTGCGGCGGTGGTGGCGAAATACGCGCCGGACGCGGCCGACAAGGTTCGCATGATGGCGCCCCGCTTCGCCCCGGCAAAGCTGAGCGCCCTGTTGACGGTCGATCGGGCGGAAACCGGAACTGTTAGCAAGGCCGAGCTGGTGGTGAGCGGGAAGGCCGGAGCGGCGCGCATCAATCTCACCGCCAACGCGACCGGTGAGGTTGCCAATGTGACGGGTGCTGACGTCAATCTCAACAGCCGCATCTATGCCGATGACGGGGCCGCCCTGGTCGCGCTGCTCGGTCTCGACAAGGCCGTTGCGGCCGATCGACGGCCGGCTTCGCTCAGCATGAATGCCACCGGGCGGCTTGACGACCTGCGCCTCGACGTACGTCTTGCGGCGGCGCGGCTGGAGGGCGCGGCCACGGGCACGGTGCGCCTGTTCGGCGACAATGCGGTCGCCGGCGACATCGAACTAAAGCTTGCCGCGGCCAATGCTCTCGTGCTGCGTCGCGCCGGCTCCGATCAGCCGGTACCCGTCACGATCAAGACGCGCCTCGGCATCAAGGATGGCGAGCTTGCTTTCGAAAATCTTGCCGGTGTGGTCGCCGGGGTCGGCGTGCGCGGACGCCTCGCCGTCGTCCCTGGCCAGCCGATCCGCGTTGACGGGCGCATCGAGACCGATGCGCTCGATGTCGCCGGCCTCGCGGTCCTCGCGGCGGGCATCCCGCCGCCCGCTGCGGCCCGCAGCGATACCGCCGGCTGGCCCTCCGACCCGTTCTCGCCCGGAGCCTTCGCCGAGCTAGCCGGGCACATCGGGTTCGCGGCGCAGCGTGCGGCGCTGTCATCCACTCTTACGGCACAGGATGTGCGCGGCACGCTCCGGTTCGGAGACGGCGAAACGAGCTTCGAAGACATCGAGGCACGCCTCGGCGATGGGCATGTCCTCGGGCACGTGGCCTTGCGTTTCGGCGCCGACGGATTGGCCGCGCGCCTGCGCCTTGCGCTCACCGACATCGATGCCGGTTCCGTCATGCCGGGCGACGGGCGACCCGGCGTGACCGGACGGCTCGGCTTGCAGGTCGAGGCGGAAGGCAGCGGGTTGAGCCCGGCGACGCTGATCGGGTCGCTGCGCGGCACCGGCACCGTTACGCTGGAGGGCGGGCAAATTGCCGGCCTCGATCCGAAGGCATTCGCGACCGTGATGCGTGCCGTCGATCGCGGCCTGACGGTCGATGTCGCCAAGGTCCGGGACATGACGGAAGCGGCGCTCCGGGCCGGTCGGCTCGCCGTTCCGCGCGCCGATGGTGCCTTCAGCTTGACCGCCGGCCAGGCGCGCTGGGGCAATGTGGTGACCCATGCGGATGGCGCTGATCTCAGCATCAGCGCCGTGGTCGACCTGTCGCAATGGATGCTGGATGCGCGCCTGACTCTTTCGGGCGGGGCCGATGCTCCGTCCCAAGGTGCCGGCCGTCCGGAGCTCTTCGTTGGCCTGAAAGGACCGCTGGCAACACCGAAACGTATGCTCGACGTTGCGGCCTTCTCCGGTTGGCTGACATTGCGCGCGGTCGAGCGCCAATCGAAACAGATCGAAGTCCTGGAATCGGAGCGCAAGGAGACCACCGCCGGGACGGCACCCACGGCTCCAGTCGCGGAAACGCCGGCTCGTCCTGGGCCTGAAGCTGTCCGGGGCACGCCGGAAAATGCAATCGAGGCGCCGCCCGCGCCGGTACGCGCGCCGTCCGCACCGCGTCGCGCCTTGGCGCCGGCGGCACCACCCGCTGATTTACTTCCTGGGCTGCCGCCGCCGATCGAGATCCGCCCGGCGCCGGAACCCGGCACGACCCCAAGCGTGCTGCAGCGGCCGTCGCAAGCGCCCAACGGCACGCCCAGCGCGGCGCCCAAGCCGCGCACCAATCAGCCGTCGCGACCGGCGGCCGACGTGCCGCCAGCCGGCGCACGCCGATCGGTTCTCGATCAGTTATTCGGACCGCAGCGCTGACGTACCTGAGCGGGCGCGTCTGACCTCGCGGGCCGGCTCCTGCTGGCCGCGCTCCGGGCTGGTGCGCGGGGCGCCGCCGCCCGTCCGATAGTAGTCCAGCACGAACAGGCGAATGGCCGACGACAGATTGCCCTGGCGGCGTTCGGTATCGATTGTCGCCACAAGGTCGGACAAGGTCAGATCGCGCTCTCCCGCGATCTGCTTGAGGCCTTGCCAAAAGGCATCCTCGAGGCTGACGCTCGTCTTGTGTCCGGCGATCACGATCGACCGCTTGACGACCGGAGACTTCATTCGCGATCTCCCGTCTCGAGGCGGTGCGCCTCGATATGTCGACGGGCCCGTGCAGACTGGGTGGCCTGGAGCGTGCGCTCGGCTTTCGAGCGCCCATGGGTCAGTCTATTTTCCGCAGCTTTATCAATGGCCTGTTGCCGCACAGCCTGTTTGCGGCGAAGTCGGAGATTGACCACTTGGCCCATGCAATGACTCGGCGCTAGGTTGCTGCCACCCAGGCGTTGCAACTGAAAACGCCACGCACCTGTTATGCCGTTACCAAGGTACAGGCAATACGCACTTTAGCTTAGTTAGTGTCGGAATATCGTTGGAATTGCAAAACACTCTTTGTTGATTAGTTACTTACGCGTGGGCTTAGCTTATCACTCATAATAGACATATATCATGCAAGTTATTAGTGGTCGCGAAAAGAATTGTGTCCAAGGATTCCAATTCAAGACACGAATATGCGGACTTTGCGCCAGTCTTAAGCCCAAGCGCCATAGTTGGTGCAAGTAGTGATTGTTTCTTATAGGCTCAATCTCCACGCGTCATCCTTCCCGGCCGCACGATCCGGTCGAACTCCTCGCCTGAGACAAATCCGAGCCGCGTTGCTTCCTCGCGCAGCGTGGTTCCATTGGCATGCGCCGCGCGCGCGATCTTGGCCGCCTTGTCATAGCCGATCTTCGGTGCCAGCGCGGTGACCAGCATCAATGACCGCTGCATCAGCTCGCGGATGCGCGCCTCGTCGGCGCGGATGCCGACAACGCATTTGTCGGTAAACGAGATCACGGCGCCGGCGAGAAGCTCGATCGACTGCAACATCGCGTGAGCAATAACCGGCTTGTAGACGTTGAGCTCGAAGTGTCCCTGGCTTGCGGCGATCGTCATCGTCGTGTGATTGCCGAAAACCTGGCAGCACACCATGGTGAGCGCCTCGCTCTGCGTGGGATTGACCTTGCCGGGCATGATCGAGGAGCCGGGCTCGTTCTCCGGCAGGATCAGCTCGCCCAGGCCGGATCGCGGACCGGAGCCGAGAAGCCGGATATCGTTGGCAATCTTGAACAGGCCGGCGGCGACCGAGTTGAGCGCCCCGTGCGCGAACAGGTAGGCGTCGTGCGCGGCGAGCGCTTCGAACTTGTTGGGCGCGGTCACGAAAGGCATGCCGGTGATCTCGGCAACGCTTCGGGCGAACTGCCTGCCGAATTGGCGTTTTGCATTGAGCCCGGTGCCGACCGCGGTGCCGCCCTGCGCCAGCGGATAGAGCTCCTTGAGGCCGAGCCGGATGCGGTGCCGCCCGGCCGTCACCTGCGCCGCATAGCCCGAGAACTCCTGGCCGAGCGTGAGCGGCGTGGCGTCCTGCGTGTGCGTGCGGCCGATCTTGACGATGCGGGAAAACGATGCCGCCTTTTGCTGCAGCGCACGCTCGAGACGCGCGAGCGCCGGATCAAGACGATGGGCGATCTCCTGCCCCGCCGCGATATGCATTGCGGTGGGAAAGCAATCGTTCGATGACTGGCTCATGTTGACATGATCGTTGGGGTGGACCGGCGTTTTCGCTCCGCGTTTGCCGCCCAACAGTTCGTTCGCCCGGTTGGCGATCACCTCGTTCATGTTCATGTTGGTCTGGGTGCCGGAACCGGTTTGCCAGACCACGAGCGGAAAATCATCGTCGTGCTTTCCGGCGATGATATCGTTCGCCGCCCTGACGATGGCGCGCGTGCGGCGCGGATCGAGCAGGCCGAGCGCGTGGTTGGTCTCCGCCGCTGCGCGTTTGACGAGGGCCAGCGCGCGGATCAGCGGCTTCGGCATGCGCTCGGTGCCGATGCGAAAATTGTTGCGGGAGCGCTCGGTCTGCGCGCCCCAATAGCGGTCGGCCGGGACTGCGATCGGACCAAAGCTGTCGGTTTCGGTTCGTGTCTTCGCCGTTTCGGTTGGCATCTTTGCCATGGAATCCATCACGGGCGCTGTATGGTGGATTTGAAGTTCCTGCCATCCGCCGCAAGCTCGTAGAGGAACCTCAGAAACCACACTAGAAATCATTAAAGTTGCTCGCGTCCCTTTGATTCCAAAGTTCGCATCAGAGTGTGCGGCGAAATTCTTGCGAACTTCGGAATCGGGACACTAGCCGGCGCGACAGCTGCGGGTCTTGAGCGCAGTGTCGGGGCACCGCTCACTTCTTGCGGAAGCGATCGAGACGGACCACTTCGCCGCTGCCAGTGGGGCGGTCCGGCTTGTCGCGCGGTTCGACGCCCTCGCCGAACAGCTCCGACGGCGCCGGGACCGCTGGCGTTGTCGGCGCGGGCGCCGTTGGTGCCGGCGCCTTGCCGCCTTTGGTGCGCGGGGCGCGGCGCCGCTTGGCGGCCGGCTCACGGGCATCCGACGCCGGCACGGCAACTTGGTCGCTCGATGTCTCGGCGGTGTCGCCGCCGGCCTCGAATTGCAGCGCGAACTGCACCGACGGATCGAAAAACCCCTTGATTGCCTCCAGCGGCACCCCCAGGCGCTCCGGCACTCCACCGAACGACAAGCCGACCTCGAAGGCATCGTCGGTGACGATCAGATCCCAGAACTGGTGCTGGAGCACGATCGTCATCTCTTGCGGGTACTTCTCGCGCAATCGTTGAGATATGCGCACGCCCGGCGCGCGGGTGTCGAATGAAATGTAGAAGTGGTGCTCGCCCGGAAGCCCGTTCTTGGCCGCATCGGCAAGGACGCGTTGAACCACTCCGCGTAGCGCTTGCTGGGCCAAGAGGTCATAACGGAAATGGTCGGTCGGCATGACGACGGGGCTCGGTTGGATGCTCTCCAGGCGCAAGATTCGCGAGAGACCACGATGGTAACTTGCCGGGCGCCGAATGCCACCCACCTTCTTGCTGCGGCTCTCCGGCCCGCCCGCCTGGGGGTAAGTGGAGGCTTCTGTTGCCAGGTGCCTCCGAACCCCGCCTGACGCTGCTAAGACGTCAGGACTTCAAGATCGGTCTTTCAAGCCGCTTACGCAGCCTGAGCAACCGGAGCATAGTTGTCGTTGGCAACTATTGCTGTGGCCCGATAACGGCGGAACCATGCCGAGCGAAAGCGCGCCCTTTACACCCTCGTCGATCCTGTTTCGCCCCCACCAAAGTCCCGGAAAAGGGACTTTGGTGGAGGCGCCGGGTACTGCCCCCGGGTCCGATAGGTTTATTGCGACGGCCATTTATCGCCATAGCCGGCTTGCGCCAGCAGACGAAATATAAGGCGCAATGGTTGGGGAAAAAAGAGGCCGCGAGGCGCAGCCGGTGAATTGACGCCGCGGGCGCGTGGGTGCGGCGGCGTAGGCGGTAATTGTGACCTTATTTCCCGTCGATCTGCTTGACCAGCTCCCGGGCGAGGCGAAGGCGGAGTTCCGCCGGCAACTCGACCGCCGAGAGTTTCCACGTCCAGGCCGTGAGCCGAAAGAGAAGCCGGAACCGCCGCCGCGCCGGCGCGCCGATCGGGACGTCCAAGGCGAAGGTGCGCAGCCCCTGTTCGGAATGAATGAAGAGCTGCCAGACATTTCCCAGCGAGCCGGAGCTGAGGCGCGCAGATGTCGGTGCCTGGTCGGGCAGTCCCAGAGCAAGGCCGCCGTCGTCGCGCAGCAGGTCAATGAGCGCTTCGGCGGAGACGAACTTGGCTACGATCGGGTCGGCCATGCTGGCGGCCGCGGCTACCGCGATGCCGCGACCGAATTGCCCGAGCCGCGCATCCTTGCTAGTGAGCTGGAGATAGGCGAGCACGATCTGCTCGCTCAGCGATTGGCGCACTGCCGGGAAATTCACCCGATCCGCAACGGCGGCGCTGTCTCGGCGCTCGACCGCCGTGGCGAAATCATAAACCGCCCAAAATGGCCAGGCGGCGTACCCGATCCACAGAAGGGTGACCAGCACAATTATACGAAGGGTCCAGCGCATGGGTCGGGCTTGTGTCGCAGCGGCGAGGGTTGCGGCTGAAGGAAAGCCGGTTCTAGACAATGGCCGCCCGCTGTTTCAATGCAGCGGTCGAGAATTTCCGTTGGCGCCGGCAGCCTGGTGTCAGGGCAACGAATGTCCGCTGATACACGCAAGCCCGCCCCGCGAAGGGGCCGCGTCTCCCCGAGCTCTTTGTCGCATTCTCGACCATGTCGCTGTCCGGGTTCGGCGGCGTGCTCCCGTGGACGCGGCGCATGATCGTCGAACGGCGGCGCTGGATGGCGGCGGAGGAATTCAACGACGCCTACTCGCTGTGCAACTTTCTTCCCGGTCCCAATATCGTGAACTTCTCGGTCGTGTTCGGCTCGCGAATTGCCGGGCCGCGGGGAGCTGCTGCTGCGCTCGTCGGCCTGTTGGGACCGCCGGTCGCCATCGTTCTCGTGTTCGGGTTGCCCCGTTGCCTATTTCGTCGGCAGCACACGGGAACACTTCAAGTCCGCGCGCTGGGCGCATCGCAGTCCAGGCCGGGTTGGTGCCGGTCTCGATCGGCCTCCTCGGTGCCGGCGCGATCCTGCTCGCGCGCGTTGCGGATCATAGCTGGATCGCGTTGGCCGTGACCGCCGGCACGGCCGCAATTGCTTACGGCAGCCGGCTGACCCCGCTCTGGATGTTCGCCCTCGGGGGCTGCTCGGGTTTTATTGGGGCTGATTTGAGCGGTCGTGGCAGCAAAGGCCTTCAGAGGCGCGATCCGCTGTGCTAGGTAGAAAGGGCGCCGTGCCACGCGGCGAAAACAACAAGCGCGGGGCGGGAGGGGAGCCACATGTCCGAGCAAGCTCAGGCGCCGGCGGCTGCACCGGGGCGCGATCAGCATCGCGTCACATACACGGCCGTGATCGTACCCGGCGTGCTGACGGTCTGTGCCTTTTGGGCCGGTTGGCGTTCCAGTGGCAATGTCGCTTTGACTCTCCTTGCCGCCGCTGTCGTGCTGGCCGTTTTCACCGCCATCATCGCCTGGCGCGGTCATCGTATCCTCAATCCACAGGACTACTACGGGGGCCTCGCCCTCATCGGTCTGGCCCTGTTCGCGTTCTGGGCGGCGAGCGACCTGCCGGGCATGCGCGGCTTTTCCTTCGGGCCCGGCACCGCACCTCGCCTGTTCGCCGGAGTGCTTCTCGCCATGGCTATCGCAGTGACCGCGATCGGTCTCTTCATGCAAGGCTCGCCGCTCGAGCACTATGCGATACGCGGACCGGTGCTGGTGACGATCGCCATCCTGATCTTCGCCGCGATGATCCGTCCGATTGGGATAATTTTTGCAAGCTTCGTCACCTTCGTGATCGCGTCCGCGGGATCGAAGGAGGTGCGGTGGGTGGAAGCTCTGATCGCGGCGGTGGTGCTGACGGCGTTTTGCGTTGGCCTGTTCGTCTATGCGTTGAATTTGCCATTTCAACTCTGGCCAAGGGAGCTCCATGCCTGGGCGATCGGCACCCTAATGGCCGGCCTCGCCATTGCTGCTCTCGTGGCCTTCACCGTTTATCGGACGCGCGTGTCATGACTGAGCTCCTGTCCAATCTCGCGCTCGGCTTCGGGGTCGCAGCGTCGCCCATCAACATCATGTTCTGCCTGATCGGCGCCCTGGTGGGAACGCTGGTCGGGGTGCTCCCCGGCATCGGATCGGTCGCAACGCTCGCCATGCTGTTGCCGATCACCTTCGGCCTGCCGCCGGTCAGCGCGCTGATCATGCTCGCTGGCATCTATTACGGCGCGCAGTACGGCGGCTCCACGACATCGGTTCTGGTCAACATCCCCGGGGAAGCGACGTCGGTGGTGACGACGCTTGATGGGCATCAGATGGCCAAGCAGGGCCGGGCCGGCGCCGCGCTCGCCATCGCGGCGATCGGCTCCTTCGTCGCCGGCTGCCTCGCCACCATCCTGGTTGCTGCCCTCGGCGCGCCGCTCACCAGTCTGGCGTTGCTGTTTGGCCCGGCCGAATACTTCTCGCTCATGGTGCTCGGCCTGATTTTCGCGGTCGTGCTGGCCAAGGGATCGATTCTCAAGGCGCTGGCCATGATCGTGGCCGGCCTGATGCTGTCGATGGTCGGATCGGACCTCGAAACCGGCGTCGGACGAATGACCTTCGACCTCCCGGAACTGTCCGATGGCATGGGATTCGCGGTCGTCGCCATGGGCGTGTTCGGCTTCGCCGAGATCATCCGCAACCTGGAGAAGCCGACCAGCCGCGAATTCGTCATGTCGAAGATTTCCGGCCTGATGCCCACGGGCGCCGACCTGAAGGCATCCGCGCCGGCGATCGGACGCGGCATGGTCATCGGGTCGATGCTCGGTATCTTGCCCGGCGGCGGCGCGGTGATCGCCTCGTTCGCCGCCTATACGTTCGAGAAGAAGATATCCAAGGACCCGTCGCGCTTCGGCCGCGGCGCGATCGAGGGCGTGGCTGCGCCGGAGAGCGCCAACAATGCCGCCGCGCAGACGTCGTTCATTCCGTTGCTGACCCTCGGCATTCCCCCCAACGCGGTGATGGCGCTTATGGTCGGCGCCATGACCATCCATGGCATCGTGCCCGGCCCGCAGGTCATGACCAAACAGCCGGAGCTGTTCTGGGGCATGATCGCATCGATGTGGCTCGGCAACCTGATGCTGGTCGTGATCAATCTGCCGCTCATCGGGATCTGGGTCCGCCTGCTGCGAGTGCCGTACCGGCTGCTGGCGCCGTCGATCCTGGTGTTCTGTGCGATCGGCGTCTATTCGATCAACAACGCGCCGGCGGACGTCATCATTGCCGGGGTGTTCGGCCTGATCGGCTATTGGCTCATCAAGCACGACTTCGAGCCGGCTCCCGCGCTGCTCGGCTTCGTGCTCGGCCCGCTGATGGAGGAGAACCTGCGCCGCGCCATGCTGATCGCGCGCGGCGACGCGACGGTTTTCGTCACCCGCCCCATCTCGGCGGCGCTGATCTTCACCTCGGTCTTTCTGCTCGTCATTGCGGTGCTGCCGGTGATCCGCAAGCGCCGCGAAGAGGTGTTCGTGGAGTGACCGATCCGAGCGGCGGCGCGGCCGCCGCTTCCCGGCCGGCGTGCGGGCGGGGCGCTCCCGTGCCCAGATGACGCAGTGTTGAACCGTCTTGATTGGACTTGCGCGCCGGCGCGCTGAAGATTCCCGCCAATCGTTTTCGTTTGGCTCGGGAGGAAAACATGCGCACCACGCGGCGCTCATTGCCGATCATCATCGCGGCCGTCATGCTGGCGAGCGCCGCGTTTGCACGCTCGCCGGAAATCTATGCCGGGATTGTGCCGGCGACCGCGGTCGGCGGCTACGATCCGGTCGCCTACTTCACCGACGGCAAGCCCGTCAGCGGAAAGAAGGAGCTCACGTTCAGCTGGAAAGGTGCGACCTGGCGCTTCGCCAACGAGAAGAATCTCGAAGTGTTCAAGGCGAGCCCCGAGCGCTATGCCCCGCAATACGGCGGCTATTGCGCCTGGGCGGTGTCGCAAGGCTATACCGCCAAGGGCGATCCCAAGGTGTGGAAGATCGTCGACGACAAGCTCTATCTGAACTACGACGCTGGCGTGCAGAAGAACTGGGAGAAGAACATTCCCGGCAACATCGCCAACGGCGACAAGAACTGGCCCCGCGTCCTGGACAAGTAATCCCGTCCCGAGGGCTCGTGCCGGCATTGCGCGGCGCGTCGATTCTGTTCACATGTGCCGAGAATTCTTCGTCGCCGGGCTTGGCGCGCGCTAAGCTTCCCCCCAGCGAGTCGGAGATGGTGAAGGCCATGCGTCAATATCTTGACTTGATGCAGCGCATTCTGCGGCACGGTGTCGAGAAGCACGATCGCACCGGCACTGGCACATTGTCCATTTTCGGCCATCAGATGCGCGTCGATCTTGCCGACGGCTTTCCGCTGCTGACGACCAAAAAAGTGCACCTGAAATCGATCGTTCACGAGCTTCTGTGGTTCCTTGCCGGCGATACCAACGTCCGCTATCTCAACGAGCACGGCGTCACGATCTGGGACGAATGGGCGGACGAGCGCGGCGAGCTCGGTCCAGTTTATGGCCGCCAGTGGCGCTCGTGGCCGGCGCCGGACGGCCGTGCGATCGACCAGATCGCGACCGTGGTCGACATGATCCGCCGCAATCCCGATTCGCGCCGCCTCATCGTCAGCGCCTGGAATCCGGCCGAGATCGAGGAGATGGCGCTGCCCCCGTGCCACTGCCTGTTCCAGTTCTACGTCGCCGAGAACCGGCTGTCGTGCCAGCTCTACCAGCGCTCGGCCGACGTGTTTCTCGGCGTCCCGTTCAACATCGCCTCCTATGCGCTGTTGACGTTGATGATGGCGCAGGCGGCGGAGTTCGAGCCCGGCGACTTCATTCACACCTTCGGCGACGCTCATCTCTATCTCAATCATCTCGAGCAGGCGCAGCTCCAGCTCGCGCGCCCACCCAGACCGTTGCCGCGCATGCGGCTTAATCCCACGGTCCCCGACCTGTTCGCGTTCCGCTACGAGGATTTCGCCCTCGAAGGCTACGATCCGCATCCTCGCATCAAGGCCGAGGTGGCGGTGTGAGGGTCCGCGCGAGCCTCGAAATCGGCCGAACGGCGCTGACCTTGCAACCGATCTCCCTTGTCCTAATCGCCGCGGTGGCTGAGAACGGCGTTATCGGCCGCGACAACCGGCTGCCGTGGCGGCTCAAATCGGACATGCGCCACTTCCGTCGCGTTACCATGGGCAAGCCGGTGGTCATGGGGCGCAGGACGTTTCAATCTCTGATGCAGCCGCTGAAGGGGCGCACGACGATCGTCGTCAGCCGCGATCGCGTCTTCACGGCGCCGGGCGCGATTGTTGCGTTCAGCCTCGAGGCCGCGCTGGCCGCTGCGCGCGGCGAGGCCCTGCGCCGCGGCGTCGACGCCATCATGGTCGCCGGCGGTGGCGATATCTACATGCAGGCGATGCCGCTTGCCGATCGGCTCCTCATCACGCTCGTCCACGCCCGGTGCGACGGCGATGCCGCGTTTCCCGTCATCGACCGCAGCATCTGGTGCGAGGTCGAGCGCGCCGAGCATCCGGCCGGATCCGAAGACGCCGCCGATTTCGCGTTCGTTCGGTTCGAGCGCGCGACGCCGCGTTCGTCAGCGCGCAACGATGCGGGGCCAAGCGATTGGGGTTGACCGCCCCGTGAACAGCCGCCGCACGCATCGTGCCGCGGCATCGGCGCGCGTTGTAAGGGACGCCCGGGTCCCCTATAAGGCGCGCCAGAGAGGGATTTCCGCGCCCGGCTCGGCGTTGTAGCCCGGCGATCGAGGAGAAAATCCATGCCGTGGAGCAATCAAGGCGGGGGACCCTGGGGCTCCGGCTCCAAGGGACCCTGGGGCTCGGGACCGCAGTCGTCAGGCCCGACGCCGCCCGATCTCGAAGAGCTGCTGCGCCGCAGCCAGGACAAGCTCAAGACCGTGCTGCCGGGCGGCAATCTCGGCGCCAAGGGCTTTGCCCTGATCGCGCTCGCCGCGCTCGCCATCTGGGGCTTCTCCGGATTCTTCCGGGTCGAGCCCGACGAGCTCGGGGTGGTGCTCCGGTTCGGCAAGTACGTGCGCGATGCCAAGCCCGGCCTCAATTATCACCTGCCTTACCCGATCGAATCCGTGCTCACGCCCAAGGTCACGCGCGTCAACCGGATCGACATCGGCATGCGCCTGGTCGAGGACCTGCGCCGCGGCACGACCATGCGCAACGTGCCGGAGGAGAGCCTGATGCTCACCGGCGACGAGAACATCGTCGACGTCGATTTCTCGGTGTTCTGGCTGGTCAAGCCGGCTGGTGCAAGCGAGTACCTGTTCAACATCCAGAATCCGGAAGGCACGGTGAAAGCCGTGGCCGAGAGCGCCATGCGCGAAGTGATCGGCCGCAACAACATCCAGCCGGTCCTGACCGGTGCGCGGCAGACCATCGAGGGCGAGGTCCACGATCTGATGCAGAAGACTCTCGATCATTACGGCGCCGGGGTGCAGGTTTCTCAGGTCCAGCTGCAGAAGGTCGATCCGCCCGCGCAGGTCATCGATGCGTTCCGCGACGTGCAGGCGGCGCGCGCCGATGCCGAACGCGCCCAGAACGAAGCGCAGACCTACGCCAACCGCCGAATTCCCGAGGCGCGCGGCGAGGCGGCGAGGACTCTGCAGGCCGCCGAGGCCTATCGCGAGCAGACTGTGGCCGAGGCGACGGGCCAGAGCGCGCGCTTCGTCAAGGTCTACGACGAGTACAAGCAAGCGCCTGATGTGACGCGCCAGCGGCTCTATTTCGAAACGATGGAGCGGGTGCTGGGCGGTACCGAGAAGTTCATCATCGATTCAGGTCCGGGCGCCTCGGGCGTCGTGCCTTTCCTTCCCCTCAATGAGCAGACGCGCCGGACGCAGACGCCGGCGCCGACAGGAGGCGGGCGATGAAGCTAGGGATCGCCGGCGGCGTCATCGCCGTCCTCGCCGTGGTCGCCATCATCATCGGCTACGGCTCGCTGTTCACGGTCTATCAGACCCGCCAGGCGCTGGTGGTGCGACTCGGCCAGCCGGTGCGCGTCGTCACCGAGCCGGGACTGCACGTGAAGTGGCCGCTGATCGACAGCGTGATCTCGATCGACAACCGCATCCTCGATCTCGAAGCGCCGGCCCAGGAGGTCATCGCCTCCGACCAGAAGCGCCTCGTCGTCGATGCCTTCGCGCGCTACCGCATCAATGACCCGTTGCGGTTCTACCAGACGGTCAGCTCGATCGAAGGCGCCAATTCGCGGCTGGCGACGCTGCTCGTCTCGTCGCTGCGCCGCGTGCTCGGCGAGGCGAATTTCATCGAGGTGGTGCGCGACGAGCGGCCGCAACTCACGCAAAGGATGCGCGAGCAGGTCGACCGCGAGGCGGCCGCCTTCGGCATCGACGTCGTCGACGTGCGTATCCGCCGCGCCGATCTGCCGGAGCAGAACAGCCAGGCGGTGTACCAGCGCATGCAGACGGAGCGCCAGCGCGAGGCGGCCGAGTTCCGCGCCCAAGGCAACCAGCGCTCGCAGGAGATCCGGGCCCGCGCCGACCGCGATTACACGGTGTTGATCGCCGATGCCCAGTCGCGGGCAGAGCAGATCCGCGGCGAGGGCGATGCCGAGCGCAACCGCATCTTCGCCGAGGCGTTCGGCCGGGACGCGGATTTCTTTGCCTTCTACCGATCGATGCAGGCGCTGGAGGCCGGGCTGAAGCACAACGACACGCGGATGCTGCTGAAGCCCGATTCCGAGTTCTTCCGCTATTTCGTCGACCCGTCGGGCAAGCCCCGGGACGAGAACAAGAAGTGACGTACGCGTAGATGTACGACCTGCTGGTGGCGCTCGGCCTCGTCTTCGCGCTTGAAGGCCTTGTCTTGGCGGCGTTCCCGGTGGCGACGAAACAGGCTATGGCCAACGTTGTCGAGACGCCGGAGGCTACGTTGCGTATCATCGGCATCGCTTCCGCGGTGTTCGGGCTTGTGGTGGTATGGTTGGTGCGCGGCTGACCGGATGGCGCACCGGGAACGCGGAGCGTGACAAGGTCGCTTTTCCGCCCTATTCCGGTCACTAATTGCGGTGGCTGAAACGAGCCCCGCGTCCATGCGTTAATGAGGCGCAGCGCTGCGAGCGATGCCCCTTCCCAGGAGACCACATTCCATGGCCGGCTTTCCCAATCCTTCGACCCGCCAGATCTGGCGACCTGCGGTCGCCGTCGCTGCGGGAGCTCTCCTGGCGCTGCCCCTGCTGGCGGCGCCTGCCGCGGCGCGCGGGCCCGAGGCGATTGCCGACGTCGCCGATCAGGTGATCGAGGCGGTGGTCAACATCTCGACCTCGCAAAAGGTCGAGCAGCGCGGCGGGCCCACCCCCCAGCTGCCGCCCGGCTCGCCGTTCGAGGAGTTCTTCGAGGAATTCTTCAAGAATCGGCGCGGCCCGGGTGGGGGCGACACGCCGCAGCAACGGGGGCCGCGCCGGGTCAATTCGCTCGGCTCCGGGTTCATCGTCGATCCTCAAGGGATCGTGATCACCAACAATCACGTCATTTCCGACGCCGACGAGATCAACGTCATCTTGAGCAACGGAGAAAGGCTCAAGGCCGAGATCATCGGCCGCGACCAGAAGACCGATCTCGCCGTTCTCAAGGTGAAGACGGAACGGCCGCTCAAGGCGGTCAAATTCGGCGATTCCGACAGTCTGAGGATCGGCGAATGGGTGGTCGCGATCGGCAACCCGTTCGGCCTGGGCGGCTCGGTGACGGCCGGCATCGTCTCCGCCCGCAACCGTGACATCAATTCCGGGCCCTACGACAGCTACATCCAGACCGACGCCTCGATCAACCGCGGCAATTCCGGCGGCCCGCTGTTCAACATGAAAGGCGAAGTCATCGGCATCAGCACGGCGATCTACTCGCCGTCGGGCGGCTCGATCGGCATCGGCTTCGCGGTGCCGTCGAAGAATGCCGTCGCGGTCATCGAGCAATTGCGTCAATTCGGCGAGATGCGCCGCGGCTGGCTCGGCGTCCGCATCCAGCAGGTCACCGACGACATCGCCGAGAGCCTCGGGCTCAAGCCCACGCGCGGCGCGCTGGTCGCCGGCGTCGACGACAAGGGGCCGGCCAAGCCGGCCGGCATCGAGCCCGGCGACGTGATTGTCAAGTTCGACGGCAAGGACATCAAGGAGATGAAGGACCTGCCGCGCATCGTCGCTGACACCCCGGTGGGCAAGGATGTGCCGGTGACCATCGTCCGCAAGGGCAAGGAGGAGAGCAAGACGGTCAAGCTCGGCCGCCTGGAAGACGCCGAGAAGCCGCAGGTTGCGGCCAGGACCGACAAGGAAGAGGACAAATCCGTCGTCAAGAAGACGCTTGGCCTCGACCTCTCCAACCTCACCGACGACCTGCGCCGGCGCTACCGGATCAAGGACTCGGTGAAGGGCGTGGTGATTACAAGCGTCGAGGGCGGCTCGGCCGCCGCGGAAAAACGCCTGAGCCCGGGCGATGTCATCGTCGAGGTAGCGCAGGAGGCGGTGACCAACGCCGACGCCGTGCAGAAGCGCATCGATGCGCTGAAGAAGGAGGGCCGCAAATCGGCGCTCCTGCTCGTGGCCAATGCCGAAGGCGAATTGCGCTTCGTGGCGCTGACGTTGCAATAGCGAAACAGGCGAATAGCGAAGACTGAGTAGCGAATAGTGCGGTGAGGAGTGGGTCCTCGCTATTCGCTATTCGCCATTTCGCTATTCCTCAATCCAGCACGTGGTTGACCATGCCGTCCGCGAGCTTCGGCTCGAACCAGGTGGATTTCGGCGGCATGATGCGGTGCGCATCGGCCACTGCCATCAGGTCGACCATTTGCGTCGGGTAGAGCGCGAAGGCGGCTGCCATGTCGCCGGACTTGACGCGCTGCTCGAGTTCACCGAGGCCGCGCGCACCGCCAACGAAGTCGATGCGCTTGTCGATGCGCGGGTCGGTGACGCCGAACAGCGGCTCGATCACGTTGCGCGCCAGAAGCGTGATCGGCAGCCGGCCGATCGGGTCGTTCTGCGGCACGAGATCAGGCCGGATGGTCAGGCTGTACCACCGGCCCGCGAGGTACATCCCGAACTCGCCGGAAGCTGCCGGCCGCACCGGCTGGTCCGACGCCGTCACGGTAAAGCGCGCCTTGAGCTCGGCGACGAGCTCGTCCGGGCTGCGGCCGTTCAAGTCCTTCAGCGTCCGATTATAGTCGAGGATGGTCATTTCGTGATGCGGAAACAGCACCGTGAGGAAATAGCGGTGTGACCCGCCACCGTTCCGCGCCTTGGCGACACGCGAAGCCGCAGCCGAACGGTGGTGCCCGTCGGCGATATAGAGCGCCGGCAAGCCGTCGACCGCCCGCGTCAGCGCTCCGATGCTGTTATCGTCGCCGATCACCCACAGCTGGTGGCGCACGCCGTCGTCGGCCGTGACGTCCACGTCGGGCGCCCGCTCGCTGGCGCCCGCCAGCATGGCGTCGATCTTGGGCGCGGCCGGGTAGGCCACCATTACCGGGCCGGTCTGCGCGTTGACCGCCTCGATCTGGCGGACGCGGTCGTCTTCCTTGACCGGGGTCGTCAGCTCATGCCTGCGCACCCGGTTCGTTTCGTAGTCGGCGAGCGAGGCGACGGCCGCAAGCCCGGTCTGCCGGCGATCGCGCCAGATGAGGCGGTACACGTAGTAGCAGGGCTTGGCGTCGCGCATCAGCACGCCCGCCTTGATCATGCGGTCGAGGCTGTCGGCGGCCTTGGCATAGACGGCGCCATCGTAGGGGTCGATGGCCGGATCGAGGTCGATCTCCGGCTTCGAAATGTGCAGGAAGCTCCACGGCTTGCCCTTGGCGCGCGCCCGCGCCTCGGCGCTCGACAGCACGTCATAGGGCGGCGCCAGGACCTCGGCGGCGCGTCCGGGCGCCGGACGCAGGGCGCGGAAGGGTTGAATGAGCGTCACAGGGCCTCCATGGCGATGCAGCCCTCGTTTAGTCGCCGTCGAGACGTGGTTCAATATCGCCGAGGAGAAACGCGTCGCGTCGTCATGGTCGCATGGGTAAGGTTGATTTCGTCGCAGGCCCGAGGTCTAGCTCAGCCGCGTGAGCAGACCCGATGCCATCCTCATCGCCGGGCCGACCGCGAGCGGCAAGTCCGCGCTGGCGCTCGCGCTCGCAGAAAAGGTCGGCGGCATCGTCATCAATGCCGATTCGATGCAGGTCTATCGCGATCTGCGCATCATCACGGCGCGCC
>Ga0081538_10000639_pt1 | contig 38792 bp, 41 predicted proteins | sample TabmetS5T2R1_FD_71022 | JGI IMG/M metagenome (GOLD analysis project Ga0081538, IMG submission 71022) | Tabebuia heterophylla rhizosphere microbial communities from the University of Puerto Rico - S5T2R1 | ecosystem: Host-associated > Plants > Roots > Rhizosphere ...
GCTTCTCTGTAGCAGTCCCTAGAACCCTTCTAAAAGAACTAATAGTGTAGCGGGCCCAGAGGGACTCGAACCCTCGACCAACTGCTCCGCAGGCAGCCATTCTATCCAAGCTGAACTATGGGCCCAGCACCTCTCTTATCTTCTCTTTTTAACAAGTAGGTGCGGATGATGACTCTACGACTGCTAAGATGCAGTCGTAAGAGCAACAGTCCCTTTTTCCATATACCTCAATTAAAACCTAGGTGCGTAGGCGCAAGCAAAGCTAGATGCACATACAATCAAGGCAGATATAGTAGTTAGCCAGCTTCCTTAATGTCAGCGTCTGCGTTAACACTCTGTTCTAGCGACCTTGAAATCAGTTCAGAGGATTCTTGATATTCATTTTGATTGCCTGTGACAAGATAATTGCGAAAGTGCTCATAGCTTTGTCGTTCCAACTCAATGGCACTGACTAGATAGTTTCTTGCTGATTCATATTTTTCAGGAGTGTTCAATGCATTTGCTCTTTCAATTAGCTGGTCATATCTAGGTAGATATTGGTCAATAACCTGGATCAGGGTATTGTTATCTTGTGGAAGCCACCTTTGTTCCTCTGCAGTATATTGTTGTGTCAAGGCATTTGTATCAATAACTATTTGTTCAAATGCCCTTTTGAACTCATTATTTCTCGAAACCTCTATCTGAAGAATCATCATGAAGGCAATTAGTGCTCCAATAACGGCGATACCTCCAAAAGTGATTAACCGTCTCGTCTGCTCTCTTCTTATTGGCAATTAAATGTATACATCTCCTCTCTTCGCTCCTCCACTTCAGACTATCTATCTGCAAGAAGGCAATGCTAAGGGACAAGATAAATATGATGCTGTGTTGCTGAGGATTTTTCTCTTAGTAATATAATATCATTGCATCTCAAGGAGTGCAATTCTGTCAGTTGTCTTGCCGTTTCTTTTCGGTGTAGCGATGATTTTGACAAAATCTCTATCTGTGCCATCCCAGTCAAAATAGTCAACGGTATGACGACTGCAAAATACAACGGTGGTACCCTCATCATCCCACTGCATTGTACATCCACAGGGCAGATTTCTGTCCGGCACTCATATTCTAGTGTGGTATCTAATTTAACAGTTGTGGGTAGCCGGCTCTGTTGCTAAAATCGGAAATTTCTATTTGAGATGATCGGACAATTATCTTTGCCAAGGAAACGAACAGCAACTTGATAATGTTCGTGATGAATAACTCTGTTGCGCAGGCGCGGCAAAAGTAGTGGACAAGCGAGGGTAAGTACAGAAATCCGAGCTTTAGCTGTCCTCCCCGCATTGTAACTTGTTAGGATGTAGATATAATGCGTGTTAGGTTGACTACATAATAATACTTCACAAACAAGTATTAATTGGGACTCAACCAATTGAGATACCAAGAAAGAGGTAAAAAGAGGGAGAGAGGAAAGAGACAGAAAATTGACGGACGTGGACCATCAAGGAAGAGAAAAGGATCAGGACGAGAGACAACAACAACAACAACAAAACCAGTGGGAAGCAGGAACATCAGATACAAGAAGGCAAATTGCACAACCGCCACTCAACTTGCTATTCAATCCATCACTACTTGTTAGAAAAGATATTTGGAACGTCGACATCGCTCGCTTGTTGGATATGTTCTTACGGTTACTCAATATCACAGGTAATAAAGATCTGCGCATCTGTGGACTAGCAGCAGTTTCTTCATCCATGATTTATCGCCTAAAGGTTGAAAGCATTTTTGCACTTGAGAAAATAGCGATGCAGAAGAAAGGCCTCAACGACCCAAGCAACGATCAGCAACAACAGCAGCAATTACCCATACCAGAATTAAATCCAATTGAGCTACCATTCAGATTTGAGGCAACCTATCCTGTGTCTGTGGAAGACTTGCTTAGCATGCTAGAAAATATGATAATGGAACTTGCAAATCCCAGGTCAAAGAGGAAGAAACAAGAACTTGAACTTGAGCCAGTTGAGACTTTTAATTTTGATCAATATCTTATCAAGTTCGAGAAGATAATCCAAGGTTACGAAGATATGATCTATGACATTGTGACTGCAGACGGCGTACTTACGTTCAAGGCGCTGGTTGCCAAGATGGAGCCAGTTGAAATGGCGAGGTGCTTTATAGCCATGCTGTACCTTGCAATGAAGGGCAAGATCAACTTGGATTATCGACAAGGCGATTCAGAGGATATCAAGATGACTCTTGCTTAGCCTTAAAGTAACGATAATAAATTAGCACACTTTACAGACGCAATATGACAAGAAGCAACAACATTGATGAATATGACGACAACTATCACAGCTAGAGCACATAGCAATAAAGTAATTAACTGACAATTTAGAATATAGGGAGAACCACACTTTGCGTCAGCAGGTCCTTCCAGAAGACGAAATTGTCGCCAGGATAGAGGCGGCTTTATACTCGGCAGGCAGACCCCTATCGCTAGATGAGCTGATCAGAGCATCAGGTACCAACTCGAAGGAAAAAACACATAGAGTAGTAAATGAGCTTGCCAAGAAAGCCAATTCAACCTTTAGAGCAATCGAAATAGCTCAACTGGAGGATGGTACCTACGTATTCCAGATTAGGCCACAATACACTCCCCTTGTACGCAAATTCGCACAACATCCTTTACTTCCACCAGGTGCACTGAAGACACTCTCATATGTTGCCTATGAGCAGCCAGTGACCTCAAAGAGGCTAGTGCAGATAAGGGGGAGCCAGGTCTATTCTCATATCAAGCTCCTTGAGCAGCTGCAATTTATAGAGCATGAAAACCTCGGCAGGTTGAAAGTTTATCGCACAGCGTCTAAGTTTCAGAACTATTTTGGCATAGCAGACCTCAATGCCGTAAAAAGCAAGCTAGTAAACGCTGTTGATACCACCATAACAAAAGCAGGAGCAGCTGCTGCTACTGCTACTGCTGCTGACGCAACATTAACAGCAACAAAGTCAAGCAAGCAGCCACGTCGGCACTCAACTACCGCTGCTAAATATGTCGCTTCAACCGCGAATGAAGTGACCGACAGAGACACAACCTAACCTTAGATGCCAGAAAAGACTTAATTATAGTGGATAAAAGTTATCTACTGCACACTATTATGCGAAAATCAATAGAAAATCTAGGCGGACGCAAGCTCACAGGTGGGCGCAAAGTTGCCCTGAGAGGAAGACGTAAGTTCGAAATTGACAGGTATCCAAACGAAGCTGTCGCCGGCCCTGCACAGATCGTTGTTCGTAGGACGAGGGGCAAGAATAATAAAGTAGCTTTCAAGACTGCTGAATTTGCCAATATAATTGATCAGGAAAATAAGAAAGTATTCAGATCTAAAATCCTGAGAGTTACAAAGAACCCAGCAAATAGAGACTATGAAAGAAGGGGCGTAATCAGCAAGGGTGCTCTTATTGAAATTGAAAATGGCACAGCTAGAGTTGTGTCAAGGCCAGGACAAGACGGAGTTGTTAATGCAATCATGGTCAAAACAGCAGCAGCTACAACAACAACATCAAGAAAGACTAGATAATTGTTGTTGCTCTATTTTCATTATTATTGTTGTAATAATAGTAACTATTAAGAGCGAACAACGGTCTCTTTTCTATGTGGACTTGACATGGGATGGTCCGGATCCAACGGACAGAATTATTTGTCCCTATCCTGTAGAGTTTTATTGTAAGCCTTCTCCTGCAGATTCGCTAAATTCACTTGAATCTGGACAGATCCTAATTGAGCTCGATTTGGGACAAGCTGTCAGAGCAGTTGCAGGCAGGCTTCTTAACAGAGCCAAGTCAGAAAACCTTAACAAGTTGCAGGAAGGTGCTAGCAAGATAAAACGCCAGACATCACTTTCAACTACATTCGAGCAAGACAGCCAGCACGCTAACAGATGGATAGGAGTGTTAAGTATCCCGGCCAGCTGGTTAGAAGGTGGTACAAGAACCCATGGAAGAACTGGTGCGGATACTCCCAAAAGCGGCGGTGGCAGTAAATTCTATAGCCTAGAGATAACATACACACTTGATAATAATAACAGTTGCACCGCTCGGTTTTTCTCAGATGATGCATTTCATTGGCAGGCAAGGTCCAAGTGAGCTACGTAGCGACGCAGATACGCAAGCAATATATTTTTTATAATTTCGTAGGAAAACAGAGGATCGAGAAACTCCCTTGAAAGACTATGAACATGTGGTGCTATGGCTTGACTACTTTAACAAGAATCTCAAGAGACGACAAGGTAGGAAGGTTAAGCGTGATCAGGCAGTCTTTGACCCTACCGTTCCGGAGCTGGCGGAGGCAACTAGAGCTGCAGGCTTCCAGTTATCGGATCAAGAGGTAAATAGTGATGCAAGGTTTCCTCGTAGATCATTTGTAAAGTCTGGTTATGTAATGGTGGCAAAAAAGGAAGGTGTCAAAAAGTCCCAGATAATTAGTGAAGTCGCAAACAAACTACTACGAAGAAGCTTGCAAAAATCTGGCAAGAAATAAGCAATTTTACATCGCCCATGAGCGCTATGTCTCCAAGACTGCGAGATAACCATTTATTCCACCTCTTAGACATTTGCTCATTTTCCTCCACCACACAACTAGCAATTTTATAGAGAGAGATTTTATTATTCTCATTCCTTATAAAAAAGAACAATAATATCTGACGCGAAGCTTGCGATGAATTAATCAAGTTATGCCAATTGCTCAAACTGACGAAGTCGGAGAGATCTTACATCTTGCAAAAAGTGGCAGGTTAATAGTGAAACTTAGTAAGGCAGGTGCTGAACGGATCAAACCGGGCGAATTGCTGATCGATGGATCAGGCAGAAGAGTCGGCAAGGTGGCAGAGTTGCTGGGTCCAGTAAATTCACCATATGCATCGGTCATAACCATGACAGATAGAACAAGCAGGCTTGTTGGATCTAAAGTATTTGGTGGCGGTCTTGCTAAAAAACCTCGCCACAGAAACAGAGGCTTTAGCAGATCTAACTCAAGATGGAAAAACTGAGAGAAAAGACGCTTTCTACAGAATCTTTTTGAAACAAGAGCAGGCAAAATGCTTTTTAGATTTGCATCTAATAGCTGTTCTTGTATTTGAGGTTTGAATACATAAACCCTCTGGCTGGACTTGCAATGTTAATCATAGGACTTTTCTTGATAGTATTTGGCTATTTTGAATATGGGATAACGCCTGTTATAGTCGGCCTCGTCCTTATCGCCTATTATAGGAAGTATCTATGGCAAATACTGGGAATTTCTCAACCCAGCTAACTGACTTACGTGGCTAGCTTATTGGCTAACCAACTGAATAGAAGTTGGAAGCACATCTACTCCCATGAGGAGGCCTAGTTTGCCGCTTTTTGCATATTTTTCGGTGAACCTTGCGCTTCCATCCTGCTTTACCCGACTGCCTGAAACCAGCAGTGGAACTGGATCATCACTATGGCCTTTCTTTATGCAAGGGGTAGAATGGTCTCCAGAAACAACTACATTTGCGTCCATCTTGTTCAAATTCTCCATTAAAGTGCCAAAGAAGCGTCTGTCAATATCCTCGATGTTCTTCTTTTTCCCCTTCGCGTCGCCGTCGTGGCCGAATTCATCGGGACCTTTAATATGCACATAAATCGCATTGACCGATTTGAGCGCGTCAGCTGCAACGCTTGCCTTTTTTTCATAATCAGTGATATCACCTGCCTGGAACATCTTTATCCCTAACACCTTTGAAATTCCAATCTCAACTGGCATATCTACGATGCCTCCTATTATCATGTTGTACTTTTTGTTTATAGGTTCGACAATTGGATATCTGTTGCCAGAATCACGTGCGAGGATGCAATTCATGGGCTTTTTGCCGGATGCGATTCTTGTTCTATTGACTGGGTGGTCCTTTAGAAGCTGTACGGCTTGAGTAGTAAATTCATTTAGCATTCTTGCAGCGACTTTGGCTGGCTCTGTGTCTTCCTGTGGCCGGGATTCCTGTACGTATATATCCTCACCATTCACTGTCTTGGCTATCCCCATGCCTTCTACTTTATCGTAAGCAGGATCGGTATTGGTGATCTTGTCGGATAATTTCATGTTATCATGTCTGAACCTTATGACCACCCTGTGTGCAATGGTGGGCTCCAATTTGACGGAAGCACCGTCATCGCTGAACCTAATCTTATCACTTAGAGTTTTACATACAGACTTTGCCTCTTCGATGCTGATGACTCGGCCTGCTCGTCGGTCGACTACTTTCAGATTGTCATCCACTGATGCAAAATTGGCCCGCAGCGCTAGGTCTCCCTCGCGGAAATCAATATTACAACCTATTGACTCAACGACTCCACGGCCAACGTAGCTACCATCTTTAAAGCTATAGCCGAGCATGTTAAAAACTGCAATATCAGACTGGGGTGCTATTCCCCTGCCTACACTGATAACGTTGCCCATGGCACCATTTCTTGCCAGAGTATCAAGATTAGGAGTATAGGCTGCTTCAAGGGGTGTCAGATCATTCAAAGAAGGGTGAGGCAGATCGCCAACTCCGTCAAGCAAAACATATACTAACCGGACATCCTTCATAACGACGAAAGAATGCCTATCCAATTTAATTTTTTGTCCTTCTGTCTTTGTAATAGGAAAAGTACTTTCTCAAGGCTTTAGTATATAACTGAATTATTTGGAAAATTGCATCTTCTTCTTCATCTGATAATTGCCTACGGTATCGCTCAAGAATTATCCCTTCTGCCAGGCCCTTGTAATAACCTACTCGATGCCCATAAAGGAAATCATAGGCCTGTTGGCATTTCCAGATACGCCGTAGTTTTGGTACACGCTCTTTGGGTATCTTTGTTGCAGCAAGGTCATTCTCAATAACTGCTACAAGGATATTTCGTATATCATTGTCCAAAATAAGCATGTGCAAATCTATATTTAGGCACATATACACTATAGGCTACAAAACCAGAAAGAAAAGAAGCATAGAAGAATGTATACTCCTTAATAGAATCATGCTCTTCTATCAAATGTAATTGGAGGAACGATGCACCTTCTGCCAGCGCACAGTAATAGACGAGAACGGTCATAGAACAGAAGACTTTGGCATCAAAAGAAACGATAGATATATCTGCTCGCGTTGTATGGGAGCCTTTGAATTTTCACTGGGAAGCTAAAAGTTACAGAACATTTAATTAAAAGCAACTAGAGCCTTTTGTAGGCTGAAAAGTTTGGGGGATTTACGCAAAGATTATGTTCTTGACAAGTTTGTTGTCATGCCTGAAGTTAGCCAAACCGCATCAAAAGAGAGGCGCAACGACAGAGAGAATTGCCCATACTGCCCCGGAAATGAGTCCATGACAGAGCCGGCAATCCTTGCACTTGTAGTGAAGGAGGGCATGCTGCAGCGTCTCTCAGACAGTGAGGACAGTATAATAGAGGACTGGTCAGTGAGGGTATTTCAAAGTGAAAATCCAGTAGTTGTCACAGGCTCTGCCACAAGCTACAGTGACAAACCATTGTACAGTGAGCCCGCTTATGGATATCATCAGATAGTGGTTGCTTCGCCAGAGCACGATCAGAGTCTTTCCCACATATCTGTTGAGCAATGGGGCAATGTCCTAGTAGTTATCCAAGACCGAGTGAGATGGCTATACACACAAAAAAGCGTCACGTATGTATCTATCTATGTTAATAGTGGCGCCAGTGCAGGTGCGCCGGTGATTCATCCTCATTTAAACATCGTTACGTTTTCTACTATCCCCCCAATTATCGATACTGAGGCAGAAGGCGCTCACAGATACATGAATGAGAACGGTAGTTGCCCAGCTTGCAGCTTCATCGCAGTTGAATCAAACGGTCCGCGCCAGATTCTTGCTACGGACAATTTTATTGCCTTTTGCCCTTGGGCTCCTACCTACCCGTATGAATTCTGGATATATCCAAAAAGACACATAACATCATTTTCAAAAATAACACAAAAGGAGATTAATGATCTTGCATTAATGCTACGAGCCACGCTTGGCGGAATGTCAAAGGCGCTCAACGATGCTCCCTTCAACCTAGTATTCCATCTATCTCCGGAGAAGAAGAATAGCCGCCTGATCCACTGGCATGTGGAAGTGTACCCCCAATTAAATACATGGTCGGGGCTTGAGCGGGGTTTTGGAGTCTTCATAAACAATGTAAGACCTGAAAAGTCAGCTGAAATTCTCGGCTCATCATGCAGGAAAGAGCTGGCGGGGCTTGTCGGAATTGTATGAAAAAACTAACTAGCTGGCTGGTTTAGAAATTATTAATGAAACCGGACAGGCTAGTCAAGGCGGGTTTGAAGATGGACCACATGATTTAATTATCAACTAAGGATAGAACCAGGTATTAATAATGAATCTTAAGCTGGAGGATTGGACTTCGCTTGCATCACTTGGCCTCGCGGTAATGTTCGTTGCGCTTTTGCTATCATTTTACAACTTTTTAATCGGTCCACAAGGCATCGGTCCTGAGCGTGTGGTTGAGCCAGGCAGTCTATTGCTGCAGCTCATCTTTATCTCTGCTGCTCCATGCCTAATACTTGCTGGCGTTGCATTTGTCTTAGCCAAGTCCTCTGGCTCCCCAGTAGGAGGCGCTATACTCATAACAGCAGGCTTAATAATAGTTGCAGGTATGGCATTTGGTCTAACCATGGTGCCGAGGATCCCAAGCCAGTATATTGTAGGAGCAGTTGGGGTGGCACCCTTCATCTTTTTGCCAGCTGGTGCGGGCATAACGGGTATAGGTGGTTACATGCTTGCAGTATCAAAGAGAAGACGCATACATAGCAGAGACTTGGATGATCTTCGTTGAAAAAGAAGAATAATACTTCGGGTTCTAGAGAAATTAAGATTTCAACAAACCCACTACCTATTAAAGTATCTGATAATGTCCACTTGGTTTTTGATAAAGCCCGAAGGGATAACACACCCGTTCTTGCAATCGTGACTGGAACAAAGCCAGATTTTTACAAGCAGGCTCCGCTTGTATTAGAAGCTGCAAGGCAAAAACTACCTGTATTTGTGGTAGACACAGGTCAGCATTTTGATGAAGTGCTCGGATTTGGCATAGAAGAGTTCAACCTGCACAAGTTTGTTGGCTGCAATCTCCAGATACGAGGAGACTTGATGGAAAAAGCAAGCGAGCTTATAGTAAAGTTTGGTTCATTTGGGAGATACTGTAAGAAGCACTACGGGATGGAATCTCTACTCCCAATAGTGCACGGTGATACGCTGGTGGCAGGCATTGCCCCGCTTGCATGGGTTTTTGGCATGGGTCAGAAGGTTGGTCAGAATGAGGCAGGTCTTCGTTCCATGAGCCCCCAGGCGATAAAGTTGCTAAAGCCGGAACGAGAGCCTACAAGACAAGACGTAGAAAAGTTTGTGAGCAGCCAGTTTGACGACAAATGGTTTATTGCAAGGGAAGAGCCCTTTCCAGAGCAGATAGATACGTGGATATGCTCAGCAGGCACGCAATTCTTCTTTGCTCCAACCAAACTTAACAAAGATAATCTAGTACGGGAAGGATATCCAGAGAACTTTGTCTACATTGTTGGCAACTCTGTGGTCGACGCAATCCACATCAAAAGAAGAGAAAAACCTCATCAGAGCATTTTTACTCTATATCCTCAGCTCGAAACAGACAATTGGATAAGAATGGACATTCATAGGCGGGAAAATTTGACAAAGAAGCGCTTTATATCAATTATTGAGGGGATTGTTGAACTTATCAAAAATACAGACAAGAAAATCGTCCTAGTCTTACTAAATGCTACGGTAGCTGCGCTCAAGCAATACGATCTCGAATTCAAATTGCATAGTCTTGCTGAGCAGCATCCCAAAAAATTACTGTTGACCCCACTGTGGAAAGAATATGCTCATGTCGTAGAGTTCCTAGATAGCGGCCATTGTTGGGCGGAAATGACAGACTCTGGTTCAATGCAAGAGGAGTTACTCTACTTTCCGAAAGTGACGTCTATGACAGTCAGGCTCAATACTGACAGGCCAGAAACGATATTTGATGCCCAGAGCAATATGCTTGTCCCTCCACTAAATGCGGGTTGGATAGTCTCCATGGTTAAAGAAGCATACAACAGAGAAGAGGGTTTGGGATTGAAGCTCCGACAGAAAAAGCGCATATATGGCACTCCAGGAGAAGTTTCAAAAAATATAATCCGAATAGTCAAGAAGGAGTTTGAAAAGGGTGATGCCAACTTTTACCCCTGGCTTCACCAGAGGCTGGGACTATGGAAGGAAAGTCAGGGACTTAGTTACATGTAGTATTAAAGGCCAAAGGTACCTTTCCTTACACCGATCCCTTTTCTATCTTTCGCAGTTATGACAAATAGATCCTCTACAAGTTGTTCATACGCTTTGGTCATTGTCTGGTTACGTCTCTTCATCATTTTGCGCTGTGTTTCTATTATTGATTCAAGCTTAAGTTCGACATTTCCTGCTCCTATGCTTGTGCCATAAATAGTGAAGCTCGGCACATCTTGCGCAACGAGGCCGTGTAGGTGCGAAGAAACCCCAATTCGTCTGCCACTATAAATTAACGTGCCAATCGATGTCTTGACCATATCTGCAAAGAAGGAACCTATCTTGTTTTGACCGGTGTCAATTTTCTTGTTCTTACCGCTGTTCATCTTGATGTTTCCATATGTCATCTTAAGATCAGATGTGGTTGTCATGGCGCCAATGTTAACCCATTCTCCTACATACGAATGGCCAATGAATCCTGCATGGGCTTTGTTTGTATAATCAGAAATTATAGAGTGTTCTATTTCACCTCCAATTCTGCAGTCATAACCAATGTAGCTTGCTTCAATGATTGTAAACTGCTTGACCTGTGACATTGCATCAATATATGTTGGGCCTGCTATCCTGCTTGCTGCAATATTAGCTCTAGGGCCTATGTATATACCTCCATTTCTAACGTCAAACACAGTTCCGACCTCAACTGAGGCATCTTTGCCAATCGCTACAGCATTGTTACCTAGAATAGAGACTTCCCTGCCCAGCTGTGTTTCGCTTTTCATGGTAGAGACCTGAGTCGCAATGGAATTTTCAAGAACTCGGATCAGGTCCCAAGGCTGTGAAATTATACCCTCAGTGTGTTGACCTTCCAAATTGGTCAATTTTGCTACGTTTAGTCTCTTAACATCAATTCTCTTGCCCGCCATAACGCAATTCTGTAAATATTCTATGCCGTTGCTATCGAGCCTTGCAACAAGCAGCCTTCTACTGCTGTCTGCAGTTATCGCAAAAGTATGATTTATGTCGAATAGGCGGTCAGGATAAATTGCTCCTGGATGAAGTAGCCCATTAACAAACACGGTATCGCTATCGAGTGAGGATGGGTTTACTGTGCAATTAGGATGCCGCTCGGATGTAATGGATGCAAGATATTCCCTTGTAAGCAGCACTTCAGGAGTCAATTTATGCTCTTCAAAAAAAGTCTTCGCCCCGACTTTGATATCAAAAGTAGCTTTTGTAAGCGATATTGGCTCAAAGTTCTGCGAATATGAATCCTCAAACAGGGACAAGCTCATCTAGATTTTGCCCAGCTTGCTTACGTATTGTTTGTATGCATCCAAGTATGACTTTTTGTCACCAATGTCAATAAAGCCGCCACTATCGATCCTAAACCCTTTGACGATCCTCCTTTGCTCCAGCACCTTTCTTACTGCATCATCCATCCCAAACGATCCGGACTTGGGTATTAACTTCAAAAAATTTGGATCCATAATGTAGGAGCCAATGTTTATCAGCCCGCTTATCTCGGGCTTTTCTCGCCATGCGGTGACTCTGTCGTGCCCATTAATGTCGATAAATCCATACTTTAGTTTAGTAGAGTACTGTAGAAGGGCCATAGTGATAAACGCCTTTGACTCATTATGTTGCTTTATCATTTTGCGTAAGTTGAACTCATAGACAGAATCTCCATAGACACACACAAATGATTCATCCTCAAGCAACTTCTCGGCAGTCTTTAGCTGGCCGGCCGTCGCAAGAGGACGTTCAGACCTGGCGTACTGAATCTGGACTCCGAACCTGTTCCCGTCCTCAAAATAGTCTTCTATCGTTCGATGAAGGTAACTGACGCATATGACGACGTGTCGGATATCGCCAACATTCTTTAACCATTCGATAATGTATTCAAGAAGAGGCTTATTGCCAAGCGGAAGCATTGGTTTTGGAATAAAGAACGTATAAGGCTGTAGCCTAGTGCCGAGTCCACCTGCCAGAATTACCGCTTTCATTCTTTGTGTCTCTCTCACGCCCTGCCATATATAACATAAATTGAACTATACAGCCTCATAATTTTTCAATATCGCGCTGATCTTGTTTACTACCTCGGTAGGATTTCTTCCAAATAGGGTAATCATTGGTTCTTTTCCAATGTCGCCTTTATGATAAATGACCTCAGCAAAGCGATTCTTTGAAAGCGCAGCAAGGATTCCCCATGCTATACTGGACCCTTCCCTTCTCTTGATCTTTTTGGGCTCTTGGGCCCTATCGTAACTCGATATAAAAAATAGTGATTTGCATACATCAACAATCCGGCAATCAAACCTGAGGTTGATTGCACATCTGAAGTCAGGGTTGACACTCATGTATGCTATCAAGGCGGATGCGACGTGGCTGGAAGCACCAAACTTTACGTAGGAAGCAGGTGCAGCGGTATTCTCAACTTTGATTATTCTTCCTCTCACTGCTGCGATATCTGATACATGTACTGCGTTTGAAAGAGCATAAGCAAAATTAGTCTGCGTCTCAGGTATGAGAATATAAAAGCGATCAAGTGCGCATAAATATTCTACTGCTTGTTGTAATTCGATCAAGATTCGGTACTTATTGGCTTCATGATAAATAGATGAAAATGGGTTTGCAATAGGTAACCCCTTCCCAATTTTAAGTGAATACCTAATAGAAGCATGTACGTATTCATTTGCCATTCTGCATGCCTCCGAAAGCACAATGTCTTTTGCAAGATATGCTGCAACTGCTGAGGAAAAATTGCAACCAGAGCCATGGATTTCCTTTATTTCTAATCGAGGGTTTGTAAATTTGGTGATATTGCTCCGGGCATCGAGGAGCAGGTCGGTTACTTCTGCAGATACAAAGTGACCCCCCTTGATGAGGACATTCTCTGCTCCCAATTTTCTGATCTTTTTGGCAGCTTCAATTGTGTCATTCTCTGTTTTAATTATGGTATCTGCTAGTTTTTCAGCTTCCGATCTGTTTGGAGTTATCAGAGTAGATAATGGGATTAGTTTTGATACAAATGATTTGTATGCTTCTGTACGGAGTAGTTTGGCGCCAGTACCTGCTGCAAGAATAGGATCAAGCACTATTGGAATCTTCTTTGAATTTTTTTTGACTGAACGGTAAACCGCCTCTATTATAGGTGTACTGTATACCATGCCTAACTTGATGGCATTTGGACGCATATCCGTCATAACCGATCTTATCTGTTGTTCCACTATGGATGGGGATATCTCAAATATCTTGGCTACATGTTTTGTGTTCTGTGCGGTTATCGCAGTTATCGCAGTGCAGCCATAGACCCCAAGTGCCGAAAACATCTTCAAGTCAGCTTGTATTCCCGCACCCGCTCCGGAGTCACTTCCAGCAATTGACAGTACTACCTTCAACTCAGAATGATAAGAGAGATAGGCTTTTCAATCTTTCTTGAAATCCTAGATAGGTTTTTCTCGCAACTATCTAACAGTATTAATTGGTCAACTAATATGTTGTCTATGTATGTATACATTTTGAGGTTCATGTCGTGGGATCATGTCATCAACCGTTACTCGGCTTGCACCAAACGTAGGCTTTCAATTATACTAATCGAGGGTAAACTGATGGCCATAGCATCATCAAAATCGAAGAAATAAGAATCACCGATCTATGGATATGCTATATCCCCACTAATTTTGATAAGAGAAACAATTTTTGATAGGTTTGAGAATATCTAAATGGAGTAGCGAGGCCTTTTGTAATCAGACTTTTGCAATCAGATTATACGACACAACCAAAGTCTCTGATATAAATATAATGCAAATCTGTAGTTTGTTCACCTGAAAACATACTAATAACAAATAACCCCCAAATTCCTCCGAATCGTTTGTTAAAGTCCTTTAATACTTGGTGGGTTTATTCTCCTCGTATTTATTATGAAGGCAGGAATACTTTTGCCACAGACAGGACAATTAGCAACGAGAGAAAACGTTCTCTATATTGGAAGGGAGACAGAAAAGGTTGGACTTGATTCCGTATGGGTATTTGAACGTCTCCTATGGCCAGTCAAGCCCCAGACACCTTATGCTGGAATACCTAATGCTCCTATACCGGTCGAATACCAAAGCGTGCTTGATCCGCTTGAGACACTCACATACCTAGCAGGCAATACCGACCGAATTTCCTTAGGGACTTCTCTAATTGATATGTTTTTTCACAATCCTGTCACACTTGCTAGAAGATTTGCTACACTTGATGCCTTATCTGGTGGTCGAGTTATTGCAGGACTTGGAATTGGATGGTCAAAAGATGAGTATATTGCTGCAGGCATATCTTTCAAAGAGAAGGGAGCAAGGGCAGACGAATATTTGCAAGTGCTAAAGAGAATTTGGACTGAAGACGTGGTTGAGTTTAAAGGTCAGTTCTACAACATCCCGGCTTCGAAGATTGGGCCTAAGCCTGTGCAAAAACCGCGCCCCCCCATACTACTTGGGGCATTTTCTCCAAAGGCCTTCCCTCGAATTGTAAACTATGCCGATGGTTGGATCCCTATTGCAGGAATTGTACCATTGGAGCAACAGGAACAGGTTATAAACACCTTGAGAGAAACTGCAAGAAAGGCAAACAAGAACCCATCAGACATTCGAATAGTTGTACTGACATACCCTAATTTGTTGGACTCTTCTTCAAATTCCTCGTCCAACCCACAGAGAATGCCAATGACAGGCACTATCGACCAAATTGGAAATGACGTAGAGCAGATTAAAGCAATGGGAGCAGAGCATATAATTTTTGGTTATGCATTTTCTCCAATTGGCAAAGATGCAAAAAAAATGATAGAAACTACAAAACAGCTTGCCAGATTTGCGAAATGAAAAAAGAAGTTAGAGTGTATTATTATTCTGGGGGAAAATAATTGCTTAAGGAAGAGAGCTTCTCCACGATACCACTTTCTCTGGCTTTATTCTGATGAGTATTTCACCTGTTCCGACCCTTTGATATTGAGAGTATTTAATAGTGAGTAGCTTTAGGGCTTTCTGTGCTTGAATATCTGCTTGTGGTCTCGACTTCTCGATTGACGCTATCCCTTGAATCATTACAAAGGCCAATCTGGTCCAATCTTCATTGTATTCATCTATGAGTAGTGCAACGTTAGAGTTACCTTGTATATTTTTTATCCTTCTTAGTTTTTCAGGTTTAGCTTTTTTTCTTTTCTCGTCAACAGGTATAAAGAAATGGCTGCCATCAAATACAAAGACTACAGGTACCAAGTGGGGTTTGAAGTCAGAATCTGTTGTTGCTAATCTTGCGACTCTCACTCTTTGTATAAATTCTTCGATATCCGGCGGTATTATCAAACACATACTTATTGTATAATATCACGAAAATATGTATATGTGCTTGAGAACACGGAACATAGTAATCGATACAAAAAGGATTCTCAAACAATAGACTATTATTGATGCTAGTTTTTTTGTGATTGATGAAGTTTGGTACTGCTAAGAACACCAGAATGGGGAATCAAGCCGGTGCCGGGCAAGCACAAGATACTTGGCGGATTAGATTACTTCATTTTATGGTCTAGCCTGGGTGTAGGACTTCTAGTTCTTTCTGCAGGCTCATTTCTTTCTGAAGCAAAATTTCTTGATGCCATTATTGCAATCATTGTCGGGTCAGTAGTAGGCTCAATTTTGCTTGCATTAGCAGGCAAGATAGGAAGCGATCACGGAGTACCGTCACTCATAACAATGCGGCCAGCGTTTGGAATCAGAGGCTCATACCTCCCTGCAATACTTAACATCTTGCAGCTGGTCGGATGGACCACATTTGAAATCATGATAATGGCAAGGGCAGCAGATATGCTGACAGGTAGTGTATTGCCTTACTACTTTTGGGCGGCTATATTTGGAACACTTGTCGCACTTTTAGGAATTTCAGGTCCTCTCAACGTCATAAGGCAATGGATCGGCAAATTCGCAGTATGGATCGCATACGGGACATCAGCGATAATAATTATCAACCTATTAAACTCGGCAGACATTCCAAGCCTTTTCTTATCCTCTGGAGAAGGCTTGCCATTCTTTTCTGCACTTGACCTTGTTATAGCAATGCCTGTATCCTGGATGCCACTGGTTGCTGACTACAACAGGTTTTCCAAGAAAAGCAAAAGTGCGTTATGGGGGACATTCATAGGTTTTACCATGACAAATATTTTATTTTACTTTGGAGGCATTCTACTTGGAACTTCAGATGTCTTGGCGATCGTAGTTGCCATACAAGCCATGTTCTTTGGGTTTCTAATGCTGCTTTTGATTGTTGATGAAGCTGATAATGCCTTCGCAGATGTCTATTCCGCATCGGTATCAACACAGAACATATTAGCAAAGATTAACCAAAAGCATGTAATCATTGGGCTTACTACACTCAGTGCGATACTAGCGATGGTAGTTTCTATCGAGCAGTACGAAATCTTTCTGCTTTTGATAGGAGCAATATTTATTCCACTCTTTGGAGTTGTGCTCACAGACTATTACATCATAAAGAGACAAAAATACACAGAGCAGATGTTGTATATGAGTCAAAACCGACTGGGCATAGGTTTACCTGCGATATTTGCATGGACTCTAGGGGCAGTACTAAACTATATGCTATCCCCTCTTTCTCCCATCTATATGCCGCAATTACCTGCAATAGGTGCAACAATACCGAGTCTTGCTGCCGCTTCACTCGTTTATCTTGCAATAACAAAGATACAGCAATGGCAGCGACGTGAAATTAATCCGAAAATCTAAAATAAAAACAGGAGCAGCGAGGAGATTCACCGAATAGTGAGATAGACCAATAATAATTGTAAAAGATGAAGTGAGATATATATCGATAATTGTAATGCTAGGTTGTACCATTGATTTAATTAGAAATAGGAATTGTGCCATCATATCACATATCTCACACCATCTAATTCAGGGACAACAAGCCCAGAATAATAGTTGTGATGCTCTGCTAATCGTTCGGGAGTATCGATTTTTTTCTGCCTTATCTTTCTTACAAGACCTAACCTATTAAAGTTCTAAATGCTTTGATGAGGTATGCCAAGATGCAATTCGAAGTGTTTTTGACTTATCTGTTATTCTTAAGAAATTATAGCCCATAAGACTATAATAGAGCTAATTATGAATTTGTGTAACTTAACATACTACTATTGCTCAGGCCGACTTTTTGAAAATCAACCCAAAATATACACAGTCTTTCACATATAGTTGAATCATGATATAGCATAAGTTGATAATATTTTCTCTAGCAAACAGTAATTTGATTTATAAATAGCGATAATTGATTGTTTGCTCAAACTATGAGATTGCTTGAATATCAAGGGAAGGAGCTTTTCGATGAGTTCGGAATCAGAGTACCGAGATCCCATCTCGCTCACACAGTCCAGGAGGCTAGGGAAGGAGGGAACAAACTTGGCTACCCACTCGTGATTAAGTCGCAGCTCACGGTTGGCGGGAGAGGTAAGGCAGGAGCTATTCTAAAATGTAAAAATGAGGTAGAGCTCGAGCCCAAGTTCAATGAGCTTCTGCATAAAGAAGTCAAAGGAGAATTACCGCGTGGCATCCTGCTTGAAGAAATGGCCGATATCAAAAGAGAATTGTACGTCTCACTGTTCCTAAACAGGAGCAAACGATGTTATTCGCTTATATCATCTGCGGAGGGTGGGATAGACATCGAAAGCGCAGGGAGCAAAGTAATGGTTGATGTGCCAATCGATGGATTGACTTCTCAACAGGCCGAGGAGACAGCCAATAAACTAGGACTAGATGGAGAAACTGTCATTTCTTTTGTTGACTTTACAACCAAGCTTTCAAAGATTGTAAATGAAAAGGAGGCAGAGCTAGCAGAGATAAATCCTGTGGCCATTCTACAGGATGGATCTTTCATGGCACTTGATGCGAAAGTGATAATTGATGATAATGCAATGTTCCGCCATCCAGAGCTCAAAAAGTATGAGCACATCTCAGAGCTCGAAAAGCAGGCCGAAGTTAGCGGCTTTTCTTTGGTGGAACTCGACGGCAACATAGCCATTATCGGAAATGGAGCAGGACTCGTAATGTCAACCCTTGACATGGTATCAGATGCAGGGGGCAGGGCAGGGGCATTCTTAGACTTTGGCGGAAGAGCCACTACTGAAACCATCTATGATGCACTAAAAGTGATAAGCAAGATTAAAAAGGTTGAAGCGATACTCGTCAACCTCTTTGGTGGAATTGTAAGAACAAACCTCGTAGCTCAAGCAATACTGGACGCGTACAACAACAACCTGATGAATGTCCCAGTTTTTGCAAGGATCTCTGGAGCAGATTCCGAGAAGGCAAGAGAAATGCTTCAGGGTAGTAAAGCAAAGCTCTATAATACAGTAGAGGAGGCAATACAATCTGCGGTATCTACGCTAAAGAATAGCAGGGGATCAGCATGACAACAACTGTGGAAAAAACATTCAACATATTTGATATACTCATTGGAACTAAGGGAGAGGAAGACTTTGGGAAGAAGCCTGTCATAATACAGGGTATGACTGGCAGCTATGGATCCACCCACACTCGGCTCATGAAGGCATATGGGACAAATATTCCTGCAGGTGTGACCCCGGGTAAGGGGGGTCAGATATTTGAAGATATACCGATTTACAATACCATGAGTGAAGCTGTGGGAGCCACAGGTGCACAGATATCGGGAATCTTTGTTCCTGCACCATTTTTCCTCAAGGCGGCAGTAGAAGCAATCGACAGCGGAATTAAGCTCCTAGTTGCGATACCGGAGCATATACCAATCAGAGATGCGATAAAGGTTTTGGAATATGCTAGAAGAAAAGACGCAAGGATGATCGGACCAAACACTCCGGGAGTCATTGTGCCGGAGGTTATGAAGGTAGGGATCATGCCAGCACAGCCTTTCAAGGCCGGGACCACGGTAGTGTTTTCTCGTAGCGGGACATTAATGTATGATGTTTCATACAACCTAACGAGTAAAGGTTATGGTCAAAGGCTATGTCTGGGAATTGGAGGTGATCCAATCAATGGAACAAATCTCATTGAAGCATTTGACCTTGTCAGGGACAGAGATGACGTTGAGTCTATCGTGGTAGTAGGCGAGATAGGCGGAGATGCCGAAGAACAGTTGGCCCAGTACATTATAAGTACAAATTTCACCAAGCCCGTTATTGCATACATTGCAGGACGAGCAGCGCCAAAAGAAAAGCGAATGGGCCACGCAGGCGCAATAGTCTACGGCAATTATGGATCTGCAGAATCAAAAGTAACCAACTATGCAAAAGCAAACGTACCTGTTGCAAAGCGTCCAGCAGAAGTACCGGAGCTTTTGGCAAAGAAACTGAGAATGTAAGAAAGAGATATAGCGTTTAAGAGCCTCTTTCTTTACTGTCCGCTTTCTAGATTAGAATTAGGGCCACTAGATTGACTCACCTCCGTTGCGTTGCCACTTGCGTTTTCAGGCACAGTGATACCATCCCCAGTCTGCCCCTCTTGGTTTGTATTATAAACTGCTGCAAATCCTAGCAAAAGTCCAAAGACAGCGAATGTGAGTACAAACAGTACTACGCTTGACCACATAACTACGAGTCATGGCACTTATTTGAGTTATAAAAATTTATTTTTATGAAGTATTGCCTAGTATGGCAAAATGTAATGTGAGAAACATAGCCAGAGGGGATTACCCTAATTTTTTGTAGTGGAACAAAGAGTCACTATTATAGCATATCCTCGAAAAAAGCAGAACTTTTTCATCTGGAAAATTCTAATTGAGTACTAAATAAGCCTAGATAAGCCTTCATGAAAATTACACATATCTTATTAAATTTTATTCCCACAGAGAGAGAGGTTGTTCATAATATATATTTTGTAAAGTCGCAGATCTATGGTAGATATATTTTGTCTACAGAACTTCGCTTTTGCGACCGCTGTATGGTAAAAACTATTCACCAAGTATTCGAGGATCCGGAAACCATCTATACTTATAAACGCAGGAGATTATATCGCTGTAACGAATGTGGGCATAAAAGCCTCAGAAGGGGTTTACGTCCGAGTGCGGAATCGGTATACTGAGAGAGAAAGAAAAATGACAATCGGCGATTCCATCCCAGAAGCAGTATCGCTTCTTAAGAGCCAATTTGTGCGAGAGTACACAAATAAGAGAAGCCTGTTCAGCGAAGTCATACCGTTATACTACTCTAAATCTTTGCCCTTTGAAAAAGATGTACTTCAGTCATTACACAATTTCGTACTTGTCAATTCGATATACGTGAGTTCATACGATGTGCCTATTTCAGGCACCCCATGTAGAATTTACGAAGGTGACATCAATAATTACTGGTTGAGTAGTAAAAAATATGACACAAGCTACCAACCATTCTATCCTACATGGATGCTCTCTGCCTTTACGCTTGCACTAGAAGCAAGATCGCTTGGGTTTGATCAGCTAGTCGATATCGGCTCGGGTGATGGTAGATTAGCCTATTGTGCAGGTCTTCTTGGAATGGACTCATACGGCATAGAGATCGACTACGATCTTGTTGCACTACAAAAGGCAATATTATCCAACACGGATGTTAACTACCATGCAATAAGAGCAGACGCAACACGCTTTGATTATGGTAGCCTAGATCTTTCAAAACCAATATTCTTTATCTCAGGTCTTCCTGAGATGGGCGAAATGCTTGCTAACAGTGTTATCCAGCAGGTGCTAACAGTTGATAGGCTAAAGCATAATGCAGGCTTTAACTTCATGGGAAGCCATGTCATGAAGCCCCTCACAAGAGACCGCACTAACTGGGGATGGGGAAACATCATTGCAAGGTTTGGTTTGGAACTGATCCGCACAATCTCGTTGCCCACGCTTTGGACGACTGATCAAGTGCTTGACACAGCTTACGTGTATACTCACGCTCGCTAGCTCAGGCGTTCATGGATTCTGGCAACCTCTTTGATAGCGTGATGACTGGTGGCTTTGCTTCCAGATGCTTTTTGCCTATGCATGTAATATCTGTCAGTATTTGCTGGAATTTCTTGATATAGTTAGCGACGGAGTATCTCTGGGTTGAATGGCTTAACTTGATCCTTTCCGATGTAGGTGCAGCAAGAGCTGCTGCGACGGCTTCTACTCCTTGGCCGTAGGTGTGGAATTGGTATTTTGCTGGGACAAATTCTGTATGACCTCCTATATCTGGAACAACTGGGACTATACCTGCACTCATCGCTTCTACAGTAGAAATCCCAAATGGTTCTCCCGGCAGAGGATGAACATAGACTTTTGACCTGTGCATGAGATCGAGTAATCTATCAAACCTAAGGTTAATTTCAAACCTGACGAAATCCTCCAATTCATATTGCTCTACGAGATCGTTAAGATAATTTAAGTATCCAATTCCATCTGGTAACATATTGCCTACAACGTTCATGCCTGTGCTTAACTCATTTTGATGTAACAGCTTGGCAAGATGTATGACATTTTCTATCTTTTTAGTTGGATGAAAGCGGGAGATCACTAGGATAGAGTCATCGCGGACATCTGATATCAAACATGCGTTACGGAATGTCTCGACGTCAACAGGTGGTGGCAGCACAGCGGAATCCACACCAAAGGACTTAAGGATTGCCTTGCGGCTAAAATCTGAGTTAGTAAGCACAGTAGAGTTTAACATCATTTTGATGTAAGCGCTTCTTGCAGCATTATAATATCTATTGTGTAATGCCTGTGACATACCTGAAAGACACATGTTCTGTAGTGAAGCCGAGTAATCTGGATCACCGCAATCAATCAAATGAGTTGCAATAGGATAATGACAATAAGTGATCGAGTTTTTCTTGTTGAAATCATTGCGGTAAAACGGAAGCATGTCACCATGCGTATTAACTGTGAGGCTATAATCTCGGGGGAGATGTTTTTGAAAGATGTTAAGGGTTCTTATCTTTTTGAGATCTGCATCTATGCTTGTTCCGTAGGCATCATGTATCAATTGCATATCAGGTTTTTCCAATGTAGAGAGCTCTACATCGACACCCATAGATGATATCGCCTTTATTGTGGCGATTGCAAGACGCTCGCCGCCTCCTCGAGCATTCAGACTAATGTGAACAATATTTGCAATCAAACCAACATAACATAGGCAATACCTAAATTAAATGCTATAGAATACGGTTCGTACAGATTATCGAAAAAACTTCCCGCTAAGATAGTTCAATAATATTGGCGATAGCTTCCTCTGGATATTTCTTGCATGAAAGGAACATCTAGGGCGAAGTATGAGCAGATTCCACGAAAGTTTTTCACCGAAATTCGATTCTCAGGAGAACCAGGGGTTAAAACATATACTGCCACTGAGGCCGGGATAATGCCCAGTATCCTTTTTGGTCGCACTGAAATGAGAAATTCCTACATAGAGGTAGTCTTCTTCCAACTCATGATTACCGAGATATCGTTTTGATAATATTCTATTCTTACAGCCTCAAGATCTCGCTCAAGCCTTGACCTGTTCAGTTCATGGAAGGATGTTGATGTATGCTGTTTTGCTTGGCTTGCCTTCACGGGTATGCCGCCACAAATGTTGCACTTTACTTCCTCTTCTGTTACCATTTATGTTAAGTGGACAACCCACCTAATAATCATGCACAGTTGACCATTTAAGATCTATTCATCTTGATATCAAAAAGCATATACTCTCTACATGGTTCTTAAAATAACCCCAGATCAGCTCTGAAAGAAAAGAGGTGAATGTCGAATATTTACCTTATTTATTGATAATACCACGTACGCGGAAAACTTCTTAGTCAAAGCGGCACGCTTAAGTCTCTTGAGAAACAGCGACCATAAAAACATTCAAAAGCAACTAGCAGGTAGATATGCATTCGTCTGGAGGCTTGCATAATGACATCATCAAAAAGAGAACTCAAGGAGAAAGAAAATCAGCAGCGCCTTAATCGCGCCATCGAAACTCTGGACTCGATTACAAGAAACAGTGATATCCAGAAGAGCATCCGAAACATGATAAAAGAGGTACTTCTTGCACTTAAAGATGAGAAGAGTGGGAGCCTTTCTGTCAGGGCTGCCAACGCAATAAGCCTGCTTGATAGTGCGACTCAAAGTCCTCAGATGCAGTCGCATATACGCACCATGTTGTGGCAGGTAGTCTCGACTCTAGAAAGTATACGAGAATAGCTAGCGTGTGTTCTTCACCGGCTTTACTGGAGGAGGTAGCTTCTCGAGCTTGTGGGTAGGGTTGGCGAGGTAATGTCTAGAAGCACCTTCTCCGCTTAAGTCAATATTGCAGTTGACACATCTATATCGTATAGCCATATTGTGAATGCAAAAGTTTATGGACATACATGGCTAAAAACAGTATGGAAATAACGATATAGAAAATTAGCGCAAGCAGGCAATTTTTGGAAAATAGAACGGTGAAATCACACCATAGATTGGATGATATCCTGCCTGCTCAAGCAACAAAATTAGCATCTATCCACTAGCAGTTGATGAAGTTTGTGGTTCTCATCTCGTTCATTAATACGGCTCATGAGATAGGCAAAGGAGAAAATCCAAACAGTCAGTACAAAACCTTAGCTAGTGACCTTCTTCTTTTGATTCAATTTAAGCACCGCAGAATGACACATGAGATATATTATATATGATGGAAAGATGATTAAGAGATTGTAAAGAGGTTACAAATCATATGAGTTATAACGAGCTAACATCAGAAGAAGAAAGGATCATCGTGCATAAAGCAACAGAAGTTCCTTTCACTGGAGAGTATAACAATTTCTACGAGGATGGAACCTTTATTTGCCGAAGATGCAATAACCCTCTTTTTTCCTCTAAAAGCAAGTTTAATTCAGGATGCGGATGGCCAAGTTTTGATGAAAGCTTCTCAAATGCAATAAAGCGCATACCTGATCCTGATGGGATAAGAACAGAGATAGAATGTTCAAACTGTAGAGCACATTTAGGACACGAATTTCACGGAGAGGGTTTTACAAGTAAAAATGTTCGGGATTGTGTAAATTCGCTATCCATCTATTTTATCCCAAAAGAAAAAGAGTTGCCAAAAATAATACATGAATGATAATTTTGAGCTTGCAACGCTTGCGAATGGATGTTTTTGGTGTAGCGAAGCAATTTTCAAAAGACTCAAAGGTGTCATATCTGTTGTACCTGGCTATTCAGGAGGAATAGTGGAGAATCCCTCCTATGATTTAGTGTGCACAGGAAAAACAGGTCATGCTGAATCAGTTCAGATAGAATTCGATCCAAACGCTATAGCTTTTGAGAAAATACTTGATATTTTCTGGCATACACATGATCCAACTACTCCTAATAGACAGGGTAATGATGTAGGTACACAATACCGATCTGCGATCTTTTATCATAGCCAAAAACAAAAAGAGGCTGCCGAGAAATCAAAAAGAGAGCTAGAAAAAGAAGCGGTCTACAAGGATCCCATCGTGACGGAGATTACTCCTTTTAGTAATTTTTATGTTGCAGAAGATTATCATAAAAATTACTACGAGAACAATCAAGATGCACCCTACTGCAGTTTCGTTATTGACCCCAAAGTGCGTAAATTGCTTTTAAAGTATGATAAAGATGTAAAAGTAGAATTCCGTTAAAGCTTTTTGCAAGAGAATTTTATATATTATTATCCTGTGATCCGTTTAAGCAGGCACTCCCAATAAAACGCAGAAACTAACAATCCCAGGTGAGGATCGAATCAAAATAAATATGGACTAAACAGATTGGCTTTATACCAAGTAAAGAGAAAGAAAGAAAGAAAAAAACAACGGTCTACTTGATACTCGTTGCGCAATTGAGCTCGTCATAAGAGAGACTGCTGGAGAAAAGGCACTAAAGGAGCTTTTCCTAAAAGAACAAGAAGAGAAAATAATAAAAGAGATCTCAAGGTCAACCCAAAGGTAGCAGAGGCATTTAGGCAAGACAGTGAGACTGGCTTAAATGCACTGAATGAGTTCATCGTGAATTTAGAAAGTAGTGATTGAAGAAAAGCAGGAAGAGAAGTAGCCACGATAACAGCAGAGTATTATCAATTAGTGGCTTATGAAAATATATAGAATATTATTTTTCATGGCTCCAATTACAGCCGCTGTATCAAAAATAAAACTATTGCAAATTATAACTTGACGAGAAGACAGTAATAATTAATGCAGATAATAGAAGGCTTTTACCTTAATCGTACGATCTCTCTGTTATCGGGGACACCGGAGCGGATTTTGAGTCTAGAGTAGACGGCACTTGCCACATTTTCCGACTTGCTTTTCTCGCCATGATTGACCAGAACACGTTTTGGCCTGATCCGAGATACAAAGTTCAGTATCTGGTTAAAGTCAGAGTGACCTGAAAATCCGTCTATCTTTTGTGTTTGGCAGCGGACAGGAACAACTTTGACCTTTCCGGACTTGTCCAACATACTAACTTCAGACATTGCTCCGTCGAGGACTCGCCTGCCAAGTGTGCCATTGATCTGGTAAGAGACAAATATAATTTTGGTCCTTGGGTTTGGTGCAAGTTCCTTAAAGTATTCTACAGACGGGCCGCCTTCAAGCATTCCAGACGTTGCCATCACTATTGCAGGGTTTTCGTCATTGAGTATATCGTCTCGCTTGCCGTATCCGCTAATGACCGTGAAGTATTCTGACTGAAATGGATTTATGCCCTGTGATACGGACTTGCGAACATCTGAGCCAAGATAGTGAGCATATGACATATGTATGGCACTGGCCTCAGAAATCATTCCCTCAATATAAATTGGCGATTCAATAAGCCTGCCATCCTTCATCTCCTTTGCCATGACAAGCATTATCTCCTGAGCCCTTCCAACAGCAGGAACAGGTAGAAGAACCTTTCCACCCTCCATCAATGTTTTGTTTATGGATTCGGTGAAACCTCGATATACCGACTGTTGATCAGGCATGACGTCTGTTGTGTTACCATACGTGCTTTCAGTGATTAACGTCTCTACTCTCGGATAAATAGATACTGCGCTGTCGAGCAACTGTGTCCGGGCATATTTATAGTCTCCAGAGTACAAAATGTTATGGGCACCAGAAATATTAAGATGAACCGTAGCACTGCCCATAATATGCCCTGCGTTGTTGAGCGTAATCGTCACGTCTGGTGAAATATCGGTTGGCTTACCATATGGCAATGTGATACAGTGCTTGATAACTTCATTAACATCCCTTGCTGCGTATGGTAAGTATGCCCCATTGCTGTTTGCAATCTTGACAGAGTCTGTCTGGAGGAGGATCATCAATGGCAAAGTAGGTTCAGTGCAGTAGACAGGTCCTCTGTAGCCATACTTGAAAAGTGTCGGCAAAAAGCCCTGATGATCAATGTGTGCATGGCTTATTACTACTGCATCCAAATCGTCAAGGTCAAAATTGAACCAATCAAGTCGAGGATAGGCGTCAAGCCCTGACATTTCGCCGGGGTTTATACCGCAGTCAAGCATCACCTTGGTCTCTGGAGTTACCACAACAAAACAAGATCTGCCTACCTGTTTGACGCCGCCAAGACAAAATAGCATAACTTCTTCTCTGCTCGTAGACCACGATTGAGGCTTATTAGGTCGTGGCTCACTCATAGCAGATGAATCTATGGTAGCAATGGTTTGCTGTTGTTGCCGCCTGCGAGAAGGCATTGCATCATTCCCATTGACACTGCTAACTACAAGGGACTCCCGGAATACGCGTTTGCCCAGCTTTTGCAGAAACTCCGTTCTCTCTTTTGCGGAGCTCTTTAGAGTGGAGTGCAAAGTATTGATGCTCGATGATGGAATATGAGGCGAGCGTCTAGTATGTGCTATCCAGCCTGTGGATTGAGCAATTTGTATAAGCATATTAGGATCTATAGCTTCTGGTTTGCTTACTTCAAGAACTACTTCGCCTGTTGCATCGTCGCAAAATATTGCTGACACCTGCACATCTTTTGGAAGCAATTTTACTACTGCTTGTCTAGTCTGATCCTCTGGTAACCTGCTTGATGGATCAGTGCGAATTATGAATCGTTTTTTCAAAGTCTTGGATAATGATGATAAGAAATAAGTCAACTCAGTGAGCGCAAACTTTGGGTTCTTGGTATAAAGTGCAATATTCGGGCCTTCAAATCTCACAAACGTTATCTGAGAGTCGGAGGGAATGGATTTGAGTATTACTTTGCTGACTGCCTCCTCGCTCTGAGTAGTAACCTTTGTGATGCCATTGTCGATCTCTTCTCCAGATAACCCTCTTGCTGATCCTGAGGGTGTTGTTGCTGTTGTTGCTGATGCTCTATACCCTTTTGGAAAGGTAGTACTAGTAGTTGTTGGTGGTGGTGTTGTTCTCGTCGTCTGCCCAGGTTGAGATACAGTTTCGCCAACCTTTTGATTCTTTTCTAATTCCTCCATTATCGCTCATCTGGCTATACTCCAACTGTATATGCCTTCAGGCTACGATTAATTGCATAAGGCACAAAGTAGTAATAAGCCGGTACTATCTCCGTGACTCCATTATAAAAGGATAGTGCTTTTTAGAATCCGACGTACGGTAGCACTAACACCGCGAATACAATGGCAACCATTACAAGAGTCATTAGCATATTTGCGTTTCTTGCAATCGCTTTGGACTTCGCTTTTTTCTCTATTAAAGCACCATACAGCTGGCCTCCGTCGAGTGGGCCTAATGGCAGTGCATTGAATATGCCGACATTAAAGTTGATGAACCAAAGCCAGAATAGCATATTGGCAACAGGAGCAAATGCGTCTCCAAAAACAGTCGAGGTATATTTTGGAGCCATGAGATCAGAAAAGGGCACAAAACCCTGTTGAAAGGTTGGTGGAAGGAGGATGGCCAGGGGGTTTTGAGTAAACTGGTTCTTGTATGTGTCAAGGACCTCCTGAGGATCTTGTGATAGAGCGGTCACACTGACACCTAAGGTTCCTCTGCCTGGCTCTACCGCTGAAGGGAGTGTCACCTGACGGACTATAGTGTCTCCAGCATTATTGACCCAGGTCATTTCGATAGTACTGCCAAGGTTTCTCCGAAGATTCTCGCTCAAATCAGCAAGTGATGTAATCTGCTGGCCTGCAATATACTGAATCACCGATCCGTCCTCAATTCCTGCAGATTCAGCCAGAGAGCCACTATTTACGCTGATCACCATTACGCCAAACTGTGGAGCATCAGGGTTAGCTGGAAGAGGAACAAGGGTAGAAATTACAAAGTACATTCCGAACAAACATGCGGCTGCTAATATCATATTGTTGAGCGGACCAGCAGTCAGGACAGCGCTCTTTTGTTTGAGGGTTGCTCGGTTTAGCTCATCTCTTTCAATATTTACAAAGGCGCCGATAGGTATGACAAGAAATAGTACAATTCCGGTAGAATCAACTTTAATGTTATGCACTCTTGCCACAACGCCGTGTCCTGCCTCATGAATGATAATGGTAATGACAAGAGCTGCCAAACCATATGTTATAGGCAAATACGGATTGAACCCAGGAATCAATAGGTTAGCTGCTGGACCAACGCCTCGTACACCTTCCCTTGCCTGGGCATCTCCAAACATGACCATTAGGGAACCTAGAATAAGAAATATAGCCAACGCAGTTATTGCAGGCATTAGGTATGTGTTAAACCGGGCATATAATTTTGAAATGCGCCATTTGGCGACCTTATCGAAGAATTCAAGGCCAAAGGGTGTGTGAATGAGTATAAGTACTAGTCCCTTTACTTCTACTCGCATTCTGCTATTCTTCTGTTGTTCCAACTGGCTTGTATTAACTTCCTCTGTATTTAAATCCAAGCTTCCTATGTCTTACTGTTGTATTGCTGGATGGTTATATCCCACCACTGGCATCTGCCTTTTGTATTTCGATGTATACTTTGTCGCCAACCTTGATGCCCATGTCTTGATACTCATGCATGCTGAATTTTATAGTCGGAGAATCAGTTAGGCCTGGACCCATAAAGCCAATATTTGTGATGACTTTTGGCATGTTTTTCATGAGATCCTCAATAGAAGTTACGTTCGAGCCAAAGGGATTCATGGTCGGTCTGTCGGGTTTGTATTCTTTGGGGTCATTGAATGTGACGTATACGTATGGGCTGCCATCCTGAGATGCTTCAATTCTGGCAACTATGAACTCTCTTCTCATTAACATGATAGTTTTCACAAGGGGGACTTATTTGCATATCTGAAATGGTAATCTCCCCACTCTTGCATGCTGCAAGCAGAAGGTCTACATTAGAGGTTTGTACACACTGTCTTGATGCTTGCCATCGATGCTGTCAATGTCACTAAAATATACAGGAATTCAAGTCATCCTGCAGTCAAAGACCTTTCTTTAAAAGTAGAGGCAGGCAAAATATTTACGCTGCTGGGAAGAAATGGGGCAGGGAAGACAACCTTTGTGCGGATGTGTGCTACTCAATTACTGCCTACTTCCGGTACAATAAATGTGCTCGGTTATGATGCAGTCACTCAAGCAAGACATGTGCGCGATCTGATATCTATCGTGCCACAGGAAGGCAGGCCACTCCGAGCTCTTACCCCCTGGGATCATGTTTACAACTGGCTCCAAATAAGAGGAGACAGCAAGAGGGAAGCAAGAGACAAAACCGAGATAATGCTGCGAAAGTTAGAGATCTATGGGGCAAGAGATATTCCTGCAATGAACCTATCAGGTGGAATGAAGCAAAAGATCCTTGTCGCCATGGCAATGGCAACTGATGCACAGCTTCTCTTCCTTGATGAGCCAACTATCGGACTTGACCCAGTGTCTCGACGGCAAGTCTGGACAGCCATCAAGGATTGGAAACGCAAGGGAGGCTCCATTCTGCTGACAACGCACTATATGGACGAAGCAGAAATGCTATCTGATTATATAGTAATTATTGATAATGGCATGATTGTTGCCCAGGGTACCATTCAAGAGTTACGCAGGATTATACCTCAGAATATTCGGGTAGACATAGCACGTGACACGTTGGACGTCGATACTTTGAAATCTTACGGATCGGTCGTTGACACTGGTGCAGGAATGTTCCGCATATTTACTTTCGAATCTGCAGTGCATGAGCTATCTGATCTTGCATTGCGACATAACCTGTCCTTTACGGTCTCTTCAGTCACACTCGATGACGTCTTCGTTTACATTATGGGTAATGGTATTGTAGATGATCAAAATCGCAAAGAGTAACTTATTGCCTGTACGACAGGTATTGCTTATCGCATACATGACAGGCGTTCTCTGGTTAAGAAGGAATCCTATGTCATTAGTCTTTACGGCAATAAGTCCGTTCTCTCTGTTGTTTGTACTTTTCGTAGTAAGTGGAGGCCAGTACATTCACTTTGCTGTAGCTGGGAGTCTGGTGATGGCCCTAGTAGGATACGGTCTTGCACTTGGTCAAGACATCTCCTTTTACAAAACAGAATACAAGGTGCAGGATGTATTTGTTGCCTCACCTGTTTCACCATTGACATACATGGTAGGACTTGCCCTATCCGAGCTACTATTCGGACTCCCAGCGCTTATAGTGCTAGCGACTCTTGTTGTCTATTTTGGATCAGTATTCAGCATACCTCTGTTAGTGGCAACAATTCTTTTGATTTGGGGAGCCATGTCAGCTATGGGGTTCTTTCTGTCATCTCATATGCTCCATATGAGAAATGCCACCCAGGTGATATCCTTTGTAAATGTAATACTTGCTGTGATACCTCCGGTATTCTATTCCGTGGACATAATGCCAGAGGCGCTGCGGCCTCTTGCCTATGCTGTACCGACAACTCATGCATCACTGATGCTACAAGATATTATGAACGTCCCAATACCGGCTGATTGGTCACTTGAATTTGGGTTTGCGGTCCAAGTTGCATATCTGTTAGCATTTGTCATCCTGGCCAAGACAAGGGCGTTATGGCGCGAAAATTAGTGATAGTTCAAGCTGTGTCAGCATTAGTCCAATCAGCACGATAAATACAAGTAAAAGTATTTTGAGTTGTTATACTTAAAATGAGGATTGAAGACTAACGAAGAATAGTAGTCTTTCTTTGGCACAATTACAAGCTAATTTATCAATGAATGCTTGCTGAGCAAGCATTCGTTTTTTGCAGAGGCAGAGACGAAAGAGGAGGTCATGGTGGGATTCGGACCCACGACCTGCTGATTTCTTGGCGAAGTTTACAAGTCAGCCGCTCTGACCAGGCTGAGCTACATGACCTCATGCGCTGTAGGGACTCTGCGTTTTATTAATTAAACGGCGTTTACGTATACTCCAAAAAAGATTATCTAACACCAGATTCATCTTAATAACTCGTTGGCTAATAATGCCACTGCAGCAGAACGTAGCAGGCTGGAAAAAGTCAAACTATTAGGCTATATGATAGGTACTGCGTTGTTCTTTGGTGTCACCTTGCTTATCTCATTCTTCATTGTGATAATAACTATCAATACCATCAAGATTCCGGCGGATATTGCTCCAAACATTCTATTGTTAGGTCTGATACCGCCTTCACTAGCGACTTTCTTTCTCTTTACGAAAGTCTTTGGCCGCTTTATTTAAATAATATATTTAAAAAAGATGCACTTTGTGAATCATTGTGCCAAAGTTTATTGTGCAGGTGATTATCGAAAATAAGCCCTACATCAATGATCCTGAAGGAGAAACAATCCATAGGGACCTAGTAGTTAAAGGAGGTTATTCGAACGTACAATCAATAAGGTCTGCAAAGCTGTTGAAGATGGTTGTCAATTCAAAAACTAAACATGATGCTGAAGCAGTTGTGAAAAAAATGTGTCAAGAATTGCGCATCTTCAATCCGGTTGTCAGCAACTGTACAGTGAAAGCAGCAGGTAAGAGCTAGAGTGTTTTTGCAACTATTAGCAACATCTCTTATGTAAGGTCCCCTGAAATTATGCTATAGGATCAACTGAGACGCGCCAAGTACACGCTTCTTACGAAAAATGACATTTTTGCTTTCGAAGGCACCAAACCGATATACACTTATCTTTTATCTTCACATAAGGTCGCCATTTCATCTAATTCTGCTTGGGTTGTCGGAATCAATACTTATCGCGGTCCATTGTCGCAATCATGTTGTCAAAGCTATTGGAATCACTGAGCGCGCCTTCTAGTAGCAAGGTGGTTCTCAAATGCTTTGCCAAGTCAGTAACCGTTATGATGCCTACTAATTTGCCGCCTTCCATTACAGGAAGCCGACGTATCTTGTGATTTACCATTCTCTGAACAGCAACCTCAATTGCTGTGTCTGGATCGGCTGTCGTCAGTATCTTTGACATGATATCGCTTATTTTAACCTCAGCAACGGGTAATTCCTCTGCACATATTTTTTTTATGAAATCACGCTCAGTGACAATGCCGATCGGATGATTGTCTTTGACAACAAACAGCGAGCTTATGCCTTTCTCTGACATAATCTTGGCAGCTTCCAAAGCGGTCTTGTCATGGTCTATCATAACCATATTCTTTGTCATGATGTCGCGTACTACACTAGCTGCCATAAACAATTTTTCCACAATCAACCGATGATAAAAACAATACTGTATCGCTCTCCTTACACATATATAACAATAATGAGCAGGTCTGAAGATATTAATAGAAGCGATTACAAGATTTTGTTGCAAATTAATGGCAGCAAGAATTGGGATAGCTGTTTTCCCTGGCAGCAATTGCGATCGTGACGTTCACCGCATTCTTAATCACATAATAGGTATTGAGGCTGACTTTATTTGGCACACTAAGGATCGCATTAACGGCTATGACGCAATGATAATCCCAGGAGGCTTTGCGTTTGGTGATAGGCTTCGCCCTGGAATAATTGCTGCCCATAGCCCCATAATGCATGAGGTAAGACGTATAGCGAAGGATGGTCTGCCAGTGCTTGGCATATGCAACGGATTTCAAATTCTTGTTGAGTCCGGACTGTTACCTGGTGCACTTATGATGAATGATTCCCTACGGTTTGTCTGCAGGTGGACAAACGTACAGGTTACAAACAATAAGACACCATTTACGAGTGAATTTTCCCCCAAGCAAATATTCGGTATCCCTGTTGCCCACGGTGATGGACGTTATGTAGCTGACAGCAAGATATTGAAGGAGTTGAAAAAAAAGAATCAGATCGTTCTTCGGTATGCCAGCGACAACCCTAACGGGTCCACAGACCTAATTGCAGGCATATGCAATGAAGAAGGCAACGTAATGGGCATGATGCCCCATCCAGAGAGGGCAAGCGAAAGTATCCTCAGTGTCGACCGCCGCAGAAATAACACCAGTAGCAACAACAATAACAACAGCAATGATGCCGTTACTATTTTCAAATCACTTGTGTCAAACCTTAAGCAAAAGGCGATAGCATAGACGTGGATGTCCTCACAAAGCATGAGCTTGAATACCTTGAACAAGAACTAAAGCGAAAGGCAAATGAAATTGAAAAGGATGCGGTAGGAGCTCAATGGTCAGAGCACTGCTCGTACAAGTCATCCAAAAAGTATTTGCATTTGCTACCCGCAAAGGGCAAACATGTAATTGTTGGCCCAGGCTATGATGCAGGAGTACTTGACGTTGGCGATGGCTATGTCTTGACAGTCCACATCGAGAGCCACAATCATCCTTCAGCCATAGAGCCATTTGGGGGAGCTGCAACAGGGGTGGGCGGGGTAATCCGGGACATCATGTCTATGGGAACTCGCCCAATTGCGGTACTTGATGCCCTAAGGTTTGCACCAATAATAGAAGAAGGCAACCATTCTGTCGCAAAATCTGAGTGGCTCTTTAAGAATGTGGTAAAAGGCATTGCAGATTATGGAAATTGTATAGGTATTCCAACGGTTGGGGGAGAGATTGAATTTGACCCCTCATTCCAGGATTATTGTTTGGTTGATGTTGCTGCAATAGGGTTTGGAAGAAAAGAAGACATTATTACAAATGACGCGGAGGCAGATGATATAATAATATTGGCAGGTGGGCCCACGGGCCGGGACGGCATTCGAGGTGCCTCCTTTGCCTCAAAGACACTTGAAGAAGATAACAGATCAGCAGTACAGATTCCTGATCCCTTCCTTGAAAAATTGTTACTGGAGGCAACGATGGAAGCAGTCAAAAGGGGGTGTCTGAAGTGCATTAAAGACTTGGGTGGGGGTGGCCTTTCCTGTTGTCTTTCTGAGACATCAGATAATCTTGGCAGAGGCTTCGACATTGAGCTGACAAAGATCCATACGAGAGAAAGTCATATGACACCCAATGAGCTCATGATATCTGAGTCACAAGAGCGCATGCTCTACATTACTAACAAACCAAAACTCTCGATTTTGCAATCAATTCTTGAAAAGTACGGAATTAAATATTCTATCATTGGCACTGTCCAGCAGCACCAGAACCTTGTCATTAGACATTCTGGCAAGGTCGTTATGCAGATGCCTTCTCATTTGGTTGCCCATGCCCCACTTGCAGATAGAGCGGCTAAAAGACCACACTACATAGACAAGATGAAAAGAATTAAGCGACCTATTCAGCCGTCGAACCTTGGGAAGGTCTTGCTATCGCTATTGGCAGACCCCACAATAGCAAGTAAGCGATGGGTTTACCAACAATACGATCACGAAGTGGGCATAAGAACAGTCATCAAGCCGGGGAGCAGTGACGCAGCGGTAATGAGGCTTGATAATGGCAAGTTTGTTTCGGTTAAGCTAGATGGTAACTCAAAGCAGTGTTACCTTGATCCCTACCAAGGAACGCTAGGGTCTCTTTCAGAAGGCTTTAGAAATATTATATGCTCAGGCGCTGATCCCATTGGGGTGGTAGACCACCTACAGTTCGCTAGTCCAGAGGAGCCGGAGATTTACTGGGCATTTATTCAGACAATAAATGCTATAATAGACTACTGTAAGTTCATGGAGGTGCCAGTAGTTGGGGGCAAGGTGAGTTTTTACAATGAAACTGCCCGGGGCCCCATCAAACCCTCGCCAGTCATAGGGACATTGGGGCTAGTCGAAAATCAACGGTATCTTATGCAGATGGCGTTATCAGCAAATGAGTCAATTTTTATTGTTGGAGATACCCAGCCAGAAATGGGCGGTTCCGAATACTATGAGTACTTCCATAAGATAACTGGTGGGAAAGTTCCAGTAGTGAATTTGGAGGTGGATAGGCAGAACATGAATGCCGTGCTGAACCTCATAAAAATGGGCCTTGTTAGCTGCGCCCACGATTGCTCAAAGGGCGGCTTTGCAGTTGCGCTTTCTGAAATGGCAATGTCTGGCTCAATTGGATTCAAAGTTCAGCTTGACGCTATTCCAACCTCATGCAAACAGATAGACGAACTCCTATTCTCCGAGACGCACTCTCGGTATATTATTGCCACAAAGGATCCAAAAAGTGTATATGAAACACTATCCAGTAATGGCGTACGATTCGCGGAGATAGGTAAAACCGTGCCTGCTCGTATTGAGTTTATCAAGGGCAATAGACAGATAATTAGACTATCTTTGAAGCAATTAGAGTCAAAATTTTACTTGCTTGAAAGGATTCTGCACTCATAAAGAAGATATATTTTTAATAGCATAGCGTTTAGTTTATTTTATCTTGGGGTGGGGCGGCGATGGTTCATGAAAACTGTGGCGTAATTGCGATCTTTTCTCTTGATGGGCATAATGTCGTACCTTTTGCCATAGACTCGTTACGAGCTCTGCAGCACCGCGGTCAGGAAGCATGGGGTATTGCAGTTCCCGGCAAACCACCTTTCAGGAAGCTTGGTCTCGTCTCTTCCGCAGCCTCCGACTTTCTGAGAGTGATCAATAAATACAAATCTCATACTGTTATCGGACACGTCCGCTATTCGACGCTTGGCAAGAGCACAATTGAAAACGCCCAGCCTCTCAGAATAAAAGATCTCTGTGTTGCACATAATGGCACCATTGCTAATGTCGAAGAGCTGTCAGGCATGGTAGGCGGTTGCACTTTTACTCCACAAACGATGAGCGATACTCTTGTGGCGGCGCAACGTCTTGTCATGCACCTAGCTGACAAAGAGGATATGGCAGAAGCGATGCACATCTTGAAAGGAGAGATGGTCGGCTCCTTCTGCTTTACATTTCTTACAGATGAGGGCTCAGTATATGCAGCCCGCGATCCAAGGGGTTTCCGACCTCTGGTCCTTGGATATCATAGAGAAACCAATACCTATATCGTCGCATCAGAGTCATGTGCACTTGCAGCAGTAGGAGCACAATTAATGCGGGATGTAGAGCCAGGCGAGCTCTTGAAAATTAGCAACGCCGGTTTGAGTTCTCAGCATTTTGCCAATGAAAAGCCTCATGCCCACTGTGCATTTGAATATACTTATTTTGCGCACCCATCTAGTATAATGGAAGAAATCAACATTTACGCCGCAAGAAAGAGAATTGGTCAGTTTCTTGCTAAGAAATTTCCTTTAGCAGATGCAGATGTAATTATTCCAGTCCCTGACTCGGCACGGCCAGCGGCGTTGGGCTATGCACAAGAGCTCAGTCTTCCATTTGAGGAAGGCCTGCTAAAGGATAGGTATAGCAAGAAAGGCTCGATGCGTAGCTTTATCGAGCCATATCAAAACAATAGGCTCGAGATAAACAAGGGCATAATCCCGATCCCGGAGGTGGTTGAAAACAAGCATGTTGTTGTCGTAGACGATAGTATCGTAAGAGGCACAAGCTCTGCTGAGATAATCAGGACACTTAGGATGGCAGGTGCAAAAAAGGTGAGCCTTGTAGTTACATATCCACCTATACGTTATCCATGCTATGCTGGCATCGACTTTCCATCACAGGATGAATTAATTGCTTATCAGCAAGGAGCTACTGAAGATTCAAGCACCAGGATAGGATCTCATGTTGCCCATGTAGTAGGTGCGGACTATGTCGGTTATAATGACACCGCCAATCTGGCAGAGGCGATAGGGATGCCGGAGGAAGAGCTTTGCTTTACTTGTTCTACAGGGAATTATGCGTCCCTGGGAATACGTCCAGTGTTTAAGTCAAGGATACAGATGAAGGGCGAATAAGAGCTTAAATATTTTCAAACTTAATCTTTTCTGATGCGCATAGCACTTATTGTGATAATAGCGGCTGGCATAATTGCTGTCGCCCTTTTCGCAATGTTTGCTTCTACCCTGCCTACTAAAGATTATGACCTGAGTGTAGATGCTCTCAAGGACGAGCAATCACTCTTTACAAATGCGAGGGTAGTCGTAAAGAATACTGGCAGGCTGCCTCTTACAAATATACTTGTTGATTATGGAAGCAACAGAGAGCCTACAATAGATATCCTTCAGCCTGGCGATATGCTAAACCTTTCGCCCCCTGAAGGAGTACAGCTTGACCACGTGAGAGTCACAGCAGAGCCAAGCATTGAGATAGTTCAATCCTATCGAACTCCATGGAAATTGCCAGGTATGATCGGTTCATAGTCTGTTTAAATAATCTAGAAATGAAATTAATGACATGAAAAGAGACTCTCACACAGATGAAGAAATAAGGAAATTTTATACACTCAAAAATATCGCAGTGGTAGGAATGTCAAAAAATGAAGGCAAGGCAGCCCATTATGTACCCAAGTACCTAATTGATCACGGCTACAATGTTATCCCTGTTAACCCCACAGCTACAGAAATCTTGGGACGCAAGGCATATCCTACAGTCAGTAGCATACCAGATAAAGTAGATGTTGTCGACATTTTCAGACGTTCAGAGGATGTTCCTGCCGTCGTTGAAGATACTCTAAAAAAGGAAGGCATCAAAGTGATTTGGATGCAAGAGGGTATCTATAGCAAAGAAGCTGAGGACTTGGCCATGGAAAAAGATATCTCTGCAGTTTATAATAGATGCATGATGGCAGAGCATAGGAGGTTGTTCAGTGACTGAGTTAAATTATACAAATGGGTATTTTATCATTATGATCTCATGTCAGATATAGACAAGGTTTTAGATGCCATACAAGGCGTTCTAGAAGAACTTCAAAAGCAAAATATATTTGTTAAAATAAGCGTGGATAAAGACGCCGGCATGGTCAGAATCTATGGTGAAGCATCCCAATATATCAAAAGGGCATCTTCGGGTCTAGGAGAGGTGATGGAGCTAGCATACACAACTGCAGAGCATCATCCGTATTGGTCAATATTATATAATGCTGCAGAAATTTGCAAGACAGCTCTGGATAAGTGGGAGTCAGAACTGACTGCGGACCAGATAAGTGAGATGTCTTGGCGCTGTGATGAGATCAAAATGGCTCTGGAAAGGTTAGATAAGTAACAGGTTAATGATAGTAAGGCTATCCTGAAAAATTAATTGAATATCACTAATCTATTTTCCCAAAAAAAAGAAACAATGAAAAGCGCGTCCTTACGCAGCGATCAGTTATATATATGCATAAATTACAGACGGCGCCGCAAAACAATACCAAATTTCTTCACATAAAGAAGGC
>Ga0081538_10000640_pt1 | contig 38750 bp, 26 predicted proteins | sample TabmetS5T2R1_FD_71022 | JGI IMG/M metagenome (GOLD analysis project Ga0081538, IMG submission 71022) | Tabebuia heterophylla rhizosphere microbial communities from the University of Puerto Rico - S5T2R1 | ecosystem: Host-associated > Plants > Roots > Rhizosphere ...
GGGAGAACGGAGGCGTGCGCGGCGGGGGGGGGGGGGGGGGGGGGGGGGGTGGGGGGGGGGGGGGGGGGGGGGGGGGGGGGGGCCCCCCCCCCCCCCCCCCCCCCCCCCCGTCGCTCGATCCGGCTCCGCCGGTCGAGCGACAGGAGATCGCGCCGCCGAGAGGCGGCGACCAAAGCCTCGTTTCGCAACCTCCGGTTGCGAAACGAAACTATGCCCAAGCCGCCAACCCCAGCTCGGAGTTGCCGACCAGGTCGGGGTGGCGGGGAACGACGCGGACGGTGAACCCGTAGCGGCCGGCGCGCTCGCAGTGGAACGAGCCAACGTAGCGGGCATGGTCCTCGTCGGCGGCACCGGCGGGGTGCATCGATGCCGAGGTGCGCTCGGTCAGCTCGTCGCCCTGGCCCACGGGGCCGTGGACGAGCTGCACGTCGACGTCGTCCGACGACAGCGTTCCGAGCGCCACCACCGCCTCCACCGTTCTCGACCCGCCCAGCTCGGCGGCGGCGCCGTCGCCCTCCACCCGGTCGACGTGCACCCCGTGCCACGCCGCTGCGACCCGCTGCTTCCAGGCCGCCAGCGACCGGGCCCGCGCGAGCCCGTCGGCGGACAGGGTGATGGTGCGGGCGGCGGTGGGTTCGTAGAGGAGCTCGACATAGTCCGCCACCATGCGCGAGGCCGTCACCTTGGGCCCCAGCGATGACAGCGACTTGCGGACCTTCTTCAGCCAACGCCGGGGCACGGGCCCCCCGTAGGTCTCGTAGAAAAGCGGCACCACTTGGCGCTCGAGCAGGTCGAACAGGGCGCCGGCCTCGAGCTGGTCCCGCCGCTCGACGTCGTCGACGTCCTCCGCCGACGAGATGGCCCAGCCGTTCTCGCCGTCGAACATCTCCTGCCACCAACCATCGAGGATCGACAGGTTGAGCGCGCCGTTGAGCGCCGCCTTCATGCCGGAGGTGCCGCACGCCTCCTGCGGCCGCCGGGGGTTGTTCAGCCACACGTCCGCCCCCTGGTACAGGGCGCGGGCCACGGCGATGTCGTAGTCGTCCACGAAGACGAAGCGGTGCCGGATCTCCGGGTCGGAGGAGAACGCCACGATCTGGCGGATCATCTCCTTGCCCCCCTCGTCGGCCGGATGGGCCTTGCCGGCGAAGACGAGCTGGATCGGGCGGTCGGGCGACAGCAGCAGTGCCTTGAGGCGGTCGGGCTGCGACAGGAGCAGCGTGGCTCGCTTGTACGTGGCAAAGCGGCGGGCGAAGCCAACCGTTAGCACCCGGGGGTCGAGCACCTCGTCGGCCCACGCCACGTCCGACCCCGCCAGGCCCCGGGCGCGGGCGCCCTCCCGCAGGCGGCGACGCACGAACGCCACCAGCCGTTCCCGCCCCTGCTCGCGCGCCCGCCACAACTCGTCGTCGGGCATCTCGAAGATCTGTTCCCACGCCGCCGGGCCGGCCTCGTCCCAGTCGGGGAGCACGTGGCGGGTGAAGACGTCCGCCATCTCCGGCGACACCCACGTGTGGGCGTGCACGCCGTTGGTGATCGAGATGATCGGGGCTTCCTCGGGCGGGATGTCGGGCCACAGGTCGCCGAACATCTTCCGGCTGACCTCGCCGTGCAGCTGGGCCACGCCGTTGGACCGGCCCGCCAGCCGCAGGCCCATCACCGCCATGTTGAAGCGCTCGTCGGGCGCGTCGCCGGGCCGGTGGCCCAGCGCCATCAGGTCGTCGACGCCCACGCCCACCTCCGCGCACCAGGCGCTGAAGTACTTGTCCATCAGCTCCCGGGGGAACCGGTCGATGCCAGCGGGAACGGGCGTGTGGGTGGTGAAGATGCAGCCGGCCCGCACCGCCTCGATGGCCTCCGGATAGCTCAGGCCCTGGTCGTTCACTAGCTGGCGTATCCGCTCGAGCCCGAGGAAGCCGGCGTGACCCTCGTTGGTGTGGAACACCTGCCCCTCGACCCCGACCGCCTGCAGGGCCCGCACCCCGCCGACCCCCAGCAGGATCTCCTGGCGGAGGCGGTGCTCGACGTCGCCGCCGTAGAGGCGGTCGGTGACGGCCCGGACGTCGTCCGGGTTGTCGTCGACGTCGGCGTCGAGGAAGTACAGCGGGACCCGGCCCACGTTGCCCTGCCACACCTGCGCCACCAGCGGCACCCCGGCGATGTCGACGCTGACGCGGACGCCGGTGCACGGCCGGAGGGCCATCACGTGGGGGTCGAGGAGCGGGTAGCGCTCCTGCTGCCAGCCGTCCGCGTCGAGGCTCTGGCGGAAGTAGCCGTGGCGGTACAGCAGTCCCACGCCCACCAGCGGCACGCCCAGGTCGCTCGACGACTTGAGGTGGTCGCCGGCCAGGACGCCCAGGCCCCCCGAATACTGGGGCACGGCCTCGGCGATGCCGAACTCGGGGGAGAAGTAGGCGACCAGTCGCAGCGGGCTTTCGCCACGCGACTGGAACCAGCGCTCCCCGTCGAGGTAGCGCTGCAGCTCGTCGCGCACCTCGCCCAGGAAGCGCTTGAAGGCGGCGTCGTGGGCCAGCGCATCCAGCCGCTCGCGGTCCACCAACCCCAGCATCCGCACGGGGTCGTGCACGCTCGCGTCCCACAGGTGGGGGTCGACCCAGCGGAACAGGTCGCGCGTCTGGTCGTCCCACGACCACCGAAGGTTGAACGCCAGCTCCTCGAGCGCGGCCAGCTCGGGGGGGAGCGACGGGCGGACCGTGAAGCTGCGCAGCGCCTTCATCGACGCGCACCGTAGCGGGCGTGCCCGACTACTCGGCCACCCCGGGGTCGCCGAGCGCCAGCGCCTGCGGGACGTCCCGGCCCGTCTGCCTACGCTGGCTAGGTGCTCGGACGGATCACGATCGACTCGCTCAGCCCGGCGACGCCGTCGCGGCGGTTCCCGACCAAGGCAATCGTGGGGGAGCGGGTGACCGTCTCGGCCGACATCTTCCGGGACGGCCACGACCTGCTCGGGGCCCGGGTCCGCTGGCGGCACGTCGGCCGGGAGGGCAAGGGCCGCTGGAGCACGGCGCCCATGGAGGATCGCGGCAACGACCGCTGGGAGGCCGTCATCTCGCCCACGCAGATCGGTCGCCACGAGATCGTGGTCGAGGCCTGGCGCGACCGCTTCGCCACCTGGCGGCACGACGTCGAGATCAAGGCGGGGATCTCCCACGACGACGTGGAGCTCGAGCTGGAGGAGGGCGCCCGCATCCTCGAGGCGCTGGCGGCCGGCGTTGGTGCCGGCGATCGACGGCGGGTGCTCGACGCGGCGGCAGGGCTCCGCCGCACCTCGTGCAGCGTGCACGTGCGGCTCAACGCCGGCCTCGACGACCGGGTGGCCCGCCTGGTCGCGACCGTCCCTGACGCCGACCTGACCGAGGCGCCGCCGCTGCCGCTGTGGGTCGACCGCCCGCGGGCCCTGTTCGGGGCCTGGTACGAGCTGTTCCCCCGCAGCGAGGGGGGCTTCGACGGCGCAGCGAAGCGCCTGCGGGCCGTGGCCGACATGGGATTCGACATCGTCTACCTGCCACCGATCCACCCCATCGGCGTCACCGAGCGCAAGGGCCCCAACAACACGCTCGGCGCCGGCCCCGACGATCCCGGCAGCCCCTGGGCCATCGGCTCGGCCGAGGGCGGGCACACCGCCATCGCCCCCGAGCTGGGCACCATCGAGGACTTCCGCCGGTTCTGCGGCGAAGCACGGGACCTCGGGCTGGAGGTGGCGCTCGACTACGCCCTCCAGTGCTCACCCGACCATCCCTGGGTCCGTGAGCACCCGGAGTGGTTCTGGCGCCGGCCCGACGGGTCGATCCGCTACGCGGAGAACCCACCCAAGAAGTACCAGGACATCTACCCGATCAACTTCTGGCCCGAGAGCGACGCCGATCGGCAGGGGCTGTGGTCGGCGTGCCGGGACGTCCTGGACCACTGGATCGACCAGGGCATCCGCATCTTCCGGGTCGACAATCCGCACACCAAGCCCATGACGTTCTGGGCCTGGCTGATCGAACGCCTCCAGCGCGATCATCCCGACGTCATCCTGCTGTCCGAGGCCTTCACCCGCCCGAAGGTGATGGCCAAGCTGGCCGAGGTCGGGTTCTCGCAGAGCTACACGTACTTCACGTGGCGCAACGAGCCCTGGGAGATGCGGGACTACGTCAACGAGCTCGCCTACGGGCCGACCGCCGCCTACATGCGCCCCAACTTCTGGCCCAATACGCCCGACATCCTCTCGGGGCCCCTGCGGCACGGGCCGGCCGCGGCCTTCCGCATGCGCTTCATGCTCGCCGCCACGCTGGTGCCGAGCTACGGGATCTACAGCGGCTACGAGCTGTACGAGAACGAGCCCGCCAGCGACACCAACGAGGAGTACCTCCACTCCGAGAAGTACGAGATCCGGCGGCGGGACTGGGCTCGCCCCGACTCGCTGGCGCCGTTCATCGCCACGGTCAACGACATCCGACGCCGGCACCCGGCGCTGCAGTGGCTCAAGAACGTCCGCTTCCACGGTTCCAGCAACGACCGGTTCCTGGTGTGGAGCAGGGGCCACCGCGACGAGGGCGACCTCGTGCTCGTCGTGGTCAACTTCGACCCGCACAGTGCCCAGGAGACCGTCCTCGAGCTCGACCTGGGGGCCATCGGCCTGCCCTGGCAGGGTCCCTACACCGCGTTCGACGAGCTCACGGGCGATGCGTTCGCGTGGGACGGGCCCAACCCCTACGTGCGGCTCGACCCGTGGGAGGGCCAGGTGGCCCACGTGCTCGCGCTGGGCTGACCGGCGGACCCGTCGGACCCGGCGGACCCGGCGGACCCTCAGCCGCTAGCCGCCGCGCACGCGGCGTGCCAGCCGGCGGACCTCGTCGGACGGCTCGACGCCGAGCTCTGCCAGGGCCGACTCGCAACGCTCGAGCGCCCGACGGGCCGCGGCACGGTCGGACCGGGCCAGTGCCGCGTCGACCAGCACGGCGTGGGCGTCCTCCGCCCAGGGGTCGGCGCTGATCGCAGCGCGTGCCACCGCCTCGGCTCGGTCGAGGTCGCCCAGCCCGACGAGCAGCTGGCCGGCTCTGGTTGCGGCCGTGACGAACTGGCGGCGGTAGTGGTCGCGGTCGAACGTCAGCCACTCGGCCTCGGCGACATCGGCGAAGAGGTCACCTCGGTAGAGGTTCCCAGCGGCCACGAGGTGGTCGAGGGCGACCGACGGCGCGCCCTCCGCCTCGGCGTTGTCGGCCGCCAACACGTGCTCGTCGAACTCCTCGGCGTCGATGCGCAGGGCGGCGCCGGTCACCAGGCGGACGTCCTGGCCGTCGATGCGGACGGTGTACGCGGGTTCACCCGCAGCCCGGTCGGGCTCCAGCAGCCGCAGCATGTAGGTGAGCGTGACCCGCAGGTTGTTGGCACCCGATCGCTCGTCGAGGCCGGGCCAGAGGGCGGCGATGATGGCCTTGCGGGTCGCCTTGCGGTGCAGGACGAGGAACGCCAGCAGCTCGCGGACCCGCTCCCGGCGTAGGTCACCTCCGGTCACGTCCTCGCCCCCGCGCCGCAGCGCCAGCGGACCGAGGACCGCCAGCTCCACGTCCTCCGGTGGCGGCGCGGGCACCGCTGCCAGCAACGCCCGGGCCGCTGCCGCCAGAGACGTGCGCTCCCGGGCGAGGTGGCGGACGGCACGCCGCCCCGGCGGGCCGAGTGCATCGAGCAGGGCCACGGCCTCGCTCCGCCCGGCCCGATGGAGGGAGACGGCGAGCTCGGCCGCCAGGCGGTGGTGCAGCAACGAGCGGACCACGTTCGGCGCCGGCGGCTCGAACTGGCGGAGGTGCTGCGTGCCTCGTCCCTGGCGCACGGCGACGACCGCCGCAGCCAGTGAGCGGGCCGTGGCCAGGTGGCCCTTCAGCGGCTTGCAGTCCCAATGGGGTCGGGTGTCCGGGGCGAGGACGTATGTGAGCGACAGCGCGTGCCGCCATGGCCGGCGGTCGGAGCCCCACTCCAGGCCGCTCGTCCGGGCCCGTTCGGCCAGGATGTCGCTCGCGGCGCGTTCGTCGCCTTCCGCCAGCGCCAGTGCCGCCGCGGCGATCGCCAGCACCACCGCTGGGGAACCGACGCGCGGTGCCTGCGCCTCCGCCTGTTCGAGGTACGGCCGGGCGGCCTCGACGTCGCCGACGTACGCCAGCGCCAGACTCGCGTTGGCAAGGGCGAGCATGATGTTCTGAGCCTGGCCCGCCGCCTGCACCCCGCGGAGCAACTCGGGCAGGGCGGCGATCGCGTCGTCGACCCGGCCGAGCGACCACCAGGCCGCGAGGCGCAGGGCATCGGTCGTCCGCTGGAAGGCGATGTCCGGCACCCTGCCCACCCGGTCGAGCACCTCCAACGCGCCGGTGGCGTCGCCCGTGCCGACCAGCACCGCCGCCTCCAGCCACTGCGCCACCGCACGCCAGGTGTCGTCGAGCACGGCGGGGTCGATCATCGCCAGCTCGCGGAGCACGGTGGCGTCGTCGCCCGCCACGTCGGCCAGGACCGCCCGGCCCAGCGCCGACAACGCCCGGGCGAGCGGGTGCCCGGCGTCCGAGAGGTCGGCGATCCGGGGGGCGACCTCGGCGAGCAGGGCCATGTCCTGGTGCCACCACGCCACGCGACCGAGCAGCGCCAGGGCGTTGACCTCACAGTCGACGTCGCCCGCCGCGCGGGCGGACCGGGCGGCGTCTCGCAACGGCTCGGCGGCGGTGGCCGGCGAGGCGACGGCGGCCCGCAGACCCGCTGCCAGCTGCCCAGCCGTGGTGGCGCGCGCCGACGGCGGGAGCCCGGCCAGCCAGCGGTCGAGCTGGCGGGCCGTCGGACGTTCCCCGCTCAGGCACGCGACGCGAAGAACGGCGATGGCGGCGTCCCAGTCCCCGGCTTCCTCGCCCGCTTCCGCCGCCAGCCGGTAGGCATCGTCGAACTGCCCGCGTGCGGCGAGGTGGGCGGCAGCCCGCCGGCGGATCACGACGCGGTCGACCGCCGGAAGCGCCAGCCGCCCCATCGATCGCCACAGCGCATGGGGCGCACGCCAGCCGTGGCCGCCGCCGGCAACCAGGGGGACGCCGTCGAGGGCCTCGGCGACGACCACGGGGCGCCCGAGCACGTCCGTTGCCAGGTCGTCGTCGGCGCCCCCGAGGTCGGAGACCACGGCCAGGACCTGCCGGCGCTCGGCGCCCAGCGGCTCGAGCACCTCTTCCCAGACGTAGTCCCCGGTTCGCTGTCCGTCGACGCTCGCCGCCAGCTCGGCCATGGCGGCCCAGCCGCCCGTGCCGGCCAGGCGCTCCAGTGCGACCCCCCGGGCGGCGGCAAAGGCCTCGAGCTCCTCGTCCGTGAACCGCAGCTCGTCCTCCGACAGCTCGAGCAGGGCGCCGTGCGTGGTCCACCGGGCGAGCGGGATGGGCGGCGCGGTCCGCCCTGCGAACACCAGGTGGCCGTTGGCCGGGAGTGCGTCGGCCAGGGACGTCAGCCAGGCGGCGCCCGGCGACGCAGGGGGCACCGCGTGCACGTCGTCGAAGACGATGCACACCGGCGTCGGCGCCCGTCGCCACATGGCGTCGGCGACCGCACCGGCGTCGGTGTCGGCGACGGTGTCATCGGTGGCGCGGGCGCCCCCGGCGTCCCGGGCGCCGCCATATTGCTCGCTGTCGCCCGCGACCGGCCCCGCGATCGAAGACCGTCGCGCCAGGGCGGCGGCGACGTCACGGGCCAGCGTGTCGCCGTCGGCGTCGGCGGGCTCGACACCGAGATAGATGTCGTCGCCGCGGGGTGCCAGGCGGTTCTCGGCGATCGCCTGGGCCAGGAGTGTGGTCTTGCCGAGCCCCGGTCCGCCGACCACCGCCGTGACCCGGTGGTCCCACCGTCGGAGCAGAGCCCGCAGCAGACGAGGCCGGGTCAACGTGCCGGGCCGAGGCTCGGGGGGCTCGAACCGGAACGAGCGAGGCATGTCGTCCCTACGGTACGCGACTGGCGTGAGCTGGGCGTTGCCGACTGGGCGGCGCCCGCTTCGGCGTCGTTAATGCCCCCGGATGACACTGCTCTGGCTCTCGCCACCCCCGGCGCGGGAGCGGTGGGCTGGGTCGGCGGCGGGCGGCGACCTTCCCCACCCGGCGGTGGGTCCGCCCCGGCGATTGCCGGTAACGATGTCGAGTTCGCCCGGCGGCGGCGGTCTCCCCCTGTCGCCGCCGGGCATCGACCTCGACCCGGTTCCGTCGGGCCTCGGAGCCGGGCAGATTGACCGGTCACGGCAGCTTCGCTGAGCGAAAGGCTCGCTCGGGCGGCGCGGTGGCGGCGCGGTGGCGGGAGCCCCCACCGCCGCGGCAGCGTTGTCCCCATGACCACGATCGCCGAGTCGACGCCAGTGTTTCCGCCCCGGCCCCGTCCCCCGGAGGGCGCCCCCCACGTGCTGGTGATCGTGCTCGACGACCTCGGGTTCGGTCAGCTCGGCTGCTTCGGCAGCGAGATCGAGACGCCGGCCATCGACGCGCTCGCCGCCGGCGGGCTGCGCTACAACCGCTTCCACGTCACCTCCCTGTGCTCGCCCACGCGGGCGTGCCTGCTCACGGGCCGCAACCACCACGCCGTGGGGATGGGATTCCTCACCGACCTGCCCACCGGCTTCCCCGGCTACAGCGGGCGGATCCCGCCGTCGGCGGCAACTCTGGCCCGCGTCCTTCGTGACGCGGGCTACGGCACGTTCGCGGTCGGCAAGTGGCACCTCACGCCCCGCTGGGAGGAGAGCGCGTCGGGTCCCTTCGACCGCTGGCCGCTGGGGCTCGGCTTCGAGCGGTTCTACGGGTTCCTGGGGGGCGACACCAACCAGTGGACGCCCGACCTCGTGTCCGACAACGGCTTCGTCGACCCGCCGCGGATCCCCGCTGACGGGTACCACCTGACCGAGGACCTGGCCGACCGGGCGATCCGCTTCATCCAGGACCAGCAGCAGGCCACGCCCGGCCGCCGCTTCTTCTGCTACTTCGCGCCCGGCGCGGTCCACGCCCCCCACCAGGCGCCCAGGCCGTTCATAGACGCCTACCGCGGGAGGTTCGACGCCGGCTGGGAGGCGTGGCGCGCGGCGACGTTCGCGCGCCAGCTGGAGGCCGGGGTCGTGCCCCGGGGAACCCGGCTCGGCGAGCGCCCCTCCTGGGTGCCCGACTGGGACGAGCTCCCTGCCGACGAGCGCCGGCTGTACGCCCGGATGATGGAGGTGTTCGCCGGCTTCCTGACGCACACCGACGCCCAGGTCGGGCGGTTGCTCGACTTCCTGCGGACGGCGGGCCTGCTCGACGACACGCTGGTCCTGCTGATCAGCGACAACGGCGCCAGCGCCGAGGGCGGGCCCACCGGGTCGCTGAACGAGCACCGCTTCACCCACGATCGTGTCGACGACGTGGCCGACACGTTGACACACATCGACGACCTCGGCGGCTTCCGGGCCTACAACCACTATCCCTGGGGCTGGGCGTGGGCCGGCAACACGCCGCTGCGGCTCTGGAAGCGCTTCGCCTGGCTGGGCGGTGTGCGGACACCCCTCATCGTGCACTGGCCCGGTGGCATCCCGGCTTCGGCGGTCGGCACGGTGCGGGACCAGTTCTGCCACGCCGTCGACCTCCTGCCGACCGTTCTCGACGCCGTGGGCCTCGAGCCCCCGGCGGTGGTCGACGGCGCCGACCAGCAGCCGATCGACGGCGCCAGCCTACGGTCGACGTTCGACGATCCCGGCGCCCCGAGCCCGCGCCGGACCCAGTACTTCGAGATGGCGGGCTCCCGGTCGATCGTCCACGGTCACTGGAAGGCCACGACCGACCACGTCGGCCAGCAGCTCTCGGTCGAACGCGACATGGTCCCCGGCAGCCACGACTTCGCCACGGACCGGTGGTCGCTGTTCGACCTGTCCGCCGACTTCGCCGAGGCCGTCGACGTCGCCGACCAGCACCCCGAGCTGGTGAGCGAGCTCGAGGCCCTGTGGTGGCACGAGGCGGGACGCAACCAGGTCCTACCGCTCGACGACAGCCTCATCGGACGAGCCGTGGCGATGGAGCCGTCGCCCAACCTGCCCCGCCACCGGAGCGTCTTCCGGCCGGGCGGCGGTGGCGTGGCCGAAGACCTGATGCCGCCCCTGGCCGGAGGCTTCGAGCTGGCTGCGCACCTCGACGTCCCCGCCGCGGACGGATCCGGTGCGTGCGAGGGCGTCGTCTGCGCGCTCGGTGACCGCAACAACGGCTGGGCGCTGTACGTCGTCGACGGCCACCCGGTGGTCGCGTTCAGCCTCTTCGGGTCCCTCCACCGCGCCGCGTCGCCCGTGGTCCTGGCCCCGGGCCGCCGCCTCGTCCGGCTCGGCTACCGACGAGCCCGGGATCGCCGCCACGGGGGTGGCATCGTCCACCTCGGCATCGACGATGCGGGAGTGGCCGAGCTCGAGCTACCGCACGACCTGCCCTTCCGCTGGCAGATCGGCGGCGCCGGGCTGCATGTCGGCATGGACCGTGGCTTCCCCGTGTGCGACGACTACGACCCGCCGTTCCCGTTCACCGGCACCGTCGACCGGGTCGAGATCGAGATACCCCACTTCGCCCCCAGCCCCGAGGACGCCGCCCGCACCCCCACCGATCTCGCCCAGGCGCTGCGCCACGAGTAGCCGCCCCCGGGCCCCGACCGCCTGTAGCGGCGCGGCCATCGGCCGGACGCCGACAGCCAGAAGGCGTGGAAGGCCAACGGCGTCCACCACCCGGCGTACCATCCGGGCCATGAACGAGCGGCCCGAGGACGATCCCGGCGCGGACACCGAGATGTTCCGCGCCTACGTCGAGCACGGCGCCGACGCCGACGCCAGCCCCTCCCCCGGGGTCCCGGTGGGGATCCTCGCCGGCGCCGCCGTCGTGCTGCTGATCGTCGTGGTGGTGCTGATCCTCCTCCTCATCTAGTCGGCGCCCGCACCGGTCCGGGGCGCCGCACACCACCGACCCGGCCATGTGCCACCCTGGGCGGATGCCGCCGCCCATCGACACCGGGGACGCCCGTTGGTACCAGCGCGCCGTGTTCTACGAGGTGGCGGTGCGGGGCTTCTTCGACTCCGACGGCGACGGATTCGGTGACTTCCGGGGGATGCAGCAGAAGCTCGACTACCTGGAGTGGCTGGGCATCGACTGCCTGTGGCTCCTGCCCTTCTATCAGTCGCCGCTGCGCGACGGGGGCTACGACATCAGCGACTTCTACACCGTCCTCCCGGAATCGGGCACGGTCGACGACGTCGACATGTTCCTCGACGAGGCGCACCGCCGGGGCATCCGGGTCATCGCCGACATGGTGATGAACCACACGTCCGATTTGCACCCCTGGTTCCAGGAGTCGCGGGACGATCGGACCAACCCGAAGGCCGACTGGTACGTCTGGAGCGACGAGAGCGAGCGCTGGGCCGACGCCCGGGTCATCTTCGTCGACTCCGAGCCCTCGAACTGGACCTGGGACCCGCAGCGCGAGCAGTTCTACTGGCACCGGTTCTTCCACCATCAACCCGACCTCAACTACGACAACCCCGAGGTGGCGGAGGCCATGCTCGACGTCGTGCGGTTCTGGCTGAGCCTGGGCCTCGACGGGTTCCGGCTCGACGCGGTCCCCTACCTGTTCGAGCGCGACGGCACCAACGGGGAGAACCTGGCGGAGACCCACGAGTACCTCAGGCGGATCCGCAAGACGGTCGACGCCGAGTACCCGGGCCGGGTGCTGCTGGCCGAGGCCAACCAATGGCCGTCCGACGTCGTCGACTACTTCGGCAACGGCGACGAGTGCCACATGTGCTTCCACTTCCCGCTCATGCCGCGCATGTTCATGGCGGTGCGCAAGGAGCAGCGGCACCCCATAGCCGAGATCCTGGCGCAGACCCCCGAGATCCCCGACGTCTGCCAATGGGGGATCTTCCTGCGAAACCACGACGAGCTGACCCTCGAGATGGTCACCGACGAGGACCGCGACTACATGTACGCCGAGTACGCCACCGATCCCCGCATGAAGCTCAACCTCGGGATCCGGCGGCGCCTGTTCCCGCTCCTCGACAACGCCGAGAGCATGGCCGAGCTGTTCCACGCCCTGTTGTTCTCGATGCCGGGCAGCCCGGTCATGTACTACGGCGACGAGATCGGCATGGGCGACAACATCTACCTCGGCGACCGCGACGGGGTCCGCACGCCGATGCAGTGGACGCCCGACCGCAACGCGGGCTTCTCGACCGCCGACTTCGCCCAACTGTTCCTGCCGCCGCTCATGGACCCGGTGTACGGCTACCAGGCCGTCAACGTCGAGCAGCAGCAGCGCGACCCGTCGAGTTTCCTGCACTGGCTACGGCGCATGATCTCGGTGCGGCGCCAGCACCCGGTCCTGGCCGTCGGCCAGTTCGAGATGCTGCACGCGCAGAACCCGTCGGTGTTCGCCTACCTGCGCCGCGGCGTCGGGGACGACGGCGAGGAAGACATCGTGCTGTGCGTCAACAACCTGTCGCGGTTCCCGCAGCCGTGCGAGCTCATGCTCGAGCAGCTCGCCGGCAAGGTCCCCATCGAGCTGACCGGCCGCGTGCCGTTCCCGCCGATCGGCGAGCTGCCCTACTTCGTGACGCTCGCCGGCCACGGCTTCTACTGGTTCGAGCTGGTGGACCAGCAGCACGACGAGTGAGGGTCGATTCCGCGGATCACGCACGTGGAGCCGCCGGGGGTGGGCTGGACGCCGGCCCCTGCGACAGCAACTTGCGGTGGTTGGGGCCCCCATGTCCCCAGCCACCGGAAGTTCGTCGAGTTGAGCGGGCGTGGTAGGCAGGTGGGGTGCCGAGTCTCGACGAGATAGGCGAGGCGCTGGCACCGCTGCTGGGAGGCTTCCTGCCCCGGCAACGGTGGTACGCCGGCAGCGAGCCACCGGCCCGCGTCGAGGTCACGGTGCTCGACGCTCGCGAAGGCGACCCGTTGCTGGTCTGGCTCCTGGTCGACGCCATCGGCGTGGGAGGGCGAGATCGCGCCACCTACCAGGTCGTGCTGGGCGGGCGGCCGTCGCCCTGCGACTGCGAGTTCCTCCAGGGCAAGGCCCGGGTGACGCTCGGCGAGGTCGACGGCTGGATCTACTACGACGCGGTCGTCGACCGGGACCTGGCGCTGCTGGTGCTCGAGCGGGTGGCGGCCGACGAATCGGCGGAGGTCGCGCGGCCACTCGTCGTCGAGCAGTCGAACACGTCGGTGGTCTACGACGAGCGGCTAATCCTGAAGCTGTTCCGGCGGGTGTACCCGGAGCCCAACCCCGACGTCGAGATCAACAAGCTGCTCGGTGAGCGTGGCTTCCCCCACGTCGTCCCCCAGCTCGCCGAGCTCCGCTACGAGCGATCGGACCTGGCGGTCGTGCGCCAGTACCTGCTGGGATCCACCGACGCCTGGGAGCTGGCGCACACCTCGCTCCGCGACCTGCTCAACACCCGGCTGCCACCCGAGGAGGCGGGCGGCGACTTCGGCCCCGAGGCCCTGGCGCTCGGCGACGTGACCGCGCGCCTGCACCTGGCGTTGGCCGAGGTGTTCGGCACGGAGCCCGGCTCGCCCAAGGACTGGCTCACCGGGTTTCGGGGGCAGCTGGGACGGCTGCCGGAGGTTATGGCCGCGGCGGGGACTCCGTTGGCCGACATCGTCGACACCGCCGCCGTTGACGCCGCGCTGGCGGCGCTCGTCGACGTCGCCGACGCCGGGCTGGCAACCCGCATCCACGGCGACCTCCACTTAGCGCAGATGCTCCTGGGGGACGTCGGCTGGTTCGTGCTCGACTTCGAGGGGGAACCGGTCCGGCCGGTGGCCGAACGGGTGCGGCCCTCGTCCCCCCTGCGGGACGTGGCCGGCATGGTCCGGTCCTTCCACTACGCCGCCCGCACCGGCATCGCCGAGCGGGGGCGCGACGTCGATCCCGAGCTCGTGGACCTCGCGGACCAATGGGAGTCCCGGGCCACCGGCGAGTTCTGGCGGGGCTACCAGTCCGTCCCGGGCATCGACGAGCTGCTGCCGGCCTCGCCTGCCGACCGCGAGTCGCTGCTGCGGGCCTTCGAGCTCGACAAGGCGGTGTACGAGATCATCTACGAGCTCTCCCACCGGCCCGACTGGGTGGACATCCCGGCATCGGCCGTGCGGCGCATGCTCGCACTGGTGGCCTAGCAGGACCGTGGCGTCGGTTTCCCGCACCGCCGAGATCGACTCGCTGGTGGCGGGAACGTGCCGGGACCCCCACCGGTTCCTGGGCGTCCACGACGAGGGCGCGCGGGTAGTGGTCCGGGCGTGGCGGCCGGACGCGTCGTCGGCCACGCTCGAGGGCAGGCCGATGCGCCGGATCCACGACGGCGGCGTGTTCGAGGCCGTGGTGGATGCGACCCCCGCCCCCGGCTACCGGGTCACGTACGGGTGGGGCGGCGACGGCGGCGACGAGCTCACGGTCGTCGAGCCCTGGAGCCTGTGGCCGACCCTCGGCGACGTCGACATTCACCTGGTCGGGGAGGGGCGCCACGAACGCCTCTGGACGGTGCTCGGTGCCCACCCCCGAGTGCATCAGGGCGTGGAGGGCACCGGATTCGCCGTGTGGGCGCCCTCGGCCCGCGCCGTACGGGTGGTGGGCGACTGGAACGGCTGGGACGGCCCGGTCCATCCCATGCGGAGCCTCGGGGTCTCGGGCGTGTGGGAGATCTTCGTGCCCGAGGCGCGCCCCGGGCACAGGTACAAGTACGAGGTGCTGGGTGCGGACGGATCGCTACGGCTGAAGGCGGACCCCCTCGCCACCGCCGGCGAGGCGCCGCCCGACACCGCCAGCGTGATCTTCGGGTCGAGCTTCGCGTGGGGCGACCGTGAGTGGATGGCCCGCCGCGCCGGGTCGCGCCCGTGGGACGAGCGGATGGCCGTCTACGAGGTCCACCTGGGGTCGTGGCGCCGGCACCCCGACGGCCGCTACCACGGCTACGGCGAGGTGGCCGGGCCCCTGGCCGACCACGTGGCCGACCTCGGCTTCACCCACGTGGAGCTGCTGCCCCCCACCGAGCATCCCTACGACCCGTCGTGGGGCTATCAGGTGTCGAGCTACTTCGCACCTAGCGCCCGCTTCGGCGACCCCGACGGCTTCCGGTTCCTGGTCGACCACCTGCATCGCCGCGGGATCGGTGTGCTCATCGACTGGGTGCCGGCCCACTTCCCCCGGGACGACTGGGCCTTGGCGCGCTTCGACGGCACCGCACTCTACGAACACGCCGATCCCCGCCAGGGCGAGCACCCGGACTGGGGCACCCTGGTGTTCAACTTCGGCCGCAACGAGGTGCGCAACTTCCTCATCGCCAGCGCGCGCTACTGGCTGGAGGAGATGCACGTCGACGGCTTGCGGGTCGACGCGGTCGCCTCGATGCTCTACCTCGACTACTCCCGCGGCGAGGGCGAGTGGGTCCCCAACCGCCACGGCGGGCGTGAGAACCTCGAGGCCATCTCGTTCCTGCAGGAGATGAACGTGCTGGTCCACCGCGACTTCCCCGGCGTGGTCACCGTGGCCGAGGAGTCGACGGCGTGGGGCGGGGTTACGCGACCGGTGGACGCCGGGGGCCTCGGATTCAGCCAGAAGTGGAACATGGGCTGGATGCACGACACCCTCGAGTACTTCGGCCACGAGGCCGTGCACCGCCGCTGGCACCACGACCTACTCACGTTCGGCCACACCTACGCCTGGACCGAGAACTACGTGCTGCCCCTGAGCCACGACGAGGTCGTGCACCTCAAGGGCTCGCTGGTGAACAAGATGCCCGGCGACCCCTGGCAGCGGTTCGCGAACCTGCGGGCGCTCTACGCCTGGACCTGGTCGCATCCCGGCAAGCAGCTGCTGTTCATGGGCGCCGAGCTGGCGCAGGAGCGTGAGTGGAGCCAGGATCGCGAGATCGACTGGTACCTGCTGGCCGATCCGCTGCACCGCGGTGTGCGCGACCTGCTCCGGGAGCTCAACGCGGTGGAGGCGGCACACCCGGCCTTGTGGTCCGGCGACACCACGCCCGCCGGCTTTGCCTGGCTCGACGCCAACGACCGCGACACGTCGGTCTACGCCTTCCTCCGGCTGGCCGCCGGCGGCGATGCCGGCGTCGTGGCCTGCGTCGCCAACCTCACGCCCGTGCCCCGCCACGGCTACCGGATCGGCCTGCCGTCGCCGGGCCGCTGGGTCGACGCGCTCAACACCGACGAGGAGCGCTGGGGAGGCAGCGGCGTGGTCCAGCCGGAGGTGGACACGGATGGCACACCATGGCAGGGGCAGCCCGACTCGGCGGTGCTGACGCTGCCGCCGCTGGCCGTCCGCTGGCTGGTGCCCGGCGGGCAGAGGCCGAGCCGATAGGCGGGGCCCGGCCCGAGCGGCCGTGGAGCGGGGAGACACGCGTCGAAGCCCGAGCGTCCCGGCGCCGAAGGCGCCAAGAGCGGGGAACAGCCTTGGTCCTCAGTCGGCGGCGCAGCGCCGAGGACGAGCAGACCTGACCGTGGGCGCAAACCGTATCCGGGTGGTGAGCGCCGGAGCCGGGGTGGGAAACTGGACGTTCCTGTGCCTGCCGACATCCCCCCGGCTCCACTAGACGACGACCAATCGAGCCTGCTCACCGCCCAGTTCGCGGTGGTCATGCTGGCGGCGTTCGCGTACTTCGTCGCCCTCGGTGCGCTCATCCCCACGGTGCCCCGGTACGTCGAGGACGAGCTCGGCGGCGGGGGCGTGCAGGTGGGCGTCGGCGTGGGCTCGCTGGCGGTGACGGCGGCGCTGTTGCGGCCCTGGACCGGGCGCATCGGGGACACGCGGGGCCGCCGCGTCCTGGCGGTGTCGGGCGCCACGGTGGTCGGCGTCTCGATCCTGCTCTATGCCGTCGCCACCGAGCTGTGGATGCTCGTGCTCGCCCGGCTCCTGACCGGCGCCGGCGAGGCGGCCATGTTCGTCGGCGTGGCCACCGCCGCCCAGGACCTGGCGCCCGACCACCGCCGGGGCGAGGCGGCGTCCTACTTCTCGGTCGCGCTCTACGGCGGCCTCGCCGTCGGTCCGCCGATCGGCGAGTCGCTGGTCACACACGGCTTCACCACGCTGTGGATCGCGCTGGCGGCCTGCTGTGGCTGCGCCGCGATCATCAGCCTGTGGATCCCGAGGGGACGCACGGTGGCGGTGGCGCCCCACCGCAACTTCCTCCAGCGCGACGCGTTGTTGCCGGGCGTGATCCTGTTCCTCGGGCTCATCCCGTTCATCGCGTTCTCGTCGTTCGTCCCGCTGTTCGCCGAGGACCTCGGCCAAGAGAGCGTGGGCGCGGTGTTCGGGCTCTACGCCGGGCTCGTCCTCGTCGTCCGGATCGTCGGGGCCCGCCTGCCCGATCGGCTGGGCTGGCGGCGCGGCTCGACCATGGCGCTCTGCGGCGTAGGCTTCGGCGTGGGGCTGGTCGCGGTGTGGGCGTCGGTGCCCGCGATCTGGCTCGCCGCCGTCCCGCTGGGGATCGGCATGTCGCTCCTGTACCCGTCGCTGTTCACCGCCGTCATGGGCGCGGCGCCCGAGAGTGAGCGCAGCCACGCGGTCGGCACGTTCTCGGTGTTCTTCGACCTCTCGAGCGGTTTCGGCGCGACCCTCATCGGCGCGGCGGTGTCGTTGACGAGCTACCGCGGCGGGTTCGCGGTCGCCGCCGCCATCGCGGGCGTCGGGCTCGGCGCGCAGTGGCTGCTGCGCGACCGGATCGGCGTCCGCCACCTCGCCTGCGTTCCGGACGTCGCCGTCGGGGGGGCCGGTTCGGCCGATCCGTCGGCGGCCTGACGGCCGAGTCCGGCGCCGCGCCGGTAGCCTCCAGAAGTGGCCACGAGCGTGCAGACCTGCTACCGGCACGGCGATCGCCGGGCCGGCGTGCGTTGTCAGCGCTGCGACCGGCCCATCTGCCCGTCCTGCATGAACCAGGCGTCGGTGGGCTTCCACTGCCCCGAGTGCGCGCGCTCGGGCCGCCAGCGCACGATGCCGCTGCGGTCGTTGGCCACCCGCCCGGTCGTCACCATGGCGCTGGTCGCCGCCAACCTCGCCATCTTCATCGGCGACATCGTCTCGGGGTCGAACCAGTTCGGCGATCACACCTGGACGGCCGAGGGCGCGCTCAACGGCCCGGCGGTGGCGGACGGTGATTGGTGGCGACCGGTCACGGCCGGGTTCCTGCACGCCAACCTGCTGCATGTCGGGTTCAACATGTTCCTGCTGTGGCAGCTGGGAATGCTGCTGGAACCGGCGATCAAGCGATGGGCGTTCGCGGTGCTCTACTTCATGTCGCTGCTCGGGGGGTCGTTCCTCACGCTGATCCTCGACCCCAACGCCCTGACGCTGGGCGCCTCCGGGGCCGTATTCGGCCTCATGGGCGCCACCTTCATCGCCCTGCGCTCCCGTGGCGTCGACCCGTTCAGCACCGGCATCGGACCGCTGCTGGTGATCAACCTGATCCTTACGTTCGCCATACCCGGGATCTCCATCGGTGGGCACCTGGGCGGCCTCATCGCCGGGTCGATCGGCGGCTGGATCCTGTGGGAGTGGGGTCCGCGCCTGGGCCGCAACACGCCGCCGGCGCTGCCGGTCATCACGTGCGGAGCGATCGCAGCCGCCCTCTACGCCGGCTGCCTGGTCGTCGCCTGAGCGCCCGGGACGCCCCGCCAACCCGAACGTGCGGCGATTGGGGCCACTATGGGGGCGCTTTCCACCGCACGTTCGCTCGGTCTAGGGCTGCTCGAAGTCCCAGCGGGTAGGGGAGCCCTCGAAGTCGCTCTCCATCAGCCCGAACGCCCAGGTCGGCGCCACGTGAAAGGTGCCGTTGACGTCGGGGTCGAAGAAGTCGTCGGAGTATGCCGTCTCGTACTTGGCGCCGAGCCGCTCGGCGAAGCCCCGGATGGCGTCCGCGTCCCGGATCTGGACGGCCGCGCCCTCGAGTACGACCGGCTCCTGCGCATTGTCGGTGGTGAGCGCGCAGCGGGGATCGGCGGCCAGGTTCCGGGCCTTGCTGGAACGCAGCCCGCTGCTGAACCACACGGCGCCCTCCCACCACAGCCCCCACACCGGCATGACGTGGGGCCGGCCGTCGGGGCGGGTGGTCGCCAGCCAGTAGTCGTGTGACCGGGCGAGCCGCTCCGTTGCCCACGACCACGGGAGCAGGCCCGTGCCCTGGGCAGGCCCGCGGATGCCGTACCCGGGCATGTGGGGCCTGCTGGCGCGGGGTTCCTCAGCCATGGGCCCGATTGTCCACCAGCGATGCCAGCCGCCGCAGGTTGCCCCGCCACACCCGGCGCAGCACCGGCGCGGCGACCAGGCCCGCGGCGGGGCCGCCCAGCCACCAGGGGAAGCGCAGCCGCTCGTCCCAGGTGATCCGCGTCCGGCCCCGCCCGGCATCCCCCAGCACGAAGCGTCCGGCGCCGGACACGATGCCGGTGTGGTGCACACCCAGGGACCGACCCTCGTGCCACTCGGTCACCTCCATCACGTCGGTGGTGCGCAACGGCCCGATCCGCGTGGCGCACTCGAACCGGGTGCCGGCGCCCGAGCGCCGCTCGCTCGTGAACCGGATGGCGCGGGCGTCGGCCATCCAGTGGACGTGGTCGGCGATGTCCGCCAGCCGCGCCCACACCACGTCGGCGGGGGCGTCGATGGTGGCCCGGACGCGGATGTGGGCCATGGGCGGAACGAGGCTCAGGACCGTGTGAGCGCCGCGGCCTCCAGCACGGCGCCGGTCGTCAGGAGCAACGGTTCGGACCCGCGCGGCCCCACGAGCTGGACGCTGGCGGGCAGCCGCCCGCCGGTCGGGGCGGGCAGGGCCAGCGCCGGCAGCCCGGCCAGGTTGACCGGCACGCTGGCGGTCCGGCTGTCGGCCGGCGGCTCGTCGAGGCGCGTGGCCAGGACCGGCAGGGTCGGCAGGGCCAGCAGCTCGACCCCGGCGAACACCGCCGCGAGCTCTTGGCGCCAGGTGCGGGTGTGGGCACGAGCTGCGGCGAGATCGGCGGCGGCGATGGCTCGGCCCTGCTCGAGCCGGTCCCGTGTCTCGTCCCCCAGGCCGGCGGCGTCGGCCTCGTAGACGGCGTGGTCCGTCAGCCACGCCTCGCCGAACAGCACCGTGCCACCCGCCCGCGCCGCGGCCGCCCACCCCGGCAGGACGAGGTCGACCACGTCGAGGCCGCTCTCGGCCAACAGGTCGTCGACGGCCCGGTCGACGACCGGGTCGACGTGGATCGGCAGCCGTACCCGGCCCACGGTGGTCGCAATCGATGCCTGCGCCGTGAACCCGGGCTCCAGGAGCTGCATGCCGAGGGTCACGCCGGCAACGTCCCGGGCCATCGGACCGACCGTGTCCAGCGACGGCGCCAGGGGCCACACGCCGGTGGTCGTGATGCGCCCCCAGGTGGTCTTGAGGCCGACGGTCCCGCAGCAGGCCGACGGCGTGCGGACAGACCCGGCGGTGTCGGTGCCGATGGCGACGTCGGCCTCCCCGGTGGCCACGGCGACGGCGGAGCCGCTCGATGACCCGCCGGGGATGCGGGTGGGGTCGAGCGGGTTCACCGGGGTGCCGAAGTGGGGGTTGATGCCGGTGCCGCCGAACGCCAGCTCGTGGAGGTTCACCTTGCCGACGATCCGGGCCCCGGCGGCCCGGGCCGCGGCGACGCAGGGGGCGTCGGTGGCGGCCGGCTCCGCGGTGGCGGCGACGACGGCGGAGCCGGCGGTCGTGGGCGTGCCGGCCACGTCGACCAGGTCCTTGACCGCCAGCCGGGGGGCTCCGGCGGCCGCGCCGCCGTGGTCGTCGAGGCGGAGGATGAAGGTGACCATGGGCGGCCCCAGCATGGCACCCGGTCGCGCGACCGACCCGGATCGACCCGAGGCACATGGCGCACGTGAGGCATGGGTTGGGCGCGGCGTGGGTGGGTCGTGAGGCGCGGGGTTCCGCTGCGGGTGGGTGGGTCTCCCGTTGCCCCCCGGGTGGTTGCGGCCGGCCGGCGGGCCGGCGGTGCCTGGCCGGCGGGGAGCCCATTGCCTCCGGCGTGCGCCGGCGCTTGCCTTGCCTCGGGATGCCGCCGCCCGCCCCCAGGGCGTTGCCGCTACTCGGCGGTGGTGCTGGTGGCCGTGTCGCCGCCCTCGTCGGCCTCCGGCGGCTCGGTGCCCGTGGCCTCGAGGACCTTGGGCACGAGCCAGCGGGCGGCGGCGTCCGCGCCCGCGCCGGTGAGGTCGCGGCCCTCGAGCCGGTACTCGGCGCCGAAGGCGCCGCCGGCGGGCAGGTCCTGGGTCCAGGCGTCGAGGTCGATCACCGAGAAGCCGTCGCGGCGCGACACCGTGTCGTGGATGATCTCGTTGAGCCGCTCGACCCGCAGCGGATCGTTCTCGGCCACCGTCGTCCAGTCGCCCTCGCCGTCGTTGCCCGGGGCGAGCCGCACGTGCGGATAGGTGGCCCAGAGCACCGGCACGTCCTGCGCGGCGAGGCTGTCGGCGAGGTCGTCGTAGCGGTCGCCGAGCCAGTCGTCGAACACCGGATCGCCGAGGTGGCGCCACTTCCGGTCGATCTCGCGCTCTCCGAGGTCGGCCAGCCCGCCGACCACGACGATGGCGTCGGCGCCGGAGGCGTCGAGCAGCTCGGGCAACCGGGGCCCGAACCCCACGCAGGCGATGTCGTCGCCGACGGTCTCGCCCGCGAGCCGCACCGGGCCGGGTCCGCTGATCGGGCAGGCCGGTGCCACGTGCGTGTCGACGCGCACCTGTTGGTCGGGCTGATCGGCGTTCCAGGCCTCCAGGCCCGATGTCATCGAGCCGGCCAGCCCGTCGCCGACGAGGGCGATGCGCACGAGCTCGTCAGCGCCGGCCGACGGGGTCACGACGTCGACGTCGCCCGGCCCGTCGCCGTTGTCGACGGTCAGGCTCACGTCGGGTGGCGGCTGTTCGGGGAGGATCAGCGCGACGCCGGCCACCAACGCCAGGCTGGACCCGAGCGCCACGCCTAGGTGGCGCCGAGGGACCGCCAGGCGGTAGCGGATGGGGCGTTCGACGGCCCACGTCAGCAGGGCGGCCACCACCAGGGTGACCGCAAGGCGGGCGAGGAACAACAGGTTCGAGTCGAGTCCGGTCCGGTCCTCGTCGAGCAGCAGGAAGATAGGCCAGTGGACCAGGTAGGCGGCGTAGCTGATCACGCCGACGGCGCGCAGCGGCCGCCAACCGAGCGCGGTGGTCGCCGGGCCGGGGGTCGTGACCGCCAGCAACAGGAACGCCGTGAGCAGCGCGTTGACGGCGGTCACCCCACCGAACAGGTTCGACGAGTACAGGCTCGTCGTGCTCCAGAGCCACGCCAGGCCGGCCAGCGCCACGAGCGGGCCGATGCGCAGGACGGCTGCGCCGCGCGGCGTCTCCATCAGCCGGCGGAGCGAGGGGCTCAGCACGGCATAGGCGAGCACGGCGCCCACCAGCAGCTCGCCGATCCGGGTGTGGGTGCCGTAGTAGGCGACGCCATCGTTGCCGGCCCGGTCGGCCGTCATGGCCGCGGCCACGAACGAGGCCCCGGCCGCCACGGCGAACATCGCCCCCGCCGCCCGCCAGCGGGAACCGACGACGCGCATGATCCCGACGAACGCCAGCGGCAGGAGCACGAAGACCTGCACCAGCAACGACACCGACCACAGGTGTTGGACCGGCGACGGATCGGTGAGGACGCTGGCGAAGCCGTCGCTCCCGAGGGCGAACCGCCAGTTGAGCACCTGCGCCGCGGCGGCCACCACGTCGCCCCGGAACCCGGGGCCGGCGCCCACGCGCAGTGCCACCTGCAACACGACGACCGCAGCCAGCACCAGCGCCAGCAGCGGGAACACGCGCCGGGCCCGGCGTTCCCAGAAGCGGCCCATCGACACCCGGCCGTCCCGCGACCACTCGGCCAGGAGCAGCGTCGTGACCAGGAAGCCCGAAAGGGTGAAGAAGCTGGAGATGCCGAGGAAGCCGCCCCTGACCAGCTCGTATCCCTGGTGGAAGGCGAAAATCGCCAGCAGCGCCACCGCCCGGAGCCCGTCGAAGCCGGCGACGTGCGGCAGCCGGGGACCCAGGTCCACGGTGCCGGGCGCCGGGCGCTCGCGTCGCCGGGGCGCGGGGCGGTCGCTGCGCCGGGGCGCGGCCCGCCGGGCCCGCCGGTCGTGGCGGTCGCCATCGGGCCCCCGCGGGGGCGCCGGCCCGACCGGCTCGACCGGCGCGGTGCGGAGCCGGGGGCCGTCGTCGGCCCAGTCCTGCACCGGGTCGGCCGGCGGCTCGTCCCAGATGGACGGTGCGGAGGGCGAGGCAAGCGCGTGGTCACCGCCGGGCGCCCCGGGGCCGCGGAGCTGCGTCGCCTCGTCCCAGCCGTCCGGCGGCCGGGCGATGGCGGGGTCGACCCACTCGACAGGTTGCCGCCGCCCGCTCGGGGTGGGGCCGGCCCAGTCCTGGGGGATGGGACGCGGATCGTCCCACGAGCGCCGTGCGGCCGGCGCGGCCGGATTGCGCGGTGCGGGGCGGCCGCGCGTGGCCGGAGGCGTCGGATTGCGCCGGGACGCTGCCGCCCCGGGGGCCCGCCCTGCCGTCCGGCGGGCGGCCTCCTCCCGCCAGGCCCGCGGCGAGATCGGCGTCACGGTCTCGCCGGCGGGGCGGTGCCGGACCGCAGCGCCTCGGGTGGCGGCCGCAGCCGCGGCGGCCTCCTCCCATGGCCGAGGCGAGGTGTCGGCGGCGGGATGGACGGCGGTGATCCGCGGGATGTCGGAGTCGTCCGGCTCGGGCGGCGCGTCGTAGCCGCGGTCCGGGGGCCAGTCCGACCAGCGCTGTGCGTCCCAGCCAGCGGCCTGGGGAGCGCGTCCTTGCGCCGGCGGCCGGTCCGGGCCGAGCTCGTCGACGGGGCGGGCCTTGCGGCCGGCTCGGTCACGCTTGGCTCGGTCGGGCCTCCGTCGGGGCGACGGCGGTCGAGCAGGGCTCAGTGTCTGTCCTCCAACAACATCCCAGCGGGCGCCTCTGGGCCGAAGCTGGCCGCGACCTACTGCGGCGGCCGAGCCACCCTACCCGGCCTGCCGCTCCAAGGGGATATCACGGCCGGGTCGGCCACTACGGCCAGTAGCTCCGGCCCGACCCCCACCCGCCGCCCCCAATGGCGTCGGTGTACCGCCCGATACCCTTTACGCTTCGGGATGTGTCCCGCTATTACGTGACGACCCCTATCTATTACGTCAACGACGCCCCGCACATCGGACACGCATACACCACCGTCACTGCCGATGCCGTCGCCCGCTGGCACCGCCTGCTGGGTGACGACACGCTCTTCCTCACCGGCACCGACGAGCACGGGCTCAATGTCCAGCGGGCGGCCGAGCGCAACGGCATCAGCCCCAAGGAGATGGCGGACCGCACGTCCCAGCGCTTCCGCGATGCGTGGAAGCTGCTGGACATCTCAAACGACGACTTCATCCGCACCACCGAGTCCCGCCACCACACCGCGGTCCAGGCGTTCCTGCAGCGCGTCTACGACAACGGCCACATCGAGCTCGGCACCTACGAGGGCCTGTACTGCGTTTCATGCGAGGCCTACTACACGCCCGACGAGCTGGTTGACGGGCTGTGCCCGATCCACCACCGACCGGTCGAGCAGATGAAGGAGGAGAACTACTTCTTCAAGCTCTCCCGCTTCGAGAAGCCGCTGCTCGACTGGTACGCCGCCCATCCCGACTTCGTGCGCCCCGAGAGCAAGCGCAACGAGGCGCTGGGGTTCATCCGGGGTGGGCTGGATGACTTCTCGATCAGCCGCACCTCGATCTCCTGGGGGGTGCCGCTGCCCTGGGACCCCGCCCACGTCACCTACGTCTGGTACGACGCGCTGATCAACTACGCCACCGCCGTGGGCTACGGGCAGGACGAGAAGCGGTTCGCGACCTGGTGGCCGGCGGTGCACCACCTGATCGGCAAGGACATCCTGCGCTTCCATTGCGTGTACTGGCCGGCGATGCTGATGGCGGCGGACATCGACCCGCCCGTCGACATCAACGTCCACGGCTTCCTGCTGGTCGGCGGCGAGAAGATGAGCAAGACCGCCCTCAACCAGATCGCCCCCGCCGACCTGGTCGACGAGTTCGGCGTCGACGGCTTCCGCTACCACTTCCTGCGCGACAACGCCTTCGGGCCAGACGGCGACTTCAGCTACGAGCGCATGGTCGACCGGTACAACGCCGACCTGGCCAACAACTTCGGCAACCTGGTGTCGCGCGTGGCGACGGTGGTCGACCGCAAGAGCGACGGCGTCGGCCCCAAGCCCAGGGTTGACAGCCCGCTGGCACCCGTGGCGGCCGACGTCTACGCGGCGGCGGCCGAGGCGTGGGCCGCCGTCCAGCCGGCGGCCGCCCTCGAGACCACCTGGCGGCTGATTCGCGAGACCAACAGCTACCTCGAGGCCAACGAGCCCTGGAAGATGGAACCCGGCACCGAGGTCGACGCCGTGCTCGGCGACGCCCTCGAGGCGCTGCGCATCGTGGCGGTGCTGGCGAGCCCGGCGATTCCGACCACGGTGCAGGAGGCGTGGCGGCGCATCGGCCTTCCCGGATCGGTCCTCGACCAGCGCCTGCCCGCGGCGGCCGCTTGGGGTGGCTACCCGGGCGGTCTCCCCGTGTCCAAGGGGCCCCCGCTGTTCCCTCGCCTGCCGGCGGACTAGCCGTCACCGAGCGGCCCCGTGAGCATCCGCTGGACCGACGACCACTGCCACCTGGGCTGGGACGCCAACGAGGAGGTCGACGCCGACGAGGTCGACGCCATGGTGGCCGAGGCCCGGGCGGCGGGTGTCGAGCGACTGGTGACCGTGGGGACCGACGCCCTGCGCTCGGCCGAGGCCGTGCGCGCCGCCGCGCGTCATCCGGGCGTGGTGTGGGCGACGGTGGGCCTGCACCCCCACGAGGCCCGCCACGGGCTCGACGGGATCGTCGACCTGCTGGACGAGGCCGGCCCGAGACAGGATCTCCGCTCCCACGGCCGCTCGGGCCGGGGCAGCGGAGACCATGTCGTGGTCGCGGTGGGCGAGTGCGGGCTCGACTACCACTACGACCACTCGCCCCGGCCGGTGCAGCGGGAGATGTTCGCCGCCCAGATCGCGCTGGCCCACGAGCGCGACCTGGCCCTCGTGATCCACACACGCGAGGCCTGGGACGACACGTTCGCCGTGCTCGACGCCGAGGGCGTGCCGCCCCTCACGGTGTTCCACTGCTTCACGGGCGGCGTCGACGAGGCGAAGGCGTGCCTCGACCGGGGCGGGTACCTGTCGTTCTCGGGCATCGTCACGTTCGGGTCGGCCGACGACGTACGGGCGGCGGCTGCCCTGTGCCCGCTCGAGCGGCTCCTCGTCGAGACGGACAGCCCCTACCTGGCGCCCGTGCCCTACCGCGGTCGCCCCAACCGGCCGGCTCTGGTGCCGCTGGTGGGCGCCGCGCTCGCCGACACCATGGGGGTCGCGGTGGAGGCGGTCGCGGCGGCGACGTGGGCCAACGCCGAGCGCGTCTACCGGCTGCGATAGCCCACCGAACTTGTGACCTAGCCACCGACTGGCCAAGCGCACTTCCCAACCGCACTTCCCAACCGGAACTTGCCGCAGTTGGCGACGCCATGGCAACCGTAAGCGCCGCAGGTTCGTAGTCTCGGCCGGGTGACCCTGACCCGCCGGCAGGTGCGCGACCTGCTCGCCGAGAACGGGTTGTCGCCCAGCCGGGCGCTGGGACAGAACTTCGTGGCCGACCCCAACACCGTGCGGCGCATCGCCCGGCTGGCGGGGGTCGGCACGGGTGACCGGGTGATCGAGGTGGGCGCCGGCCTGGGGTCGCTGACGGTGGCGCTGGCCGAGACCGGGGCGGAGGTGACGGCCGTCGAGGTCGACCGCCACCTGCTGCCGGTCCTGCGGTCTGTGGTCGAGCCCCTCGGGGTGAGGGTGGTGGAGGGCGACGCCATGACCCTCGACTGGGACGTTGTGCTCGGCGGCGAGAGCGCCGGCGGCGGGGACCGGTGGGCGCTGGTGGCCAACCTGCCGTACAACGTCGCCACGCCCCTGGTGCTGCACCTGCTCGCCCGGGTGCCGGCGATCGACCGCATGCTGGTGATGGTGCAGCGCGAGGTGGGGGAGCGGCTGGCCGCCGGGCCCGGGTCCAGGGCCTACGGCATTCCGTCGGTCAAGATCGCGTACTGGGCCGAGGCGGAGGTGGTGGGCCGGGTCCCGCCGACGGTGTTCTTCCCCCAGCCCCGGGTGGAGTCGACCCTGGTGCGCCTGCGACGGCTGCCGAAGCCGCCGGTCGACAGCGACCCCGAGCGCCTCTTCCGGCTGGTCGAGGCCGCCTTCGGTCAGCGCCGCAAGATGCTTCGCCGCTCGTTGGCGTCGCTCGTCGACCCCGCCGCGTTCGAGCGGGCGGGCGTGCGGCCCGACGCCCGCCCGGAGCAGCTGAGCCTGGACGATTGGGACCGCTTGGCGAGCTCCGTGTGACAAGGTGACGCCCATGAGCGATCAGACCCCGCCGGACCCCTTCGGCCAGGCGCCGCCGCCTCCACGGCAACCCGGCGGCACGCCGCCCGGCCCGCCGCCGGGCTACCAGTACGAGGCGTCCGGCTACGGGCAGCACTACTCCGGCTATGCGCCGCCGACCCGCAAGCCGCTCGACCTGCCCAAGCTCGTGTTCATCGCCGCGTGGGTCGTGCTGGGCATGTACGGCCTCTGGTTCATCTACCGGCTGACGCAGGACGACTTCGGCGCCGACTTCGGCGACCGCCTGTTCGGCAGCCTGCAGGACCTGGCGACCGGGATCTTCTACACGGCGGTGCTCCTGGCCGTCAGCGTGTGGCTGGGCAAGCAGAAGACCGCGGACTGAGCGTCGTCCTCGCGCCCGCCAAGCTCACGCTCTCGCTGCGGGTGACCGGCGTCCGCGCCGACGGTTACCACTTGCTCGACGCCGAGATGGCGAGCCTCGACCTGGCCGACGAGCTGACCTTCGGCGAGGGCAGTGGGCTCGAGGTCGTCGATGCCCGGGCGGGTGCCGACGCGTCGTCGGTGCCCGCGCCGGCGGCCACCGGTGGCACCGGGCTGACGCCCGGTGTGCCCGCAGCGCCGGGGTTGCCGCCGGGCGTCCCCGCCGGTGACGACAACCTGGTGCTGCGGGCTCTGCGGGCGGTCGGCCGCGACGCGCACGTACGGCTCGTCAAGCGCATCCCGGCAGGTGGCGGGCTGGGAGGAGGATCGGCGGACGCCGCCGCCGTCCTGCGTTGGGCGGGTCACGACGACGTGGGGCTGGCGGCGAGGCTCGGTGCCGACGTGCCCTTCTGCCTGCGGGGCGGGCGGGCCCGCGTGTCCGGCATCGGCGACGGCCTCGATCCGCTGCCTTTCGTCGAGCGAACGTTCACGCTGCTGACGCCGCCCTTCGGCTGCTCGACGGCGGCGGTCTACCGGGCGTGGGACGCCCTGGGGGGGCCCATGGCGACCGGTCCCAACGACCTGGAGCCGGCGGCGCTGCGCGTCGAGCCCGGACTGGCCCGCTGGCGCGACCGCCTGGGCGAGGCCACGGGGCAGGCCCCGGTGCTCGCCGGCTCGGGATCGACCTGGTACGTCGAGGGGGCCTACCCCGACGCCGGGAGGATGGTCGTGCGGACGGTCCCGGCCTACGGCTGATCGGCGCCGGCTACTTACCGGCGGCCCGGCGCTGCCAGCGGGTGCGCTTCAGCATCTTCTTGTGCTTCTTCTTGCGCATCCGCTTGCGGCGCTTCTTGATCAACGAACCCATGAGGGGCGCAACCCTAGCGGCGGCCGAACCCGTTCGGGCAAACCCGGTTCGGTGGGGAGCGGGTACCGTGAGGGCCCGGTCGGGGGTAGTTCAACTGGTAGAACGCCGGCCTTTGGAGCCGGTTGTTGCAGGTTCGAGCCCTGCCCCCCGAGCCATAAAGGTCCTGTTAGATAGGGACCATGATCACGGAGTACCAAGAATCCAGTCTAGTGCACCTGGTGCTCCAGGTGCACTAGACTCTGCCGCTAGACTGTTCCCGTGGCAGGGGCCCCGTTGCGGGAGCGGTTCGAGCGGAAGGTGGATCGATCCGGCGAGCACCACGTGTGGCTCGGGGCGCGTGACTCGGAGGGTGGGGGGCAGGTCCGCGTCAACGGCACGTTGAGAACGGCCCGCAGCGTCGCCTGGGAGCTCGAGCACGGACGCCTCCGCGATGGAGCACGGGTGCGAGGATGCCAGGACGAGCCCGCGTGCGTGAGGGTCTCACATCTGGCGCTTGTCCTAAGCAATGGGCCGCCCCGCCGCCGCGCGCCGCGGGGTGCGGGTTCGAAGCGAATGGTCCGTTCAGGGGTGTGGAAGCTCACGGTGACGGTCGGGCGGTACGCCGACGGCTCGCAGCGCCGAGTGCACAGGACCGTTCATGTCCGCTCCGAGTTCGAAGCGACGCGGGCGCTGGCTCGTTTCGTCACTGAGGTCCGCGACTCGTCGCTCCCGGCCACCAAGCCCGACCGAGACATTACCGTCGACGAGGCGGTTGAGCAGTTCCTCACCGAACACCTCCAGGGCGAGAGGGGTCGTGAGCAGACCACCATCGAGGACTACCGAGGTGTGCACACGAAGTGGTTCGCGCCCGAGATCGGCACCCGTCGCCTGCGGGACATCGACGAGGCGACGATCGACCGCCTGTTCGGCCACATGCGGCAGGCGGGACTGAGCTCGTCGCGGATGAACTCGGCACGGAACCTCTACGGGCCGCTATTCCGGTGGGCTAAGCGGCGGGAGATTGTGCAGCGCAGCCCGATGGCGGAGTTCCAGCTGCCGACGAGCCTGCACGTCGAGCAAGAGCACCGGGCGCCCGAGGTCGACCAGTTGTGCCGCTACCTGGCTGCGGCACTCGCGTTCGTGCCGGCCGTGGCACCCGCGCTGACACTGGGGGCGGTGACCGGGATGCGCCGCGGCGAGCTGGTATCGATCCGTCGGTCGGCGCTCGACGTGAAGCAGGGGCGGTTGTGCGTCGACACCGCCATCTCGGGTAAGCGGGTGAAGACGACCAAGACTCGCAAGGAGCGTGGGATCTTCCTGGACGCCAAGACGGTCGCGATGCTGCAGCGCCATTGTGAGCAGATGGACGAACGCGCCGAAGCGTGTGGTGTCGAGATCGGACCGAACGGGTTCGTCTTCAGCCTGGATCCGGACTGCTCGCGGCCGATGCTCGCCGACTACCTGACGCAGCAGGTCGCGGCGCTGAAGGAGCACCTGGGGATCTCGAACAAGCAGCCCGGAACCCTCAAGCGGGAGGACGAGGCGTTGCGGCTGTTCCGCCAACCGCCCGCGCCGCGGCGACCGGGCCAGACGGGTCCGGCGCCCAAGGGCGGGATGTCGTTCCCCGAGATCGGGCGGCGGCTTGGCCGGTCGCGGCGCTGGGCGGAGCTGGCGGTGCGCTCGGCGCTGCGCCGGGAGGCCGCAGCGGCGGCCGGTGAAGTCGACTACTTCGATGGCTCGATCCTGGCGCTGCGGAAGCTCACGTCCTCGGAGCTGCTCGACGCCGGGTTCAACATCAGCATGGTGGCTCAGCGCCAGGGCCACGGACCCCAGGTGCTCGTCAAGCACTACGCGAAAGCCCGGCCTTCGGCCGATCGCAAGGCGGCTGACCACTTGGGTCGGGTTGTCCACGGCGGGGCGCGCCGGTCGACGCGGCGTCAGGCAGGCGGTTGAAGCTCGGCAACGGAATTCTCGATGATCCGTTGGATCCCTAACCTCGGGATCATGGTGCGCCGGCCCAGGCGGACGGCCGGGAGCTCGCCGCGGGCGACGAGCTCGTAGGCGAACGCTCGGGACAGCCCGAGTACTTCGGCGGCCTCGCTGACCGTCAGGACAGGACGCTCATCCACTGGACGGACCTCCGTTGTCGTCGTTCCCTGCTTGTCGAACTAGGCCCGTCAGCGCCGAGAGGGTCGCGCCTGCTTCTGCGAGTTTCGTCAGCCCCGGGCGCGGACGAACGAAGCCATCACCAGCCGAGTGGTGCTCCCACGATCAGACACCGATCGTCGCACCGCAGTGTTCGCGGGTGCGGGGGTTGGAGGTAGCCGACGATGGCGTCGACGATCTTGGTCACCGCCCGGCCGGCGCCCCAGCGGGTGATCGTGAACGTCACCGGGTCACGCTCGGGGGACGGCGGGCAGGTGCCCCGCAGGGACGCCTGCAAGGGTGTGCGCGCCGGATCTAGGGGTCGGAGACGACGGCTTAGGGTCAGGGCGGGCGACAGGAGGACGGTCACCGTTGGACACCGACGCCATGGGGGAGGACGGGGCGGCGGTGCTGGAGGTAGTCGAGGCGAGCGGTAATGCGGGCGATGTCGAGGGTGCAGTCGGCGTCGAGGGTGCGGTCGCTTTGGGCGGCTGTGAGCCGGTCGAGGTGGGCGTCTCGTCAGGCGATCATGCGCGGCTGGTCCTCTCGGGCATGCGAGGCAGCGGCCGTTCCTGCAGCGGCGCGACTGGGAGCGCAGGCCGCGCTCCTCGTCAGGCAGCCCCTGGGGCACGGCGACAGGAATCGCCAGAGGACCGCGTGACCGCCGTTCGTGCAGTCGGGGGACGAGCACGTGAACAGTCATGTGAATGGCGCTGCACTTGTCGTCGGCTCAGGGGACGGTGAGGTGAGCCCTGAGGTGAACGGCCCGTTGCATGCTCGAGACCTGAGTCGTGCCCGTTCGCGCCCCCGCGTGCCCACTAAGGTCGAGCGCGGCCAAGATGGCGGCGCGCAGGTCGCTCCCGTCGCTGACGGAGCCGGCCCGGCCGGCGGGCACCGGCTCGCATCCAGCGAGCACGAGGTCGATGGAGTCGGGCGTCCACCCACAGCGCCTCGGCGATGCCCAGCAGCGTGGCGCGCCGATAGGGCGGTCGATGGCGTGCTCCACCGTGCGCCAGGTGGACACTGAGATTCCTGCGGCTCCCTGGCTGATCCGAAGTGCCTCACGGCGCTCCCGAACAGCTCGCCCGAGTCCCGCCCGGTCGGCCTTCCGGCTCATGGCGGACATCGTCGATGAGACCGCCGACGTCAGCCGTGCCATCAGACGCCCGCGCGGAACCACATCGCGCGAGCACAAGTTCACCGGAACCCGTCCAGGTGGCGTGACGCGGCCCACGACATCACAGTCGTTCGCAGCCGGCTCGGTTGGGCACGCAATGCAATCAGCGACTGCGCTTCGGAGTGCTTGCTGCCGCGATTGCCGTCAAGCTGTGCACTCCTGTGGCAGCGCGTGCGGGTACGTGGGCGCGATGGTTGGCCCACAGCCGCCGCTGTTCTGCGACAACCACATCGAAGAACTGACCATCCGCGGCATCACATGACCGACAGAGGCGCAGGCGGACGGCCGAACGGGATCGCCAGATCCGCGAGCTCCTCCGGACGTCGATCCCGCAAAAGTCGGCCGCCTATTGCCGCTGATCGCCAGGCGGTAGATCGCCATCACGATCGTCCTGGACGGGCGTCGCATGATGGCCGGATCGCGTCTGGAGGCGCTGCAGCCGGGAGCGCCGATCGACGAGTGCCGGCATCTCCCTGACTACGCGGCCGGTGGTTGCGCCCCATCGGAGCAGCAGCGTGCCGCTCAGCACGCCGACTGCGATCGCGAAGATCGAGACCACCGTGTTTACGAGGTCCTGGGCGCCCGCGGCGCCGGTATCGCCGGCGACCTGCGTCAAGCCGATGAGCCCTAGCGCGCCGGGCACCAGCAACCAGAAACCTGGTAGGAACGACGCGCGCGGCGGCATGGCGGATGGCAGCAGCGACACCCAGAACGCGACGGGGGTCATGACGAGGGCACCAACGAACGCGCTCATCTGGCCACCAAAAATCGTGTTCCCGACAAGCTGGCCGATGGCAGCCGAGTACAGCACGATCACAAGACCCGGGAACGACCGTGCGGGCGCGGAGTTGGAGACCATGACTCCGGCTGCGAAGACCAGCACGCCGAGCCACGGCGCCCACTCGCCGAGCAAGTCGTCTGAGCCCTCGAAGGCCACCGACAACGGGACGCCGACCGCCTGGATCCCCGCGACGATCCCGAACGCGAGGAACGCGAGCTGAATGATCCCCGACACGAGCCGGCTGGCGCCCGACACCGTCTGGCCGGCGGCCAACTCCAGTACCGCTGTGGTCAGCGCTGCGCCCGGGAGGAACACGACGAGGGACGCGACCGTGGCCCGCAGGCCCGGCCCGGTGAGATCCTCCTTCACTGCCAGGGCACCGAGTGCGGAAACCGAGAACGCCGCGAGGACGGGCATGAGGATCTCGAGCGTGGGCCGATGCCGGCCAATCGCGTCCAGCAGTCCGACGACGGCGCCGAGGACGGCTGCGGCCGCGACGTCGCGCGGGGCTGGCTTCAAGGTCAGGCAGAGGCCGACTGACAGGACGGAGTAGCCGACGATGCTCTGCACGGGGCCGAACCGGGGTCCCATGCCGCGGATGTCGCGGAGCCGAGCGACCCCTTCGGTCGGAGAGACAGCACCCTGCTCCGCGTCGCGGACCAGGCGGTAGAGCGCGGCAATCTGGTCGAGCCGGGGGGCTGCGGCAAGCGCGGACGCGTTCTCGAGGGTGGCTGGCTCGCCCCGTCCCATCGTCACCATCATGAAGGTCGGGAACGCGCGGATCCGCGCCTCGGTCGCGCCGTACGCGATTGCCACCCGCGTCAGCCGGTCCTGCACCGAGTCCACCGACTCGCCGACCGCGCTCATGGCCGCACCGAGCTCGACGACGAACGTCTGGAGCTCCCGCAGCTCGTTCCCGCTCAGTTCGGTCACCTCATTCCGCGACCAACGTCTGGAGGATCAGCGCTTCGACGAGCGCCATGTCCTCGATCTTGCTCGGGTCGACGCTGTCGTTGGGGGCCTGGATCGGCCAGCGGGCTCTTCGACCTCGGGCAGCCTGATCTGGGCATCGGGGAAGGTCACCTCGAGGACGTTGCACAGCGGGATCGATCCGCCGTCGCCCTGGAGGCTCACGTCCCGCCCATGGACGTCCCGCATCGCGTCCGCCATGATGCCGAAGGCCGGCCCGCCGTCACAACCCTTGAACGGCTGACCCTGGAAACCCGGCTCGAACTCGACGTCCGCGTGCCAAGGGGCCACCGCGCGCGACATTGGAGTACGGCCGGGCTACGGCGACGGACACGTCACCCGGGTCGCGTTCGCCGTCCAGGTTGACGCCGATGGCGACATGAACGTGTCCTTGTCCAGGATCGACGGCCGCGACTCTAGGACGATGGGGTAGCCAGCCAGAGACGCTTCCCCGCTCGCGAGGCGCGCACCAAGTCGGCCTTGCGGATCAGGACGCCGTCGAGGACGCAGACAACCCCGCGATCACGCCGCGATGGTTGCAGATGTCGTAGCCTCCCGGGCGTAAGGGGGTCGCCGGATGCGGCATCCGCTGGGGCCGGAGCAGTCAACGTTGGATGAGGTCGGGCGTCAGTTCACGGCAACGTCCAAGGTGGCTCGGCACGATCGACAAGGGTGATCGTCGACGTCTCGGGGGAGCCGTCCGTGGACCACGAGCGCGAGGTAATGGCGTGGATCAGCTGAGATCGAGGGGCTGACCGGCCCTGCCACGCGCCGCAGATACCAGACAAGGGAGCACAACCAATGACAAGCGAGGCATACGATCAGCCGGCCGGGCGAGAGTTCCAAGAGCCTGGCGGCGACACCTATCGGGCGCGGACCGGCTGGGTCGGCTGGATCTACTTCGCAGCGGTCCTGATGCTCCTCGTGGGGACCCTCAACGCCATCCACGGCCTCATCGCCATCGTCAACGACGAATGGGTGGTGTGGACGAACCGAGGCGACCTGTACCTGGACCTCACCGAATGGGGCTGGATCCACCTCGTCATCGGCATCGCCATGGTCCTGGCCGGCGTCGGCGTGCTCACCGGCAATGTTCTCGCCCGGGCGGTGGCGGTGCTCCTGGCCTGCCTGAGCGTCATCGCCAACTTCCTGTACATCCCAGCCTTTCCCATCTGGGCCATCATCGTGATCGCGATCGACGTGTTCGTCATCTACGCCCTCACGGCGCACGGCGGGGAGATGCGCGAGCCGCGCTGAACGCGGATCTCAAACCCGGACCTCAGTCGGCTCGATTGAGGCTGCAGGAGAGGGCGGTGGCCTCGGGCGAGTCGCCGCCATCAACGCCGTGGGCACTGCGAGGTCGACACGGGCGGAACGCAGATCTGCCGCTCGGGGCGCGCCGATTTTGGTTGCCGGCGGGCATCCTGCCGCCCGAGTAGCCATCGACGCGGGGCCGGCAGTCCGGCGCCCCGGCTCATAACTGGGGCCGAGAACGTGGCGCCCGACCTGGTGTTCCCCGAGCCGGTGGTGACGTATGGCCGCTGCCATATGTGGCTGCGCTCCGACATCGAGGCCTGGCAGCGCCGGCGGGCCGGTAGCTGTGTGGCGTCTGTTCAACCGCCGCTTCGGGTCCTTCTACAGCCCAGACGTGCCCAAGGGCGCCATGTCAACCACGCCAAGGCAGCCACCTGGGAGCACGAGGCCGAGGCCGACGCTGAGGCCGAGCGGCTCAACGAGCGCGACCGGGTCCCCGAGTACGGGGCCACCACGACAGGATCCCGTTGTTCGTCCGGGACGAATAGGGCTACCGCTCCGACTTCGGGCCGACCATCTGGTGGACAGCCTGGCGGGGTGACCCCCATTACGCACATAGACAGCTGAGAAGCGGGGATTCTCGGTCGTGAGGCATACGAAATCCGGTGCGGTACTTCATGGCACTGCACTGGCGGCCAATCCTCCGACGCCCGATCGTGAGCCGGCAACGTGGCGTAGGCTTTTCGCGCATTGGACGTCAGATGACGCAACCGTGGCTGGCAGCGATCCTGGCCCTGGTGCTCGCGGCGCTGACGCTCGCGGTGGTCGTCTCCTCGGTGATTGCCAGCTTTCCCCGGGGCCTGATCCTTGCTGCGCTGCTGGTCGGCGCCGGGATCGCAGGGTGGTACGGGTTGATCCGGAGGGGCACCCCGCAGGTTTTCGGCCTCGGCTTGGCCGCGACGCTCGTGCTCACGGCGGTGCTGATCATGATTCTCGACGGTGGCGTTGCGGAGTTCGTCGTGGTCGGAGCGACGGCTTTCGCAACCGTGGCCGCGACCAAGGCCGCGTTCGCGGTTCACGTGCCGCTCCCGAGCGCCGCGAACCCGGCTTGCCCGGTCCTGTTCTTCAACCCGAAGTCCGGCGGCGGCAAGGCGGAGCAGTTCAGGCTGGCTGACGAGGCGCGGGCCCGCGGGATCAAGCCGATCGAGCTGACCCCGGGGAGCGACCTCGAGCGGCTCGTGCGCGATGCGATCGCCGCGGGCGCCGACGCGTTGGCGATGGCCGGCGGCGACGGCTCGCAGGCGATCGTCGCGGCGATCGCCGCCGAGTGTGGCCTGCCCTACGCCTGCATCCCGTCCGGGACCCGAAACCACTTCGCGCTCGACCTCGGCGTCGACCGCAATGACGTCGTCGGGGCGCTCGACGCGTTCGTCGACGGCGGTGAGCGAACGGTTGACCTCGCCGAGGTAAACGGCCGCGTGTTCGTCAACAACGTATCGCTCGGCCTCTACGCCGAGGCGGTCCAGGCCGAGGGCTACCGCGACGCGAAGCTTCGAACCATCCTCGAAACGCTGCCCGACGTGCTGGGGCCGGAGGGCGAGGGAATCGATCTGCGCTGGGTCGGACCCGGGGGCAGCGAGCACTCCTCCGGCGCGGCGATCCTCGTCTCCAACAATCGCTACCGGCTCGGCAAGGCGGTCGGCTCAGGCACCCGACCCAAGATCGACGACGGCCTGCTCGGAATAACGGTCGCCAGTGGGCCGACCGGCCGCGACGGCGGCCGTATGGTGCAGCGTCCCTGGCGCGAGTGGTCGGCGCCCGAGTTCGAGGTCAGATCCGAGGGCCCGATCGCCGCCGGCATCGACGGTGAGGCGCTCGTGCTCGAGTCCCCGCTCCGCTTCCGCATCCTGCCGGGGGTGCTGCGCGTGCGGATCGCGCGCAAGCATCCGGGTGCCTCACCCTCGATGGCGATGCCCGAGAACCTCCTCGGCACCGCCGGCGCCCTCCTCGCGATCGCCGCCGGGCGCCGGACGTCGTAGCTCGATGAGTGCTGTCGACCTCCGGCGCCCTGACCGGCCTCGGCCGCGTCCCCCCTGGCTTGCCGACGTCGAGCGCCTTGATGTCGCCGTCTACGCGGCGATCGCGGCGACGCCGAGCCCGGCGCTCGACAGCGTGATGGGCCGGCTGACACGGGCCGCCGACCACTCGAAGCTCTCGCTCGCCGCGGCCGCGGTGCTGGCGGTGTTCGGCGGCGCCGCCGGCCGGCGGGCCGCGACCGGCGGGCTCGCCGCGGTGGGGGTGACCGCGACGCTCGTCAACGTCGGCCTCAAGCTCGTCGCGCGGCGCCGGCGTCCCGACCCGGTTGCGGCAGCGGTGCCGATCACACGGCAGATAAACATGCCCGTCTCCCATTCGTTTCCCTCCGGGCACAGCGCCGCGGCGTTCGCATTTGCGACCGGGGTCGGCGGCGTGCTGCCCGGCGCCGCGATCCCGCTCCGTGCCCTCGCAAGCGTCGTTGCCTACTCGCGCGTACACACCGGGGTCCACTATCCCAGCGACGTGATCGCGGGGGCACTGGTCGGCGTCAGCCTGGCCGAGCTAATGGGCTGGGGGCTCCGCCGGCGGATGCCGGGCTGAGCCCGCCTACGGGCCGCCCGCACCAACTGGACGCCCCACTCGGAGTTCTGACTGCCGGGAATCGGGCTGTCTCGGGGGCTAGGCGCCACGTCGGCCATCGGGCGTGTCGCGGGGCAGCTTCGACGAGCTATTGGGACGTCTTCGGTAACTGTCCGTCTATCGCTGCCAAAGGCAATGACCGTTAGACGCGCCTAGCGTCCTTCGGCGGGATGAATCCCTCCGGCCAATCTGCTCAGGGAGGCGCTTCCAGTGCAATCCTTGCTGGCCCTCTTCTTCATCTTCGGGTTCCTGCCCGGGGTTGGTTGAAGGGGACCGGCTCCCCGTTCGGGGACAGGGAGTCCTCGAGCAGCGGCGTGACGTCCGGCATGGGCTCACCGTAGGGCGGCACACCCGGTGAACTCGACGGCACAGGATGGACGATCTCACCGGCGAGAGCCAGGTCAGGGGACTCGAGCGGACGCCCTGGACGCCCGGTCGCCGTCTCCTAAGCGGTAGGCCCGACGTTCGTCGTGGCGCCGGCGAGATCCGGAGTGACGAAGGTGCTTATCCTGCTGCCTAACGGGTGCTAACCCGATCTACTTAGACCGCACTAGTTGGACTTGCTCGCTGAGAACAGCCTGGTAGATGGCCAGAGTAAGCCGGGAAAGACGGTCATTTCTCACCTTTGGAGCCGCTTGTTGCAGGTTCGAGCCCTGCCCCCCGAGCGAAGAAAGCCCAGGAAGCGCCTCGGATCTTGGTGTGCGGCCTCACACTCGCCACCTGTCGCCCTTCCACCTCATTCGCTTCGTGGTTGCCATGAGCGCCGCTTCCGCTGGCCCCGCCACGGCTCAGCGCCTCCCCCTGGGAGCTCGTAGTCGCCGCACCGCAGCGGTCAGGCGCTGCACCAGCCGAGTTTCTGCTCGTGGCAGTGGTTCGCTTACCGATACGCCCCGGTCACGGTGGTGGGCGCACCGTTATCGGGTCTCACCAAGGCGGGGGGCGGGAAGCGGCGCCCGGGCCGCGGCCCCGGGGCCGGCCCCGT
>Ga0081538_10000641_pt1 | contig 38722 bp, 31 predicted proteins | sample TabmetS5T2R1_FD_71022 | JGI IMG/M metagenome (GOLD analysis project Ga0081538, IMG submission 71022) | Tabebuia heterophylla rhizosphere microbial communities from the University of Puerto Rico - S5T2R1 | ecosystem: Host-associated > Plants > Roots > Rhizosphere ...
CGAGGTGAAGACGGCCGCGTCGGTCCCGCTGACAGCGTCCTCCATCCAGCTCAGGATCGTGTCGATCGTCTGCGTGTTGTTGAGGATCACCGTGACGCCGCGAGCTAGGACGACTGCGATCCCGGCGCCGATGAAGTCGCGGAAGCCCTGGGTGATGTTGCCGGTGATCTCCGCCTCGCCGTAGCCGGCCACGAGGCCGACGACGACCGCGGCAACCAGGAACAGCGCCGTGAGCTCGGGGAACCACCAGCCGAGGTTCCACCAGAAGTCGTTCTCGATCGTCTCGTGTGTGATCGGGTCGGTCTCCTCGAAGCCGATGATCGAGTCCCACGGGATCACTGAGAACACGAGCAACGCGAAGCTGAAGGCGGTGATGGCCAGGACAAGCTTCTGCCGGCCGGTGAGGCTCAGGCCCGCAGCCGCCTGCTCCGAGCTCGAGACCGCACGATCCTCGTCCGTGATGCCGACGAGCGAACGGTCGGGCCGGGCCTTGACACGCTCGGCGTACCAGACGACGTAGGCGATGGTGATGGCTGTGAGCACGAACCAGCCGAGCCAGCGCAGCCCGATGCCGTCGCCGATCCCGACGTCCGCGAACTCGCTCGCGACGCCGATCGAGAACGGGTTGACCGTGGACGCCATCGCGCCCACCGTGGCGCTGGCGATGATCGTTCCCGCGACGACCATGCGGTCGTAGCCGAGGGTGAGCATGAGCGGCACGATCAGCGCGTAGAAGCCGAGCGTCTCGTCGGCCCAGCCCATCGTCGTGCCGAGCAGCGAGAACAGCGCCATCACGGCGACGATCACGAGCCAGGGCCGCCGCCGCACGGCGTAGGCGAGCTTTCCGATCGCGACGTCGAGAGCGCCGGTAGCGAGCACCATGGTCATGAACGCGCCGATCGCGAGCACGAACGCGAACACGCCGACGGCACCGAAGAGGCGACCCACGCCAAAGGGCACGACCGTGCCGGTCTCCGGGTCCTGCAACCCGTAGAGCCCGTTGACCGGCGCGAGGAAGAAGTCGCCGACCCTCTCACCGAAGTCCTGCGGCGAGTCGATCTCCCGGTAGGAGCCCGGCTGAGGAACGCCGTTCTCGTCGTGCTCGTACGTGCCCGACGGAATGAGGAACGCGGCGATCCAGACGAGCAACGTGACGATGATCAGCACCGTCATGGTGCTCGGGAACTGGAAGCCCTTCTTCTCCTCCTTCGGCTCGGCGGGGGCCGGCTCCACGTCGCTCATGTCGATCCTTTCGCTCGGTCGGCGAACTCCTGGAAGAAGAGGGCCTCGGCGAGCACGGCCTTCTCCCACTCGTCCACGAGCACGCGCTCGTCGGGGCCGTGGATGTTGGCGAAGCTGTCGGTTGCGCCGAACACGAAGATCGCCGCGTCCGGCACGCCGTCGCTGATCGCTTTCACGAGGGGAATCGCGCCGCCGGTCGCGATCTCGACCGTGTTCGCGCCCCAGGCTGTGGTCATCGCCGCGACCATCGCGTCCCAGGCCGGACCGCTCGAGCGCGCGCGGAAGCCGTCGCCGGTTGCGCCCGCGGTGAGCTCGAGCGGCACGCCGAAGGGACGCTGCGCCTCGAGGTGACGAATCACCGCCGCCTGCGCCTCGGCCGCGGGCTGCTCCGGGTGCACGCGCAGGTTGAGCACCGCCCGCGCGTGGGCCTGCACCGACGCAGGAGCTCCCTCGACGGCGGGCGCGTCGATGCCGAGAACGGTGATCGCGGCGCCGCTCCAGATCTTCGACCCGAGCCCGCCCGTCCCGACGATCGGAAGGCCTTCCTCGATTTCCGCGAGCGCCCGGAACTCCTCGTCCGTGTACGTCTCCCCGGTCCACTCCTCGCGACGCAGGCCCTCCACCGCAACGTCGCCGTGCTCGTCCCACAACGTCGCCAACGCACGGAGAAGGACGATGAGCGCGTCCGGCGCCGCACCGCCGTACTGGCCGGAGTGCTTGTTGCTAGCCAGCGTGCGTACCTCGACGGTGATGCGGGCGTCGCCGCGCAGCGACACGGTCAGCGACGGCTGGCCGGCCCGGATCGAGCCGCCGTCGGCGACGAGGATCGCATCCGCGCGGAACGGCTCGGGATTGTTCGAGGGATAGCCTTCCTCGAGCGCGCTCCCGACCTCCTCCTGGCCCTCGATGAGCAGCTTGACGCCCACGGGCGGCTTGCCACCGAAGGCGCGGAGAGCACCGACGTGTCCGAGGATGTTCGACTTCGAGTCGGCGGCACCGCGTCCGTAGATCGCCCCGTCGCGCTCGGTCGCCTCGAACGGCGGTGAGGTCCAGAGCGCCTCGTCGCCCGCTGGCACGACGTCGTAATGGCCGTAGAGGAGAACCGTCGGCGCGCCGTCCGCCGCGGGTATCTCACCCGTGATGACGGGCGCCGCACCCTCGAGCTCGAGCGACCGGAAGCTGTCCACACCGGCGTCTCGGAAGAGATCGACGACGGCCTCGTGCGCTTCGAGCAGCGCCGCGCGCGTGTGCTCCGGAAATCCCCATTCGGAGATCGACGGAATCGCGACCAGGCGTGCCAGGTCCGCCTTCAGCTGAGGCATCAGCGTCGAAACGCTGTGGGCGGGGTCTCGACTCACGATGTGGGTTGACGGCGTGGGAGCCCGCAATTCTCGCACCTTGCGGTGTGATCTATGCGGCCTCTCCCGCCGCACGGTACGTAGCAATGCTCGTGGCGATCGACCAGATCACGAGCGCGAGGATGCCGGGGAGAAGGTCGTCGGCCACTCCCCCACCTCCATTCGAGCCTGTCGAGTCCGGCGATCCTTACGGCGGGCCCGAGTCGCGGTAGGGTCCGCACAAGCTCAGAGGAGGGGGAGAAGTGAGTCGGACACGGTTGTCTCTGCGCGTCGCCGCGTTGGTCGCTGCTGCTGCGTGCGTGCTAGCGGTTCCAGCGGCCGCGGCCGTCGCGCCGTCCGGTCCGCCGACCTCGATCGGGACGGGTGGCGCTGCAGCGTCGGTCGAGACGCTCGCGACGCAAGCCGCGATCGACACGCTGAAGAACGGCGGCAACGCCATCGACGCCGCCGTCACGGCCGCGGGCGTGCTCGGCGTGACGGAGCCGTTCTCGTGCGGGATCGGCGGTGGCGGCTTCATGGTCATCCGCACCGCGGACGGCCGGGTTGTGACGATCGACGGCCGCGAGCGCGCATCGGCCGCGATGACGCCGACGTCGTTCTGGGAGAACGGCGCGCCGCTGCCGTTCAACGACGCACGATTCAGCGGCATGTCCGTCGGCGTCCCGGGCACGGTCGCCACATTTGCGAACGCGCTGGAGAAGTACGGCACGATCTCGCTCGCGGACGCGCTGCAGGCCGGCATCCGGGTGGCGCGTGACGGCTACGTCATCGACCAGACGTGGTTCGATCAGGCGAACGCGATCCGCGACTGGTTCGACGACGTGCCCGCGAGCGCGAAGCTGTTCCTCGACCCGGACGGCACGGTCAAGGACGTCGGGACCGTGTTCACCAACCCGGAGCTCGCGGTGACGTACGAGCGGATCGCCCACCTCGGCCCGAAAGGCTTCTACCGCGGCGCCGTGGCGGATGCGATCGTGAACACGGTCCGGCAGCCGGCGATCTCGCCGGCCGCGAACCACGTCTGGCGTCCGGGGCTGATGAAGATGCAGGACCTGCACCGGTACGTCGCGCCCGAGCGCGCGCCGACGCACGTCACCTACCGCGGTCTGGACGTGTACTCGATGGGGCCACCCTCCAGCGGCGGCTCGACCGTCGGGGAGGCGTTGAACATCCTCGAGGGCTACCCGCTTTCCGGGATGTCGCGCGTCGACGCCCTGCACTACTTCCTCGAGGCGTCGCGCTACGCGTTCGCCGACCGGAATGCGTATGTCGCGGATCCTGAGTACTACGACGTCCCGCTCGCGGGATTGCTCTCCAAGGGATTCGCGGCCGAGCGGCGGGCACTGATCACGCCCACAGCCGCGCCGGGCGCGGTCGCACCGGGAAACCCGCTCCCGTACAACGCGGGTGTCGCGGCTGCGACGGCATTGCAGTCGGAGACGACCACGCACCTCGTGACCTCCGACAAGTTGGGCAACGTCGTCTCCTACACGTTCACCATCGAGTCCACGGGCGGCGCGGGGCTCGTCGTCCCCGGCTTCGGGTTCCTGCTCAACAACGAGTTGACGGACTTCAACTTCGACTCGACGACGCATCCGAACCGTGTCGAGGGCGGCAAGCGCCCGCGCAGCTCGATGGCACCGACGATCGTCCTGAAGAACGGGCAGCCTTTCCTCACCCTCGGCTCGCCGGGCGGCTCGACGATCATCACGACCGTCCTGCAGATCCTGGTCGATCGACTCGATCGGGGCTTCTCGCTGCCGCAGGCGATCGCCGACCCGCGGGCGAGCCAGCGCAACGGCGTCAACACGAGCGCCGAGCCCGCGTTCCTCTCGCTCCCCGAGCGTGCCGCGCTGGAGGCGCGCGGACACCGCTTCGTCAACGGCGGCGAGATCGGCGCGGCCACAGGCATCGAGTTCCTCCCGGGCGGCGGGGTGCTCGCGGCGGCCGAGCCGGTGCGCCGCGGCACCGGCAGCGCGATGGTCGAAGTCCCTTCGCCGTAGTGGACTGTCACCGAGTCGGACGGCGCCCGGCCGGCGCCGTCCGACTCTCTGCTCGCGATTCGCGGCCTAGTCGCGGGGAAGGGTCGGGTGGTCGGTGGGATAGACGCCCACCGCGAATCCGTACACGGTCCCGCCCGACCGGGGAAGCTGGTCGAACTCCTCCACCAGCTGGGCCATCTTCTCCCAGAACTCCGAGGCCTGCGCCTCCGAGATGCGGGCGTGCCGGATGAAGCCCCACAGCTTCCCGTCGCGGTACGCCGCCGCGGACTCCCGGGCCGCGACTTCGAAGTCGTTGAAGTCCCGAGGCAGTTCGTCTCCGCCGGAGGTCTGCTCCACGACATAGAACAGCCGTGCGGTGCGGCCGTAGAAGCGCTCATCGATCGCCCGCACCCGCCTCGTCCGCACGACCCGGACGAGTCCTGCCTCGCCGAGCACCTTCACGTGGTGGGCGACCGTGCTCTTCGGCCGGTGGAGCGCGACTGCCAGCTCGTTCACCGTCGCTGCCCGCTCGTGGAGCAGGCCCAGGATCGTCGTGCGCACGGGATGGCTGAGCGCCTTCACCTGGGACGGCTCGCTCAGCGCGATTCGGTCGGCGAGGTCGTAGTCGGGCGGTGGCGAGTTGCCGGCCATGCCTGAATAGACTAACGTTCCCGAATGTTCCAAAATTACGGATCAATCGTCCCAGGAGGTTCTTTGATGGCTGAGATCTTGCTGTACCACCACGTCCAGGGACTGACCGACGGAGTGCGGTCGTTCGCCGACGAATTGCGGCACGCGGGGCATACCGTGCACACCCCCGACCTGTTCGACGGGCGCACGTTCGAGACGATCGAGGAGGGCATGGCCTTCGCGCGCGAGACCGGCTTCGGCGCGCTCGCCGAGCGCGGGGTCGCCGCCGCCGAGGGAATCCAGGACGACGCCGTCTACGCCGGCTTCTCGTTCGGGGTCATGGCCGCCCAGCAGCTCGCGCAGAGCCGGTCCGGCGCCCGTGGTGCGTTGCTCATGTCCGCCTGCCTCCCCGTCTCGGAGTTCGGGGACGCGTGGCCCGAGGGCGTCCCGGTGCAGGTGCACGGCAAGGAGGGCGACCCGTTCTTCGCCGAGGACCTCGAGGCCGCACAGGCGCTCGTCGAGTCGACCGATCACGCCGAGCTGTTCCTCTACCAGGGAGAGGAACACCTCTTCGCGGACTCCTCGCTTCCGGCCTACGACCCCGCCGCTGCGGCATTGCTCACCGAGCGCGTGCTGGCGTTTCTCGCCGACGAGAACCGAGAGGCGTCCGCGGGCCCGTAACCGTCAATCGGCGATCCGTACGCGCTGAGGGCTCGCAAGACGCGAGGCGGCCGTCCGGCGCTTTGGCGCCGAACGGCTGGCCGGGGCGAACGCGCTCCAGGTGAACCAGTCGCGGAACGCGCGCTGCAGCGTCCGCGGGCCGCTCATCGTCATCTGACCGGCCCGAATCGCGCCGCCGAGCTCAGCCTGTCCCAGGTAGATGCGGTAGAGGGTGGCGGTGTCGACGTCGACCTCGAGGTCGACGTCGAAACCGGGCGGCTGGAGGCAGACGGAGACCTCGGAGGGCTCGAGGACCATCCAGTAGCGCCGCTTGGGATCGCGGAAGTCGAACCGAACGACGGTTCGGCTGGGCGGGAGGAGCCGGCGGTCGACGTGGCGGGCGATCCAGACGATCAACAGCGCAGGATCGAGCTCCTCGGCGCGCGGCTCGGTGAACGACCACGTCGCCCCCCACTCGCCGATCGCCTGCACGACCGGCTCGAGGTCGCGGCCGGAGGGCGTGAGGCGATACTCGAGCGTGCGGCCTTTGGGACCCGTCCTGCGCTCGACGACCTCGGCCCGCTCGAGCGCGCGCATGCGGTCGGTGAGGACCGAGCGCGAGATCCCCGGCAGGCCGCGTTGCAGCTCGTTGAAGCCGCTCGCGCCGCCGAGCATCTCCCGCACGATCAGGAGCGTCCAACGGTCGCCGAGGACCTCGGTCGCCTTCGCGACCGGGCAGTACTGCGCGTAGTCGCGCATTGCCTCGCCATGCTAGTAGCCGGTCCGTTATTCGGACCGGTTGGTTCGAAAGTCGAACTAGCGAGCCACGGAAGACTCTGCCTACGTTCCTCCCGTGGCTACCCGGACGCGTTCCCTCCAGATCATCGCCGTAGACGAGCTCGAGGGCTCGTTCCGCGGAGAGCTGCTGCTGCCGACCAGCCCCGGCTACCACACTGCTCGCAGAGTCTGGAACGGCGCAATCGACCGCCGTCCGGCCTGCATCGCCCGCTGCACGGGCACAGCCGACGTGGTCGCGGCGGTGCGCTTCGCGCGCGAGCGCGACCTGCCGGTGGCGATTCGTTCCGGCGGTCACGGCGTCGCCGGATACGCCGTTTGCAACGAGGGGCTGGTGATCGACCTTTCGCCGATGAAGGGCATCAGGGTCGACCCGTACGCGAGGACGGCGCGGGCGCAGGCAGGCGTGCTGTGGGGCGAGCTCGACCGCGAGACGCAGCTCCATGGGCTTGCGACCGTCGGCGGGATCGTGACCCACACGGGCATCGCCGGCCTGACGCTCGGCGGCGGGATCGGCTGGCTGATGCGCAAGTACGGAGCCACAGTCGACAACCTGCTCTCGGTCGATCTCGTCACCGCCGAGGGCGAGCTCCTGACCGCGAGCGAGGACGTCAACTCCGACCTGTTCTGGGGCGTCCGCGGCGGCGGCGGAAACCTCGGCATCGTCACCTCGTTCGAGTACCGCCTGCATCCGGTCGGGCCGACGGTCCTCGCCGGGCCGATCTTCCATGCGCTCGAGGACGCGCCCGAGGTGCTGCGCTTCTACCGGCAGTTCGCTGCCACAGCCCCGGACGAGCTCACGACAATCTTCGAGCTGACCGTGGCGCAACCGCTTCCGTTTCTGCCCGCCGAGGTGCACGGCAAGCCGATCGTGATGGTCGGGGCCTGCTACGCCGGGGCGCCGCAGAACGGTGTCGACGTCGTCCGGCCGTTGAAGGAGTTCGGCAGCCCCATCGCCGATCTCCTCGAGCCGAAGCCGTACTTGGCGCTGCAGTCGATGTTCGACCCCTTCGTGCCGCACGGCTGGCACCGCTACTGGAAAGCGTTGGAGCTACCGCCGCTCACCGACGACGCGATCGACACGCTCGTCGAGCACGCGCCTGCCCCGACCTCGCCGAAGTCGTACTGCATCGTCTTCCAGCTCGGCGGAGCCCTCAACCGAGTCGATGCCGAGGCCACCGCCTACAGCCAGCGGGACGCCGCCCACAACGTGAACATCAATGCGGTCTGGACCGAGGACGATCCCGAGCCCGAACGGCACATCGCCTGGGCACGCGACTTCTTCGACGCGCTGCAGCCTCACACGAGCGGGGCCGTCTACCTCAACTTCCTCGGCGACGAGGGCCAGGACCGCATACGCGCAGCCTACGGCGAGCGCAATTACGAGCGGCTCGCCCGACTCAAGCGGGTGTACGACCCGACCAACTTCTTCCGCCTCAACCAGAACATCCAGCCCGGTTGACGCGCAGGGTGGGGCTGGCACCACTTTGACCGGCGGGTAGGCCCCATTCCTGTCGAATCGCTCGTCTGGCGGAATGTAGCGAGCAGTGCCTCGTTGAACTTAGTAGGCACTAACCGCGGAGGGGATGATGGCCACAGCCCAGATCCGAGCGAGGACGGCGGGTCGCGCAGAACGCCCTGCCGGCACGTCGCATGCGCGCCCGGCGGCCGCGTACCGCCCGCATGTTCTCCTCGTCCTGAACCTGAATGCCAGCGGTCTCAGACGGAGCCGCGCCGTAGCCGAGCGCGCCAGAGCGCTGCTGCAGGGTTTCGGCGCCCAGGTCGAGAGCCGCTGGACGACATCCGCTGACGAGCTGACGACCTTCCTCTCGGAGGAAGAGCGGCGCGTCGTCCTCGTGGGCGGGGACGGGACGCTGCACGCGGTGGCCAACATGCCCGGCCCGAAACCGGAAGTCGCGCTTCTGCCCAGGGGACGGGCCAACAACATCGCCCACGCCCTGGGCATTCCGCGCGACCTGCGGCTCGCTGCGCGGCTGGCGGTGCAAGGGATCTCGCATCCGATCGACGCGATCGCGGTCGACTCGCCGCAGGCGCGCATGACGGCGCTCGAAGGGGTCAGCGTCGGATTTCACGCGCAGGCGCGTGCCCGGTATCGGGGCGTGAACTCCGCCGACACGGTCGCCGGCATCTCGGCGGCGGCCGGCGCCTTCGCCCACTTCGAGCCGGTCTCCGTCGCCCTGGAGATGGACGGCGAAGTCTCGATCCGCCGGCTCGGCCAGCTGTTCGTCGTCAACTTCCCGTTCTTCGGGCCTCGCCTTCCCGTCGCCGTCGGTGCTGATCCGGGCGACGGCGTGCTCGAAGTCGTCGAGCTGGACGCCGGGCGGCGGTCGACGCTGGCCGTGGAGCTCGCTCGACTCCGGCGCGGGACCCACCTCGCGCACAACGGCGCGAGGATCCGGAGCGCGCACCGCGTCCGGATCGCAGCTTCCGGCGATGTGCCGGTCGTCGCCGACACGACGGTGCTCCGCGGCGGACCGGTCGAGCTGGCCGTGCAGCCCTCGTTCCTCCACGTCGTGGGGCCGGGGCGATGACGACGATCGCAGCAGCCGCCGTTCCCGTCCGGTCCGGACAACGGACCGCCTACGTGATCGCCTTCGCGGCGGCGGCCGTCGGCGCCGGCGCGGGCCGCGCCGTGACGACGACCTATCTCCCGGTGCTGCTCGACCGAATCGACAGCGCTCCGGGATTGATCGGCCTCGTCATGCTCGTGAACGCGGGAGCCGGGTTCGCCGTGCCGCTCGTCGTCGGGTACTGGAGCGATCGGCGTCGGGCGCGCGGCCTCGGTGCACGCCTGCCCTTCGTCGCCGGTGGCAGCCTGCTCGGAGCGGGAGGCCTCGCTGCCGTCGCGCTCGGATCGGCGTCCTCGTACTTGGCGCTCGCCGTCTTCGCCGCGACCGTGTACGTCGGCCTCAACGCCGTCACGACCTCGCATCGCGCGCTCGTCCCTGAGCTGTTCTCCGAGGAGGAGCGCGCCCGCGCGACGAGCGCACAGGAGCTCGCGCTGCTCGCCGGCGGCCTGCTCGGGCTCGCCGCGGGCGGCGTGCTCGGGGACATCGCGCTGTGGGCGCCGTTCGCAGCCGCCGCCCTCCTCCTCCCGCTGCTCGCACTCCCGACGCTCCTCGGCGTCGAGGAGCCGCACGAGCACTTCCGAGAGCCACGCGACCGGCGCGCCCTCCGCTACTACGCAGCGGTCGCATCGAGCCCCGGGGTCCGAGCGCTGCTCATCGCCGAATGGCTGTGGGTGATGGGCTACGCGGCCCTCCCCGCCTTCTTCGTCCTGTACGCCGAGAAGGTGCTCCACCTGTCGCTGGCGCGCGCGTCGCTCGTCCTCGCCGCCTTCGGGCTCGTGACCGCCACCGCGATGCTTGCGGCCGGGCGGGTCAAGCGGCCCGAGCTCCTCCGGCCGTTGCTCCTCGTCGGGATCGCCCTCATGGGCGGTGGCCTGCTCGCCGTCCCGCTGACGACGAACCTCGCCGCGACGGCGCCTGCGCTGATCGCCGCGGCTGCGGGCTTCGGGATCGTCTCGACCGTCGGCTTCCCCGTGCTCGCGTCGATGATCCCGGAGGGCGAGGCAGGCGCGTACACGGCGCTCTTCTTCTCGGTTCGCGCGATCGGCTCGACGGTCGCGCTGCCGCTCGCCGGCGGCCTGATCGCGGTGACCGAGAGCTACCGGACGCTCTTCGTGCTCGGTGGGATCGTCACGCTCCTCGGCCTCGTCGCGCTCGCGGGGGTCCACGTTCCGCGGAACCGCCCGAGCCCGGCGTGGGCGATCCGCTGGACGACGTCGCTGGCGATGCTCTACGCCGTCGTGCTCGGTGCCGGCGTGCTCGTCGCCGGAACGAGCCTCGAGCGGCTCGACGAGACGCTCTTCCGCTGGATCAACGCGGTCGGCCCCGGGCCCGAGCTGCTCTTCGAGGTGCTCGAGGAGCCCGCACGCAACTACGCGCTTCTGGCGACCGTCATCCTCGTCGCAGCGCTCGTGACCCGGACCTCCGGTCTGCGGCGACTGTTCGCCTTGGAGGTCGTCTCCGTCGGCCTGGCCCTCGCACTCCTCCAGGCCGTCTACGCGGTCTTCGACCGGCCGCGCCCGTCCGAGGTGTTCGACAACGCCGAGATCGCGCTCGCCTACGGCCACAACTGGGCGTCGATCGAGTCGTTCCCGAGCGGGCACATGGCCGTCGTGACGGCGCTCGCGGCGTCCGCCTGGTTCGTGATCCCCCAGCTGCGGTGGATCCTCGTCGCGTACATCGCCGTCAACGCGGTCACGCGCGTCGCGTTCGGCGCGCACTTCCCGATCGACGTGCTCGCCGGGGCGGCGCTCGGCTACGGCAGCGCCGTCGCCGGCCGGTCGCTCTTCGTCCAGACGGCGGCGATGCGGGCGCCCGTCAAGCGGCCGCTGCCGATGCCACTGCGCCGCGAGCAGGTCTGGGCCGTGATGCCGAGCCACGGAGACGTCCCAGCACCCGGTCTGGTCTCAGAGCTCCTTCGCCACGTCGGCGGTCTCACCATCGTCGACGACGGATCGGAGCCCGACGTCGCCCGCCGGCTGGACGCGCTGGCGGCGGAGTTCGGCGCCGAGGTCGTCCGGCATCCGGTGCGCCAAGGGAAGGGAGCGGCGCTGCGCGACGGCATCGCGACCGTCGTGGGCCGTGAAACGCCGCCCGAAGCCGTGCTGCTCATCGACGCCGACGGCCAGCATCCTCCAGAAGCGATCCCCTCCCTCCTGGAGACCTCAAGAGAGGTCGAGCTGGTCGTCGGCGACCGTTTCGGAGACCTCGGAGCGATGCCGTTCGAGCGGCGGCTGGCGAACCAGGCGAGCCGGATCCTGCTCGAGCTCACCACCGGCCATCGGGTGCGCGACACGCAGTCGGGCATGCGGGTGCTGCGCGGCCGGGCGCTCGACCTGCCGATCGACGGGGACGGCTACGAGGCCGAGACGCGCCACCTGAAGGCGCTGCTCGCGCGCGACGTCGCAGTCGCGTGGGTGCCTATCCCGGCGATCTACGGAGACGAGCGAAGCGGGTTCCGACCCGTACGCGACTCGGCCCGAGTCCTTGCCGCTCTCCTTGCTCCCGCCGGAACAACCAAGCAGCTCCAAGCCCGATAGCCACGCCGAGCAGGCTTCCGACGAGGACGTCCGACCAGAAGTGGACGCCTAGGTACACGCGGGACAGGGCGACCATGGCCGCAAGGGCCAGGAGGGGAATCCGGAAGCGCGGGTGAAGCATCCCGACCGCGGTGGCGGCTGCGAAGGCCGTCGCCGCGTGGCCCGACGGAAACGACGTCGAGTCCGGAAGGGAGACGAGCGCCTGGATCGAGGGGTCGGCGAGCGGCGGTCGCGCGCGTTCCGTCACGTGCTTCAGCACGACGGTCAGTCCCTCGGCGACCGCGGCAGCTCCGGCGGCCGCGACGGCGGCAGTCGGGAGGCGGCGCCGGGCCGCGTCGCAACAGCCGCCGGTCACCGCGAAGAGCGGCCACTTCACCCACCAGGCCGACGCGATGACGAAGAGCGCGGTTGCGGGAGCCCAGTGGAAGCCGTGGAGCCACTCGAGGGCGGTGCCGTCCCACTGGGCAAGCTGACGCTGAAGCTCCAAGAAGCGGACACCCTAGCGGCCGGAGCCCACGCCGCCTCTGCAGCGCGAGCTCCGGCCCGGGTGTCTACGGCGCGCTCGGCGCCTGTGCGGGCGCCTCGGTGAAGCGCTCGCGAGCCTGGCCGTCCTGCGGCGGCTCGATCGTGATGTTCGGCAGCAGCCGGTCCAGCCAGCGCGGCATGTACCACGCCTTCTCGCCGAGCATCGTCAGGAACGCCGGCACGAGTGTCATCCGCACGATCAGCGCGTCCGTGAGGATCGCGACGGCGAGCAAGAGACCGAACTCCTTCGAGACCCGGTCCGCGCTGAGGATGAACGCCGCGAAGACGGTGCCCATGATCAGCGCCGCCGCCACGACCACGCGTCCGATCGCCGCGATGCCGTGATCCACGGCGGCACGCGTGTCGAGACCGTGCACTCGCTCCTCCCGGATCCGGCTCATCAGGAACACCATGTAGTCCATCGAGAGCCCGAACAGGATCGCGAAGGCGATCGGCGGAACGAACGTCTCGATCGGCCCGGTCCGGTCGAGCCCGGTCAGGCCGAGCAACTGTCCTTCCTGGACAACGACGGTCAGGACGCCGAAGCCCACGAAGGCGGACAGGATCGTGGTGATCGCCGCGGTCAGCGAGATGACGATCGACCGGAAGGCCATCGCCAGCACGATGAACGTGACGCCGATGATGTAGAGCAGGAACAGCGGCAGCCGCTCCATGATCTGGTCGGCGATGTCCTTGAACGCCGCCGTCTGGCCGGAGACGTACGCCACGGCGCCGCCGTTGCCTGTCGCGGCCGGGACGACGTCGTCGCGCAGCCGGTCGACGAGGCTGTCGGTCTCCTCCTCCTGCGGCGCCGACTCCGGCGTCACGAAGACGATTCCCACCGACCTGTCGTCGTTGAGCTGCGGCTCGGCGACCGAGGCGACGCCCGGAAGGCCGTTGACCCGGTCGTAGATCCGCTGCGGCGCGTCCGCGTCGCCGTTCAGGTCGACGACGATCGGGATCGGCCCGTTGAAGCCGGGACCGAAGCCCTCGGCGAGCAGGTCGTACGCCTGCCTCGCCGTCTGCTCCTTCGGCTGCGTTCCCTGGTCCGCCGCGCCCAGTCGAACGAGGCCTGACGTCGCCGCGAGGCCAAGGACGAGCAGGAGCGTGACGACGAAGACGCCGCGTGCGTGCCCGGTCACGAACCGGCCCCAACGCGCGATGAGCGTGTTCTCACGGGCCGCCTCCGAGTCGTCGATCTGCCGGAGGAACGGCACCTTCAGCCGATCGATCTTGTGTCCGAGCAGCGACAGCACGGCGAGCAGCAGGGAGTTTGCGATCAGCACGGTGGTCAACACGCCGAGCGCGCTGCCGACACCGAGCTTCGTCACGAAGTCCATGCCGAAGAACGCGAGCCCGCTCACCGAGATGGCAACCGTCAGGCCGGCGAAGAGCACCGCCCGGCCTGCCGACGCCCCTGCCTCGGCCGCCGCCTGCTTGGGCGTGAGCCCGTCATGGAGCAGCTGCCGGAAGCGCGTGACGATGAAGAGCGAGTAGTCGATCCCGACACCCAGCCCGATCATCGACACGAGGATCGGTGTGATCGTGTTCACGTCGGTCATCCCGGCGAGGATGAAGAGCAGGAAGAACGCCGAGGCGACCGCTGTGATCGCGAGCGCGATCGGGATCATCGTCGCCACGAACGTCCGGAAGACGATCAGCAGCACGACGATCGCCGCGAGCAGCCCGAGGATCTCGGACGTGCCCTGCTCGACCGGCGGGAACTCGGCCTCGCCGTTGTACTCGACCGTTACGCCCGCCGGCTCCACCTCGGCGCGAACTGCGTCCTCGACGGCGACGACGGCTTCACGATCCTTCTCGTAGATGATCCGATCGAACTGCGCTTCGGCGTAGGCGATCCGCCCGTTGTCCGAGAACGTCTCGGCGCTGAACGGGTTCCCGATGCTCTCCAGGCCGGCCTCGTCCTTCGTGGGGTCGAACTCGCGCGACCGGAGACGCGCCATCGCGCTCTGGACGGCGGCCTTCCGCTCCGGCGTGTCCAGCCGCTCGCCCGGAGGTGCGGCGAAGACGACATTGAGGACGCTGCCCTGCTCGGCTGCGAACTCCGACTCGATCAGGTCGGTCGCCTTCTGGGCTTCCGAACCTGGGATCTCGAACTCGTCGCGAAGCTCGCCGCCCACCGTCCCCACGAGTGCGATCAGGACCGCGATGATGCCGACCCAGCTCGCGATGACACGCCACGGGTGATTGGCGTTCGCGCGGGCCCAACCCGCAAGGGCGCCGCTCGAGAGCCGCTCGTGAGCGGCTCGACGTTCCGTTCCGTTTGTTGGTGGTTCAGTCATCGGTTCCCTCCCTAGATGGCCCGACGAGGACTCCAGTCGCCGTGTCGGCGAACGCCTCCGAGAACGCGCCCACGACTCCGGCGCCGTCGACGTCGAAGTCGAGGTGGTGGCACAGGCGTTCGTCGCTGACGGTGACCTTGATGCGGCGGATCGACTCGTCCCAGAGCAGCGCCGCCTCGACGCCGTCTCCCGTCCGCCGCGCCAGTTGCTTCCAACGAGTTGCGGTGGCTGACACGATGCGCCCCCTTCCGGCGATTGGCGAACCACGAGCCTCGCTACGCCGCGCCGCGGGCGGAAGGTGGCCAGCAGGCGTCTGGGGGTGGGGCTAGCCCTACGCGGCGCTAGGACTGGAGAAAGGCGAGCACAGCAAGGACCCGGCGGTGGTCTGCGAGGTCCGGTGCGAGTCCGAGCTTGCGGAAGATGCTCGTCGTGTGCTTCTCGACCGCACGGGGCGTGATGAACAGCCGCTCGCCGATCGCCTGGTTCGACCGTCCCTCCGCCATCAGCTCGAGCACTTCGAGCTCGCGCGGAGTCAGGTCGTCGAGCGGGCTCCGCTTGCGCCTGCGGCCGACGAGCTGCGTGACGAGCGCCGGGTCGAGGGCGGATCCGCCCTCTCCGACGCGCCGCACGGCGGCTGCGAACTCCTCGAGGTCGGAGACGCGGTCCTTGAGCAGGTACCCGACGCCCTCGGCGTTGTCGGCCAGGAGCTCCGTCGCGTACTCGGGCTCGACGTGCTGCGACAGCACGAGGACACCCACCTCCGGGTGCGTCGCGCGGATCTCGCGGGCCGCCCTGAGCCCCTCGTCCGTCTGCGTGGGCGGCATGCGGATGTCGACGACCGCCACGTCCGGCGCGTAGCTACGGACCTTCAGCAGCAGGTCGTCCGCGTTGCCCGACTGGCCGACGATGTCGAAACCCGCCTCGCCGAGCAGGCGCGCCATGCCCTCCCGAAGCAGCACCGCGTCGTCCGCGATCACGACGCGGAGCCGCCGGGCGCTCTTCTGCGTGCGCCCGCCCGCCGGTTCGGCCTGCGGGTCAGCGGCCGTTCCCTCGAGGCGCAGGGGCGGGAAGTCGTCATCCGCGTCCGGGTGGACGAGCTGGAAGATCCGGTCGGTGCCCTCGAGCCCTCGGAGCTCGTGCTCGCCGAGGCTCTTCACGGGCACCTGCTGCAGCACGTCCGTGGTCGACTCGGAGAGCAGCACCTGCCCTCCATGCCCGGCGGAGCAGAGCCGGGCGACGTAGTGGACGTCGATTCCGACGTAGTCGTCCTCCTCCATCGTCGGCTGCCCGGTGTGGATCGCGATCCGGACGCGCACGGGTTCTCTGCTCGGCCACTCGTGCTCTGCGTGGTAGCGCTGAATCTCAACGGCCGCGCGCACGGCGTCCTCCGCGTTCGCGAACGCCAGGAAGAACTCGTCGCCGCGGGCGTCCACTTCATGGCCGCCGGCACCTTCGGCGGCCATGCGAACGAGACGGCGATGGTCTGCGATCAGCGGCAGGTAGCCGTCGCCGAGCTCCCGCAACAGGCCGGTCGAGTCCTCGATGTCCGTGAAGAGGAACGTGACCGTCCCGGTCGGAAGGCCGCTCCGCGTGCGGGCTACTGGCAAGGGATCTCGGCCCGGATCGCGGTTCCCTGTCCGGGCGGGCTCACGATTCGCAGCTCGCCGTCGAGCGCCTCCACCCGGTCCGTCAGTCCGTTCAGGCCGGATCCGAGCCGGGGGTTCGCGCCTCCGACGCCGTCGTCGAGCACCTCGATCACCGCACGCCCGTCCTGTCGCCCGATCCGCACGGTCACGGCCGACGCGTGCGCGTACTTCGCAACGTTCGCGAGCGCCTCGGAGACGACGTAGTAGGCTGCGGCCTCGACGCGCCCCGGCAGCCGGTCTCCGGGCAAGCCCTCGAGCGAAACCGGCAGGGGAGCGCGGTCGGCAAGCGATGCGAGCGCTGGCCCAAGCCCCCGTTCGGTCAAGACGGCGGGATGGATCCCGCGCGCGAGCTCGCGGAGCTCCTCGAGCGCGAGCCCGAGCTCGGCGTTGGCCTCGGCCATCAGGTCGGCGGCCTCCTCCGCCCTGGCCTTCTGAAGCTTGGCCTCGGCGAGCCTGAGCGCCACGGACACGGAGACGAGGCGCTGCTGGGCGCCGTCGTGGAGGTTGCGCTCGAGCCGGCGCCGCTCCTTGTCGCTCGCCGAGACGAGCCTGGCCCGCGAGGACGCGAGCTGTTCACGCGCCTCCTCATTCGCGACAGCGAGTGAGACGAGCTGCGTGAACGCGGCGATCCGTTGCTCGACGCGCGGCGGAAACGACTCCGTGCCGGTGAGTGACGCAACCACGGAGCCCCAGATCTGGCCGGCGCCGGTGACCGGAACGGCCACGAGCGAGTTGATGCCCAATTCCTGCATCACGGCAGCGAGCTCCGGAGGGACGTTCGACTCGCCGCGGTCGCGACGCACCGGCTCGCCGGTCTGAAGGACGACCTCCGACGCGGTCCCTTGCATCGGATACCGCCGGCCGACGGGCCAACCCGGAATCCCCTCCTTCCTCCAGGCGCCCACAATCACCGCCTCGCTCGCGTTGTTCTCGTAGCGGATGAGGTGCGCCGAGTGCGAGCCGAGGAGCCGCCCGACCTCCTCGGCGACGAGGTCGAACACCTGCGCGGACGGCGCCTCGCTGGCGACCGCCAGAGCGACGCGGTGCAGCGCCGCCTTCTCGAGCTCCTGTCGCTTTCGCTTCGTGACATCTCGGACGACGACGTAGAACTCGTCCTCGCCGCTGGGGATGAAGCGCCCTTCCAGGTGCAGGAGCTCGCCGCCGATCTCTCCGTCCCATTCCATCGTCTGGAGCTCGCCTGTCGCGAGCGCTTGCCGGCCCACGGCCATGACGCGATTGGTGATCTCCGGCCGTCCGTCACCGTCGTAGACGTTCGAGCCGACGGTCATCCGAGCCGGGGACATCTGGTCGTTCTCCTGGAGATCGAGGATCACCCCGTCGGCCCTCAGGCGGAACATCTTGTCGGGCAGGGCGTCCAGAAGCGCGCGACTCCGTCGCTCGCTCGCCTGCAGGGCGCGAAGGTTCTGGTCCCGCTCGACCTCGAGAGCGACAGCGGCGGCGACCTGCTGGAGAAGCTCCGGCTCCTCGAGCAGCGCGTCGTCGTGGGCGATCGCGCCGAGGGATCGGCCCTGACGCTCGACGAGCGTGATCGTGCGTCCCGCCTCGGCGATGAGCACGCGGGGACGTCCGTCGACGTCGAGATACCGCGGATGCGGCTGCCCGTATTCGTAGAACAGCTCCGCGGTCGGGTCCCGCAGCAGCTCGCGGATCCGCTCCTGCACGCCGCCCGCCGGCTCCTCCGCAAGCGCACGGCTGATGTCCGCCCGCGCGAGCCGGCTCTGCAGAAGACCCCACAGGAACAGGAACGGCACCTCGATCAGCACGATCGAGGCGATCCAGCCCGCTGCCACGGCGACTGTCTCGGAGAACGGCTGCGATCCGACGCTGACGGCGAAGAGCAGCATTGTCGCGGCGCCGGCCAGCAGCACCGGCGCGAGTACACGTCGGGCGGCCGGGCTCGCATGCTTCCACCGCCCGACGAGTCTCATGACCACCAAGAGCAGATACACAACGGCGACCAACTGGATGAACGACACGGCGAAGAGGCGGAAGTTCTCGCTGTCGCTCACGAGCACCGCGTTGTCGGGACAGTCGGGCGAGCAGCCGAGCGGGTCCGGGTCGACCGGGAGGTGGACCGCATGCGCGACGGTCACGAGGAAGTAGCCCGCGACGACGAGGCCGAGATCCCAGCGCGTCTGCAGACGCCCACTCGGATACGCGAGCAGCAGGTGCACGAGGAACCCCGCCGGGACAGCCGTGAGCGACACACCCAACGTCCAGAGCACCGAGTTCTCCGAGGCGGTGAGCAAGGCGCTGATGAACCAGGCGAAGCCGACGGCGATCAGCAGGAGGCCGGTGCGGTTGCTCGGGCGGCGGGTGCGCGCGATCAATCCAGCGGTGATGAACGAGGTTCCAGTGAGCGCGACGAGCGAAGCCGAGAGGCGTGGGACGTCGACATGACCGCTGGTCGCCGTCAGCGCCGTGGCCGCCGCCCCGAGCGCAACCGCGAACGGGACGACGAGCACCCAGATGCGCGTCGTCCGGCTCATTCCAGCAGCGCCGCCAGCGCGGGCCCCGAGAGGTCGGACTTGGCGATGAATCCGCGCGCGCCGCTCCGCTCGACGAGCGTGCCGAAGTCGTCGGAGTCTCGGCTCGAGGTCAAGATGATCGTCGGCGGTTTACCGTTCGTCCGCATGGCTTTCGCGACTTCGAATCCCTCCATGTCCGGGAGGTAGATGTCGAGGAGTACCACGTCGGGCTCGAGAGAAGCTGCGACCTCGATCGCGGAGGCGCCGTCGGCCGCTTCGCCCACCACCTCGTAGCCCTCGTCTTCGAGCAGGGCTCGCGCCGTCCGCCGAAAGCTGGGGTGGTCGTCGACGACGAGAAACGTCTTCACCAGCTCCGAATGGTGGCACGCGCGGCGCCGCTTGCCAGTAGGGCTGGCCACACTCTTGCGGCCCAGGGACGACCGGCGGAGGCCGGTTCACGACCTCCGCCGAACGACCTTCGTGCTCGCTACGCCGCCCGGGCGACCCCGTAGGTCACGGGGAACCCTTGTCGCCAGCTCGGATATCGCAGCGTCCAGCCGAGCTCCCGCTTGGCCTTCGCGTTCGACGCTCCACGGATCTCCGTCATGATGATGACGCCGAGCTCGCCCGCGAACACCTTTGCGAGCCAGGCCGGCACCTTCCGCGGAGGCCGAGCACCTAGCGCCTCTGCCATCGCGGGGATCACCTCGCGGGCCGGCGCCGGCTCGTCGTCCGCGACGTTGTAGATGCCGGACGCGCCTCGCTCGAGCGCGAGCACGGTCACCGCCGCTGCGTCGGCGACGTGGACCAGCGACCACACGCCGCCGCCATCCCCTACGAGTGGCACTTTCCGCTCGCTCACGGCGTCGCGCATCGGGTCGATCGCCCCACCGTAGAACGAGGCGTAACGGAGAGCGATGCCGCCCACGTCCAGCACGGCGGCCTCGAGGTACTTGATCGCCTCGATCGTCCCGTGCACGGATTCCGGCAGGCTCCCGTCGAGCGGGTCGTCCTCGGTCTTCACCGGCCCACCGACCCGCGCGTACGTGATGCCCGCGTAGCTCTGGGCGACGAACCGCTCGACGCCGGCCTCCTGCGCCGCGGCGAGGAGGTTGTCCAGGCCCTCCGTCCGGAGCCGGTTGGTCTGCGCGAACGTCTCCGCGAAGTGCTTGAAGTCCACGCCGCCCGCCAGCGAGGTGGCCTGGTGGACGATTCCCTCCGGCCGGGTCTCGAGCACGAGCCGGCGCACGGCCTCCCGGTCGAGCACGTCCAGCACGGCCGGCTCGACGCCGAGCCGGCGGAGCGGCTCCGCCCGCTCGTGCGTTCGTGACGTGCCGACGACCTCGTGGCCGCCGTCGACGAGCTGCGAGACGAGCGGCAACCCGACCGCGCCCGTTGCTCCGATGACTAGAACCTTCATCTCGTCCTCCTTTCGTTTCATCTCGTAGACGGAGGACTTCGTCGAGATGTGACACACCTGACCTACGCGCTGTCACGCGAGCAGCTGCTATCCCGTCTAGGGGTCATGGAGACGCAGGACGAGCTACGGCCGTACCTGTTCGCGATCGCGTACCGGATGCTCGGGTCGGTCGCGGACGCGGAGGACGTCGTCCAGGAGGCGTTCCTCCGCTACCACGCGGCCGACGTCGAGCCGGAGTCGCCGAAGGCGTACCTCGCCACGATCACGACGCGGCTGGCGATCGACCAGCTCCGCTCTGCGAGGACGCAGCGCGAGGTGTACCCCGGCGAGTGGCTCCCTGAGCCGCTGGCCGAGGAGGACGCCGCTCAACACGCGGAGATGGCGGACTCGCTGTCCCTCTCGTTCCTCCACGTGCTCGAGAAGCTCTCGCCCGTCGAGCGGGCGGTGTTCCTGCTCCGCGAGGTCTTCGACTACTCGCACGAGGAGGTCGCACGCATCGTCGGCAAGTCCCCGGCGAACTCGCGCCAGATCCTCGCCCGCGCCCACGCGCACATGGACGAGGGAAGGAGGCGCTTCGAGGTCTCGCGGGCCGAGCGCGAGGAGGTCGCGCAGCGTTTCATGGAGGCCTGGGAGACAGGCGATACGGATCGGCTGGTCGCGGTGCTCGCACCCGACGCGACGGTCTACGGCGACGGCGGCGGGAAGGCCCGGTCGATCCGCGATCCGCTCGTCGGTGCGCTGCGCGTCGCAAAGGCGCTCATCACCTGGCGCCGGATGGCGCTCGAGCTGGACGTCACCTACCGCGCCACGACGGTGAACGGTGCGCCGGGGATCGCGTTCTTCTGGCCGGACGGCCGCCTGGCCGGGGTGCAGGAGCTCGAGATCGCGGACGGCGTCGTCGTCGCCGTGCGCGCGGTCCTGAATCCGGACAAGCTCGCGCACGTCGCCGCCGGCTGAGCGCGCCACGCCTGAGTAACGTCTCGGGCGATGCACCTCCTCGCTCGCGTCACCGAGCGGCTGGCGCTCGTCGGCGCGGACCCCCACGACGACGAGGACCTGCGCGCCCGAAAGGCGCTCCTCGTCCTGATCTCGGTGCTGATCCTCCCGATCGCGGCGCTGTGGGGAGCCCTGTACCTGGCGCTCGGATCGCCGGTCGGGGTCGTGCCGCTCGTGTACTTCGGCGTCCTGCTCGTCGGGATCGCCGTGTTCTCGCGCACGCGCGACTTCCCATGGCTGCTCCGCTTGGGGCAGATCGACATCCTGCTCGCGCCGACGCTGTCGATGATCCCGCTGGGCGGCTTCCTTGAATCGGGCGGCGTCGGCCTGTGGGGGATCCTCGCCCCGCTCGGGGCGCTCGTCTTCAGCGACGTCCGGTCGGCGGTCCGCTGGTACGTGGCGTTCATCGTCGTCTTCCTCGGATCGGGGATCGCCGGCGAGCTGATCGGCCCGGTCTGGGACCCGCTGCCGACCTGGTTCACGAGCACGATGCTGGCGCTGAACATCGCGGTCGGTGGCACGGTCGTGTTCATGATGCTGGCGGTGTTCGCCAGCCAGCGGCGCGACGCGCTCGCAGCGCTTCAGGTGGAACAGGCGAAGGCGGAGAACCTCCTGCTCAACATCCTGCCGCGGTCGATCGCCGACAAGCTCAAGGCCCAGACGCAGCCGATCGCGGACGAGTTCGGGTCGGCCTCGATCCTGTTTGCCGACGTCGCCGACTTCACGCCCTGGTCGGAGCAGCTGCCACCCGCGGACGTGGTTGGCTTCCTCGACCACCTGTTCAGCCGGTTCGACGACCTCGCGGAGCGGCACGGGCTCGAGAAGATCAAGACGATCGGCGACTGCTACATGGTCGCCGCGGGCGTTCCCAACCCACGCCCGGACCACGCTCGCGCGCTCGCGCTCATGGCGCTCGACATGCTCGAGGCGATGCGCTCGGACGGCAGAGTCGCGAACCTGGGGCTTGAGCTTCGGGTCGGCATCAACTCGGGACCGGTGGTTGCCGGCGTGATCGGCCGGAAGCGCTTCCTCTACGACCTCTGGGGAGACGCGGTGAACACGGCCAGCCGCATGGAGTCCCACGGGACACCGGGGCGGATCCAGATCACCCGCGCGACGTACGACCTGCTCGGCGACGAGTTCGAGTGCGAGCCGCGGGGGACGATCTCGGTCAAGGGAAAGGGCGAGGTCGAGGTGTGGTACCTCAACGGCTTCCGCGAGCTACCGGGACGCGGTCGATTTGTGCAGGACCCAGCCGAGGCCGGCGCCCGGGATGTCGGCTAGGCGGCGGAGGTCGGCCAGCCCCGCGCGGATCTCCCCGTCCGTCGCGCCGGGCGCCTGGACGAGCGCATCGACGGCGCTCTCCATGACGTCCGCCGCGTAGTTCGCCTGCATCGCCAGGTCGCCGCCTTCCCACCACTGCGGTCGCGCCCCCTCGTCGATCTGCCGGAAGCCGGCGTCGGCCAGCCACTGCGGCAAGCGGGTGCCGGCGTCGCTCCATCCCGACGCCGCCATGCTGTGGACCATCGCGCCGAGCAGCGTCTCGATCGCCGGCGTCGACGGCTCGGCGCGGCAGGTCGAGTAGTCGACCTCGATCGCGGTGATCCGGCCGCCCGGTGAGAGAACGCGCCGAGCCTCTCGCAACGCCGCGACCGGGTCTGGAAGGTGCTCGAGAAACCACATCATCCAGACGTGGTCGAACGACTCGTCGTCGAACGGGAGCGCGAGCGCGTCTGCCTCCAGCAAGGTCGCCTCGACCCCGGCGCGCTCCAGGTGCCCCCGGGCGAACTCCAGCTGCTTCGGCTCGATGTCGACTCCGAAGAGCCGAACGCCCGGGAACTCCTGGCCGAGGACTGCCAGGACGGCGCCGACGCCGCACCCGACCTCGAGGAGGCGAGTCCCCGGCTCGAGTCGCGTCCCGTCGCGGATCAGGCGGTGGCGCCAGTGCTCGGCCTGCTCGACGAGCCGCTGCTGCTCCCTGGTGCCGTAGCCGTGGACGTACTCGGTAATCCCACGATCACTCATCGTGCGCGCGCAGGACCGCCCAGACCCCGTCGTCGCCCACGGCGACACCCCATGGGTAGTACTTCACGCCGATGCGAGTCGTCCGGTTGGTCCTCGGGTCGAACTTCCACACGGCCCGGTCGTCCGGCACGGTCACCCAGATGCCGCCGGCACCGGCAGCGACGGAGGTGATACCGCCGGGGCGAGCGGCCGTGGCCAGCGAGATGCGACGAGGACGCCCCGACCCGACGGCCGGGAGGCGCACGAGATTCGGGCGGTTCCAATCTCCGACCCAGACGGCATCACCATGGACGACGAGAGGACCGGGGTTCTGGGCTACCGCGTTGGTCGTCGTGATCTCTCCCCCGTCTGCGTCCAGCCGCGAGACACCTCCAGCGACGAAGTTGGTCATCCAGAGGTCCCCGTAGCCATCGGACCACGACAGCGCGGAGGCATGCCGCGGAAACCGGATCGGTCGTCGTGCACCGGTACGCGGATTCAACTGGGTTACGGCGACTCGCCGGTCGTCTCCGGCCCCGCTGACGTCCGCCACCCAGAGCGACCCTCCGCCGTAGGCCATCCCTCGGTAGTAGCCGGTGGCCGGCGGCACGGGCCACGTCGCCTCGAATGCGAGGGTCTTCGCGTCGACGCGCACGACGTTGGCGCTCGGACCTGAGGCGAAGCAGTTCGCCACCCATACGTCGCCCGAGGGATCCGCTGTGATCCCGCACGGACCGAGTCCGCCGCCCACAACGACGGCCTCGCCCGTCGAGGGGTCGACGCGAGTCACCGTGCGGTCACCCGCATCGCGCAGCCCGTCGTCTTCCGTGTAGCGGAGCAAGCCGTGCGTGACCCAGACGTAGCCGCCTGCGACCACAACGAGATCCGCCCTGGGTCCGATCCGGACGACCTGCGACGGTTCGAGCGTTTCGGGATCGAGGCGGACGAGGCTCGTCGGCAGGATCTCGGGCGGAGCTTCGTCGTTTGCCGCGACGGCGAGAGCGCCGGCCCCCAATCCGGCGACGAGCACGGCTCCGGCGACCAGAACAGCAATCTTGCGGCGGCCTCGCCGGGGCGGTTCGTCGTCCGCCGGCGGCGTCAACTCGGGGCCGAGGCCGTCGGCGCTGGATCGGTCGCCGTTCGAACGCGCGCTCTCCGGGGAGCTCCTGAGGATCTCGAGATAGGCGGCCTCGGATTCCGCCGACGGGTAGGCGCCGAGCTCGTCGGCCAGGAACCGTCGGTAGCGCTCGTACACGCGGAGCGCCTCGGCGGGGTTGCCGGCTGCGGCGTGAGCCTGCATCAGCGCGCGGTAGCCGCTCTCGCGGAAGGGCTCCAGCTCCGTGATCTCGGTCGCATACCGGACCGCGTCCGCGAGATCCCCCTCGGCGAGCGCGGCGTCGCGTAGGCACTCGAGCGCGCGAACGAGGATGTCGCGAAGATCGCGCCGCTGTTCGTCCACCCACGGCCCCTCCTCGCCCGGCAGGAAGCTCCGCCGTGCAAGCTCGGCCGCCGTCAACGCCTGCGCACGAGCCTCGTCGAGAGCGCCCGAGGCGCGTGCCGCTTCCGCGCGGTCGACCGAGCTCGCCGCCGCGTCGACGTCGATCCAAGCGCCTTCGGGCAGTACGAGCCTGTAGCAGCCGAACGCGCTCGTCAGGGCGGACGAGCCGTCGATGCCGCATTCCTCGAGCAGCGCCCGCAGCTTCGTCATCAGCACCCTCAGCGCCTTCTCCCAGGTCGCCGGGAGCTCGTCGCCCCAGAGCAGCTCCGCAAGCTCGTCGCGAGGAACGGCGCGCCCGTTCTGCGCCGCCAGATAGGCGAACACGATCCGGCCTTGCCGGCCCGGGAACCGGTTCTGATCGAGACGAGCGCCGTTCGCTTCGACGACGAGATGCTCGGTTAGGGAGATCCGAACGTCCAGCGCGCTTCCTTCCGCAGCTTCCTAGCAGCGCGCTAGCCACGCGCTAGCGGCCCTCTAGCCGCCACCTCGGAGTATCGGGCGCGACATGTTTGCTGGCAAGGCCCTCCGCCGCCCCAGCGAACCTGAGACGAGCGAGGAGGAAAACACCATGAAGCGAACCAGGCGCCTGGTACTTGCGGCCTTCTTTCTGCTCCCCGTCCTGGGGGGAATCGCGCTGGCGACACCCGGGGTCAACATCATCGCCGGCCCCGTTGTCGCCCGGGGAACGCACGCAGAACGGCTGAACATCCACTCCAAGGCCGGCGTGAAAGTGCAGACGAAGTCGTCGACCGACTTCGTGACGCAGCAGATCGTCATCGGTCCCGGGGGGACGACTGGCTGGCACAGCCATCCGGGCCCAGTCCTCGTGACCGTCAAGTCGGGCGAGCTTACGCTCGTCTACGGAGACGACGCAAGCTGCCAGGGCCGCATCTACCGGGCCGGTGACAGCTTCGTCGATCGCGGCGACGAGGTCGTGCACACGGCCCTGAATCGGGGCAGCACGAACCTCGAGATCTGGGCGACGTACTTCGTTCCCGGCACGCCCGGAACGCCTCAGCGGCGCGACGCACCGAACCCCGGGAGCTGCCCCTTCTAGGCGCCGGTTCCGCAAGATAGGCCACGGGGGCTGCTCTGGTCAGGGCCCCCGTGGCTCGCTTCGCAACGAGCTCACGACAGCGAAAACGACGGCGGTGACGGGCACGGCCAGGTAGGCGCCGGCGATCCCGAACAGCGACGCACCGGCCGCCACCGCGAGGAGGATCACCGCGGGGTGCAGGTCGACGGTGCGGCTCTGGATGATCGGCTGCAGGAAGTTCCCCTCGATCAGCTGAACCGCCACGACGAGGATCAGCGCTGCGAGCGCGAGCTCCCAGCCGCCGTCCGCAAATGCGACGAGCACGGCCACGAGCCCCGAGACGAACGCGCCGACGAACGGAACGAACGCGCCGAGGAAGACGAGCACCGCCAGCGCGAACGCAAGCGGCACGCCGAGCAACCAGAGACCCAGCCCGATCAGCGTCGCGTCGATCGCGGCGATGATCGCCGTCCCACGGATGAAGCCGCCGAGGACCTCCCACGCCCTCCTCCCCGCCCGGTCGATCTCAGGGCGTGCGGCCGGCGAGAACAGCTCCAAGATCCAGGCCCAGAACCGTGCTCCGTCGCGCAGGACGAAGTAGAGGATCGCGATCGCCAACACGAGGCCGGTGATCAGGCCGATGCCCGCCTGGACACCGGTCACCGCGTAGCCGGAGGCGTCCTGCCACGACTCGGCCAGGGTCGACTGCAGGTCCTCCGTACGGTCGAGGGAGAGATTGAAGGGCTCGTCCTCGAGCCGGGCGGTGAGGTCGTCGACAGCCTGCGACACGGAGTCCCTGAGCTCTTCCCACTGCGAGAGCACCGAGGCGGTCACGATCGCGATCAGCCCGGCGACGATGGCGAGCGCCGCGAGCAATGCGATCGCGGCAGCCGGGCGCTCGAGCCGCATCCGCCGCAGCCGCGCCGCAAGCGGCGCGAGCGCGGGCGCCACCGTGAGCGCGACCATGATCGGAAGAACGATCACGCGCAGGTACCAGAGCACTGCGACGACGGCGAAGGCGGCCGCGCCGCAGACGAGCAGTCGCCAAGACCACGCCGCCGCCCGGTCGAGGTTCGGAGGCACAGGTGGCACGTTCACGGCAGAGGAGTAGCCTAAGGCGATGGCCCAGCAGGCCGACCCCTCAGGCGAGAGTTCGCCGGGCCAGCGGGAAAAGTCCCCGACGCCGGGTCAGCGCGCCCGGTTCGGGCTCTCACCCCGCTGGATCGTCTTCTTCCTCGTCCTGCTCGCCTTCAACGTCTTCATCAGCGCCCGGGCGATGGGGCCGGAATCGCGCACGCGCGTTCCCTACAGCCCGTTGTTCCTGCAGCAGGTGCGGGCCGGCAACGTCGAGGAGATCACCTCCAAGGGCACGGACATCCAGGGCACGTTCAAGGACGACGTGACCTTCGGGGATTCGGAGCCGACGACGCGGTTCCGGACCGAGGTTCCCGCCTTTGCAAACACCAACCAGCTCTCCCAGCTGCTCGAGGAGAACGACGTCACGGTCAACGCCAAGCCCCTCGAGACCGGGGCGCCCTGGTGGCAGTCACTACTCGTCGGCTTCGCACCGACGATCCTGTTCGTCCTGCTCCTCTTCTGGCTGTTCCGGCGCGCCGGCAACGTGCAGAACGCCCTGGGCGCATTCGGACGGTCACGCGCGCGGCGCTACGAGGCCACTGGAGACAAGGTCACCTTCGCCGATGTCGCCGGCATCGAGGAGGCGAAGCAAGAGCTGAGCGAGGTCGTCGACTTCCTCCGCACGCCGGACAAGTACCAGAGGCTCGGCGGCCGGATCCCGCACGGCGTCCTGCTCTCCGGCCCGCCCGGGACCGGCAAGACGCTGCTCGCACGCGCGGTCGCCGGGGAGGCGAACGCGCCGTTCTTCTCGCTGGCCGCGTCCGAGTTTGTGGAGGCGATCGTCGGGGTCGGCGCAGCCCGCGTGCGCGACCTCTTCAAAGAGGCGAAGGAGAGCGCACCGTCGATCGTCTTCATCGACGAGCTCGACGCGATCGGCCGCTCGCGCACGAGTGGCGTCGCCGGCTACAGCGGCGGCAACGACGAGCGGGAGCAGACGCTCAATCAGATCCTGACTGAGATGGACGGCTTCGACTCGCGGACGAGCGTCATCGTCCTGGCCGCGACGAACCGACCGGACGTGCTGGACAAGGCGCTCCTACGACCCGGAAGGTTCGACCGCCGGGTCGCGGTCCAGCCGCCGGACCGTGCCGGCCGGGAGGCCATTCTGCGCGTGCACACTCGCGGCGTCCCACTCGCATCCGACGTCGACCTGGCGCGAATCGCCGCGACGACGCCGGGGATGGTCGGGGCAGACCTCGCCAACCTCGTGAACGAGGCGGCACTCACCGCGGCGCGACGCCAGCACGACATGGTCGAGGAAGCGGACTTCACCGACTCTCTCGAGCGGATCGTCCTCGGCGCGGAACGGCAGGTGCTGATGACCCACGAGGACCGCCGGCGGACGGCCTATCACGAAGGCGGCCACGCGCTCGTGGGGATGCTGACGCCCGGCGCCGATCCCGTGCGCAAGATCTCGATCATCCCGCGCGGGATGGCCCTCGGCGTGACGTTCTCCGCGCCCGACGCAGACCGCTACGGCTACCTCGAGCCGGAGATCCTGGCGAAGGTCAAGGTCGCTCTCGGCGGCCGCGCCGCCGAGGAGGTCGTCTACGGCGAGATCAGCACGGGCGCGGAGTCGGATCTCGAGCAGCTGACCGCGCTCGCGCGGCAGATGGTCGGGCGCTGGGGCATGAGCGAGGCGGTCGGGCCGGTCTCCGTGATCCAGCGGGACGGGTCTGGTCCGTTCTTCCCCGGCGCCTCGGAGGTCTCACCGGAGACGCACAAGCTCGTCGACGACGAGGTGCGCCGCATCGTCACCGAGGCGCACGACGAGGTCGTCGACCTCCTGACCGAGAACCGCCCGCGGCTCGACGCGCTGGCAAGCGCGCTGCTCGAGCACGAAACGCTGGACGAGGAGGACGCCTACGCGGCTGCGGGCGTCACGCGCCCACAGTCGACGATGGCGGGAGAGCTCGCCGCGGCGGCGCGCTCCAAGACGTAGCCGTCGCATCGCCTCCCGTAGGTCCTCCACTTCTACGAGGGTACGTACGCGATTCGGGCATCAACCCAAGGGGGCGATGTTCGGCTGACGGGAGCGCGCGACACTCGATCGGTGAGGCCGACCCAGCGGCCGACGCCAGGCGAGGAGCGCGACCTGGTGATCGCAGCTTCCTTCAGGCGATAGCCCCCGACCAAGGAGGTCTTCATGACCACCACCGTCGAGACCGGAGCCGACGTCCGGACCTTCCGGATCGAGGTTCCGGAGGAGAAGCTGGACGACCTACGCCGGCGTATCGAGGCGACGCGCTGGCCCAGCAAGGAGCTCGTCGACGACCGCTCGCAGGGCGTGCAGCTCGCGACCATCAAGGCGCTCGCCGACTACTGGACGAGCGAGTACGACTTCGGGCGCATCGCGGAACGGTTGAACGGGCTGCCGCAATCCACCACCGAGATCGACGGCGTCGAGATTCACTTCATCCACGTGCGATCGGAGCACGACGACGCCATGCCGCTGATCATGACCCACGGCTGGCCCGGCTCGGTCATCGAGCTCCTCGACTCGGTCGGCCCGCTGACCGACCCCACCGCTCACGGTGGAGGCGCCGAGGATGCGTTCCACCTCGTGCTGCCGTCGCTGCCCGGCTACGGCTTCTCGGGCGAGCCGACCGAGCTCGGATGGGGTGTCGGGCGCACCGCACAGGCCTGGGCGGAGTTGATGCGCCGCCTCGGCTACACGCGCTACGTCGCCCAAGGCGGCGATGTGGGAGCCCTGGTCACCGACGCGATGGGACGGCAGGGACCCGACGGGCTCGTCGGCATCCACATCAACTTGCTCACGGCGGCGCTGGCCATCGCCGACCAGCTGCCGTCCGACGCCGACGAGGAACGGGCGGCGCTCGACGCGCTTGCCACGTTCAGGGCGAGCGGCTTCGGCTACTTCCTCGAGCAGGCCACGCGGCCGCAGACGATCGGCTATGCGCTGCTGGACTCACCCGTGGCCCTCGCGGCCTGGATGCTCGACCACGACACGGACAGCTACTACAAGATCTCACGAGCGTTCGTGGACGGGCAGCCCACGGGGAATCTCACGCGGGACCACATCCTCGACAACATCACGCTGTACTGGCTGACGGGGACCGGCACCTCGGCGGCCCGTGCGTACTGGGAGAGCGGCCGAGAGCAGGCGCAAGCGGCCGGCCAGGCCCCTCCGCCGGTATCGGTCCCAGTCGGATTCACCACGTTCCCGGGTGAGGTCGTCCCCGCCCCGCGGAGCTGGGTGCAGGCGGTCTACCCGACGCTCAGCTACTTCAACGCGGTCGACACGGGCGGCCACTTCGCGGCGTGGGAGGAGCCGGAGCTCTTCTCCGATGAAATCCGCGCCGCCTTCAAATCGCTCGGCCACGAGAGGAGGTCTTCATGAGCACGACCGTCGAGACCGCAACCGAGATCCGAACCTTCCGGGTGGACATTCCGCAGGAGCAACTCGACGACCTTCGGCGCCGGATCGAAGCGACGCGCTGGCCCACTAAGGAGCTCGTCGACGATCGGTCGCAGGGTGTTCAGCTGGCGACGCTGAAGGCGCTCGCCGACTACTGGGCGACCGACTACGACTGGCGCAAGGCCGAAGCGAAGTTGAACGCGCTCCCGCAGTTCATGACCGAGATCGACGGCGTCGAGATTCACTTCATCCACGTGCGGTCGCCGCACGAGGACGCCATGCCGCTGATCATGACCCACGGCTGGCCAGGCTCGGTGACCGAGCTGCTGGACACGGTCGGCCCACTCACCGACCCGACCGCGCACGGTGGGAAAGCCGAGGACGCATTCCACCTCGTGCTGCCGTCGCTGCCCGGATACGGCTTCTCTGGCGAGCCGACCGAGCTCGGATGGGAACTCGGCAGGACTGCACGCGCCTGGGCCGAGCTGATGCTCCGCCTCGGCTACACCCGTTATGTCGCCCAGGGCGGCGACGTGGGCGCCGGTGTCACCGACGCGATGGGACGGCAGGCACCCGAGGGTCTGATCGGCATCCACACGAACCTGCTCGTGCCGGCGCTGGGCGGCGTCATGCCGACGAATACCGACGAGGAACGCGCCGCGGCCGCGCAGATCGCCACCTTCCGGCAGTCCGGAAACGGCTACTTCGTCGAGATGGCCACCCGGCCGCAGACGATCGGCTACGCCCTGCTCGATTCACCCGTCGCCCTCGCGGCGTGGATGATCGACCACGACACCGACAGCTACTACAAGATCTCCCGCGCCTTCGTCGACGACGAGCCCGTCGGGAATCTCACTCGGGACCACATCCTCGACGACATCACGACGTATTGGCTGACCGGCACTGGCACCTCGGCTGCGCGCTCGTACTGGGAGGCCTACGGGCCCGACGCACCGGCCGCGGGCGTCCAGCCTCCGCCGCCGTCCCAGATTCCGGTCGGCTTCACAACCTTCCCGGGCGAGATCTGGCGGACCCCGCGCAGCTGGGTCGACAACTCCTACCCCAACGTCATCTATTTCAACGAGGTCGACAGGGGCGGCCACTTCGCGGCCTGGGAAGAGCCCGAGCTCTTCTCGACCGAGATCCGAGCGGCGTTCAAGTCGCTGCGCTGAACCGAGACCGAAGGAGGAAGCCATGGCCACCGTGCAGCAAGCGCCCGGAATCAGGCGCACGGATCTGCAGCAGCACGATCTGAGCATCCCCGGCCACGAGGTGATCCAGAACCGCGTCGACCTCGGGCCCGAGGCGCCCGCCGTGCGGCACAGGCACCCGGGCGAGGAGATCATCTATGTCCTCGAAGGATCGCTCGAGTACGACATCGACGGCCAGGAGCCGAGGACGTTCCATGCCGGCGAGGTCCTACTCGTCCCGCGCGAGACGGTGCACGCGGTGAGGAACGTCGGAAGCGGCAACGCCGCCGAGCTCGCCACGTACGTGGTCGAAAAAGGGAAGCCCTTCCTCGAGCTGGTCGACTGAGGGGAGATGGCGGAATGAGCTTGTTCAGCACAGGACGCGATGCCGGCACGACTCTGCCTGTCGAGAGCCATCTGCCCGGCTTCGACGGGGCGACAGAGTGGCTCAACTCGGAGCCACTCGATGCGGCCGACCTTGACGGCAAGGTCGTGCTCGTCGACTTCTGGACGTACACGTGCATCAACTGGCTCCGCACCCTGGGTTACGTCCGTGCGTGGTCGGAGAAGTACGCGGATCACGGGATGGCCCTCATCAGCGTCCACACGCCGGAGTTCTGGTTCGAGCACGACGTCGACAACATCCGGAAGGCCGTCGAGGACCTCCACGTCGAGTTTCCGATCGCCGTAGACAGCGACTACGCCATCTGGCGAGCGTTCGCCAACCGCTACTGGCCCGCCCTCTACATCGCCGACGCCGAAGGACTGATCCGACATCACCAGTTCGGCGAGGGCGGCTACGAGGAGTGCGAGCTGATCATCCAGCAACTCCTTCGTGACGCCGGCCGAGACGACGTGCCGAGCGGCCTCGTTTCCGTCCCTGACGAAGGCATCGAGGCGCAGGCGGACTGGTCGACCCTGGAAACACCGGAGACGTACCTCGGGTCGAACCAGGCGCAGAACTTCGTGCGAGGTGAGCCCGACGAGCTGGACTTGAACCACTGGTCCCTCACCGGGGACTGGGCCGTCGAGCCGCACGCCAGCGTGCTCAACGCGCCGAACGGGCAGATCCGGTTCCGCTTCCACGCCCGCGACGTCAACCTCGTCCTGCGTGCGAAGGAACCGCCTGTGCCGTTTCGCGTGCTCGTCGACGGACGACCGCCCGGCGAGGCTCACGGGCTCGACGTCGACGAGGACGGGCGCGGGACAATCGTCGAGCCGCGGCTCTACCAGCTGATCCGCCAGGCCGGTCCGATCGAGGACCGGACCTTCGAGATCACCTTCGACGCGCCCGGGGTCGAGGGCTATTCGTTTACCTTCGGCTAGATGAACCGCGACCGGGCCGAGGAGCTTCTGCGACGCGAGCGCGAGCGGATCGAGCTCGCGCTCGCCGGGCAGGGCGATTCGCCGAACGACGAACTGACGACCCGCGACCAGCATCTCGGCGACCAGGCCACGGATCTGTACGAGGACGAGCTCGCCGCCGGGCTACGCGAACAGCTCACCGAGGAGCTCGCCGACGTCGAGCGAGCCGAGAAGCGTCTCGCGGACGGCACGTACGGGCTCTCGGTCGAGAGCGGCGAGCCGATCCCCGACGAGCGGCTGGAGGCGCACCCGACCGCCGAGCGAACCGCGGAGGAGCAGGCCCGGCTCGAGCGTTAGCGGCCGGCCCCTACCTTCGCGTCAGCTCTATCCGCGGCGCCGTCGGGCCCCGACGCCCTGGACGCGATCTGGTCGGCGATGAACTCGGCATCGTCCTTGACCCAGCCGATGAGTGCGGATCCGCGCGTGTGCTGCCAGGTGAGGCCGAGGAAGTACAGACCGTGGACGTCCGTGACGCCGCGACGGTGGCGCACGCGCCCGTCGTCGTCGAGCACCGGCGCGTCGATCCAGGAGTAGTCGGATCGGTAGCCGGTAGCCCAGATCACCGCGTGGACGTCGAGCTCGCCGCCGTCGGAGAACCTCACCGTCTTCCCCTCGGCGCCGACGACGCGAGGTCTGATCTGGATGCCGTGCCGCCTCTTGAGGCGGCGCGGGCTCGACCCGATCAGCGTGTCGCGATGCTGAGCCCGCCGGCCGATGCGTGACTCGACCGTCTTGTTGATCAGGCCGGTCTTGGTCAGCCACCAGAACAGGTCGCGGCTCAGGAATCTCTGAGGGAGTGGCGTCTGCCGGGAGCCGATCGCCAGCTGGACGGCGTGCGTCTCGGAGAGCTCCGCGGCGATCTGGTAGCCGGTGTTGCCGCCGCCGACCACGAGGACCTGCCCGTAGGGCACATCGTCCGGCCGCATGTACTCCGTGCTGTGCAGCTGGCGGACCTCCGGGGCAAGACCATCCGAGATCGCCGGGACGTTCGGCGTCTGGAACGGGCCGGTGGCGACGACGACCTGGTCGGCTTCGAGCTCCCGGCCGTCGAGCGCGACGAGGAACCCGTCGGCGGTCCGCCTGAGGGAACAGACCTCGCTGTTGGTCTCGACCGGAAGGTCGAAGGTCTGCGCGTACCGCTCGAGGTACTCGATGACGTCGTCTCGAGTGGGGTAGCCGTCAGGGTCGCCGGGAAAGTCGAGACCGGGGAGCGCGCTGTAGCGCCGAGGCGTGAAGAGCACGAGGGAGTCCCAACGCGAGCGCCACGCGGCGCCGACGTGCTCGGCCGCTTCGAGGATCACGAACTTGTGACCCTGCCGCGCGAGGTGGTGGCCCATCGCCAGGCCGGCCTGTCCTGCGCCGACCACGACCACGTCGAAACGTTCGCGCCCGCTCGCGGCGGAGGCTGGACCCTCGCTCATCTCAGGCCTTTTCCCTGTTTCCAGCGGGACGAATATAGTAAAGAAATACATGAAGTCGAGTTCCGCTAAAGACCACAGCTGGCGGTTCGTCACCAACCACGCGCAGGTCCTCGAGTGCATCTCCGCGGACCCTCGCGCGCGCCTGCGTGACATCGCCGCTAGCGTCGGAATCACCGAGCGCGCGACCGCGCAGATCGTCAAGGACCTCGAGGAGGCCGGGTACCTGACGAAGAGCCGCGACGGGCGCCGGAACACCTACGAGGTGCACGGCGACCTCCCGCTTCGCCACGCCAGGCACCGCCATCGCACGGTCGGCGACCTGATCCGGTTTCTGGACCCGAACGAGGCGAGCGGTTGACCGCGATCGGCCGGCGCGTCACGGCGCTGCTCGGGCTGCACCAGGGAGAGGGAGCGACGGTCGGGCTCGCCATGGCCGTCTCGTTCCTCGCCTCCGCCGGGATCATGATCGCCCAGAGCGCGATCGATGCGCTGTTCTTCGCTCGCTACGGCGTCGACCAGCTGCCGATCATGTACCTGCTCGTCGGCGTGGCGATGTTCGCGACGACCTTCGCGGTCGGGGCGATGTTCTCGCGGCTCGGCCGCGGCCGGGCCTTCCTCCTCGTCTTCGCCGGGATCGCGGCCGCAGCGCTGACCGGCCGCCTGGCGATCGAGACGGGAGCCGGCTGGCTCTACGCCGCGCTCTGGCTCGTGTACAGCGTCGCGGAGTTCGTCCAGCTCCTGGCCGTCTGGGGGCTCGCAGGCCTGATCGCCGACACCCGGCAGGCGAAGCGCTTCTTCCCGGTGATCGGGGCCGGCGGCGTCTGCGGCCTGATCCTCGGCGGTGCGGTTACCGCCCCGCTGGCCTCGGCGCTCGGATCCGAGAACCTGCTACTCGTCTGGGGCGCGCTCGCGGCGGGCGCCGCAGTGCTCGGCTGGCGCCTCGTCCACACCCGTGCGCCGGCCGCGCTCGCCGCTCCCCGTGGCCGCCGCCGCGGCCCCAGCGGGCTCGCAGGAGCGTTCCGGGACGTCCGCAACTCCCAGCTCCTGCGCTGGATGAGCGCCGGCGCGCTCCTCCTGGCGTTGATGTTCAGCCTGCTCTACCTGCCTTTCTCCGAGGCGGCGGTCGAGCGGTATCCCGACGCGGACGACCTCGCCGGCTTCTTCGGGCTGTTCTTCGCGGTCGCAATGGGGACGGCGCTCGTCCTCTCGCTGCTCGTGACCAGCCGTCTCCTCGGCCGGTTCGGGGTGCCGACCGTGATCCTCGTGTTGCCCGTCCTGTACTTCGCCGCGTTCGGCGTCCTCGGGTTCGCCGCGACCTTCGCCACGCTGACGCTCTTCCGCTTCGGACAGGTGGCGTGGGTCAGCGGTGGCTCGAGCAGCACGTGGGAAGCCCTCGTGAACACGATCCCGGCCGAGCGACGCGACCGCGTTCGGGCGTTCCTGTACGGGGTGCCGAAGCAGCTCGGCACGATCACGGCCGGCAGCGTCGCGCTCGCCGCCCAGCAGCTCGACAGCCAGCGAATCCTCTTCGTGGCCGGCGCCCTTGCCGCCGCAGCCGCGATCGCCGTGATGCTCCGCGTCCGTTTCGCGTATCCGCGGGCGCTGATCGCGGCGCTGAAGGAAGGGCGGCCCGCGATTTTCGGCTCGCCGGGCGATCCCCGACCCGTGTATCTGCACGCTGACGCGACCGCGCTGCACGTGCTGGAAGACCTCCTGCGCGATCCCGACCCGGCCGCGAGGCAGTTCGCGGCGGAATCCCTCGGCGACCTCGAGATGCCCGCGTCGGCGGCGAGCCTTCGGCGAGCCCTCAACGACGAGGACGCGGAGGTGCGAGCACTTGCGCTCGGCGCGCTGCACCAGGTCGCCGGGGCAGAGGCGGCCGTCGACGCCGAGAGCCGGGCCTCCGACCCGGACCCCGTCGTTCGGCGCGCCGCCCTGCGCGTGCTCGCCGGGTCCGGCGTGGCGCCTGCCGCCATGCATCTGGACGACCCCGATCCGGAAGTCCGCGCGCTCGCTTCGATCCTCTCCGACTCCGAACGCGGAAGGGAGGTTCTCGTGGGCCTGGCGCGGGCCTCCGACCCCGACTCCCGGCTCGCGGCGATGCGGGCGATCGCGACCACGCCCACGACGCAGGTCTCCGCCCTTCCGCTCGACACTCTGGACGACTCCGATCCGAGAGTTCGGGCCGAGGCCGCCCGGGCACTCGCCGCGACCGCACCGGAGCAGGCCGTCGAGCCGCTCGTCGCCGCTCTCGCCGACCCGGATCCTCGTGTCTCCGGCGCCGCCGCGGACACCCTCGGGCAGATGCCCCTGGACGGCGCCCGCGAGCACGTCCGCCGGTTCGCCGAGCTCTCGGTGCAGCGGGCGCTCGACGACCACCGTCTCCGAGTTGCGCTGCCGGAGGACGGCGAGGTGATCGAGACGCTCAGGGACTCCCTCGGCGCCCGCTCCCAGCAGCGCGCCGTGGAGGCGCTCCGAGCGGCTGCTCTCCTCGGCGACCGCACCGCCGTGTCCGCCGCGCTAAACAGCCTCCAAGTATCGGACGCCGGTCAGCGCGCGAACGCGCTCGAGGTGATCGAGACCGTCGGCGAGCCGGCGATCGTCCGCCCGCTTCTCACGCTCTGGGAGCCACAGGCCGTCCACCCGCCCGACCATGACGCGATTCAGCAGTTGACCAACGACCCGGACGAATGGATTCGAGCCTGCGCGGAGCTCGCCGAGACCACGCTCAAAGGAGACCCGATGACCCACACCCTCTCGACCGTCCCGCTCGTGCAGCGAGTCATGTTCCTGCGCAGGGCCCCACTCTTCGCCGAGCTTCCACCACAGGACCTCCAGCCGATCGCCGCCGCCGCGGAGGAGCACGTCTTCGCCGCCGGCGACGTCATCGCCGAGCGCGGCGAGCCGGGCGACACGACGTACATCGTCGTCGAGGGCGAGGTCTCCGTCCTGGGCCCGGACGACAAGGAGATCGCGGTCCCCCGCCGCCCCGGCGACGTCATGGGCGAGATGGCCGTGATCTCGAGTCGGCCCCGCGTTGCCTCGCTCGTCGCCGCGACGGACGTCCGCGTGCTGGAGCTCCACAAGGCGGCGTTCCAGGCGATCCTCCGCGAGCGCCCGGAGACGGCTCTCGCGATGATGCGCCTCCTCTGCGACCGCCTGGTGCCCGCCGAAGAGGCGACCGCCTAGCGCGCGGATCTCAGGCGCCGCGGATGGCGTCGCCGAGCACGAGCCCGACGAGCGTCCACATCGCCACGTACGGGATCGCGTAGGCGACTGCGCCGAGCGCGATCCTGCGGTGACCGACCGGCCGGTCGGCGAGGACCCTCGCCAGCGCGGCGACGAGGATCGGGTTGCCCACCGCCGCTGCAAAGGCATACCAGCGGTCGGAGCCACGCTCGACCCAGGTGACGGGATGCCTGAGCAGTCGGCTCGCCCGCATCGTTGACAGTCTCGTCTCGAATCGCCCGCCGTTGCCCGCGACCCACTCGTCCCACCGCCGGTCGACCCAGCTACAGCAGGCGACGACGAGGAAGATCACTCCGATCGTCCCGACGAGGTAGACGAGCGACGGTCTGAACGATGCAGCGAGCACGGCAATCGGTGCGCCGAGAAAGACGCCGTCGAAGAACGCGAAGGCGCCGACGATCGCGCCGATCACGCGCGGCATGCCGCGCTTCGCGACGGGCTGCGTTGAGGGGGCTGAAGCCATCCCGACAGCTATCGGCAGCCTGCCGCCGGCGCTGGAGCCGTCGCGGGCGTTCTTACGGGCGCGCGGCAGGAGGAAGCGCCATCGAGGCTCGCAGCGCTTCGAGCGGCGTCGCCGGAATCTTGATCAGCCCCCGAGTCGGGCGGTCGAGGTCGAACGTCACGAGCAGGAGCATGGTGACGAGCGCCGCGGCCAGGAGCATCGGCGCCAGGCCGCGGCCGAGCACGGACAGGTAGAGCCCGAGGAGACCGAGTGCGAACGCCGCTCCGAGCACCTCGAGCGTGAGGACCGCACCGGGAACGCGGTTGTTGAGCGCCGCGACGCGAACGGTCTGCTGGTCGATCATCTCGTTCAGCGTCTCGATGTACAGCCGCGGCGCGCTGGCGAGCGGGGCGCGGTCGACGGCCTCTCCCGCGAGCAGCCACAGGCGCCGCTGGACGACGTCCTGCTCGGCCGTCGTCCTCCGCATCGCCGCACTGTTCGGCACCTGACCGGAAAGACGCAGCGCGAGATCCGTGTACCGCCGGAGGAGGGCAAGCGACTCGCTTCGCGCCGGCTCCGAGAGGAACTGCGCGCGCAGGTACGTGGTCCCGATCGCGTTGGCGTCGTCGACCACGGCCGCGCGCCGAGACTCGTACCGGCCGACCGCGAGCGAAAGGCCGAACGCAAGGATCAGCCCCACCACACCGAGGAGCGCAGCCTGGAGCACGCCGAACGGCTCCCGGAGCGGGTCTTGGCTCTTGCCCCGTAACCCGCCGCCCACCACCCCCGCGGGGGGGGAGAGGCCCCCCACCGCCAGGATAACCAAC
>Ga0081538_10000642_pt1 | contig 38717 bp, 38 predicted proteins | sample TabmetS5T2R1_FD_71022 | JGI IMG/M metagenome (GOLD analysis project Ga0081538, IMG submission 71022) | Tabebuia heterophylla rhizosphere microbial communities from the University of Puerto Rico - S5T2R1 | ecosystem: Host-associated > Plants > Roots > Rhizosphere ...
AGGATCGCCTACTCGTGGAGCATGCGTTTCGAGACGTTGCCCGTGCTCGGCAGAGCGTTCAAGGCAAACCACCCCGACGTCCAGTTGCTTGCACAGGAGATGTGGAATGCCAGGATGCCCGCGGCGTTCGCCAACGGCAGCATCGACCTCGCCCTCTCGCTCTGCCCCGAGATCGCCCCCGAGCTCGAGCTCGCCCCGATTCGCAAGGAGCGCCTCGTGGCGCTGCTGCCGGAGGCCCATCCGCTCGCCGGCGAGCAGGCGATCCCGCTCTCCTCGCTGGCCGGGCAAGACTTCGTGCTGTTCCCGCGCGAGATCGCGCCGCGCCTGCACGACGCGTTCGTGGCGGTCTACCGCCGGGCCGGCTTCGAGCCGCTGTTCCGCAACGAGTCATTCCACACTGGATGGGACCTCGGAGTGCTGGCCGAGCTCCCGGCCGTCGCGATCGCTCCGCGAACGGTGGCCGCCGGGCTCCCCGACGGGATAGTCGCGGTATCGCTCAGCGAGCCCACCGACTCGCTCGAGAGCTGCCTGGTCTGGCGGAGCGACGAGAGATCGCCCGCCGTGGCGAGCTTCGTGGCCGCGGCACGCTCGGCCTTCGGCGTCGTGCCCGGCCGGTCGGCTGGATGAACTTTGCTCGACGTCTCAGTCCTCGAGTCGACCCCGAGCATGTCGCAGCGCGGCAGACGCTCGGCGACGTCGAGTACCTCTTCTGCTCGCCCGGCCGCGCCCGCGCTTCCCGCTGCCTCGAGGGCGCCGCCCGTGGGTGGGGGCCCCGTAAGGGGAATTCCGGATAGAAGTCGGGCCACCCGCGCATCAAGGTAAAGGCCCAGTGGAGGCACATACCTGAACGTGGAAGGGACGCGCGGATGATTCTGACGGAGCTCTCGACCGCTCTGACGGCCTTTGTGGGTGGCTGGTGGATTCTGCCCGGGCCACTGTTCTGGCTCCTGCTCATCCTCGGCATCGTGTTCCTGGTGCGCAGTCGCAACGGACGCCCACCAGACGGCGGTCAGGAAACCGGGATTGACGTGCTCGAGCGGCGCTTCGCCGAAGGCGAACTGAGTCTCGAGCAGTACCGCGAGCGACGCTCGGTCCTCGAGGAGAGGCGCTGACCACTTTCCACCGCCGTCAACACCGCGATCCTCAAACGTCCAGGCGCCGAACGCATCGCTCGAGCACGGGGGAACGCCGACGGCCCCGCCCGCGGCGGCCAGGCGGTCGAAGAATTGCTCTGTGCTCCTGCTGCGATTCGGATTAAATCGGCACACGCCGCGTTTCGCCGCGAGTGGGCTCGTTGTCGCCGCTAAGCGGAAGCGTGCGGAGGGCTTTCGGCCCAGACCGATGGACCACTCGACGTAGACGCGATCCTTCGTGCTCGAACCGACGAAGAACCCGCGTTTCGCTTGACGGACTGCACGAGGGCATCCTTGCCGCACAGTCTGAGCGGAAAGGCCGCCCGCGGGCGGAGGCAGCAGCTGCGTGTTGCCGGCGATCAGCTGGTCGGCGTCCGCGCTGCTGTTGTCGTCGACGCCTCCAATCAGCGAGATCAGGAGCCCCGCCAGCAGTACCGCCAGGAGCGTCGGTCAGGCTGCCCCCACCGCTGTCTCGAGACGGCTGAGCGCGCGGCGCAACAGCCGCGAGATATGCATTTGCGAGTAGCCGAGGCGCGCGCCGATCTCCCGCTGATTCAGATCGTGTGTAAAACGCAGCTCGAGGACGGAGCGTTCGATCGCCGGCAGCACGTCCCAGGTTCGGGCGATCGCGTCGCGGTCCTCGACGAGGCCGTAAGCCGAATCCTCAGCGCCCAGGAGGTCGATCACCGATGTGCCCTCTGCGTCGTCTCGCGCCGCGGGGCGGTCAAGCGACGCCGCTTCGTAGCTGGCGGCGGCCTGTTGTGCCTCGAGCACTTCCTCGACCGACCAGCCGAGGTCACGGGCCACATCCCGTGGCTTTGGCGATCGGCCTAACCGCTTCGCGAGTGCTTCGGCCGCGCTGCTCACCGCGAGTGAACGCTCTTGAAGATCGCGCGGCACATGCAGCGCCCAGCCCTTGTCGCGGAAGTGGCGCTTCAACTCTCCGAGAATGGTGGGTGCCGCAAAGGTGGTGAACTTCGCGCCGCGTTCCGGATCGAAGCGGTCGAGCGCTTTGAGCAAGCCAAGGCTCGCGACCTGCAGCAGATCATCGAACGGCTCGTCCGTATAGGCGTAGCGTCGTGCGAGCTCCCGGGCGAGGGGCAGGAAGCGGTGTACCAGTTCCTCCCGCGCGTTGAGGTCGCCCGCACGGTGGTAGCGGACAAGGAGCGCGTGTTCGAGCTTGCGTGACGCAACATGCTTGCGCCGTTCAGCAGGAGTACTCTGGGACAGCCTCGTCGGTGCGAGGGCGACTGCAGACATCGGAACCTCCGTCGGTGTTTCTTGCCTGACGTCAGGTCCGAGTCGCGACCGGCCCGTCCGAGGTGGCCGCGTGCCGTCCCCTCCATTTCCGAGAGACCCGCGCCGCGTGGCTCTGTGCCCCTCGACGCGCTTCCCAGGAGACTGGGTGCTGCTCTTCGGTCCCCTCGGGGCCGAACCGTCGACGCTAGCAGAGATAGACCGGTCTGTATAGACAAGGCCTGCCGGGGCCGCAGTCGTGGAGGGGACCGCCGGCCGGCGCCTGTCTACGCCGGCCGGCGCAAGCTGGCTAGCCCGTGGAGCTGGCCTGCTGCCGGGTCTCCTCGACCTTCTCCTTTGCGCTCTCCCTGAGATCGTCAGCGTGTTCGCGACCCGCCTCCTGGGCGGTTTCCTTTGCGCTTTGCGCGGCCTGCTGGGCGACCTCCTTGCCGCGCTCGACTGCCTCTTGGCCGGTCTCCCTGGCCTTGTCCTTGACCTGGTCGGCCATCGGCCCGAGCTTCTCATCCTCTACCCGGGTGGACGGGATGAGCAGGCCGCCGACAAACCCGACGGCGACCGCGCCGAGCGCGAGGCCCAGCGGGTTCTCCTGTGCGATGCCCGCGGCCCTGCGGGCGCCGTGCCTTACGTCGCCGGCGTCAGGGGTGGACTCTGAGATCGTCGAGCCGACCCCCGAGACCTTGTCCTTCACGGAGCCCATGCGATCGGAGATCGCCTCCCTTGCTCGACCGGTCACGTCGGTCTTGTGCCCGAGTGCCTCCACCGTGTCTCCCATTTGTTCGCGGGTCTGCTCTATGTCCTGCCTGATTTCACGCGGGTCTTGGCCCATTGCATGTCCTCCTTCACGCTTTCGGTTGTCTGCTCGGGGACGGGTGGTCCGGCCTCCCGGACCTTGTCGCGCCCCCGTAGCGCCAGCACTCCCGCCACCGCCGCGTAGACGACGGCGGGGATTAGCGCCGCGAGCCAGAGCGGCATCGCCGAGTCGAGCGCGGCGATAATGCAGGCCGTGAGCGCTGCAAACGCGCCCAGCCCGAACACGCCGGCTCCGCCGAACAGCCCGGCGCCGAGCCCGGCTGTCTTGCCCTTCTCGCCGAGCTCGGCCTTGGCCAGCTCGATCTCCTGTTGGACGAGGGTCGTCGTTTGATCGGAGAGCTGCTTGAGCAGGTCGCCCGTCGGGCGATCGCGCAGCTCGTTGTTCTCCGGCGCTGTCACGACTACTCCCGGGAGTTGGGCCGACCCACGGCGGCCTCGAAGCCCGGATTCGCGGGCTCCGAAGACGGCACGTGGCCTGTGGACGGTCCCGCCGCGCGGGCAGAGCCCGAGCTCTGGTCAAGCCTCCGGTACCGGTCCGAGCTCGACGCCTTCAGGAGCCGCGACGCGGCGAAGCCGAGCGCGAGGCCACCGAGCGCGACGGCCCACGTGTTGCGCCGAGCGAAGTCCTCGACGTCCTTCAGAAGGCGGTCTCCGTCACTGTCGCGCAGATAGCCGCCAAATCGCTCCGCTCGGTCAGCCGCCTGCTCGACATAGCGGGCCGGAGTCTGCTTGCCCTGGTTGCGCAGGTGCTCGGCGACCGACCGGGCATCGCTTGCACTGGAGCTCACCTGCTCGCCGAGCTGCGTGGAGCGCTGATCGACCTGGTCTCGTACGCGGCCGCGCGCCTCACCGGCCGCTTCGCGCGCCTTGACTTGGGCCTGAGCGGCCACCTCCTTGGCCTTGTCCTGCGCCGCGTCGGTGGCCCCATTGCCGCCTTCGCCGCTGATGGTCTGGGTTGTGTCGTGCATGTCTTTCTCCTTCAAAGACGGGATCTCGCCTCGACGCGGCCCGGCGCGGACCACGGGTCCACGCCGGCGCCGCGTCAGGCGATCGCGTCGTTAGTGGGTGCCGTCCCGGTCGCCCCGCCCGTTGCGGTAACCGGAATCGCTTGCCTCGTCCGTGTACGGCTCACGGCTGCCTGACTTGGCAAGCCCGCGCGAGATGAAGTACCCCGCGCCCAGAATCGAGACGTAGAGCCAGGCCTGCCGGGCGATGAACTCGTCCGTACCGTTGTCGCCGCCGTTGATGACGGCCGCGCTGATCAGAATCGCGACGATCAGGCCGGCCATCGCCCAGAACTCAGACGTCTTGAACGCCTGCTTGGTCTCCGTCGCGAGCCGGCGGACAGCTCGGCCGGCACCCGGCCGAGACGCGGCGAGATCGCCGCTAGTGGCGCCTGTTGTAGCCATTGAAGGACCTCCCGGTTCCTTCGGTGATTTTCCGAAGCTCCGGGATGGACGCTTTCGACCGCATCCGGCGCCGGCGCTTCTCTAGTGCAAGTCCTGGGGAGGCGTCGCGTGCCCGCTCCACATCCGCGTGACGTCCTTCCCCCTGCCCAAGCCAACCGGGCGCAAACAGGCCATCGGCGGACACGCGGAGAAATGGGAGCGCCATGCCCAGGCATCTGTGGAAGAGGCAAGAGCGGCCGGCGAACCCAACCTGCTCGCCGACGCGCTTTCCGAGCTCGCCACGGCGCGCATCGTGCGTGGCCACGGACTCCAACGCCAGCTCATGGAAGAGGCGCTTCGACTCGGTGCCGCGCACCGCGGCTTCTACCCCGAATGGGCGTTCGGCCAGCAACTCCACCACGCGGGCCAGCTCGAGGAGGCACACGCGCTCGCGGGACGCTCGTTGGAGCGCGCCGACGAGGCCGGGGACGGGGTGGGCGTTCCAGTCGGGCGAATGGCTAGCTGAGGAGCTCTCGGAGGCGCTGGACGGCCACGCGTCGGCAGGACGCGTCGATACCGCAATCGAGCGCTACCGCAAACGTCACCGGCGCCAACTACTCGGGCATTTCCTTGTCACATCCGACTACGCCACGGGGCGCCGGTTCAACCCGCGCGAGCGGCTGCTGTTCTCGGCGGCGGCCAAGGACGAGACCCTCCACGCGGGCTTTCATGCTTTCGGCGCACGCTCGATCAGACCTACCGACGCTTCCACTCACGCGCCAGAAGCGGCATGATCCATGAGGGCCGAGGCCAGCCGCAGCCCGCGCACACCACAGACTTCGCACGCGCCGACGAATCCGACCCCGCGCGACTCAACGAGCGTGGGTGCCAATCGAGCCACGCGGCGCCCATCTACGTCGAAGGCAACTTGTGGGGGGCCCTCGCGCTTGCCCACGTGGGCGACGAACCGCCGGCGGAGGGTTCCGAGCAACGACTCGCGCGGTTCTCGGAGCTGGTTGCCCAGGCGATCGCGAATGCCGACGCCCGCGCGCAACTCGCCGCATCGCGGGCGCGACTCGTGGAAGCCAGTGACGCTGAGCGACGTCGTCTCGAGCGCAACCTCCACGACGGGGCACAGCAGCGCCTCCACGCCTTGTCAGTCACGATGGGACTCGCGCACAAGAGTCTGCCCGGGGACCCCTTCCAGGCTCACGGCCTGATCGGCAACGCGAGGGAGGAGCTCACAGCTGCGCTGGCGGAACTGCGAGAGCTTGCCCGTGGCATTCATCCCGCCGTGCTGACGGATCGCGGTCTTCCGGATGCGCTTGACGGACTCGCTCAGCGAGCTCCGCTCCCGGTCGAACTTCAGACCGTTCCGGGGAAGCGGCTGCCGGAGTCGATTGAGGTCGCCGCGTACTACCTCGTCTCAGAGGCGCTCGTCAACGTTGCGAAGTACGCACACGCATCATCAGCCAGAGTCAGCGTGGGCCGGCACGGAGATCACGTGATCGTGGAGGTTGCTGATGATGGAATCGGCGGTGCGGATCTTCATCGAGGCTCCGGACTGCGCGGACTTAGCGACCGGATCGATGGCTTGGGGGGAACCCTGAACGTCGAGAGCCCGCTCAGACGCGGAACCACGATTCGAGCGACGATTCCATATCGACACGGGGGCTAACGACGGAAGCCGCTTCCATGCGAGGGAGCACTCCGGCGGCGACTTGCGCTTCGCGCGAATCGCGCAAGCGCGCGTGGCGACGCGCACACGCCTCCTATTCCTCCAGGCGGCGTCTCGGATACTTGAGGGGAAGCCACCGCTGCGGGCGCGAAGGAGAAGTCTCGTGCTGAGACTCGGTCGGGAGTAACGTGCGCGCCGACCCCTGATGGATGACTCAGAACGCTGGACGCACAAGGCGGGTCGGAACTGACGTCGGCGGCCCGACTCGATTGAACTCTGGCCGTTGGGAGCAGGTACCGCGATTCTCGCCGCATCAGCGCTGTGGGTCCGCGATCGGGATCGTTGTTGGATCACAAATCGATTGATGGATGGCCGACGAGCGCGACGTCCGGCCGGCTGCCCTACGTCGTCGCCGTAGTCGGGCTCCTTCCCATTGCCCTGGTCGTCTTAGACGAATCGCAAGACGAGGGGCTCGGTAACCACCCGTTGGGGCGGGATCGACTTCGGTAAGGGGCTTGAGGCCGAGCAGCGTCGCGCCGTCACGATCGCAACACACTCGGCCTGCCGGGCCAGCCGGTTACTGACATGACGCCGATGCGGCGCCCGTCCATACCAAACCGCCCGCAGCTCGCCCCGCCGAACTGAACAACGCGCTCAGGAACTACAGCTAGCCGCCGTCGTCGGCGCGGCACCGACAGCCCCTTGGAGGAGGCACCATCGCGTTGGTCACTACGTGGAGCCGGTCGAGGCCGCGTACCCCAGGCGTTTCGACGTCGGTGGCGATAGCGGGCGTTTGGATTACGGACTCTCGGGCACCTGAGGCGGGGCGATTACGGAGCGGAGAACGCGACGCAAGCGCCCGACAACTCGCAGTGAAGCGCTGGACGCGGATGGACCCAACTCGCGCCGCCGTCGGAGCTTCAGTACACACCCAACCCAAGGAGTTCCGATGGCTACCACTGGTGCCACCACACGCGACGGCGAAAACCGCATCGTGGACCGCACGGCCAGCGTCTCGCAACGCGCCCGCCGATTCGCCACCGAGACGAAGGCGGCGTTCAAAACGACCGAGTTCTGGGCCATGATCGGCCTGATCGTCGCCATTCTCGTTAGTGCCGCAGTGATCAACGGCGGCGACAACGGAACTGACGAGTTCATCGCACGCCAGGCATGGCTTTACGTCGCGATCCTCGGCGGTGCTTACTTCATCTCACGCGGACTCGCCAAGGCCGGCACAGCCGACCCCTATGACGAGGACCGCGACCGCGACGAGCGGAGGCGCTAGCTAAATCGGGCGGGCGGGTTGCCACCCTGCCCGCCCCCTACTCGTGGGGGAACAGAAATGACCAACACAAACCGGCAGAACGGCGGCGAGCGAGACCTCGCTGCTTACGAGAAGGATTTGGCGGGTTACCTGCAGGAGCGCATCAAGCCCGGTCTCAGCCGCAGCGCCATCCCGCTGCTTGCTCGTTCGATCGCGAAGGACATCGCCCGCAGTGAGCCGCCCGCGGCTTCAGACCCCGAGGAGCCCCAGGCTGATGCGGACGCCCAATCCGATGCCGAGCAAGCGGACCTCGAGGCCGATGAGCAGTCAGACGCCCAAGGCGATGAGGAGCAAGCGGACCTCGAGGCCGATGAGCAGTCAGACGCCCAAGGCGATGAGGAGCAAGCGGACCTCGAGGCCGATGAGCAGTCAGACGCCCAAGGCGATCAGGAGCAAGCGGACCTCGAGGCCGATGAGCAGTCAGACGCCCAAGGCGATGAGGAGCAATCGGACTTCGAGGCCAACATGCACGAGCTCCAGGCCGACCTCGGCGAGGAGTGGATCGTCCGCTTCTCCGTCCAGGGCGATGACGGCTGGCTGACCGCCGAGGCGGAGGACGGGAGCCAGCGCGTCGAGGCGCCCGACGCTCAGCGCCTCGTCACGATCGTCGACGCCATCGACGAATGCGGCGGCCGGCAACCCTGAGCCTCATCGGCATCTAGTTACGCGCTGGTGGCGCCATCGTAGGCGCTCGCCAAGGGGCGGGTGGGTCGGCCCCCCCAAGCCCTCCTGCCCGCCCCTCAAGCGGCAGCGTGGGCCGGCGGGACGCCTCGTACTTCCAACCGCCGATTACCGGCTCGCCGAAGTACCGGCGATCCTCGGCGGCGTCGTGGAGGGTGGGCAGCCAGGGCATCGCCGTTCGTCGCGCTGCGCCGACGTCGCGGCGATGGCAGCGGCGTCTTCGTGGGGCGGACGGTCCCTGAATGTCTTGCGCTGCCGCATTGAGGCAGATACGGGACCCGCCCTCCCATCGGGAGCGGGCTCCCTGTCGCCCATTGCAGCAGGAGTATGCGGGCTCGCGTGGGGTGGGCCGACCGCCCATGGTCGGAGAAGTGCCAGTGCTGGCGGGGGCGATGATGCCCGTGATGAAAGTCGACACGGCCCGATCGCCACCCCGTCGGACGGCGGGCACGCCCGTTCGGGGGCGGCGAGACGGACACGCCGTCCAGGCCGGGCCCGCCCGGCACGGTTAGCCAGTAGTAGGGGAGCGTCCTCGGGGCGAGGCGTGCTGTCTCAACAACCGCGCGTGAGCTACTTGGCTGTCACTGTGTCGCGCTTGCTCATCCAGATGTCGTCCGATGGGTGACATCCATGGCCGGGCGCGGATCTGGTCGACCGACAGCTGGGAGCCCGTCACCCGCTGGTTCGCCGGCCACACCGAGACGATCACCGGATTAGCGATTGGTCGCCACGGCCGGACGCTCCCCACCGGCAGCTACGACGGCACGGTGCGGCTGTGGGACATCGAGACCGAGCAGGCCATCGGAGCACCCCTGCCCGGCCTGCCGAAGGGTCCGGTATGGCCGTTGTTCACGCCCGACGGCACCCGGCTCATCGCTGCCTAAGAAACTGGCGATGCATACCGCTGGGACATCCGGCCCGAGTCGCTGGTCCGGCAAGCCTGCCGCGTCGCCGGCCGGCGTCTCACGCGCGCCGAATGGACGGAGTACTTCCCCAGCCGCGACTACAACCCAGCCTGCTGAGCCCCCAGTCCCACCGGCCGGCCCGCGCGAAGGTCGGATCCTAACGGCGGCCCTGTTGACAGCCTGTGGCGCTGCAGGGCGAAAAGCAATGAGGCAACCTCGCGTAGCTGCTGGTTCCACGCGATAGGAGCAGTCCTTCACGGCCGTGCCGACCTACCGCTCGGTGGCTCATCGGCCATCCTGAAGGTCTGCTGCGCTTCGAGGCCCACGTCTCCTCTGCCAGCTCGGCGGGCGTCCTCGGTACAGGCGTGTTCGGTTCTCGGGCGCGCCGTGTTGAGAGCGGACCTGTAGCGAGCCTGGCCGACCGGTTCATCGCTGGCCTGTGAGCGCCGTCGTCATCGGGCGTTCATTTCGCTGACGATCTTGGCGGGCCTGCGCTCAAGCTCGCACTGGCGCTCACGACTCGGTCTGCAACAGTCGCGATGCGTAGCTCCGGACGGCCTGGTCGAAGGCCGCCGGAGCCTCGAGGTTGGGCAGGTGCCCGGTACCGCGGAGCCGGACGACGTCCGGGTCGGGGAGCGCCGAGACGAGCTCGTTGACGACCGCCTCGTCGGCGTACGCGTCGTGGTCGCCCGCGATCACCAGCGCCGGCACCTGGAGCCCGGGCAGAAGCGCCCGGTAGTCGGGCCGCTCCGCTCGGCCGCGCAGCGCCGCCGCGGCGCCGGCGGGCGGCGTGCGCAGCATCATCGACACGACGGGCTCGACGATGTCTGGAGTCCGGCGGGCGGCCGGCCCGAAGAGTTTGGCGGCCATCTCGAGCGTCAAGTCGAGCATTCCATCGCGCTCGAGCCGATCGGCGGTCTCGCGGCGCTCGGCGGCCTCGGTCGGTGTGACCGGGGCCGCGGTGGTCGCGGCGAGCACGACGCCGGCGACGCGGTCGGGTGCCCCTAATCCGAGTTCCATCGCAACAAGCCCGCCCATGCTGAGCCCGACGATGATCGCCCGCGCTACGCCGAGGGCGTCGATGAAGCCTTGGACCGCGCCGGCGAACTCGCCCATCGTGACCTTAGGGCCACGAGGCGGGGAGCCGCCGTAGCCGGGCAGGTCGGGAGCGAGCACCCGAAAGCCGGCGCTGAGCGACCGTAGCTGAGGGGCCCACATGCGACGGTCGAATGGATGGCCGTGGAGCAGCACGAGCACCGGGCCTTCACCAGCGTCGTTATGGGCGAGCAGCTCATCGGTCACGCGGTTTCGCCTCCGTTCCTCATGGCACGTTTGATCTCTCCTCCAGGTGGACCTTCCCCGCGATGCGGATCGGCCTTTACCGCCGTCTTGATTCATCAAGGCGCGTTCGAGCAGCGCCGGTTCTGATTCGGCGCGTATGCGAGGGTGACGATCCCGAACCGAAGGTTCCTGTCGACCAGCTTTGCGTGTGTCGTGTCGACTCCCTAGAGGAGGCGCTGGTCGCGTCCGGTGCGACCGGTGCAACAAGCCTCGTTGAGCGACCGCTTCGAGGACAAAGGACGGCAGTCGTGCCAATGAGGGCGCCGCGGACCCTCGCTCGACGAGAGGGAGGCGTCCGCGGGCACCCGATCGGCTTCCACGTCGCTCCCGAATTCATCGAAATCCAGCACGGTCGAGCTGCGCTGTTGCTGGTCGTCCAAGCCGACCAGCGCCGAGAGCCTGGCCCGGAGCCAGGGGACCTGTGTGCACTGCGTCACCGGACTCGCTGAGACGCGATCGATCACACGGGTTGGATCAGCTGTGCAGAACGAAGGCTCACCGCGCGGCACCTCCTTCTCTACCGCTGACATCACTTACATATCGGGTGCCCATCCCCATGAGAATCCGCTGGACACCGGAGGTGTAAAGGCACGCCGTACTCGGGTGACAACTATCTGCTTGCTCATGTAGGACATGGTTGTTACGTTGGCTAACAGGCGGTGATTGGCTGCCTTGCCCTGTGTCCCCCGTTCAGGGGGTGCGTGCTAAGCCATCTGTTTGGGGGCGAAGACATGCCGCTTGGAGTGATCAGATGCGCTACTTGATCACAGGCGGAGCCGGCTTCATCGGCTCGCACCTCGCCGATGCCCTCACCACCCGCGGAGACAGGGTCCGGGTCCTCGACGACCTCAGCACTGGTCGCCGGAGCAACATCGAGCACCTGTTGGACGCGGACCTAGTCGACTTCGTCGAGGGGTCGGTTGTCGACGATGGCCTGGTCGACGACTGCATAGGCTCGGTCGACGGCTGCATCCATCTCGCATCGGCGGTGGGCGTGCAGCTCGTCGTGAGTCGGCCGCTCGAGACGCTCCAGCGGAACGTACGCGGCAACGACACCGTCATCTCCGCCGCGGCGCGACACCGGTGCCCCCTGCTGTTCGCGTCGACGTCCGAGGTGTACGGAAAACACAGCGAGGGGGCGGTCACCGAGGAGTCGGACCGGATTCTGGGCCCCCCTTCCAAGCTGCGCTGGTCGTACGCCACGGCGAAGGCCTTCGGCGAGGCGCTCGCGTTTAGCTACGCGCGCCAGGAGGGCTCCTCGATGAAGGTGGCGCGGCTGTTCAACACCGTCGGTCCGCGCCAGACGGGCGCCTACGGGATGGTCCTTCCCCGCTTCGTCCGTCAGGCGGTGGCCGAGGACGCCCTTACCGTCTACGGGAATGGCACCCAGTCACGCTGCTTCGTCCATGTGTTGGACGCCGTGCACGCCATGGTCCTGTTGCTGGACGAGGAGCGGGCAGAAGGGAGGGTGTTCAACATCGGCGCGAGCACCGAGATTCCGATCGTCGAGCTCGCTCGCCGGGTCATCGAGCGCACAGGCTCCCGCTCCAAGATCACGCTCGTGCCCTACGACGAGGCTTACGCGGACGGCTTCGAAGAGCTGGGCCGTCGCAAGCCGGATACCACAGCGCTGCGCGAGTTGACGGGCTGGAGCCCCGCCCGGACCGTGGACGACGCCATCGACGACGTGATCGCCTACGAGCGGGGGACGCGGAGCGCACAGCTCGCAGGCGGGGGCCTACGTATTGCCCGATGAGGCGCGTCTTTTCGGCGCCGTCGTCATCTCGCTAACAGCTGTCTGGATCCTAACCCCTGTCGCCCGGAGGCTCGCCGTACGGACGGGCCTATACGACCATCCAACGGGCTACAAGGCGCATCCCGCCCCAACCGCCTACCTCGGAGGCGTGGCGGTGATGGCCGGTTTCCTCCTGGCAGTGCTCGCCTTCGGCGAGAACCTCTCGCGCTTCTGGCCCATCCTCGTCGGCGCCATCGGACTGACCGCGCTCGGCACGCTCGACGACCGCTTCGCGGTACCCCCGCGCTACCGGATCGCCGCCGAGGTCGGGGCGGCCGCGCTGCTGTGGCACTACGGGCTCGGCTGGACCTTTCTCGCGAGTGAGTTCGAGGAACTGGTTCTCACGACCATCTGGATCGTCGGCTTCACGAACGCCTTCAATCTGATGGACAACATGGACGGGGCGGCCTGCACTGTGGCCTCGGTGTGCGCGGGGGGAATCGCGGCGCAGGCTCTCGTCATCGGGAACGACGAGGGTGTGGCCGTAATGGCGCTCGCGCTGGCGGGCGCGTGCCTCGGCTTCCTGCGCTACAACCTGCGCGCCGGGGCGCCGGCGAGCATCTTCCTGGGTGACGGTGGCAGCATGCCGATCGGCTTCGTCCTGGCCGCCTTGCCGATGACCATCCCCGTTGACGAGCAGCTCGGTTGGCCAGCGCTGCTGGTCGCGGCGCTGCTGCTCGGGGTTTTGGTCCTCGACACCCTGCTCGTCGTGGTCTCGCGCACACGGCGCGGGATCGCACTCGTGACGGCGGGTCGCGACCACCTCACTCACCGGCTACTGGCCAAGCTCGCCTCGCCAAGGACGGTCGCCGTAGCCGTCGCGCTCGTCCAGGCCGCCGTCTCGGTGGTGGCGATTGTCGCGGCGCAGCTCGGTCGGACCAGCATCATCGTCGCAGCGCTGAGCTGTCTGACCGCGGGCGCCGTAATCGTCGCCCTGCTTGACAGCCCTCAGTGGGCCGCAGGTGGCTGGCGAGCGATTGCCTACGAGAAGCCCGAAGAGCGCTCGACGTCCGACGCGTGAAGGGCACCGAGGTCCGCGTCGATGTCGCGGAGATTCGGCACGACTTCCAGCAGGCTCGAGCCCTTGACCAGTCCGAGGGGCTCTGGCACGAGGCCGGCGCTCCAAACCTGATTGAGCGCGCGTAGATACCGGTCGTAGGTCGTGTAGGCGAACTCGGCGGCGCCGACCCTGAGCAGCGAATAGCGGCGCTCGGGCTCGAGTCGCTCAGCCAGCGCCCGGCCATATTGACCGATCCAGCGCTCGTTCGGCATTTCCTCTTGCATTATCGGCTCGCCAGCACCCAAACTGGCGTCGGTTCAGCGTCGAACCCGCACCGTGCGGACGGAAGTGAGCCCTTTGATGTCCTCGACGGTGACGCGGATCGTCGTGGTACGGCGCGACAAGGGGATGTCCCGAACCGTCCAACCCATGCGCCAGTCCCAGCCGGAGCGAGCGTCGCCCGACTCGACGATCCAGCGGAGCCGCGCGACGCCGCTGCGCCGCGCGCCGTCCCTCCATCGCACTGCGCGAATGGCGAGATCGTCCGTAGCGAAACCGCTCAAGCTCAGCCGATTGCGCGAGTCGTCGATCGACCTACCGGTGATGGAGAGCCCGGGCGGAATCGAATCGACCTGGCCCGGGGCGCTCGCGGCCCGCATAATCGGCACGTAGCGCGAGTAGTCGAATACCCCGAGCCCGCTATAGGCGTAGTTGGCGAACTCTCGACCGGTGCCCCATTTTCTGAACGCCGCGAGCTGTTCCGCCACATACTCTGGATCGCGGGCCCGCTCGTGGTCGCTCGCCCCGCCGCTGGAGACCCAGCTGAAGGGCGAGAGGTGAAGGCGCGAGGAGGCGTATTTCCAGTTGGAGAAGCGCCGAGAGAGCACGCTGTACACGGCGTTGGCGTTGTATTGCAGCGCCGCGTCCCAGTTCGCAGCACTGAGATGAGGGGTCTTGTAGAAGATGGCGTCCATCCATCGAATCGCGCGGTATCCGCTGACGCTCGACAGGCCATCCCAGAAGTTGATCTGGACCTTGTCTGCGAAGGCCCTCGAGATGTCGTTCACACGCTCTTGGATGAGCTCCTCCCAGCTTCCCGGGACTTCAGTGTCGTAGGCCATCAGCTGGAGTCCGGGAAAACCGCGCAACATCGCCGTCATCAGCTCGGCACCGCGTTGCCTGACCTTCTCTCGGACCGCCCGCTCGGACTCGGTGTGGCCCGGATAGTGCCAATCCCAGGTAGCGCTGTCGCTGTTGGCGTACAGCTCCTGGTCTACGGCGAGGCCAGCGAAGCCGAGCCGCCGGGCGGCGGCGGCCAACTCCTCGGCGCGCGGGAGCACGTCGCGTCGCCAGCCGTGGTCATCGAACCAGTCGGCGAACGGCGTGGCGAGGCTGTGGGTGCTGGACGCGTAGAAACCGAGGTACAGCTTCATCCCGCGCCGGCGGGCGCGCGCTGCGAGATCCCCGTCGGACAGACGCCGCTGAAGTGCGTAGGCGCGACCCCGCGGGGCTGCGGCGTCCCCGGTGAACGCATGCGTGCCACCGAGGCCGTACAGGTAGCCCACCATGCAGACGAAGCCGTCGACCCCCCGGTTCCTCCATTCGTCAAGGTCCGCGTCGCTCAGCGCCGCCACGTCGTCGCAGCGGGTCCAGAACACGAGCCGGTCGGCGCTGTTGACCTCGCCGACGACCACGTCGTGTGAGTCCTGGGGCCGGTCGCTCGGAAGCAGCAGTCCGAGTCCCACGCCGAGAGCGGCGAACAGCAACGCGCCGAGCGTAAGCATCAGCCGCTTATTCGCGGCCGCCCCCACGTTCTCCCCCTTGCCTGCGGGCGCCCGGCCGGTGCCGGTCCGGCGACACCTCTACACCGAGGATCGGGGGCCGGCGGCACGAAACGGCACGGTCGCCCCAGGCGGAAACTGCCAGCCCTCCCGCCGGCATGTGGGGCAGAGCGCTCCCGCCCCGGCGAGCTCCCATCCGCTCGCTGTGGCCTCGGCGTCGCTCATCGCTGGGCGCGGTCGGCGACACACAGCGCAGGGTAGTGAGGATCGCCGCCGCCAGCGAAGAAGACGCCGGCCGCGCATTTTCCTCCGGCCCGCGGGGGTCGCATGGGCGATCGGTCCTTCAAGCGTTCGCTCACTGGCGCGGAAGCCGCCATCGGGGGGCCCCGTATAGCTCTCCTCGAGGGCGTCCAGCTCCTGCTCGGTGCGCTGACGCGCCGCGACTTCGGCGGCGAGCCGCTGCTCGAGCTCCAGCCTCAAGCCATGTTCCCGGGCGTGCTCCGCGCTTGCCTCCTCGAGGCGCTGCTGGAGATCAGCCTCGCGAGCCTCACGCTCCAAGCGCTCGCCCTCCAGCGTGCGCTGGAGCTCCTCGAGTCGGGCCTCGCGTTCTGCCACGTGCTCGAGCCTGCGGTCGGCCTCGGCCAGGTGTCCCTCGAGCTCAGCGCGCTGGCGCTCCAGGAGCTCACGCAGCCCGACGTCAGGTCGGTCGTCCCTGGCGCCGGCCGTGGGATGGCCACCGCCGGTGTCGGATTCAGGCTCTCCCGGATCAGGTCTGAGTCGCATGAGATCTGCGGGAACGCAGTCAGCCTCCGACGGTCGCCGAGCGCCGGGCAGCGATGTCCTCGATGTAGCTTGCGAGAGCCCGTCGGAGACCCTCCTCGAGATCGAGCTCCGGCGCGTAGCCCAAGACTTCGCGAGCGAGCCCGATGTCGGCCCAGGAATGCTCGACGTCCCCAGGCTGGCGCGAGGCGTGAACCGGCTCGACGTCGGAATCCAGCAGGCGGTTGAGAGTCATGACCAGCTCCTTCAGCGAGTGTTCGGTCCCGCAGGCGATGTTGAAGACGCCGCCCGCCGCCCCCGGCGCGTCCATGGCCAGGATGTTGGCCGCGACGACGTCATCGACGTGCGTGAAGTCGCGCGATTGGTCTCCGCTTCCGTAGATCGTGGGCGGTCGCCCCTCCCGCATGGCCGCGATGAAGCGCGGGATGACCGCGCTGTACTGAGAGGCCGGGTCCTGATGCCTGCCGAACACGTTGAAGTAGCGAAGCGAGACCGTCTCCAGCCCGTACACCGTCGTGAAGACCCGGCAGTACTGCTCGGCCGCGAGCTTCGACACCGCGTACGGGGCGAGCGGCATGACCGGTTGGCGCTCGCTGCGTGGTAAGCCCGGAGCGTCGCCGTAGATCGAGGACGAGGAGGCGAAAACCACGCGTTTCACACCCTCGTCTCTCGCCGTGAGCAGCACGTTCAAGGTACCGCCGATGTTGATCTCGCTCGTGGTGATCGGGTCCTGCACGGAACGCGGGACGGAGGGCAGCGCCCCCTGGTGGAAGACGACCTCACAACCGCGGACGGCGTGGTGGACGCGCTCGTAGCTCCGGAGGTCTCCCTCGATCAGCTCCGCCTCGACCAGGTTGTGCCGGTGCCCGGTCGAGAAGTTGTCGAGCACCCGCACGTCGTGCCCGCGCACGAGCAACTCGTCGACGAGGTTGGAGCCGATGAAACCCGCCCCACCTGTGACGAGCGCCTGCACCAGGCGAGGTTACCCCACTGGGCAGGGGCAGTGGAAGGGCGGGTCCGGCGGTCAGGTCTTCGTCAGCGGCCTCATCCTGATCTCGGTGACCTCGGCGCTGCGGGGAAGACTGAGCGCGCACATGACCACAGCGGCGACGTCACCGGGTTGAATCAGGAGCTCGGGACGGTACGGCCGCCCTTCAACCTCATGCACCGCGGCTTGCATCGGTGTCGCCGTCCGACCGAGGTAAAGACTGAGCACACGCACGCCGTCCTCATTGACCTCGGCTCGGAGGCTGTCCGCGATCGCCCTGAGGGCGTGCTTCGTGGCGGCGTACTGGCCCGCTCCGCGGGCGGCGCCCAACCCCGCGGTGGAGTTGATGAAGACCACCTGCCCCTTCCGTTCCCTGAGCGTCGGCAGCAGCGCCTGCGTCAAGGCGTAGGGCGCTCGGGCATTCGTGCGGTACTGGTGGTCGAAATCGTCGACTGAGGCGGACGCGAGCGGACCGAGCTCGATCATCGCCGCCGCGTGGACGAGGATGTCCACGCGGCGCAGCTCGCCGCGCACGAGGCCGACCAGCGTCTGTACATCTTCGTCGCGGGTGAGGTCCGCGCGGTGGGCGACCAACGCTCCTCCACGGCCTTTCGCCTCCGCAGCGACCGAGTCCAGCCGCCCCGGGTCCCGTCCGACCAGGCACACCGTGGCCCCTCGCTCCGCGAGCGCCAGAGCGATGGCGCGGCCCACGCCGCTGCTCGCCCCCGTCACCACCGCCACATGATCCGCGAACGCGCCCATCGTCCTAGGCCGTCACCTCGCGCAGCAACCGGTGTTGCAGCAGCGTCTCGGCCGACTGCCTGATCGTCTGAAACGGTAGGCCCGAGCGCTCCGCCACATCCAGCAGCGAGTGTCGGCCGTCCGAGAGATTCAATACCCACAGCATCGCGTGCTCTTGCTCGCGGCCCTGCGCCTCGCCGCCGAGGCTCCGGTACAGGCCGCGTCGCCCCAGCTGTGGCTCTCCCTTGGGGCTCTCGTTCACGAACGTCGCATTGGCCTCCAGGACCTTCAGGATCGCGGCGGCCTTCGCGAGCGAGTCGGCCAGGTGCTCGGGGCGCACCAGGTCGAGGTCGTCCGCCGAGGTGTGGTACTCCGGGAACTCGCCGTGTGGCGTCCTCGTCAGCCTCCCCATGGGCAGGTCGATCCCCGGCGAGCAGTACTGGCGCTCGTCGTAGCCGTAGGGAGAGAAGTCGATGACGCGGTGCTCGCTCCCGGAGTGACGCAGTACGTGCTCAGCAGCCCGGTCGATCTCCGCATCCCCCCGGCGGCTGCGCTTGTACGTGCAACCCCCGGGGTCGCCGAGGAGCGCGAGTACGAGGCCGTGCCGGATCCGCGCTACCCGGTCTTCGTTGAGGGCGAGCCAGGTAATCGGTCCGATCGTGCCGGGGAGGAAAACGAAGCGGTAGCAATAGCGGCGTCGTGGCGCCTCCGCCAGCTGCCTGGCCAGGAAGGTCGCGATGGCGACGCCAGACAGGTTGTCGTTGCAGAGCGACGGGTGGCAGATGTGCGTCGATATCAGGATCTCGTCGGCCGTCTCTCCCAGCAGGGCGAGCTCTCCGTAGGTCAGGTGGCCGTCCTCGAGCGAGGAGTCGATGCAGACCTCGTACTCACCGTCGGGAAGATCGAGCAGGCGCTTGTGAGCGAGGCAGAAGCCCCAGGTCTCGTGCCAGTACGACGTGCGGTACGGGATCCAGTCGGGCCGCTCGGGAAGCGAATGGAGGTGTTCCCGGAGCTCGCTCAGCCGGAGCCCCTTGCGCACCGGCACGCTGTAGCCCAGCACGTGCAGGTTCGACTCCCGGAAGTCCACAACTCGTTCGCCCGATGGCCCCTTGACGTAGGCGTCTCGGATGTTCCACTCCTTCGGCACGGTCCAGTCGAACACCGGCGTCCCTGTCGGCACCTCGCGCACCTCCAGCGGGATGTATTCGCGAAGGGCGGCCAGTGTCTGGCGGACTCCGTCGCCCGTGAGGCTGCGGCAGATCGGGTAGAGCCGCTCGATCAGGCGATACATCTCCTCCCCGCCCGCCGACACTCAGACCACACGCAGGTCGGGGACCGGGACGATGAAGCGACCGCCACGAGCCCGGTACTCCGCCTGCTGCTCCATCACCTCGTCGGCGAAGTTCCACGCCAGCAGCAGCACGTATTCCGGTTGCTCCTCGAGGATTCGCTCGGGCGCGACCACGGGGACGTGTGACCCGGGCGTGTAGAGCCCCTGCTTGAGCGGGCTTCGGTCCGCGATGTAGTCGAGCTGCCGCGGCCCGAGCTCCAGGAACCCCAGCAGGGTGTTGCCCTTCGCCGGTGCGCCATACCCGACGACGCGGTTTCCCTCCGCTCGGAGCTTGGACAGGGTGCGGGTGAGCGTTTCCTTGACCCGGCGCGTCCCGTCGGCGAAGCGCCGGTAGGTCTCGATTCGGTCGATGCCCATCGCCGACTCGGCCTCGAGCGTCGCGCGGACGCTTGGATCGACTTCGCCCTCACCGTCGCGCTGCACGAATACCCGGAGCTGGCCGTGGTGGAGGGGCAGGCGCTCGACCCGCACGACCCGCATGCCGTTCGCCTCGAAGAGGCGGATCATTGGACGGAGCGCCCAGTAGGAGACGTGTTCGTGGTAGATCGTGTCGAACGCACCCTGCTCGAGCATGTCCACGAGGTAGTGGGCCTCAATCACGAAGACGCCGCCAACTGCGAGCACGGTCTGGACGCCCTCTACGAAGTCCCCGAGGCCCGGGACGTGCGGGAAGGTGTTGGTGGCCGTGACCACCGCGGCCGTCCCGAATCGGTCGCGGATCTCCCGCGCCGAGCCGGAGTCGAAGAAGCCCGTGTAGCGGTCGATGTCGGGGTCGTGGAAGAGCTCCGCCAGGTTCCTCGCGGGGTCCACCCCGAGCGCCCGGGGGCCATGTCGCCGGAAGCCCTTCAGAAGCGTGCCGTCGTTGCAGCCGATGTCGACCACCAGGTCTTCGGAGCCGATCGGATAGCGCTTTGTCACCACGTCGCTCAGCTCGTAGAGGTGCCGCTTGAGCGTGTTGGAAGCCGACGAGATGTAGAGGTAGTCCTCGAACATGGCGCTTGGCGGCACGTGCTCGATTAGCTGCACGTGGCTGCACCCGTGGCAGAACCCGATGACGAGAGGGAACTTCGGTTCCGGTCGGCCTAGCTCGGCCTCGGTGAGGAACTTGTTCGCGAGCGCAGTCTCGCCCAGGTCGAGGAAGGGCTCGACCTCGTTCGAGCCGCAGACGATGCAGCGCGGCGCCACGGACGCTAAGTCCCCGGGGGCAGCAGCACGCGCGAGCCGTGTACCTCGTAGGAGATCGGCACCTCCACCAGTTCCCGCAGCGCCTCGCGCACGAGGTCTTGGCGCTCCGGCCTCACGACGAACAGGATGCAGCCGCCGCCGCCCGCTCCGCACAGCTTGCCGCCATCCGCCCCGGCCTCCATCGCGCGTTCATACCAGCGATCGATCTGGTCGTTCGTGATCGCGCTCGCCAGCCGGCGCTTGAGCTGCCAGCCGTGGTTGAGGATCCGGCCGACGAGAGCGGGGTCCACTGGGCCGTTGCACATGAGCTGCTGAAGCTGGTGCGCGGCGTCGCGTATCTCCCTGAGGTCGTCGAGCTTCCGGCCGGTGTTGTCCTTCTGCTCCTGGAGCACCGCTCCCGCGTCGCGCTGATGCCCGGTCCAGAACATCATCATGTGCTCGAAGAGCTTCTCGATCATCCCCCTCGCCGGGCGCACGGGCTCGACCGTCACAGCGCCCCCCGGATTGAAGCGGAAGAAGTTCACTCCACCGAACGCGGCGGCGTACTGGTCCTGCTTCCCTATCGGCTCGCCCAGCCTATCGATCTCGATGTGCGATGCCTCTTCAGCGAGCTGACCGGCCGTGACCCGTTCGCGCCGGTAGGCGTGAAGGGCGTTCAGGAGGCCCACGGCGAAGGCGCTCGAGCTGCCGAGCCCGGTGGAGGCCGGGTGGTCGCCCACGGTGCTGATGTAGATCGGCGGCTCGACCTCCATGAACTTGAGGCACTCCCTGGCGATGTTGTTCTCGATCTCGTCGACCCGGTTCACCTCCTCGCTCTTCGAGTAATTGACGCGGACGGGCTCGTTGAAGAGGGGGCTGTGAGGCTTGACCGTGACGTAGATGTAATTGGCGATCGCCGTGCTGAGAACCGCCCCGTAGTCGCGCTCGTAGAAGTCGGGAATGTCGGTGCCTCCGCCCGCGAAGCTCACCCGGAGGGGTGTCCGGGTCACGATCAGCCCGGGCTCACGCCCGCCGCTAACCATGCTCGAGCGACCAGTCGTACGGGATCTCGGGAGTGAAGGGATCCAGCCGCTCGATCTCGTCGGGATCGTGGGGCTCGGTGGCGCAGTTCGCGAGCACCACCAGCTTGTCGCCATAGGCTTTGTAGCCGTTTGCGATCCCGGGCGGCATCTGCACGAGGCAATAGTTGTCCTCGCCCAAGAACACCTCCTGCAGCTGCCCCTTGGTCGGCGAGCGCTCGCGCAGGTCGTACATCACGAGCTTCGCGTGCCCCGAGATGACTGCGTTATTGATCGTCATCGTCCTGTGGACGTGCCACGCCTTGATGACTCCAGGCCAGGCGCACGAAAAGTAGATCTCACCGAACTCGATGAAATGGGGATCGGTGGCCTTGAGCATGTGCATGATTTTTCCTCGCTCGTCCACGATCTGGCGCAGCGGGATGACGTTCACCCCTTCGATCATCGCGCCGCGCGCACCCGCTCCGCGCTCCACCGAAGCGACGTATCGACCTGCCCCGAGTCGAGCAGGTGTCGAAGCCACCTCAGGCGAGTGAAACGGCGGTCGGCGAACATGTCATGCGTCAGGCCGATCGACACCAGTGCATCGCGGAGCTCCCGCGCTCCCTCCTTCGGAGTCCATCCGAACTCGAAGTCCGGGAACGTGCGCGAGAACTTGCCGAACTGCGCCTTGTAGGTTCGCTGGTCCGCGCCGGGCTCGCCCAACACCTGGAGGTCGCAGCCAGGGACCGCCTCCACCGCGATCCTGGCGAGCTCGCCGACCCGCTGGTTCAGCGCGTCGGCGCCGGTGTTGAACGCCTCGTCGTGAACGTGCTCGCGGGGCGCCTCGAGCACGGCCGTGAAGGCGCGGACCAGGTCTTCCAGGTGGACCACCGGCCGCCATGGACTCCCATCGCCCTGGACCACGACCCTTCCACTCGCCACGGCCGAACCGATGAGATCGTTGAAGACGGTGTCGAAGCGCATGCGTGGCGAGAGCCCGTACACCGTCCCGTTTCTGAGGAAGGTGGGCGAGAACGAGTCGTTCGCCAGCTCCGAGATCGCCCGCTCGGCGCGCACCTTAGACCGTGCGTACTCGGTCTTCGGATCGAGCGGGGCCAGCTCGTCCACGACCGCGGCCTCGGACATCCCGTACATGATGCAGGAGGAGGAGAAGACGAACCGCTCGACGCCCGCCTCCCGCGCGAGCGTCGCGAGCCGCACCGACGCGAGGAAGTTGATCTCGGCGGTCCAGGCCTCGTTGAGGTTGCCGATCGGATCGTTGCTGAGTGCCGCCAGGTGAACCACGGCGTCGAAGCCGTTGAGGTCGGCCGACCGCAGGTCACGGATGTCCTTCCACACCGTGGGATGCTGCACGGGCCGGGGGACCAGCGTGCATAGGCGGAAGTAACCGGTGTCGAGCCCGACCACGTCGTACCCCGCATCGAGCAGGGCGGGCGCCATAACGGAGCCGATATAGCCGTCGTGCCCGGTCACCAGCACGCGAGTCACGGGGCCACCGCCTGGGGGCGGTCGGCCACTAGGCTCCGAGCAGCGTCGAGCAGCGTCAGCCGCTCCGAGACGAGGACGGAGGGACAGCCCGCCGCGTCGGCCGCTTGGCGATCGCGTTCGTCGTCCCCGATGAAGGGCGTCCGCGTCAGGTCGAGCTCGAAGTCGCGCTGGGCCTGGAAGAGCATTCCGGGAGCGGGCTTTCGACAGTCGCAGCCCTGATCCCAGCCGTGGGGGCAGTGGTAGATGGCGTCCACGCCCCCGCCTGCCTCGGCGGCCTCGGTGCGCATCCGCGCATGGATGGCGTCGAGGTCCCCCTCGGTCATCGCCCCGCGCGCGATGCCTGCTTGGTTGGAGACGACGATCACCGTGTAGCCGGCCTCCTTCAGGAGAGCGAGCGCCTCCCGCGCCCCCGGGAGCCAGTCGAACTCGTCGGGTCGCCGGACGTATTCGGCGCGCGGCGGCCGCCGGTTGAGGACACCGTCACGATCGAGGACCACCGCTGGCTGGCGAGCCAGAAAGCGCTCCGTCACCGGCAGGCGCTCGAGCGAGCCGACGCTGTAGTAGCGATGGTCGGTCAGGTACGCGGAGAGTTTGCCGCGCTCGGCCAGCCGCGGGTAGAGCGCGTGCTCGAACAGCTCGTCGTGCTCCGGCAGCAGGTCGAGCACCAACTCGTCGAGGATGGCGTAGCTGATCTCCACCCCCCGCAGCCCGGGCCTCACGCGCTTCCGGTCGAAGACGGTCACGAAGCCATCCCGGTCCACAATGACGCTGTCCTTGCCGGGCCGGTACCCGTCGTTGTTGCGGTACACAGTCACCATCGCCGGCGCGCCCGTCGCCTGGTAGCGCCGCCACATCCGGTCCATCTGCATTGGCCAGTAGTTGTCGCAATACATGAGCAGGAAGCTCTGCTCGATGCGCTCTCGCGCCAGCTGGATCCGGCTCACGGTCAGGTCGTCCGGGCCCGAGACCGAGTAGTCAATCTCGATGCCCCACCTCGCGCCGTCGCCAAAGTGGTCCTGGATCACCTCCGGCAGATACCCGAGTAGCAGGAGGACGCGCTCGAATCCCTGCTCGCGGAGCATCTCGATCAGGTACTCGAGGAATGGCTTGCCGTGGAATTCGACCATCGGCTTGGGCCGGGTGTTCGTCAGCGGACGCATGCGCGTCCCCCGCCCACCGGCCAGGATCACGGCCTGCCTCGGCTGGCGCATGTCTGCTGCGCCGGACGCTGTCATCACGCCGGCCGCAGGTCGCTCGCGCTGCTCGCGCCAACTGCCGCAGCCGCTTCTGTGTCCTCCATCAGGCACGTCGTCACGATGTCGGACAGGACCGAGTGGCCGCTCTCGACCAGGCCGTACGCGCCCGTCTCAGTGGGCAGCCACAGGTACTCGTGCACGCGGTCCTTGAGGACGCCGCCGTCGAACCCGAGCAGGGCGATCGTTAAAAGCCCGCGCTCTTTCGCCAGCTCCACGGCCCGCACGAGGTTGGACGAGTTCCCGCTCGCCGAGATCACGATCAGGGCGTCACCAGGAACCGCGAAGTTCTCGAGCTGTCCGGCGAAGACCCGCTCGTAGCCCTCGTCATTCGCGAGAGCCGTCAACCAGGGCGTGTTGTCGCTGAGGCACATCACCCGGACGCAACTGCGGCCTGCGCACTTCGTCGCCTTGCCGAGGTCGTTCGCCCAGTGCGATGCCGTGGCGGCGCTGCCACCGTTACCGGCGATGTAGATCGTTCCGCCCTCGTCGCGAGCCGCGCGCAAGAGCCCCGCGATCCGGGCGATGGCGTCCAGATCCACCTGCGCCATCAGGCGCTCGAGGTCCCGCAGATACCGCGCAGCGAGCTCCCGCATCTGCAAGGGGTCGAAGCGGTCCATGCCAATCATCGCCTTCCAGGCCGAGGTCTTGTTGGCGAAGGTCAAATGTACTTCGGGGTCGGCGCCGCGGCTACTTTGAAGACGGCTGGCCAGAAGGCCCGTGCGTGCGTCGCATAGGATGAGCAGCTCAGTTGAGGGTCACGTTCATCTATGCGCAGCCACGGCAGGCGCTGATGGAGCAGATTTCGGCCGGTGTAGCGCCTGACCACCAGCTCCTCGGCCAGCGTCACCTTGCGGAGTTCGGAATTGAGGCCGACGTCCACGACCCGCGCCTATCGCGCCGGCACTGGCGTTCCCGCGCGGGCAACTGGCTCGCGTGGTACGGCCGGCAGTTGACTCTTCCCTGGGAGTTCCCCAGGGTCGACGCCGTCTGCACCGTGCTCTCGACGCTATTTCCGATCGCGGCCCGGCTGCGATCACAGCCGGTGTGTCTCCTCAATGCGGGGTTGTGCAACACGCTCGCGCGCTCGTCTGCAGCCCGGCGGAGGTTGCAGATCGCGTCCCTCAGAGCCACCACGGCGATCGTATGTCACGCGACCGCGAACAGCGAACGCTTGCTCGCACAGACTGGGCTCGGCGGCGAGCGCGTACATACCGCGACGCTCGGGGTGGACGTGTCGTTCTTCTCTCCAAACAGCGGCACGAGCGAGAGTGACTACGTCCTCGCCGTCGGTTTCGACGTGGCGAGGGACTACGCCACGTTCGCGGACGCCATGAAGGAACTCCCGTACCGGACGATCATCGTCGCCCGGCCGCGGAACCTCGAGGGCATCCGGCTCCCGTCGAATACCGAAGTGCTACATGATCCCCCGTTCGTCGATCTGCGCGAGCTCTACGCCGGGGCGAAGTGTGTGGTCATTCCGGTCAGGCGCGAGGATTACCCATTTGGAGGAGATGTCTCAGGGGTCACGTCGCTCCTGGAAGCGATGGCGATGGCCAAGCCCGTTATCGTGAGCGAACGGCAGATCTGGCGCGACTACGTGGTCGATGGCGAGTCGGCTCGGATCGTCCCGGCGGAGGACTCGGTGCTGCTCCGAGAGGCGATCCGGGAGACGTTCGAGGACGGGTCGCTTAGGAAAGCTCTTGGCGAGGCTGCATTGGAGATGGTCAGGGAGAGGCATACGTCGCGCCAGATGTCCGAGCGCATGGCGGAAGTCCTCCGTTCGACCGTGCCGGCTGCACCCCGCTGAGCCAACGCGCTATGGGAACACGGTGGAGTGCTCGGGTTCCAGCCGCTCATCCTCCACGGGACGCATCCGTTCGGTCCGGTGACGCTTGAAGTAGCGTCGCGCGACCCAAAGGTAACCGGCGGTCATCGCCGTTATGCCGCACGAGACGCCGGCCGCCGCGGCCTCCTGTCCATGCTCGGCATATACCGCCGTGATGGGCAGAGCAACAACCAGCAGGACGGCAGCCAGGGCGCTGGCGATCTGGGGTCGTCCGATGACGGCCGCGAAGGTCTTCATCCACGGGAATCCGAAGAGAAGAACGGCGGCAACCAAGAGGATCCGCGCGGCACCTGCCGCGTCAGCGAACCTCTCGCCATAGAGGGCCGTAATCAACCCGGGCAAAGCGAACCAGCCGGCAACCGCCGCCGGAACGGCGAGCGCGAGGCTTATCGCCGACCACCTGTACAGGAGCCGCTCGAGGTCGTTGATGCGGCCGCTGGCGACGAACCTGGCGTTCTCCGGAAACATCACGAGGCGGATGGGCGCGCTCGCCAAGCCGCCGGCCATCTCGGGAAGCCGGGCGACTCGGAAGAGGGCGACCGCGGCGGGGCCCGAAACCCTGCCCAAGAGGATCTGGATCAGGGAATCCGTTGCGGAGACGACCGTAGTCGACAGACTCGAGTGCACGGCGAACGGAGCGAGCTTCCTGGCCCACCGCTTGAATCCAGGGCGCCGGCCCGCTGCGCGCCACTTGCGCCACCCCACCCGCCAAGCCAGGAACACCCGGCAGATACCGCCGGCGGCGGTCCCCGCCGCGTACGCCGCCACCACGGCTTCGGCGGTCCCCGCGCTGACCGCCACGACGATGGCCGCCAGGCGGGCGAGATTCGTGGCGGCCGTGGCCCAGGCGCTCAGCTCGGGGCGACCCGCGAGCATCAGGGCCGCCCCGGCGGTCCCGTCCATCGTCGCCCCGAGCGTTGCAAGGGCCGCGAGTTGGATGAGCGAAGGCTCGAGCCAGCCGCCGCTCGCCACTTCGGCGATCGGAGTTGCGAGGATGATCACTATCCCCGAGATGGCAATGCCGATCGCTACGTCGAGAAGCAACGCGCCCTGGACCAGAGCGCGAAGCTCTGCGTGCTCCCCGTTGACGAGCGCTCGAGAACCATGATGGACGACTCCTGTCTCGAGGGTAAGGTCGAGAAGCGTTGCGATCAGTGTCGCGGTGGCGAGCGCGAGGGCCACTTGGCCGTATTCGGACGGGCCAAGCGCTCGAGCTGCGACGACCGTTCCGACGAAGCCGAGCGCCGTCGACCCCCAAAGTGCGATCGAGCTCGAGACGACGCGATGGGAAAGGCTCTCGCGCGCCACTCCGCGAGCTTAGCCCTGGTTCCGCAGGCGGCGCCAAGGGCTTAGCATTCCCGGCATGCGAGCCCTGGTCACGGGCTGTGCCGGCTTCATCGGGTCACACCTGACCGAGTCGCTCCTCGATGACGGCAGCGGGGTCATCGGCATCGACTGCTTCAACGACAACTACGGACGACCCGAGAAGCTCCGGAACCTACGCCGGGTTTCCGACTGGGACAACTTCGAGTTTGCACCGATCGACCTGGCCCGGGGTGATCTGGCGGACATCGTGGGGGAGTGTGAGGTGGTCTTCCACCTGGCGGCCGAGCCGGGCGTGCGAGCGAGCTGGGGACGGCGGTTCGAGTCGTATGTCAGGAACAACGTCATGGCGACCCAGCACCTGCTGGAGGCCGCCAGCGCGCAGGAGCTTCAGCGCTTCGTCTATGCGTCGTCGTCATCCATCTACGGCCAGGCCGAGCGGCTGCCGACGTCTGAAGACGTGCTTCCACGGCCCTTCTCTCCGTACGGCATGACGAAGCTGAGTGGGGAGCACCTTTGCCTGGCCTACCATGCCAACTACGGGGTTCCGGCAGTTACGCTGCGGTACTTCTCCGTCTACGGTCCGCGGCAGCGGCCCGACATGGCGTTCAACCGCTTCTGCCGCGCGGCCCTTCAGGGGGAGCGGATTCAGGTTCTTGGCGATGGGCGCCAGACCCGCGACTTCACTTTCGTGGCCGATGTGGTTGAGGCGACTCGCGCGGCCGCCACCATCCCGAATCTCGAGGGTCGTGTGTACAACATTGGCGGGGGCGCGCGGGTGAGGCTTTCCCAAGCGATCTCCGTCCTCGAGGATCTCGCGGGCAAGCCCATCGGTGTCGACCATTTCCCTGCGCTCCCCGGCGACGTCAGGGATACGGGCGCCGATATCGCCAAAGCGAAGACCGAGCTCGACTATGAGCCGGTTACCGATCTGAGGAAAGGTCTCTCTGCGCAACTCGAGTGGGCTGCGACGGGTCTTCAGCAGGCACGAGATGCGTGACCAGAGTCGGGGAGAGCAGATTTGGCCATGCCCGCACGACCGGCTCGATACGGCGGCGGCGGGGACCTACGACGACGGCCTCGTTACTCACGTTCCAACCAGCGAGCTCGGCTCGATGCCGGCAGAATCGGCGAGCATCAGTGAGGGGGAAGAGCCACCGGTGCCGATCGGGAGGTGGTTCCTCCGGCAGCCCGTACTTCGCGGCCACGCGTCCTCTGAGCTGTCGCCACCTGTGCGTCAGCACGTAGGCGTTTGGGAGCGAGATCACGATGTGACAGCGCCCAACGCGGCACAGCTCCGCGAACGCATCGTAGATCCCGTCCACGTGCTCCAGGACGTCGAGCGCGACCACGACCTCGGCGCCGTCATCGGGGAGTGGGATCCATTCGCCCAGGTCGGCCACGACATCGGCCGGGGGGTTTAGGTCGAGGCCCATATAGGTCACAGGCCGGTCGGCGAGCGCCTGCTCGAGCTCTCGACCCCTGCATCCAACGTCCAGAACGAGGCCTCGCCAGATGGTGGGGAACGCCGCCACAACGCCTTCTGCCTTTGCGAGCGCACCTGGACCGGGGAAGCGAACCACGTCGAGGTCTGCCACCATTCTCAAGCTACCGACCCCCCGCTTTGACCGGTTGGCGCTACAGTCTTTCCGCAGGCACTCGAGACGATCGAACGGCCTAGGAGGCCGCGTTCTTATCGCGTCACCCGCTAAACGGGCGTATCGCGAGCACTTCCGGCAGGGTCCGCTTCGCTCGGTGGCGGAGAAGCTCGGAGACGCCATGGTTTTCCCCGCCGTGGTCGGGCTAAGGGCTCATCTCGTAGCCTTCGCCACGGTGTCGCACGGCTTGGCACTGGTGCCGGGGGTACTCGGAAGGCTGCTGCGGCGAGCTTGGTACAGGCAGACCCTGGCCGCATGCGGGCGAAACCTCGTCGTGCACTTTGGAGCGGGGATCCGAACGCCGAGGTCTCGGGTTGGCGACAACTGCTCCATCGGGATCTACAACTGGTTTGGATGGGTGAATATCGGCGACGACTTCATGTCTGGAAGTCACGTGGTCGTCGTCAGCGGCAGTCGCCAGCATCGCTTCGATCGGCTGGACGTCCCGATGCGCGCACAGGGTGGCGAGCAGTCGTGCGTAACGATCGGCAACGACGTCTGGGTTGGCGCGGGCGCGGTCGTCGGCGCCGACGTAGCACCGCACACGATCGTCGCCAGTGGTGCCGTTGTGAACAGGACGTTCGCCGACTACGACATCCTGGGCGGCGTTCCGGCCAAGCAGATCGGAAATCGCCGCTCATCACGGGGCCTGTCGTCCCGGATGTTTCCTAGCGGAGGTTCATCGCCCGGTCGACCAGGTCTCTAACGGCATCCGCGTAGCGTTCGGGGCTCCAGTGAAAGCGGCCGGCGTCCTCGAGTGCGCCGCGCCCGAGCCGCTCTGCGAGCTCTCGGTCGCTCAATACCCGAACGAGAGCATCCGCAAGGCGCTCCGCGTCCCCGGGCGGCACCAGCAGACCGTTGCGCTCGGGCATCACGATATCGGGGATGCCACCAGCGGCCGAGCCGACCACCGGTCGCCCGCGGGTGAACGCCTCGACGGCCGCCCTCGGTAGTCCCTCGGACCACGACGGCAGCGCGAGGAGGGTGCTGCCGTCCACGAGGCGCGCCACATCGCGCGTGGCGGGGAGCCAGGGGATCACCTCCACGCGGCCCGGGAAGTCACGCACGAGCTCATCCATGACCGGCCGCAGGGGGCCAGCCCCGCGAATCACCGCGCGTGCCTCCGGCAGGCGCTCGGCGACGATTCGCCAGGCGCGCGCGAAAGCGTAGGGGTTCTTCGCGCGTTCCAGCACCCCGACCCAGGCTACGGTCGGGCGATTGGGCAGCGGCCTGACCGGATCCTCGAGGAAGCCCTCGAGATCGGTATAGGCGGGGAAGCTGCAGATGGGTTCCCGCCCGGTGGCCTGCCGCACGAGCGTCTCGGTGAAGGGAGCGAGCGCGCGTGCACCGTCGGCTCGCCGAAGCGCGAACACGGCGGCCCGGTCCGCCAGCCGTGCGTAGAGGCGGCGTACGCTCGAGCCGTACATCCGTGCCGCCATCCGCCACTCGCCGTGTACCTCGACCACAAGCCTCGGACGCGGCCGGAGCGCACGGCGGGCGGCGAGAACGGGGAGCGCCTCAAAGGGGCTCTGGGTGACGATCACGTCCGGCTGGAAGCGCCGGGCTTCGGCGGCAAGGATCGGCACCAAGGCGAGATGGAAGGCGCCGGCCGGGGTGCGCCGAGGAACGTTGGTGAGCCGGAAGCGTGGATCCTGCGCGCCAAGCACACCCGCCCGGCCGATCACCCGCAGCTCCATGCGCGCCGCGAGGGCGTCCCACTTCTTCGCCAGGTATGACGGCAGGGGCAGGTCGTACTTCGTGGGCCCGACGAACAGGACGCGCGGGCGCCGCGCTTCGCGGGCCATAGCTCCGGCGGTCAACCGGCTAGCTCGCCGAGGTGGCCCATCAGCTTGTCGGCGAGCGAGTCGAGGCTGTGCTCCTGCTCGACGATCCCGCGCAGCCGCCGCACGAGCCGGTCGCGCTCGGCTGCGGACAACCCGAGGGCCCGCACTATCGACCTGCTCAGGCCCTCGGCGTCGGCGCTCGGCACGAGCGACTGGAGCCCATGGGCTTCGGCCAGCTGTCGGAATGACTCATTACGGGAGATCGGGATGCAGCCGGAGGCCATGCTCTCGAGGATCGCCTTGTCCATGCTGTGCGTCTCGCTGAGGTTCAGGAATAGTGACCCCCGCTGGTAGCGCGACGGGACCTCAGGGAACGGTACGCGGCCGGCGAAGGTCACGGCTTCGGCGATCCCGAGCGATTCCGCCCTGTGCCGAAGCGCCTGCGCGTAGCGCCGGTCGTCGTCGGTGAGCGGCTCGCCGACGATTTCGAGCCGGAGATCAAGGCCGTGCTCCTCGCGGACCCGGGCCAGCGCCACGAGCATCTCGTCTATGCCCTTCTTCCTGTTGACCCGGCCGATCGTGATCGCGGTTGTCTCGTAATGGGGCGGCCGCTCCTCGGGCGGCCGAAAGACCTTCGCGTCGATTCCCTGGCCGATCACGAAGAGCTTGTCGCTTGGGACGTTGAAAGAGGCGGGCGTAGAGGTCACGGCGCGGTCGGCGAGGGAGTGGGCGATGCGCATTCTGCGCGACCCAGCGCCGGCGTACCAGAGGAGAATCGGGATCCGTCTCGCCTTGGCCACCGGGGCGAAGAGGGCGGCGAACAACGGAGCCATATGTGCGAAGCAGGCATCGATCGGACGCTCGCTCAGGACCCTGTAGACCAAGCGGTAGAACTCGATCAATCGCCGGGGCTCGCTGAAGCCCCGCTCCTTGCCCAGCGAGTGCACCGTCACGTTCGGCTCGAGTGCGAGCTCTCCAGCGGTCATGGTGATCACAGACACGTGCTCGGAGCGGCGCGCGAGCGCGTTCGTCCAGTGTGTCGTGAAGCCGAGCGACGTGTGGCTCACGTCCATGGCCAGGTTGAGGACGAGCAGGTTCAACTCGCGTCGATTCCCCATACCTGGAGTACCTTGACCACCGGATCCAAGCGTGAAGGTTCTCATTACCTCCGGAATCTGGCCGCCCGACGTCGGCGGGCCAGCTTCGCACGGGCCCGAGCTAGGTCGCTTCCTGGTGGCGCGCGGCCACGAGGTAGAGGCGGTCACCGCCGCGGGCAGCATCGCCGTCGAGCAGACATCCTTTCCGGTCAGGGCCGTCCGCCGTGACCGGCCGCTTCCCCTGCGGCTGTCCTCGACGGCGCTGGCCGTCGTGTCGGCGGCCCGTGGCGCGCAGGTGGTCTACTCGGCTGGTCTTTACACGCGCAGCGCGCTGGCTTCGAGGCTGTGCTCCGTCCCGCTGGTGATCAGGCTCGCCGCTGACCCCGCCTACGAGCGAGCCCGGCGAGCCGGATTCGGCGGCTCGCTCGAGGACTTCCAGCGGCCCCATCGGAGGCCGGGGATCCGCTACCTGAAGCGCCAGCGCGCGATCGCGCTGTCGCGCGCCGTCCGCGTCATCGTCCCGAGCCGCTACCTCGCGCGGTTCGTGACCGGCTGGGGGGTTCCCCCAGGACGCATCAGCGTGATCCCAAATCCCGCCCCGGCGATCGACTGGGGGGAGCCGCGCGAGGAGCTCCGCAGGCGTCTCGGTGTTAGCAGCCCCACCTTCGTCTTTGCTGGGCGCTTCGTGCGCCAGAAGAACCTGCCGCTCGCGGTCGATGCCATACGGCATGTCGACGACGCGGCGCTGGTGCTCGTCGGCGAGGGCCCGGAAGCGGGTGCTGTGGCCGAGGCGATCGACCGCGCAGGGCTTAGAGATCGTGTCTCCGTCAAGGGTGCCGTGGCTCGCGACGTCGCAGTCGACTGGATGCGAGCCGCCGACGCAGCGGTGCTGCCGAGCGACTGGGAGAACTTCCCGCACGCTGCTGTTGAGGCGCTCGCCGCGGGCACGCCCGTGATCGCAACCGCAGTTGGGGGCGTGCCCGAGATAGTGGAGAGCAGCGTCAACGGCATCCTTGTGCCGGCGGGGGACGTCGACGCCTTGGCAGCGGCGATGGCGTCGTTCGTGCACGATGGCGGGCTGGCGGAGCGACTTCGGGCCGCGGCCGGGCAAGCGGCCAGCAGGTTCTCCGCCGAGCGCGTCTACGGAAGCATCGCGGACGAGCTCGAACGGACAGCGGGCCAGCGCACCGCTACCAGCTAGGGAGACGCTGCATCGCTCGCGACCATCCGAGCGAGCGCGGCGACCGTCCCCAAGAGCAGCGCCAAGACGATGGTGTCGGCCTGACCGCCGTAGAGGGGGTTGTCATTGAGCCAGACAAGGATGAGGACCAGGCCGAGAGCCGACGACCACGCGGGCAGCCAGAGCTCATTCCCCCGTGCTCGTTGGAGCACGCGCTGGATCCCCACTCCGATGGAGGCGATCGTTGCCGCGAAGAGCGCGAAGCCGATCAATCCGAGGTCGGCGAGCATCTGGACGTAGGTGTTGTGCACCGATGTGGGGTTCACATCAGGGAAGAACTCCTGCTTGGCGCGTGGGAAGCGCGCGCGCAGCTCGGAAGCGATCTCGGAGTCGCCGATCACGGCCGGCGAGGCGCTGCGTTGCCAGCCGGCCCCGATGACGGGGTTGCGTTCGAACACCTCGAGCCCGGCTGCGCCGACGATGATCCGTTGAGAGGCGGAGCTCTCCCTGAAGCCGGGATCGGTAGGCGTCGACGAGGGCCGGAGGTACTGAACCAGCGCGAAGATGAGTACGCCGGCGATCGTCAGGGCCACCACTACCCGGGTCGTCCGCTGGAGCGGCGCGCTCCGGCCCGTGAAGCTCGCCGCCATCGCCAGGGCGATGCCAGTGGCGATGAAGGCGCCCACCGATTTCGCTAACAGCAGCCCCACTAGGCCGGCCAGCCCGAGCGTGATCCGGAGGCTCCAGCGTGAACTCGGGGTCCCACACGCGGCAAGTACGATGAGCAATCCGGAGATGAGTCCCAGGGCGTTTGGGCCCAGCGTCCCGGCGTAGCGGTCCACGAGCAGGTTGCCTCCCTCCGCGATCGCCTCCTCTACCGCGAGCAGCACGCCCACCGAGCCACCGGCCGCGATGGCTGCGAGGAGTACGGTCAGGTCCTTCTTCGTCTTGAGCACGACCGCGGCGAGCCACGCGAGGGAGGCGGTCTGGACCAGGCGCAGCCAGGAGATGAGCGAGTCCTCGACCCCGCCGGGATCGACCGCCTGCACGTGCCACAGCGTGAGCCCAGCGAAGGCGAGAAACAGGAGCGCGGGCAGCTGGGGAATGCGCTGGCCCGCTCGGGTTCGGCTCGCAGCATCGGCGCTCTCGTTCAGCGTCCCGGCGGCCCAACCTGCGACCGCCCCGACGTACAGAACGTCCGCCAGCGTCAGGTCTACTCCACCGAAATGGCCCAGGACGGGCAGCCAGCCGGCGGCGGCCAGCCCCGCGATCGCGGCTAGGCAGAGCACCGGACCGACCTTGACGAGCACGGCGAGAGCCGACGCCGCCGCCGCCGCGATGAGCACGGGGCCGAACCGCGGCTCGGCGCCGCCCAAGGCCGCCACGTCTCGACCGAGCGCCACGCAGAGGAGCGCGAGGCAGACGACGCTCAGCGCGCGCCACGCAGCGCCGCGGAACCGCGGAGCGAGGCGTCCGCTGCGCCCGGACCCCGCGAGTGCGGTCGTAAAGGACCGGTTCATCGAGTAGTGAAGGATGATGAATTACGCCGACTAGAATCCGCTTGTTGGCCGGAGCGGAGCCTTCAACTCTCCGGATGTTCCTCCGCCTCCTTTGGCGGCGCAAGCTTCTGATCGCCATTCCGCTCATCGTGGTCCCGGCCGCCGCGCTGAGCTTCTCTCTCGAGCAGGAGAAGAAGTACACCGCCTCGGCATCGCTCATCTTCCGCGACTCCGGTTCGGGCGCTCAGCCGCTCGTGTCCGAGGACCCTGAGCGCGAGGCGGCGACCAACGTCCGCCTGCTGCAGGGGGATCTCGTCCGGCAGCGAGTGGAGAGAGCACTCGGCGGCTCAATAGGCGGAACCGTCGACGTGATCCCCGAGGGGGAGTCCAACCTCGTCACCGTGGAGGCCACGGCCACCGATCCCGACCGCGCCGCCCGGATCGCAAACACCTATGCGGCCGAGTACACCGCATTCCGGCGAGGGAACGCTCGCCGCGAGCTGAGGCAGGAGCAGCAGCAGGTCCGCCGCGAGCTCGCGGCGCTCCCGAAGGGTCCGGCGGCAGCGCCCGAGCGGCTCGCCTTGCGACGTAGGGTCGCGCGCTTGGCCGTCGCGGCCCCCAAGGCCGGAGCTGTCCGGCAGGTCGGCTCGGCTACCCCGCCGTCATCGGCATCCTCGCCCCACCCGGTTCGCAACACCCTGCTCGGCGCCTTGGTCGGTTTGATCGTCGGGCTCGTGCTCGCCGGAGCACGTGACCGCCTCGACCGGCGCATCCGCGATCCGCACGAGCTGGAAAGCGTGTTCGCGCGGCCAATCATCGGTCGGATTCCGAAGAGCCGCGCGCTTGCCAAGCGCCGCCCTGGGGCCCACGGCCTCCCCCCCGCCGAGGCGGAGGCATTCCATTCGCTGCGCGCGAATCTGTTGTACTTCGCCGCCGATCGCGGTGCCCGTTCGGTGCTAGTGACCTCAGCTGAGCCAGGTGAGGGCAAGACGACCATCGCTTGGAATCTGGCCTGCGCCGCGAGCAGCCCCAGTGCGAGAGTGCTGTTGATCGAGGGTGACCTGCGCCGACCGACGCTGGCGCGCAGCCTCGGGGCCGGCGATGCGTCCGGCCTCACCGAGTTTCTCGAAGGAAAGGCGCCGCTCGCAGACGTGGTCCGCGAAGTTGTCGTTGCCTCCCTCGACCATGGATCGGACAAGCCGCGAACCGTCCACCTAATCCTGGCCGGCTCGTCCCCGCCCAACCCGCTCGACCTGATCGACTCCGAGCGCATGCGCGACCTGCTGAAGACGTTGCCCGAGACCTACGACCTGGTCGTGATCGACACTCCGCCCACCTCGACGACCGCCGACGCCATTCCGCTGCTCAGTCAGGTGGGCGGCGTGATCGTGGTCGGGCGACTGGCCAAGAGCGACTACGACTCCGCAACCGAGCTCAGCGAGTTGCTGACGCGGCTCGACGCGCCGACGTTCGGCGTCGTCGTCAACTCCGACGAACCCCGCTCCTACTACTACTACAGAGCGCGCGCCGCCTGATCCGCCGCGGGCGTACGCGCCCGATGGCCTCGTGGTAGACGGCGAGAGTGCGCTCGACCATCAGCTCGAGCGAGAAGGTCGTGCGCGCGCGCTCCCGCCCCCGAGCGCCCAGACGCTCGCGCAGCTCGCCGTCGCGCGTGAGGGTTGCCAGCGCGGCGGCCAGCTCGTCGACCGCGCGCGGTTCGACCAGGAAGCCAGTCTCCCCGTCGCTCACGAGCTCCGGCAGCGACGCCACCTCGGTGGCGACGACGGGGCGCCCGGTGGCCATCGCCTCCAGCGCGGCTAGGCCAAAGCCCTCGCCGAGAGCGGGCTGGGTCGGGAAGGCGAGCACGTCACACGCGTTCATGAACCCCTTGACATCCTCGACAAAGCCGATGAAGGCGATCGCGCCCGGCGCAATACGTTCCGCATCGCGCTCGAGCTCCGCCCGGAGCGGTCCGCGGCCAGCTACGAGCAACTGGAGCTGCGGGTTCTCCCTGCGGGCGTCAGCCACCGCCTCGAGAAGCAGGGAGTGGCCTTTGCCCGGGATCAGCCGGGCCGCGATCCCGACCGCCACCTCGGCCGGGCGTAGTCCCAGCCGCTCGCGTGCCCGGCGCCGCTCCGACTCGTCGAGCGACCAGCCCGACGCGTCGATGCCGTAGTGGACCACGCGCACCCGGTCGACCGGGACGAGCCTCAGGTGCTCGAGGAACCCGCGCACGTGCTCCGAGATCGCGATCACTGCGCCCGCGTGACGGCCGGCGAGCCGCGCCCCTGTTCGGAAGGGCTGTCGCCGGTAGAAGGCGGGCGTGGAATGCACCGACGAGACCCGCACCGCCCGACCAACCGCCATTGCCAGCTGCCCGTGTATGTCCGCGTGCACGAGGTGCGTGTGAACGATGTCGGGGCGGAAGGCGCGGATCTCGCGCGCGACCGCGGTCGCCAGCGCGGGGTTGAGGTGCGGCCCGGCGGGCACGACACGCAGCGGGATGCCGAGCGCGCCGAGCGCATCCGCGAAGCGATTGGCGTCGTCGGTGGCCGCGATCAGCATGCGCACATCCAGACCGGCGCCTGCCAGAGCTGGGAGCAATGAGAGGAGATGGCGCTCGGACCCCCCGATGCCGGCGACCTTCTGGATGTGAAGTACCTTCATCGGCGAGCGTGCCGCCTGCCGATCCTTCCCCAGCCGCGGTCCGCGCGGGACCGACGCGGGTGCTGCGGGTGATCGCCCGTATGAACATCGGCGGGCCGGCCCACCACGTCAGCATGCTGAGCGGGCGGCTCGACCCGGACCGTTTCCAGACGCTGCTGGTGCATGGCAGGATCGCCAGCGGCGAGGGCTCCTTCGAGCAGCTCGCCGAGCGCGAGGGCTGCACGGTCGAGGGCGTGGCCGGGCTCGGGCCGGAGATTCGTCCGCTGAGCGATCTCAGGGCGCTGGTCGGCCTGATAGGGGTGGTTCACCGTTTTCGGCCTCATATCGTCCACACCCACACCGCAAAGGCGGGCTTGCTGGGTCGCCTCGCTGCGGTGCTAGGCCCCGGACCGCGGCCGATCATCGTGCACACCTACCACGGGCACGTGCTCGAGGGCTACTTCGGTCGGGGGACGACCGCAATCTACCGCTTCCTCGAGCGTCGCCTGGCGACTGTGAGCGACTGTCTGATCGGCGTCAGCCGGGCGACCGTCGACGATCTGGTGCGTTTGGGAGTCGCCGACGGGGAGCGATTCCGGATGATCCCGATCGGGCTGGACCTAGAGCGCTTCAGACAGCCTGACCTCGAGGCCGCGGCGGCGCTTCGCCGGGAGTGCGGCGCGGGCGAGCAGGACGTGCTGGCCGCCTGCGTCGGCCGCCTCGTGCCCATCAAGCGGGTGGACCTCGTGCTTCGGGCCATCGCTGAGGCCCGCCGGCAGGCGGCGCCGCTTCGCCTGGTCGTGGCGGGCGACGGAGAACGTCGCGGGGAGCTCGACGGGCTCACGGCCCGGTTGGGCCTCCGCGATGTGGTCACGTTCCTGGGCTACGTCTTGGACTCAAGCAGCGTGGCTGCTGCCGCAGACATCGCGATCCTCGCCTCGGACAACGAGGGAACGCCGGTGGCGCTCATCGAGGCGGCGGCCGCGGGGCGTCCGGCCGTCGCGACGGCGGTCGGCGGAGTTCCCGAGGTGGTCGTGCCCGGCGCCGGAATGCTGGCGCCGCGCGGCGACTACGCTGCCCTGGCCGATGCCCTGGTCCGCCTCGCCCGGGACGCACCGCTCAGGACGAGGATGGGGGCGCGTGCGCGCGAGCACGTCCTCCGGAAATTCTCGATCGAGCGACTGCTGAGCGACGTCGAGCGCCTCTACGAGGAGCTGTTCGCGCGCTCACGCGACACGTAGGCAGGGGGTCTGGCGTCCAGCGCCCCATGCGGGCTTGAAGTGGTACTTCGCTTGGGTATACGACGCAAGGAACGGCAGCGGATGCCGTACCAGGGGCCACCTTTACTCCCCGATGGACCTCGGTGCGAGATCCTCCGCCTGCCGCATCTCCAGCCACGAGGAGGCGACCTCGTGCAACGTGGGCTCGCACCTTTGATCCTGGTCCTCCTCGACCGAGGGCGTCGAGCGTGGCTGCTCAGGCGCTCGCTTCGATCTCGCCGAGCTATCTATTTGCGCCCGCCCTGCGAATTACCGCTGGCGCGCAGCCACTAACAGGCCACGCTCGGCGTTGGCCACGGCGGCCGCAGCATCCGCGTAGCGGCTCGCGTCGCCGGCCTCGCCCGCGGCCGCAAGGTCGGAGTAGGCCTCGGCCGCGGTCCCGGCGGCGCTCGCCACGCGACCACGAGGCATGGACCGCGCCACCTCGCCGTAGGCAGTCGCGAGGCCGTGCGCGGCCGCGGCCTGGTCCTGCGGTGTCTCGGCTGAGGCGAGTTCGGCCC
>Ga0081538_10000643_pt1 | contig 38673 bp, 37 predicted proteins | sample TabmetS5T2R1_FD_71022 | JGI IMG/M metagenome (GOLD analysis project Ga0081538, IMG submission 71022) | Tabebuia heterophylla rhizosphere microbial communities from the University of Puerto Rico - S5T2R1 | ecosystem: Host-associated > Plants > Roots > Rhizosphere ...
CGCGGAGTGCCCAGGCAACCGGCGTTGGGTGCAGCTGGTCTTCGACGCATGGCTCCTGATGGCGCGCGGCGACGTGAGCATGGTCGATGCCCGCGACGCGATGCTGGCGGCCGATCGGATCCGCTTCGTCGGCGCCAACCAGGCGTTGCTGTGGAACGCATTCGCGGCGCGGGGGCTCGGACAGGGCGCGACCAGCGCGGGCCCCGACGACACGGACCCGCGCCCGAGCTTCGCCTCGCCGAACGCGACCGAGGGCACGATCGTGTTCGCGCCGACGGACGAGGCGGGGGACGCCGTCGCGGCCGAGCTGTTCGTGGGCCGCTACCAGGCGCGCTCGGTGCCAGTCGCCGACTCCGATCCGGGCACAGCGCTGGGCTCGAGCGTGGAGCTCGTCCCGGGTAGCTACGAGCTGTTGGTCCGGGCGAACGGGTTCGGCACGCACCGACTGTCGATCGACGTGGCGGCGGGGCAGACGACCACGCTCTCGCCCGCGCTGGCGGCCAACCTCGCCTCCGCGGCGCGCGGGGCGACCGCCGCGGGCGACGGCGCCGGCCACGCTCGCCTGATCGACGACACCGAGTCCACGCAGTGGGAGTCGCTGGGGGCGCCGGTTGCAGGCCGGCAGGTTACGGTCCAGCTGGCGGAGAGCGGCCCGCCGATCCAGGTCCGTCGCGTGCAGGTCAGTGCCCTACTGAATCCGCCCCAGAGCCGGTTCTCGGCGCTGCGGAGCTTCGAGATCCTCGCCTGCGATGCTGGCCCCGACGGCGTCTGCAGCGATGCTGACTTCGAGCTCGTTTTCAGCAGCCCAGCCGACGCGTTCCCGTCAGTGGCGCCGCGGCCGCGGGCGCCGGATCTGATCATGCGCTCGTTCGACGTGCCGCAGAGGCGCGCCACGCACGTGCGCATGCGCGTGGTCGCCAATCAGTGCACGGGCGGCCCGGACTACGCGGGCGAGCAGGACCAGGACCCGCGGGCCCGGACGGACTGTTTGGCCGCCAGCCCGCAGGCGCTGAACGTGCGCGCCGCCGAGCTGCAGGTCTTCGAGCGGTAGCCCACGGGTGCGCGCCGCCACTCCGGCCGCGGCGCGCACCGGCCCGGACAACTAAACGACGGTCGTCCCCTTGCGCAACAATCGCAGTTTGTTAGCGGTTGGCGTCGAAGCTGGCGGGGGATGCTGGGAGTGGATGCCTGCTGTAGAAGGAGGCCAGGGCCTCCGCCGTTCCCCGCGGGTTCTGCACGTGCAGCATGTGCGTCGCCCGCGGTAGCTCGAAGACCTCCGCGTTAGGCAGCCAGGAGACGAGCAAGTGATCGGCCCCGCTGATCGTGACACGCTTCGCAATCTGGGAACGGCGGCGATCGCGTCGGCTGCCGTCAGCGTGCGGCGGGTGCGCGGGCTCGATGCCCTACTAGTAGTAGATATGTAGTGGTGAGCGACTACACGCCACCGACCCCGGTCGAGGGCTTCCTGGATCCGGACGATCCGATTCTGTTCCCGCGCCTGACGGCGGGTCAGATCGAGCAGCTTGCCGAGAGTGCCGAGACCTTGTCGCTCTCCCCTGGGGAGGTCCTCTTCGAGCAGGGCCAGCGAGACACGCCGCTCTACGTCGTCTTATCGGGAGCAATCGACATCATCGACCGCCAACCCGACGGCGATCGCTACTTCACCCAGTGCCAACCGGGGACCTTCGCCGCCGACGTCTCGATGTTCACCGGCGAGCCGACGCTCGCCCGCGGCGTGATCGCGGAGGAGAGCTCGGTGTTGGCGGTCTCTCCCGATGCGCTGCGCAGGCTGGTCGCCGGCTCCGCGGAACTGGGCGACCTCCTCCTGCGCACGATGGTCACCCGTCGTGAGTGGCTGCGAGGCCAGGGCTACGGGAACGAACGACTGATCGGCAGACGCGCGTCCGGCCAGGCCTTCGCGATCCGCGAGCTGCTGGGGCGCAACCTGGTTCCGTTTAGCTGGCACGACATCGACACCGACGCCGAAAGTCAGGCGCTGCTCGACCGGCTGGGCATCGGCGCCGACGAGTGCCCCGTGCTCGTCCGCACCCACAGCGTGCTGCGGCGCCCAACCGTCGAGCAGGTCGCCGACGAGCTCGGCCTCCGCGCGCAGGTCGATCAGCAGACCTTCGACGTCGTCGTCCTCGGCGCGGGACCCGCCGGGTTGGCGACGGCGGTCTACGCGTCGTCGGAGGGCTTGGCCACCCTCGTGATCGAGCGCTTCGCTCCGGGCGGGCAGGCGGGCACCAGCGCTCGAATCGAGAACTATCTCGGCTTTCCCACAGGCCTGTCCGGCTCCGAGTTGACCCAACGCGCGACGCTGCAGGCGCACAAGTTCGGCGCCGTCATCTCCAGCGCCCACGGAGGCTCCGGGTTCGCGCCGCGCAAGGTGGACGGACTCCAGGAGCTGGTGCTCGACGATGGTCAGGAGGTGCGCGCTCGTTGCATCGTGCTCGCCACCGGCGCCGACTACCGGCGCCTGCCCGCCGACGGGGCCGAGCGGTTCGAGAACCTCGGTCTCTACTACGCGGCGACTCATCTCGAGGCGCTCCAGGCCGCCGGCGAGGACGTGGTCGTCGTCGGCGGGGGCAACTCGGCCGGACAGGCGGTCGTCAACCTCGCCTCCTACGCCCGCCGGATCTACCTGGTGGTTCGGCGCTCGCTGATCGCGACGATGTCTCGCTACCTCATCAATCGCATCGAAGCTGCCGACAACGTCGAGGTCTGGGAGGGCTGCGAGGTGACGGCCCTCCACGGCGGCGACGAGCTCGAGGCGGTCACCGTCACCGGCGGGGAGCGCGGCGAGGGTCGGCTGCAGACCACGGCCGTGTTCGCGATGATCGGCGCCTCGCCGCGGACCGAGGACGTCGTCGGCCTCGTCGGTCTCGACGGCAAGGGGTTCATCGTCACCGGCGAGAACGCGCGGCGTCATCCAAGCTTTGCCGACCATCGAGAAGGCGTCCGCCGCCGGCCGCTGCTTCTCGAGACCACACGACCCGACATATTCGCGATCGGGGACGTGCGCAGCGGCTCGACGAAGCGGGTCGCATCGGCCGTCGGGGATGGCGCCCTCGTCGTCCGCTCGTTGCACCAAGCGCTGGCCGGGGCCCGGTCGGCAGGATGATGATCGAGGCCTACTGCGTTCTCCCAGAAGGCACCTAGCCTGGTCGCGCGACCGTGCGGCCGGTCCCGGACAGACCCTCCGAGCTGCGCTCGCTGATCCTCATGGCGGAAGTCCTGGCGCAACAACGGAAGACGGCCTCCCACCCACCGCATGGCCAAACCGCGCACCTCGAGCAAGGGCTGATCCGCTCAAACTCGGACGGGAGAGCCCAATCCGCCACCCATTCAGGCGCTGCGAAGCCCCACGAATGGCCGGACCTCGATCGGCCGCCCAACGCAAGCCGAGGTTTTCGCCGCCCACGCCAGCGCTTCGTCGAAGTCGTTGGCATCGACGATGTAAAAGCCACCGATCTGCTCCTTGGTCTCGGCAAACGGACCGTCGGTAGTGATGGCCTCGCCGCGCTCGACCCGGACAACGGCGGCGGCATCCGCATCGGCCAAGCGGCCGGAGTAGACCAGCGCATCGGCCTCGGTCATTTCTTCCTCAAGCTCGCCGATCGTTCGCATCAAGTTCTGCGTCCGCTCGTCGGTCATCGGTTCTCTCGCGTCGCCCGCAACGGTGTGGACGGAGAGCAGGTACTTAGCCACGTGTTCCTCCTTTGAAGGTGTTGGGCATCGTCCCGGGTTTATTTGCACGACGAATGGCGTGCCTGGGATTCGACAAGGAGGCCATGAGCCGCTTGGAAACGGCGCAGGGAGCTTCGTGAATACGGTCGTCCTGCGTCGGCGGTTTCAGTCGGATCGTCGTGGTTCGGTTACCGCGGCCGCGTAGGCGGCGTTGAGCTGGTCGGTGGCCGCGGGCCTGGCGGTGTCGGGGCGCGGTATGCCGAGGTGTCGTTCGCGCAGCTCGTCCATGAGGTCCGCCCACAGTTCAGGACCGCCGGCCTCCAAGACCTCGGCTCGCACGCGCAATTCGTGGGTGGTGGGGCGGTGCCGCAGGCCCCAGGCCGCGAGCTGGGCCATGACCGGCACGAGTTGGATCGCCGGCTCGGTGAGGCTGTAGGGCGCGCGCTGTCCGCGCTTGGCCTCGTCGCGCGTGAGCAGGCCCGCCTCCACGAGGGATCGCAGCCGACCGGCCAGGATGTTGGAGGCGATGCCCTCCTCGGACTCGGTCAGGAGCCGGCGGAAGTGCCGACGGTCGCCGAACATGACATCGCGCAGCACGATCGGGCTCCAGCGGTCGCCGAGGACCTCGACCGCGGCGTTGATCGGGCAGCCGGAGCGCGGCTGGTCGGTCATGGCACCCCTTCTCAAATCTGATTGCATGCTACAACCACTTCACGCTAGCCCCCGAGTGTTTGCAAAACCGCAACTCCTATTTCGAGGAGACCGATCCCGTGCGCAGACTCGTCTCATTCATCGGCATCAGCCTGGACGGCTACTACCGGGGCCCGCACGGCGAGTTCGACTTTGCCAACGTCGACCAGGAGTTCTACGACTTCTCCAACCGGCAGGACGCCTACATCGACACCCTCATGTTCGGCCGGGAGACCTACGAGCTCATGGCCGCCTACTGGCCGACCGCGACCGAAGACGACCCCGAGGTCATCGAGTTCATGAACAGCGTGCCGAAGGTCGCGGTGTCCACCACGCTGGAGCGGGCCGACTGGAACAACACCACCCTCGTCAGCGACGACCCCGCCGAGTACGTCAAGGAGCTCAAGGAGCGACCGGGCAAGGAGATCGCGATGTTCGGCAGCGTGAGGCTCACCGCGAGCCTGCTCGAGCTCGGCCTGGTCGACGAGTTGCGCGTGATGGTGTTCCCGATCCTCCTGGGCAACGGCGCATCGATGTTCTCCACGCTCAGCGGTCGCGTACCGCTCGAACTCTGGAGGACCACTACCTTCCGATCCGGCAACGTCCTGCTGGTCTACCGCCCGGCCTGAAGCGCGCTGGCGGGCTAGCTGCTAGGGCCCGGGCAGCTCGGACAGGCCGGGCGCGCGGACGCCGTCCAGCCAGATGGCGATCACGCGGTCCCAGCGCCAGCCGGGCTTCTGGATCGCCGCCGCGGCAACCGCGCCGATCGAGCAGACCAGCGCGGGGATGTCCTCCACGACGAGGTCGTCGCGGACGGCGCCGGCGGACTTGGCGTGCTCGACCAGCTGCTCGAGGGCGTCCACGAGGCCGGAGCCCACGGCGGCGGCGTGCATTCGCTCGGAGCGGGTGGCCATCGCCTCGGACAGGGCGCGGTCGCCCGCCTGCATCTCCGCCGCCCACTCGATGTATCCCTTGAAGGCCTCCCAGGGCTCTCCGTCCCCGGCCTGCTGCGCCGCCTGGCCCGCCCGCTCGGCGAGCCGCTCGAAGCGACGCGCGATCACGGCGTCGAGCAGGTCCTCCTTCGCCGGGAAGTGGCGGTAGAGCGTGCCCACTCCCAGCGCCGCGCGGCGTGCGATCTCGTCCATCTGCGCCTCGGTGCCCTGCTCGGCGAACAGCTCGTACGCGGCGGCGACGATCGCATCGCGGTTGCGCCGCGCGTCCGCGCGCATGAACCCCTCGGTGGAGGTGCGGGGTCGGGTGGCTGCGGGCGGCGTCATCACAATCCCGGAACACAAGCGGAATTCAGGTTCCGTATAGTTTCCCCCGAAACGTGAACCGGAACTCCGCTTCCAAGTATACGGGACGAGCCGAACCCGACAGGCGCAGGAGGTGCCTGCGATGACAGATGCCCGCGACTACCTCGAGCGGCGCTGGTGGGCGCTGGGGCTCCTGTGCATGACCCAGTTCATGGTCGTGCTCGACGCGTCGATCGTGAACATCGCCCTCCCCTCGATCGGCGAGGACGTCGGCATCTCGCAGGAGAACCTCTCCTGGGTCGTGAACGGCTACGTGCTCACCTTCGGCGGCTTCCTGCTGCTCGGAGGACGGCTGGCGGACCTGCTCGGCCGCAGGCGCGTCTTCATGGCCGGCCTCGTGATCGTGGCCGTCGCCTCTCTGGCCGCCGGCTTCGCGCCCGACGAGGGCTCCCTCATCGCCGCTCGCGCGGCGCAGGGACTCGGAGCGGCGATCATCGCGCCGAGCGCCCTCTCGATCGTGACAACGATCTTCCGCGACGGCTCTGAGCGCAACAAGGCGCTCGGCGCCTGGGGGGCGGTGGCCGGCTCGGGCGGGGCCGCCGGGGTGCTCCTCGGCGGCGTGCTCACCGACGGGCTCGGGTGGGAGTGGGTCATGTGGGTGAACGTGCCGGTGGCGCTGATCGTGCTGGCGCTGACGCCGTCGCTGATCCCCGAGAGCCGCTCGGAGTCGCAGACCCGCCACTTCGACCTGGCCGGCGCCGTGACGGTCACGGCCGGGCTGTCGCTGCTGGTCTACGCGATCGTCGACGCCGAGAGCGCGGGTTGGGGCTCGACTCAGACGATCGGCCTGCTGGCGGCGGCGATCGCCCTGCTCGGCGTCTTCACCGCCATCGAGCTGCGCTCGCACGCGCCGCTGGTGCCCTTCCGCATCTTCCGGAAGCGCACGCTGACCGGGGCCAACGCGGTCGGGCTGATGGTCGGCGGCTCGCTGTTCGCGATGTTCTTCTTCATCACGCTCTACATGCAGCAGGTGCTCGACTACAGCGCGATCGAGGCCGGCCTCTCCTACCTTCCGCTGGCGGTGACGATCATCCTGTCGGCCGGCGTGGCCTCGCAGCTGGTCACGAGGCTCGGCTTCAAGCCCGTGCTCGCGGTGGGTCTGGTGCTGGTCACCGCAGGGCTGGTGTGGTTCAGCCAGATCTCCGTCGACGGCAGCTTCACGACCGACATCCTCGGGCCGTCGCTGCTGGCCGCCATGGGTCTCGGCTTCGCCTTCGTCACCACGACGATCGCCGCCGTCTCCGGCATCGAGGATCACGAGCAGGGGCTGGCGAGCGGGCTGATCAACACCTCCCAGCAGATCGGCGGAGCGCTCGGGCTCGCCGTCCTCGCGACGATCGCCAACTCGCGCACCGACTCCCTCGTCGAGGACGCCGGCGGAGATCCCGCCGCGCTCCCGAACGCGCTCGTCGAGGGCTTCCAGTCCGCGTTCCTCGGCGCCGCGGTGATCGCCCTGATCGGGCTGGTGCTTACGCTGATCCTGATCCGCGGAAGCGACTCCCGCGCCCACGTGGAACTGAGCGAGAAGGAAGGCACGTCGCCCGTAGCGGTGTGACGATCAGCCGGCCGTGATAGACCATCGCGGTGGCGACGTTCTGCCTGCTGCACGGCGCCTGGCACGACCCCTCCTGCTGGGACCCGCTGGCCGAGCGTCTCGCGCAGCTCGGCCACGACGTCACGACGCCGGAGCTTCCGCTGCACGACCCGGCCGCCGGGTACGAGCGACGCGTCCGGCCGGCACTGGAGGCCCTCGAACAGGTGGACGGGCCGGTCGTGGTCGTGGCCCACTCGCAGAGCTCGGCGCTCGGACCGCTGGTGGCGGCGGCCCGGCCCGTCTCGCTGCTCGTCTACCTGTGCCCGCGGATGGGGTCCTTCGAGTCGCCGCCCGGAGCGCCGGCCCCGTTCCGGGACGGCCTGCGGTTCCCGCCGACGCAGCCCGACGGCACGTCCGCCTGGGACCCTGAGGCGGCGGTCAACGCGATGTATGCGCGGCTCCCACCCGACACGGCGCGCGCGCTGGCCGAGCGCCTGCGTCCGATGGCGATGCCGCCGGACGCCTACCCGCTCCGGCGGCATCCGGACGTACCGGCCGCGCTGGTGTACGCGACCGAGGACGAGTTCTTCGAGCCGGCCTACGAGCGCTTCATGGCTCGCGAGCTGCTGGGCGTCGACCCGGTCGAGCTGCCCGGCGGTCACTTCCCGATGGCCGAGGATCCGGGCGCCCTCGCGGCGCTGCTGGACCGCATGGGCTCCCGCGCCTAACAGCGGCCCCGGGCCTCGTCCCCACGGGTCCGAGGCCACGGTTCCGCTCGCCCATGCTCGTACCCGGCGCGGGCCTCCGCAAATGCCGCGCCATCGACCAGAATCCCCGCCGGGGATGCTGGTCGCAGGCGTCGACACCTCCACCCAGGCCACCAAGGTGCTCGTGGTCGAGCCGGACGAGGGTCGCGTGGTCGCCGCGGGGCGCGCGTCCCACGAGGTCACCGGGACCGGCGGGGCCCGCGAGACCGATCCGGAGGTCTGGTGGCGGGCGCTCCGCCTGGCCCTCGACGAGAGCAGCGCCGCGGGCGAAGTGGCCGCCATCTCCGTGGCCGGCCAGCAGCATGGGCTCGTCGCGCTCGGCGGGGACGGCCGCCCGCTGCGCCCGGCCATCCTCTGGAACGACACCCGGTCGGCTCTCGAGGCGCGCGAGCTCACCGAGGCATTCGGCGGCCCCGAGGCCTGGGCCGACCGCGTCGGGCTCGTGCCGGTGCCCTCCTTCACCGCCACCCGCTGGGCCTGGCTGCGGCGGCACGAGCCCGAGCACGCCACCGCCGCGCGGGCCGTGCGCCTGCCGCACGACTTCGTCACCGAGCGCCTCTGCGGCCGCGGCGCGACGGACCGCGGGGACGCCTCCGGCACCGCCTGGTGGTCCACGCGCGACGAGGGCTACGTGGACGACGTGCTCGAGCTGATCGAGCTCGACCGCGCGCTCCTCCCGGACGTGCTCGGGCCGGGAGAGCCCGCCGGGGAGATGGGCCCTTCCGCGGCGCGCGAGCTCGGGCTCCCCGCCGGCACCGTGGTCGGTCCCGGAACGGGCGACAACATGGGCGCCGCCCTCGGGCTGGGCGCCCGCCCCGGCGAGCCGGTGGTGAGCCTCGGCACCTCGGGCACGGCGTACGCGGTGATGGAGGACCGGGCCTCCGATCCCACCGGGACGGTGGCCGGCTTCGCCGACGCCAGCGGCCGCTTCCTCCCGCTGGCGGCGACCCTGAACGCGACGCTCGCCGTGGACCGCGTGGCGGGCTGGCTCGGCCTCGACCGCGAGCAGGCCGCCGAGCGCACCTCGGTGGTGGTGCTGCCCTACCTGGACGGCGAGCGCACGCCGAACCTGCCGCGCGCGGCCGGGATGGTCGCCGGCCTGCGGCACGACACGACGCGGGAGGAGATCCTGCTCGCCGCCTACGAGGGAGCGGCCGCCTCGCTCGTGGAGGCGCTCGACCTGCTCGGCGAGCACGGCTCGGGGCTCGACCCCGGCGCGGCGATCCTGCTCGTGGGGGGCGGGGCGAAGGGCGCGGTCTGGCAGCGCGTAGTGGCAAGGCTGTCGGGGCGGCCGGTCCAGGTGCCCGACGCCGCCGAGCTGGTCGCCCTCGGCGCCGCCGCCCAGGCGGCCGCCTGCCTGTCAGGCGAGGCGCCCGAGGAGGTGGCGCGCCGCTGGGGCACCCGCGGCGGGGTCACCGTGGACGCGCCCTCGGAGCGAGACCTGGAAACGCTGGAGCGGATCCGCGCGACCCGGGAAGCGACCCTGGCCCTACACGAGCGATGACCGGACCCTGTCCGCGATCGCCGGGCGTCGACTTTGTCGCGCTGACCCCGACAAACTCGACACTCGGCGCGGGGGAGGCAGCGGGCGTGGATGACAACGCGCGCGCACGCGCCCGCGCGGGGCTCCGCGACGCCCCCGAGCGGGCCGGGGCGCGGGCGCACTTCCGGGCCATGGGGATCGATCCCGCGAGGCTCGACGGGCCGATCGTCGGGATCGCATCCACGTGGACCGGCACGATGCCGTGCAACCTGAACCAGCGCGAGCTGAGCGACCGGGCGGCGGAGGCGATCGCCGCCGCCGGCGGGGTGCCGCTGCCGTTCAACACGATCGCCGTGTCCGACAACCAGGCGCAGGGCACGCCCGGCATGCGCGCGTCGCTGATCTCGCGCGAGGTCATCGCCGACTCGATCGAGCTGATGGTGCACGCGCACGACTTCGACGCGGTCCTGTGCCTCGTCGGGTGTGACAAGACGGTGCCCGCGGCGCTCATGGCGCTCGCGCGTGTGGACAAGCCTGGGCTGGTGCTCTACAGCGGCCCGATGCGAGCGGGCCGCGTCCGCGGCGAGGACGTGACGATCCAGCACGTCTGGGAGGCGGTCGGCGCCGTCGAGCGTGGGTCCGGCACCCGCGAGGAACTCGACGAGCTCGAGCGCGAGGCGTGTCCCGGGCCGGGGACGTGCGCGGGCAACTTCACGGCGAACACGATGGCCGTGGCGCTGGACTGCCTCGGGATCGCGATCGTGGGCGACGGCCTCATTCCGGCGGACGCGACGGCCGGCCAAGCGGGGGCCGCGGACGCGAAGGCCGCGGGCGCGACGGCGGCGGCCGCGAAGGCGGCGGGCGAGGCTGACGCGAAGGGGGCGGCCGCGGAGCGGGCCGGGCGCTTGGCGGTCTCGCTCGCCGAGGCCGGCGGCCCTACGGCGCGCGCCTTCCTCGATCGCCGCGCGCTGCTCAACGCCATGGCCGGCATCGCCGCCACGGGCGGCTCCACCAACGGGTTACTCCACCTGCTCGCCATCTCGCGCGAGGCGGGCAATCCGCTCTCCCTCGACGACCTGACCGCTGTGACCGCGACGACGCCGTCGATCGCCAGCCTCGCCCCGTCGGGCCGTTGGGTCGCCGACGACCTCCAGGGCGCCGGCGGCACGGCCGCCGTGATCGCCGAGCTGATCCGCGCCGGCCTGCTGGACGGCGAGGCCCCCACCGTCGCCGGCGTCACCCTGGCGGAGGCGAGCGCGGACGCACCGCCGCCGGACGGCGAGGTCGTATTCGAAGCCGAGCGTCCCTTCAAGCCGGCTGGCCGGCTGGCATCGCTCCGCGGCAACCTCGCCCCGGAGGGCTGCGTGGTGAAGCTGGCAGGCACCGAGCGCACCCGCCAGGCCGGGCCCGCCCGCGTGTTCGAGTGCGAGGAGGACTGCGCCGAGGCCGTGCGCTCGGGCGCGGTGCACCCCGGCGACGTGCTGGTGATCCGCTACGAGGGACCCGCCGGCGGCCCGGGCATGCGCGAGATGCTGAGCGTGACGTCGTCGGTGGTGGGCGCCGGGCTCGGGGAGTCCGTGGCCCTCGTCACCGACGGGCGCTTCTCGGGCGCCACGCGCGGGCTGATGGTCGGCCACGTGGCGCCCGAGGCGGCCCGGGGCGGCCCGCTCGCGGCGGTGCGCGACGGCGACCGGATCGTCATCGACCTGGAGGCCCGCTCGCTGCAGCTCGACGTCGCCGATGATGAGCTCGCGCGCCGTCTGCAGGAGGCCGCGCCGCCGCCGAACCGCTACGACTTCGGCGTCTTCGCCCGCTACCGCGCGAGCGTCCGCTCGGCCTCCGAGGGCGCCGTACTGAGGGCGTAGGCGGGTAGCGAGCGCCGGATCGCCTCCGAGGGCGCCCTGCGTGGGGGTCCGCTACAAAGCGGCGGCCATGTCGCCGTTTCGTGCCGGACCCCTCAGGACGTGCGCGGCGTGCCGCCGAACGGCCGGGCGGGCGGTCCCGAGTACGGCACGTCGACCGCGAACAGGCCCTCCCGCGCGGTCACGTACATCCGGCTCCCGGCGAAGCAGCAGGCGGTCACCTTCGGCACGGGCACGCCGACCTCGCCCGAGGGAGCGCCGTCCGGATCGAAGCGGACCACCCGGCCACCGCCGTAGAGAGCCACCCAGACGCCGCCCTCGTCGTCCACCGCCAGCCCGTCCGGGATCCCGTCCTCTGCCGGGATGGAGGCGAACGGCCGCCGGTTCTCGAGCTCGCCCGACTCCGCGTGGAAGTCGAAGACGTCGACCCGCTGCGTGCGGGAGTCGATGTAGTACATGAGCCGGTCCTCCGCGTCCCAGCCGAGGCCGTTCGAAACCGTGATCTCGGTGAGCACGGTGCGGAGGGTGCCGTCGGGGTCGTAGCGGTAGAGCGCCCCCGCGCTCGGCGCCTCGTCGAGCGACATGGTCCCGATCCAGAAGCGCCCCGCGGCGTCGCAGGCGCCGTCGTTCGTACGCATGCCGGGCCGGCCGTGCGGGATGGGAGCGAGGCGCCGGACCGAACCGTCGCCCACGTCCACCGCCGCGAGCTCGTCGCGCAGCGCGGCGAGCACGGTGTCCCCCGCCCAGGGCGCCACCGCGCCGACCATCGCCCCGCAGTCCACCGTTCGCTCGCCGGCGTGCAGACGACCGCCCTCGATGTCCACCCACAGGAGCCGCCCGGCCTCGGCGTCCCAGCGGGGACCCTCGCCGAGACGGGTCCGGATCGGGCTCACCTGCTCGGCGATTCCGAAGGAGGGCACGGTGCTAGCTTGCCAAGGCCGTGGGCGCGAACCGCTTCACAGGAAGGCGCGCGCTCGTCACCGGCGCCGGATCGGGCATCGGCGAGGCCGTCGCCCGGAGGCTGCACGCGGAGGGCGCCGAGGTCGTCCTGACGAACGTCAGCGTCGAGCCCGTCGAGGCGATCGCCGCCGAGCTGGGCGAGCGGGCCACCCCAGTTCAGCTCGACGTCCGCGACGAGGAGGCCGTCCGGCATGTGGTCCGCGAAGTCGACGTGCTGGCCAACGTGGCGGGGATCGGCTCGACCACCTCCGCGCCCGGCACCACACTCGAGGTGTGGGAGGACGTGCTGGCCGTCAACGCGCGCGGCACCTTCCTGTGCTGCAAGCACGCCATCCCGGGGATGGTCGAGCGCGGCGGCGGGTCGATCGTGAACATGGCCTCGGTGGCCGGTCTCGTCGGACTCCGCAACCGGGTGGCCTACACCGCCTCGAAGGGCGCCGTCATCGCGATGACGCGCGCGCTCGCCGTCGATCACGTCGAGGACGGCGTGCGCGTGAACGCCGTCTGCCCCGGGACGGTCGACACTCCCTGGGTGCGCCGACTCGTCGAGGAGGTCGGCGAATCGCTCGACGCGCTGCGTGCGCGCCAGCCGATGGGCCGGCTCGGCAGGCCCGACGAGATCGCCGAGGCGGTGGCATACCTCGCCTCGGACGACGCCGCCTTCGTGACCGGCACCGCCTTCGTCATCGACGGCGGCCTGACCGCGGCCTGACCGTGCACGGCCTCGTCACGACACCCGGCCGCGCGCACACCACCGAGGTGGCCGAGCTACAGGACCCGCGCGCCGCCGCCGGCGAGCTGCTGCTGCGCACGGTCGAGGTGGGCGTTTGCGGGACCGACCGCGAGATCTCGGAGGGCACCTTCGGCGTGGCCCCAGAGGGCGGCGAGCGGCTCCTGCTCGGCCACGAGTTCCTTGGCGTGGTCGAGGAGGGCGGCCACGGCTTCGAGCGCGGCGACATGGTTGCCGCGACCGTCCGGCGCTCGTGTGGCCATTGCGCCGCCTGCGGCGAGGGCTCGCCCGACGCATGCCACACGGGCGACTACTCGGAGCGCGGCATCACCCGGCTCGACGGCTTCGCCAGCGACCTCGCCACCGAGGCGGCGGAGCACCTGGTGGGGGTGCCGCGCTCGCTGGGGCGGCTCGGCGTGCTGGCCGAGCCGTCCTCGATCTGCGCCCGCGCGATCCGCCACGCCCGCGCCGTCGGCGAGCGCCAGCCGTGGCGCACCGAGCGGGCGCTCGTGATCGGGCCGGGGGCGATCGGGATGCTCTCCGCCTACTTCCTGCGTCTCGACGGCATCGAGGTCTGGGTTGCGGGGCTCGGCCCGGCCGGCTCACCGAAGGCCGAGCTCGCCGAAACCAGCGGCGCGCGGTACGTCTCGAGCAGGGAGACCCCGCTCGCCACGCTCGCCGCGGACACCGGCGGCTTCGACCTCGTGATCGAGGCGGCCGGCGATGCCCAGGTGATGCTCGACGCGCTCGCGCTGCTGCGCCGCAACGGAGTGGCCTGCCTGCTGGGCGTGGACGGGCGGCGGCGAAAGCTGGAGCTCGACGGTCCGGTGCTCGGCGTGGACACCATCATCCAGAACCGCGCCCTGCTCGGAAGCGTCAACGCGCACGCGCGCGACTGGGAGGACGCCGTGGAGCGCCTCGACCGCGTGCGGGAGCGGTGGCCCGACGCGCTCGACCGCTTCGTGGGGCTGCGCGTTCCGGTCGACCGCTTCGAGGAGGCCTTCGAGTTCCGGGGCGTCAAGGCGACGCTGCGGTTCGCGGACGGCTGACCACGCCGAGCGAGGCGAGCCAGAGCAGGGCAAGGGCCGCGAAGCCGAGGCGGCCCTCGCCGGACAGCGAGAAGCTGAGCCCGACGAGCGGCGTGCCCACCAGGACGACGAGGTTCGCGGCCGTGTTGACGAATCCGACCGCCGCCGCTGGGGCGTCTGGGCGGACGGCGGCGGCGCCGGTGAACGCAGGGGAGAACGGGATGCCCGCTCCGATGCCGACGAGCACCGCGCCGGCGACCGCCAGCCACGCCGGGTCCGCGAGAATCAGCGCGACGGTCCCGGCCGTACCCCCTACGATGCTCGCGGCGAGCGACCGCGACGTGAGCTCGGGATACGCATCCAGCAGCCAGCCGCCCAGCGGCCTCGACACCACGACCAGCACAAGGGTCAGAGCGCCCACCGCCGCGGCTGCTCCGTCGCTCAGCGTGCTGTGGCGCTGGAGCAGTTCCACGACCCAGTTGGCGAGCACCAGGCCGATGCCGTAGGAGGCTGAGTACAGGAGGGCGAAGCGGTAGAGGCGGCTGTCGAGGAGGACGCCCGAGTCAGCGTCCCGTGCGCGCTGCGCGCGTGACGGGGCAAGGGCGAGCACCGCCGCCAGCACCGCCAGCGCCAGCGCCAGCGCGCTCCAGTACGGCGCCCTCCACCCAAGCGCCTCCTCGAGCTGCGGCACCACCGCCAGCGCCAGCCCACCCGGAGCCAGGGATACGCCGCCGAAGACCCCCTGGGCGAACGGCCCGCCGCCCGACTCGCGCACGAGCGCGCTGCCGGAGATGAAGGCCAGGCCGGTGCCGACCCCCACGACGGCGCGCGCGGCCACCGCCAGCCCGGCCTCCGGCCCGGCGAGCGCCAGCGCGTTCCCCGCGCCGAGCACCACCATCGCCATGACACCGGCCCGCGCGGGACCGAAGCGGTCGCTGGCCTTGCCGCCTGGGATCTGGACGGCCAGGTGGGTCATGACCATCGCCGTGGTGAGCAGCCCGATCGTGGCCAGCCCGACGCCGTACGCGTCGGCCAGCTCCGAGGCGATCCCGCCCAGGTTGCCGAAGTTCCATCCGCTCGTGGCCCCGAGCGCGCAGCCCGCGACCACGCCCCGTCCGCGGCTCATGTCAGGTCACCCGGATCACGAAGCGCATGCGCCAGGGCGCCCACGCGAGACCGTCGCCGCTCACCAGCGCGTCGACCGGCGCTGCCATGGGCTCGAAGCAGGCCACCGGCTCGGCCAAGGGCGCGAAGAACTGGGCATATGGCGCCCCCTCCAGGAACTCCACCTCGACCCGCCGCCCGCCCCCCTCGAGCACGAACGGCGCCTCGACCTGCGTCAGCGACTCGTCGTAGTGCCCCTCCCCGAGCTCGAACGGCGGCGGCGCCCACTCGTCGCTCGGCCCCGCCGGCAGCAGGCGCCCGTCGAGAGGGATGCGGCGGCGCGAACCGAGCGTCACCCGCCATTCCTCGCGCGGAACGCCCGGCAGGCGCAGGAAGGGGTGCCAGCCGAACGCGACGGGCGCGTCGCCGCTCACCTCCGTAACGGTCTCCAGGCCGGCCGGGCTCAGCCCGTGCTCCACGACGACCTCGTGAGGGAAGGGGAAGGTGTCGTCCTGCCAGCGAAGGCGTCCGCGAAGGCGAGCGCGATCGGCGTGCTCGAGCCGCCATCCATCGCTGCGCATGCCGTGCAGCAGCACGCCGTTCTCGTCGCGCCGGGCACCGGAGGCGTCCACCTCGCGGCCGCGCACCTGGAAGCGCTCCGCGCTCAGGCGGTTCGCCCAGGGGTGGAGCAGCGGGCATCCGGTCCAGGGGTCGGGCCGCTCGGCGAGGACGTCCTCGCCGCGGTGGCGGAGGGCGGCCACGAGCATGCCGTCCTGCGGCCGCACGACGGCCTCGAGATCGCCGGCTACGAGCGAGTGAGCCGCGGCAGCTCTCCCGCGGGGACCTCGCGGTGGTCCGGCACGCCCTTGAGCGCCTCCTCGGCCCCGGCCGGGGCGTAGATGGCCAGCAGCACGAGCGGCTCCCAGCCCGTGTTCACGGTCGAGTGGAAGGCCGCCTTCGGGATGAAGACCGCCTGGCCGGGCCCGACCGGGAAGGTGTCGGAGTCGTCGACCATCTGCTCGCCCTGTCCGCTCAGGATGTAGAGGATCTCGTCGCTGTCCGGGTGGTTGTGGCGCTCGTGGCCCTCGCCCGGCAGCAGTACCACGTGCATCAGGCTCATGGCCGGGCCGTCCGTGTTCTCGGTGGCCACCAGCGGCTTGATCAGCCCCCAGTCGAAGCTCATGGTGGGCAGGGCGGCGGGGTCGATCAGCTTCGACGGCACGGCGTGGCTCCTCTCATGCGTGGGCGAGCGCCTTGAAGCGGCGCATGTTCTCTGTCATCGCGACCTCCGTGGGCAGGCGCTCCATGCTCGAGGCGCCGAAGAACCCGACGACGCCCTCGGTGCGGTCGAGCACGTACTGGGCGTCCTCGGGCTCGGCGAGCGGCCCGCCGTGGCAGAGCACGATCACGTCGGGGTTGACCACCACCGCCGCGTCCCGCATCGCCTGGATCAGCTCGACGCACTCGTCGAGCGTGAGCGCCGTCTCGGCCCCGATGGTCCCCTTCGTGGTGAGGCCCATGTGCGGCACGAGCACGTCGGCGCCCGCGCGCGTCATCGCCTCGGCGGACTCCGGGTCGAACACGTAGGGCGCGGTGAGCAGCCCCATCGAGGCGGCCTCGCGGATCATCTCGACCTCCAGGCCGTAGCCCATGCCGGTCTCCTCGAGATTCGCGCGGAAGGTCCCGTCGATAAGGCCGACCGTCGGGAAGTTCTGCACTCCGGCGAAACCCGCGTCGCGGACCTCGCGGAGGAAGGTCGGCATCAGCCGGAACGGGTCCGTGCCGCAGACGCCCGCGAGAACTGGCGTATCGCGCACGATCGGCAGCACCTCGCGGCCCATCTCCATCACGATCGCATTGGCGTCGCCGTAGGGGAGCAGCCCGGCCAGCGAGCCGCGGCCCGCCATCCGGTAGCGGCCCGAGTTGTAGATGATGATCAGGTCCGTGCCGCCGGCCTCGGCGCACTTGGCCGACAGGCCGGTGCCGGCGCCCGCCCCGATGATCACCCCGCCCCCGTCGAGCGTGGCGCGCAGCTTCGCGCGGGCCTCGTCGCCCGTCACCGGAGGTATCCGTCCAGCTTCTCGGCCATCGCCATCGCGAACTCCTCGTCGTTGACGTTGTTGTCGAGCTCTATCAGCTCCACGCTCGACCCGCCGAGACCCTCGCGCAGCACCTCGAAGAGGGCGGCGTCGGCCTCCGGGTCGTGGAAGGGCTGCCCCTCGGCGTCGATCATCGAGACGCCCCGGAGCGGCACGAACAGGCTGACCGGGCCGGTCGCCTGCGACAGCTTGCGCGCGATCCGCCGCCCCAGCTCCGCGCTCTCCTCGGGCGTGGTCCGCATCAGCGTGACCGACGGGTTGTGCACGTACAGGTTGCGGTCCTCGAACTTCGGCGGCACGGTCTCGCGGGCGCCGAAGTTGACCATGTCGAGTGCGCCCAGCGAGACCACCTGCGGCACTCCTGCGCGGCCCGCGGCCTCGAGCCGCGCCGGCCCGGCCGACAGCACGCCGCCCACGAGGTCGTCGCACAGCTCGGTGGTCGTGATGTCGAGCACCCCGGCCAGCATCCCCCCGTCAACCAGGGCCTCCATCGCCTTGCCGCCGGTGCCGGTGGCGTGGAACACGAGCACCTCGTAGCCGCGCTCCTCGAGCGCCTCGCGCGCCTTCGTCACGCAGGGCGTGGTGACGCCGAACATCGTGGCCGCCACAAGTGGCCGCCCGCCCTCGAGCTCCGGCGCCTCCTCCCGCACCATCCCGGCCATCGCCGCGGCCGCGTTGGCCAGGATGCGCGAGGAGATCGAGTTGATGCCGGCCACGTCGGTGACCGAGGCCATCATCGTCACATCCACGCCGCCGACGTAGTCGCTCGTGTCGCCGGCCGCCATCGTCGAGACCATAAGCTTGGGCACCCCGACCGGCAGGGCCTGCATCGCCGCTGTGGCGATCGCCGTGTTGCCGGACCCGCCGGCGGACAGCACTCCGTGGATGCGCCCCTCGTCGTGGAGGCGCCGCGCCAGCGCCGCGGCCGCCCCGGCCATCGCCCCGATGGCCGCGCCGCGGTCCCCCGCGTCGGCCAGCGCGGCGGGGTCCACGCCCGCCGCGGCGCCCACCTCCTCCCGCGAGATGTCCGGCTCGACACGCGCCGGCTCGAGCGTTCCCACGTCGGCCAGCAGCACGCCGACCCCCGCCTCGCGCAGCCGCTCGCGCAGGAACTCGAGCTCGTCGCCCTTGGTGTCGAGCGTGCCGAGCAGCAGGACCGTGCGCTCAGCGGTAGGAGACGGACTCACGCCCACCCCCCTCCGCCGAGCGCAGCATCGCGTCGCAGACCTCGGCCGCGCGGTAGCCGTCCTCGAGCGTCGCGCCGTGCGGGGCCACGTCGCCGTCGTCCCGGATGGCCGTCAGCAGGTGGTGCAGTTCGTGCACGAAGGTGTGCTCCCACCCGATGATGTGTCCGTGCGGCCACCAGTGCTCCCAGAAGGGATGGTCGGCCTCGCTCACCAGGATGTCCCGGAAGCCCTTGTTCCCCTCGCAGTGCTGTAGCTCGTTGAGGCGCTCGAGGTTGAAGGCGAGCGATCCCTTCGAGCCGTTGATCTCCCAGGTGAACGCGTTCTTCCGGCCGTTCGCGAAGCGGGTGGCCTCGATCGTGCCGACCGCCCCGTTCTCGAAGTGGACGGCCGACTCGACAGCGTCGTCCACCTCACGGTCCGGCCAGAAGGTCGCGGTCATCGCGGACACGGCGTCGATCTCGCCGACCAGGTAGCGGGCCATGTCGACCACGTGCGCGCCGAGGTCCCCGAGCGCGCCCGAGCCCGCCGCTGCCTTGTCGAAGCGCCACGCGTCGATGTCGGCCGCGCCCCACTCCTGCAGGTAGGCCCCGCGGAAGTGCGTAATGTCGCCGATCTCGCCGGCCTCGATCATCTGCCGCGCCAGCCGCACCGCCGGCACGAACCGGTAGTTGAAGGCGCACATGTGCTTCACGCCCGCTGCCTCCACGCGCTGCCAGGTCTCGTATGACTCGGCCGCGTCGCGCCCGAGCGGCTTCTCGCAGATCACGTGCTTGCCGGCCTCGGCCGCCGCGATCGTCGGCGCCGCGTGCAGGTTGTTCGGCCCCACGTTGTCGAACAGCTGCACGCCGTCGTCCGCCACCACCTCGCGCCAGTCGGTCGTGTGGCGCGCGTAGCCGTACCGGCGAGCGGCCTCCGACACCGCCTCCTCGTTGCGCCCGGCGATCGAAACGAGCTCTGGCAGCAGCGGCGGCGGCCAGGTCATGTAGCTCAGCTTCCTGAATGCGTTCGAGTGGGCCTTGCCCATGAACGCGTAGCCGATCATGCCCACCCCGATCGGCTCCATCAGGCCTCCTTCGCGAAGGCGGCGTCGAAGGCCACCTCGGAGGGCGAGAAGTCCGTGCGGCGGACGAACGCGAGCGCGTCCGGCGCGCCCCACTCGCGGTCCATCCCCGAGTCCTCCCACTCGATCGACAGCGGGCCCTCGTAGCCGACCCGGTTGAGGGCGCGGAACATCTCCTCGAAGTCCACGTCGCCGTGCCCCGGCGAGACGAAGTCCCAGCCCCGGCCGGGCTCGCCGAAGTTGAGGTGGCCGCCGAGGATCGAGGAGCGCCCGTCGAGGCGCCGCTTCGAGTCCTTCACGTGCGCGTGGAAGATCTTGTGGCCGAACTCGGCGATGAAGGCGGCCGAGTCGAGGAACTGGTGCTCCAAGTGACTGGGGTCGAAGTTGATCCCGAAGCCGTCCCGGTCGCCAATCGCGGCGAAGGCCTTGCGGGTGGTCACGAAGTCGTAGGCGATCTCCGTGGGGTGCACCTCGAGCGCGAACCTCACGCCCTCGCTCTCGAAGACGTCCACGATCGGCCCCCAGCGCTCGGCGAACTCCTCGTAGCCGCGCTCGATCGCGTCGAAGTCGTTGGGCGGGAACGAGTAGACCATGTGCCAGGTGGGCGACCCGGTGAAGCCGGTCACGATCTGCACGCCGAGCTGGGCGGCGGCCCGCGCCGTGTCCTTCATGTACTCGGCGGCCCGGCCGCGCACGCCCTCCGGATCGCCGTCGCCCCACACGTCGGGCGGCAGCACCGCCTTGTGGCGCTCGTCGATGGGGTCGCAGACAGCCTGGCCGACCAGGTGGTTGCCGATCGCCCAGCACGACAGCCCGTGACTCTCGAGGATCTCGTGCCGGGTCGCGCAGTAGCCGGAGTCGCTCACCGCCTGGGCCACGTCGAAGTGGTCGCCCCAGCAGGCCAGCTCGAGCCCGTCGAAGCCCCAGCCGCCGCACTTCTCGGCCAGGTCCTCCAGGGTCAGGTCGGCCCACTGGCCGGTGAACAGGGTCACGGGACGGCTCATGCTGGCTCCTTCGTCGAGAGGGTCTCCAGGTGCACGCCGGCGGCCTCGTAGGCCTCGGCGACCTCCGCCGGAAGGGCGGAGTCGGTGATGATCAGGTCGGGGTCGCCCGCGCCCATGATCGTGAGCAGCGAGGCGCGCCCGAACTTGGTGGCGTCGATGAGCGCGACGGTGCGGTTCGCGTTCGAGCGCGCGGCGTTGACGACGTCGGCGAGCGGGCGGCGAGAGGTGGTGAGCCCCTTCTCGAGCGTGAGACCCGCCGCGGACACGAACGCGAGGTCGAAGTTGAGCTGCGAGACGAACTCGACAGTCCAGCGCCCGGCGATCATCTTCATGTGCTGGTCGAGCTCGCCGGGCGCCACGACCACGTGCACGGGCTCGGCCTGCATCTCGTAGGCGATCGCTGGCGAGCTCGTGACGAGCGTGAGCTCGTTGGGCGGATCCTCCATGAGCCGGCGGGCGAGGCACAGCACCGTGGACGAGGCGTCCAGGAAGATCGTCGACCCGGCGCTCACGAGCGACGCGGCGTGCACGGCGATCCTGTCCTTCGCCGCGGCGGCCTGCTGGACCCGCTGCGACCAGGCCGTGGCGATGACCGCGGTCGGCTGCGGCGCCAGCGCCCGCGCACCGCCGTGCACACGCTCCACCAGCCCCTCCGCGGCGAGGTACTCGAGGTCCCGGTGCACGGTGATCGTGGACACCGCGAAACTGCGCGCCAGCTCGGCCACGGAGACGCCGCCGTCGCGCTGGATGCGCTCGAGCATCTGGGACCTGCGGAGTGAGGGCGGCACGGTGTTCAGACGCGGTCCTCGAAGGCTCGCTTGGTCACTGTCACCTCTACGCCGCGGAATTCGTCGATCGCCTTCACGAGGTGGTCGGCGAAGCGGGTGAGCGCCTCGTCGCCCTTCTCCGGCGTGGCGCGCATCGGGTTCCCGATCACGCCGGTCCGCGAGAACTCGGCGTGGTCCATCGGGAACACGAAGTACTGGTAGCCGTCGAACTCCACGTCGGGGGCGCCGTCGGTCTTGATGAAGGACTCGGGCAGCCACTTCGGCACCTGCGCGCGGTCCTCGGCGGCGCGCTCCATGTCGACCATGCGCCCGTCGTGCGCCATCACCTGCGAGGTCTCGAGCTCGGAGGCGTGCCAGCCGGGCGTCTCGTCGAGCGGGTTCTCGAGCAGGTCCTCCAGGAGACCGATGTAGCGCTCGGCGTAGGGCTTGTACAGGGCCACGAACGCCCCCGTCTCGTACTTGATCCGCCGCAGCAGCGGGTCGATCACCTTGGTGTTCGAGCCGTGCCCGTTCACGAACACGAGCTTGTTCCAGCCGTGGTGGATCAGCGAGCGGGCGATGTCGTAGAGGACCTCGGTGAAGGTGCTCGCGCGCAGCGTCACGGTGCCGACGCCCGTCTCCGGCTCGCGCATGTGCTGCGGCGAGTAGCCGATCCAGAGCGGCTGGGTGTACGGCACCTCGGCCTTCTCCGCGGCGCGCTTCGCGACCTCGAGCGCGGTGATCGTGTCCGTGCCCAGGGGCAGGTGCGCGCCGTGCTGCTCGCACGAGCCGATCGGGACCAGCACGATGTCGGAGCGCTCCTGGAACCACGCGATGTCGGGCGGTGCCAGGTCGAGCAGGCAGTTGGAGAAGGGGCGGGTGTCATCCGGCATGGGCTGGCTCCTCGGCGAGTGTCAGGTATCGGTCTGCGACCAGTTGGGCGAAGTCGGGGTCGTCGACGTGGGCGTCGACCTGCTCGAAGGGGATGTCCGGCCTGAGCGCCTCGCGCAGCGAGTCCACGAAGGCGGCGTCGGCCTCCGGGTCCCAGAGGTCGCCGCCCTCGGCGTCGGCGAGCGAGAAGCCCCGCGTGGGCACCACCACCCGGACCGGGCCGCGCGCCTCGTTCAGGCGCTCGGCGACCATGCGGCCGAGCTCGGCGCCCTCCTCGGCCGACACGCGGACCAGCGTTGCGACCGGGTTGTGGAAGTAGGTCTTCCGGCCGCGGTAGCGCTCCGGCAGCTCGTCGCGCGGGCCCTGGTTGAAGAAGTCGACGCAGCCGGGCACCACCACCTGCGGGATCCCCTCCCGGCCCGCCACGCGGAGCCGGTCCGGGCCAGTGGCGTGGATGCCGTCGAGCAGCGAGTTGGCCAGCTCCGACAGCGTGTAGTCGATCACCCCGCCGAGCGCGCCGGCCTCGACCAGGTGCTCCATCGCCGGCCCTCCCACGCCGTTCGCGTGAAAGATCACCGGCTCCTGCCCCGCCTCCATCAGGACCTCCCGCACGCGCATGACGCCCGGCGTGGTCTGCCCGAGCATCGTGATCCCAACGCAGCGCTCGCCAAGCTCCGTCACCGGGCGGCCGGCCTCCCGCACCATCCCGGCGACCGCGGCGGCGGCGTTGTCGAAGATGGCGCGGGAGATCTCGTTCAGCCCGAGGATGTCGATCACCGAGTGCATCACGGTCACGTCCGCCTCGCCCACGAACGGGGCGAAGGCGCGGCGGCCGGAGGCGCTCGGCGAGACGATCAGCTTCGGCACACCGACGGGTAGGGCCTGCATCGCAGCCGCGCCCAGCAGCGCTCCCTCAGCGCCGCCCAGGCACAGCACACCGCGGACGCGACCGTCCGCGAACAGCCGCAGGCAGGTGGCCCGCACCCCTTCGAGCATCAGCTCGACGGCGGCGCCGCGCGACCCCGCGCGGCGCACGTCGTCGAGGTCGTGCCCGCCGGCGCGCGCCACCTCCTCACGGCTCACGTCGGCCGCGCAACCCGGCTCCCCCAGGATCCCCGAGTCGATTACGACCGGCTGCGTGCCGAGCGCCAGCAGGCGATCGCGCACGTACGCGATCTCCTCGCCCTTGGTGTCGAGCGTGCCGACGAGGGCGATTCCCGGCTTCGTGTCCAACCTCAGGCGGCCGGCGTCTGGACCGAGTCGAAGGCCTTCTTCAGCCGGTCGATCGAGTCCTGGACGTACTCGTCGTAGTAGTGCTCGGGGACCGCGCCGGTGCCGTGGTCGCGCAGGAACTGCTCCATCCCCTGGCTTGCCCCGGACTCGGCGGCGTCGGCGATCTCGGTCCGCTTCGAGAGCGGGGTGCGGTCGACCGGCACCACGAACTCTACCGTCAGGTAGTCGTCGTAACCGATGCCGGCGAGCTCCTGCACGAGCACCTCCCAGTCGATCGCGCCCTGTCCCGGCGGCATTCGGTTGTTGTCCGCCACGTGGAAGTCGACGAGGTAGTCGCCCGTGTCCCGAATCGCCTGGCGCCAGTCGGCCTCCTCCATGTTCATGTGGAAGATGTCGAGGCAGACGCCGCAGTTGCCGCCGACCTCCTTGGCCATCGCCACGGCCTGGTCCGCGCGGTTGATGAAGTAGGTCTCGAAGCGGTTGAGCGGCTCCACGCCGATGCGGACGCCGACCTCCTCGGCGTGCGCTTGGCACTCCTTGAGGCCCTCGACGCACCAGCCCCACTCCTCCTCAGGGGAGGCCATCGCCGTGACCTTGCCGACGGTCGACGGCACCACCGTGAGGATGTCGCCGCCGAGGTCGGCGACGAACGAGAGGCAGTCCTTCACGTACTGCACGCTCGCCCGGCGCACGTAGTGGTCTTCGTGGACCAGGTCGCGGCCGCCCGTCATCAGCGTGACCGAGCCCCAGCAGGCGAGGCCGTGCTCGTCGAGCAGGCGCTTGACCTCGCCCGAGTCGTATGTGATCGGCTCCCCCGAGATCTCGATGCCGTCGTAGCCGCTGCGGGCCAGTCGCGCGATCGTCGTCTCGATCGGCTCGGCTCGCATCCAGTTGTGCATGGCGACCTTGAATGCCATGTGCTCTCCTCTCCTCCTGCTCCGGGCCTATAGGCCCATCTTTCCTGGGTTCATGACGTTGTTGGGGTCGAGCGCGGCCTTTACCTGCCGCATCGCGTCCAGCGCGCCGCCGTGCTGCCGGCGCATGTAGGGCCCGAGCTTGATGCCGACGCCGTGGTGGTCGTTCATCACGCCGCCGGCGTCGAGCGCGGCCGTCATCCCGTCCTCCCAGATGCGGTCGTGCAGCTCCAGCGCGTCCGGCCCGCCGTCGGGCACCACGAAGCGGCCGTAGATCATCGTGCCCCACGGGTACCAGTGCGAGAAGTGCATCCGCAGCTCGAGCCCCGCGCTCGTGTAGGGCTCGCGCACGGCCCTGTGGAGCGCGTCGTACACGGCCTCGACGCGGGAGTACGTGGCCACCACGTCGAGCGTGCCCCAGATGGCGGGCAGCTCGGGCTGGTGGGGCGGGTGGTAGAAGTCGTACCGCCGGTCCCACCAGCGCTGCCCGAGGGCCGGGTCGAGCAGCTTGCCGCCGGCCTCCGCCGCGATCTCGAGCGTGCGGCGCTCCTCGACCGCCACGGCACCGGGCTCGCCCTCGAAGGCGAGCACCGTATAGACGCCGCGCAGGTCCTCGCCCACCACGGGGGCGAAGGCGAGCCGCGTGGCGTCCTCGTCGTACATGCGCACCACCGACGGGCGGTGGCCCGCCTGAAGCGCGCGCCGGATCGCGTGGATGCCGGCGCCGACCGAGGGGAACGCCACGGCCGCGAAGCGGCGCTCGGCCGGCATCGGAACGATCTGGAGCGTCGCCCGGGTGATCACGCCGAGCGTGCCCTCCGAGCCCACGAACAGCTGAGCGAGCTCCGGGCCGACGGCATGCCGCGGCACCTCCACCGTCTCGATCAACCCGGTCGCGGGCGTGGCCACCCGCAGGTTGAGCAGCAGGTCCTCGATCTTCCCGTAGCGCGTGGAGAGCACGCCCGAGCCACGCGCCGCGATGTACCCGCCCACGGTGGCCCACTCGACCGAGGCGGGGTAGTGCGGCAGCATCAGGCCACGGCCGTTCAGCTCCGCCTCGAGCCGCCGGCCGTTCACGCCCGCCTGCGCCGTGACCGTCATCGAGGTCTCGTCCACCTCGAGCACGCGGTCGAGCGAGCGCAGATCGAGCACGATGCCGCCGTGGATCGCCAGGGCCCCGCCCTGCGTGCCCGACCCGCCGCCCCATGCCACCACCGGCGTCCGCTGCGCGTCCGCGGCGGCCAGCACCGCGGCCACGTCCTCCTCGCTGCGGGGCCGCACGACGATCTCCGGCCGGGCCAGCGGAGTGCCCGCCGCGGCGGCCGCCAGGGCCGGCCAGTAGGTGTCCGCGGTGTAGGCGTCGAGTTCCTCCGGGGCCGTCGAGATGGCGTCCTCACCCACCGCGGCGGCGAGTGCGGCCTTCACGTCCGAGACGGCGACCTTCGGAGTGGCGCTCATCAAAAGCCTTCGTTAATGCTTTCAGAACACTGCAGAACTTGACAGGCAGCGTGACATACGCTTTCAATACCTGTCAAGGCATGAGCGGAACGCCTCAAACCGCCCCCGCCACCCCGGCGGCGACGGAGAGCTTGGATACCCCGCGCCGGGCCGGCTGGAGCAAGCGCCGCATCGCCGTCGTAGCGCTGGGCGCGGTCGTGGTCGTGTGGCTCCTGATCAAGGGGAGCGACGACTGGCGGCAGTTCGCCGTCGTGAGCCTGAACGGCTTGACGCTGGCGGCGCTCTTCTTCGTGGTCGCCAGCGGCTTCACGCTCATCTTCGGCCTCATGCGGGTCGTGAACATGGCCCACGGCTCGCTCTACCTGCTGGGCGGCTACCTGGCGCTCGAGATGCAGGACGCCTGGTTCAAGGAGGATCCCTCCGGGCTCGGCCTGTCGTTGAGCGGCGCCGGCACCGGGGACTACGACCTGTTCAGCTGGGTCCTGCCGCTCCTGCTTGCGACCCTGCTCATCGGCGTGGTGGGCGTGCTGATGCAGCAGGTCTTCCTCCGCTGGAACCAGGGGCAGGACCTGCGCCAGGCGCTGATCACGATCGCCCTGTCGGTGATCTTCGCCGACCAGATGCTGGCCGCCTTCGGTGGCATCTCGAAGGACATCCAGACGCCGACCGACTGGCCCGAGAGCATCTCGCTTCCCGGGGACGTGACCTTCGGGTTCTTCCGGGGCGTGATCGTGCTCGGCGCCGCCATCCTGGTCGGGTTCGGGCTGTGGTGGCTGATCACCCGCACGCGCTTCGGCACGATCGTCCGGGCCGGCGTGGACGACCGCGACATGGTCTCCGCGCTGGGGATAAACGTGCAGCTCGTCTTCGCGGCCGCCTTCTTCCTCGGTGCGATGCTCGCGGGCCTGGGCGGCGTGCTGGGCGGCACGATGATCTCGCTCGCCCCGGGTGAGGACACGTCCTTCCTCCTGAACTCGCTGATCGTCGTGATCATCGGCGGCATGGGATCGCTCGGCGGGGCGGCGATTGGGGCGCTGGCGCTCGGCCTGGTGGATGCCTACGCGGACGTCTACCTCGTGTTCGGCGACACGGACCTGACGAACTACTCGATCCTCGTGACGTTCGGCCTGCTCGTGGCGGTGCTCGCGGTGCGCCCGCTCGGCCTGTTCGGGAGACCGGCGTGACGCCGTCGGCGCCCGGCCGCCTCAGCTGGCCGGGGCTCGCCGCGGTGGTCGTCCTCGCGGGGCTCGCGCCTCTCGTCTTCACCGATTTCTTCGTGTCGGTCATCCTCACGAAGTCGCTCTGGCTCGGCGTGGCGGCGGCGAGCCTGATCTTCCTGTCGGCGAACGGCGGCATGGTGTCGCTCGCGCAGGTGGGCATCTACGGGATCGCCGGGATGTCCTACGCCAACCTCGTCGCGGCCGACGGCGGCTCGGCGGCGGAGTGGGCGCCCTGGCTGGCCGTCATCGCCGCGCTCCTGATCGCCACCGCCGTGGGGCTCGCCTTCGGAGCGATCGCGGCCCGCAGCGTCGGCATCTACTTCCTGATGATCACCCTGGCCTTCTCGGTGCTCGTCTACTACTTCTTCTCGCAGGTGACGGAGCTGTCCGGCTTCGGGGGTGTCAACAACCTGGACCTCCCGTCGATCGTCGGCGAGCCCGGGCAGGACCCGGACCGGCTCTACTACGTCACGCTCGCAGTCGCCATCCTGGTCTTCCTCGGCCTGCGCTATGTCTCGCGCACGGCCTTCGGCCTGGCGCTCCAGGGCCTCCGCGACGAGCCGAACCGCATGCAGGCGCTTGGTTTCAACGTGACCCTGCACCGGATCCTGGCGTTCGGCCTGGCGGCCTTCGTCGCCGCCCTGGCCGGTGTGCTGTCCGTCTGGTACAACCGCCGCATCACGCCGGGCTCGATCGAGCTCGCGCAGACGATCGACGTGCTCATCATCGCGGTGGTGGGGGGTCTCTACCGCCTCGAGGGAGCCTGGGTCGGCGCGCTGACCTACGCGCTGATCGACAACTACTCGCGCGACTGGACGCCCACGATCGGCGACGTGCTCGGACCGGAGCGCTTCAACACGATCCTCGGGGTCGTCTTCCTCGTGATCGTGCTGCTCTCGCCCGGTGGGCTGGTCGGCCTCTGGGAGCGGGGCCGCGAGTTCTTCGGGAGGCGAAGACGGGGACCGCCCGGAGCGGTCGCGACCCCGTCGCCGGCCGGTGCCGGCGACGGCACCAACTGAAAGGCAGAACGAACGTGAAGCAAAACGAGGAGGAGGACAAGTGAGGACCAGACGGTTGCTGGCGCTGATAGGCGCCATGCTCGCCCTGGCGCTCGTGGTCACCGCCTGTGGCGACGACGACGACGATGACGGCGGAGGCGGAGACCAGGCGGCCCAGGAGGGCGGCGGAGGCGGCGGAACGATCAAGGTCGGCTTCCTGTCCGACTGCGAGGGGACCTTCGGCTCCTTCTTCGAGCCGACGGCCGCTGGCTTCAACCAGGCGCTGATCGACGCGGCCGGCGCCAAGCCGTCCGGCGAGGCGCCGACCGATGGGCTGACCGGCGCCAAGGTGGCCGGAAAGAACATCGAGATCGTGGGCTACGGCTGCGCCGACGAGACCGCGGACAAGGCCATCGAGGAGACCCGCCGCCTGATGGAGCAGGAGGACGCGGACATCCTCGTCGGACCGCTCTCGGGCGATGAGGGCATCGCTGTCGCGAACTACGCGAAGGAGCACCCCGACAAGACGTTCATCAACGGGATCGCCGGCGCGCAGGACTCGACCCTCAAGGTGCAGGCCCCGAACTTCTTCCGGTACCACCCGGACGGAGCGCAGTGGTCTGCCGGTCTGGGCGACTACGCGTTCAACGAGCTCGGCTGGAAGCGGGCGGCGATCATCGGTGACGACTACTCGTTCCCCTACACCTCGCTGGCCGGCTTCGTGGCCGAGTACTGCGCGGTGGGCGGCAACATCACCAAGCGGATCTGGGCGCCGCTCGGCGAGAAGGACTACTCGTCCTACATCTCGCAGATCCCTGACGACATCGACGGGCTCTACGTCGGAATCGGCGGATCGGGCCTGATCAACTTCGTCAAGCAGTACCGCCAGCAGGTGGGTGAGATCGACACCGAGAGGATGATGGGGAACGTCTTCTGGGACGACCCGCTCGTCCTGAAGGAGGTCGGCAACGACCTGGTCGGTGGCATCACCTCGGGGATGACCGCCGCCGACTCCGACGACGCGGAGGTCACGGCCTACCTGGACCGGCTCCGGGGGTCCTACGGCGACGAGATCGCCGGGACGGGCCCGTCGGTCTTCACGTACGGCTACTACACCGCCGGCTGGGCGCTCGTGAAGGGCCTGGAGGCCGCCGGCGGGGACGTCTCCGACCAGCAAGCGCTCCAGGACGCGCTTGCCGAGGTGTCGCTCTCCGGTGAGGAGGCGCCCTACGGCGACGTCACCCTCGACGAGAACCACCAGGCGATCAGCAACGTGTTCGTGAAGCGGATCGTCGAGGACAAGACGGGCGACGGCGTGGCGGACGTGGAGACGTTCCGCCGCATCCCGGAGGTCGACCAGACCTTCAACGGGGTGTTCACCCCGGAGACGCCGGCGCCCGATCGCCAGAACCCGAAGTGCGAGCAGCGCGACCCGCCACCGTGGGTCGGCCAGGCGGAGGAGGTCTCCTTCGGAGGCTCATGACCGCCGCTGCTGAAGCATCCGCCGAACGCGCCGAGCCGATCCTCCGTCTCGAGGGGATCGGCCGGCGCTTCGGCGGCGTGGTCGCAGTGTCCGGCGTCGACCTCGAGGTCGGCGCCGGCGAGCGGCGGGCCATCCTGGGGCCGAACGGCGCCGGGAAGACCACGCTGTTCAACCTGATCTCGGGGGAGTTCCCGCCCAGCGCGGGAACCGTGGAGCTGTTCGGGCGGGACGTCACGTCCACGCCCGCCCGAACCCGCGCCCACATGGGTCTGTCCCGCACGTTCCAGACCTCCCGCCTGTTCGGCGGGCTCAGCGTGGAGGACAACCTCTACCTGGCGGTGCTGGGCGTGCGGGACGGGCACCTCCGGCTCGTGAAGACGAAGGCGGACGCGGAGATCTACAACAGGGCGCGCGCGATGGCGGAGGCGGTGGGCCTGGGCGACCGCCTCGACGTGCTGGTGGCCGAGCTCTCGCACGGCGAGCAGCGCCAGCTCGAGGTGGGCATGGCCCGCGTGGCCGAGCCCCAGCTGATGATGCTGGACGAGCCCGCCGCAGGCCTGTCCCGCGCCGAGCGCGTGAACCTGACCGAGATGCTGCTGGCGCTCGACCCGCAGGTCACGCTGATCCTGATCGAGCACGACATGGACGTCGCGCTGCGCGTGGCCGAGTGGGTCACGATGATGCACGACGGCCGGGTGATCGTGGAGGGAACGCCCTCCGACATCCGGGCCAACGAGACCGTGCACGCCCTCTACCTCGGGAGCCATTCGTGAGCGAGCCGCTGCTGGTGGTGGAGGACCTGAACGGCTACTACGGAAGCGCGCACGTGCTGCAGGGGGTCGGCTTCAGCATGGGCGCGGAACCGGTCGCCCTGATCGGCCGCAACGGCATGGGCAAGTCGACCCTGTGCCTGGCGCTCGCCGGGCTGCTCGACCGGGCCACGGGCTCCGTCAGGCTCGACGGCGCCGAGCTGCTCGGGAAGCCCGCCTACAAGGTGGCCGGCGCGGGCATCGGCTACGTGCCGCAGGGGCGCCGCCTGTTCGAGTCGCTCACCGTCCAGGAGCACCTCGACATCGTCGGGAGCCGCTCGAAGGCCGAGTGGACGGCCGACCGCGTCTACGAGCTGTTCCCGCGGCTCGCCGAGCGCCGCAAGGTGAGCGGCACCTCGCTGTCGGGCGGGGAGCAGCAGATGCTCGCGATCGGGCGCGCACTGGTCACGAACCCGCGGCTGCTGATCATGGACGAGCCCTCCGAGGGACTCGCGCCGACCATCGTCGAGGACCTCGTGCAGACGATCAAGGACCTGGCCGCCGCCGGGATGGGCCTGCTCGTGGTCGAGCAGAACCTCGGCGTGGCCACCGCGCTGGCCAAGCGGCAGCTCGTGATGATGACCGGCCAGATCGCTACCGAGACGACGGCCGACGAGCTTGCGAACGACCCGGCCGCACAGCGCCGCTACCTCGGCGTCGAGCCACTCCCCGACGCGGCCTGATGGAGCCGCGCTTCACGTTCGGCCTGTGGACGGTCGGCAACCCCGGCCGCGACCCCTTCGGCGGGCCGACGCGGGAGCCGCTCGACCCGGTCGACTCGGTGCGCAAGCTTGCCGAGCTGGGCGCCTGGGGCGTCTCGCTCCACGACGACGACCTGGTGCCGTGGGGCTCCTCGCCGGCGGAGCGCGACCTGATCGTGACGCGCTTCAAGGCCGTCCTCGAGGAGACCGGCCTCGGGGTGGGGATGGCCACGACGAACCTGTTCGGCCACCCGGCCTTCAAGGACGGCGCATTCACGTCGAACGACCGCGGCGTCCGGCGCGCCGCGATCGGCAAGGCGATGCGCTCGATCGACCTCGGCGCCGAGCTGGGCGCTGAGGTGTACGTCTTCTGGGGCGGGCGCGAGGGGACCGAGGCGGCCGTGGCCAAGGACCCGCGCGACGCGCTCGACCGATACCGCGAGGCGATCGACGTGCTGGCGGACTACGTGGTGGAGCAGGGCTACGACCTGCGCTTCGCGATCGAGCCGAAGCCGAACGAGCCGCGCGGCGACATCTTCCTGCCGACGGTCGGGCACGCGCTGCACTTCATCGGCACGCTGAACCGGCCGGAGATGGTCGGGGTGAACCCGGAGCTGGCGCACGAGACGATGGCAGGGCTGTCGTTCGTGCACGGGGTGGGCCAGGCGCTGTGGGCGGGCAAGCTGTTCCACATCGACCTGAACGCCCAGCGGATCGGGCGCTACGACCAGGACTTCCGCTTCGGCGCCGAGGACCTGAAGGAGGCCCTCCTGCTGGTGCGGCTGCTGGAGCGCGCCGGCTACGAGGGCCCGCGCCACTTCGACGCGCACGCCTACCGCAACGAGGATCCCGAGGGCGTCTGGGACTTCGCGGCGGGCTGCATGCGGACCTACCGCACGCTGGCCGACCGTGCGCGCCACTTCGACTCGCTCCCAGAGGTCCAGGAGGCGCTTGCCGCGACCGGCACGACCGAGCTCGGCATACCCAGCGTGGACGGGGACGGCTCGCCGGACACGCTGAAGGCGGAGGCCGACCGGCTCGACGAGCTGGCCGCGCGCGGCTACGCGAACGAGTGGCTCGATCAGCTGCTCGTGGACGTGCTGCTGGGCGTGCGCTGAGCGTTAGAGTCGGCTCGTGCCCGACCTCCTGCTCGCCGGCTGGCGTGAGCTTCGGGCGGGGCGCTGGGAGGCCGCCGAGTCCCGCTTCCGCCGCGCACTCGCCGCGGACGAGACGCCCGAGGCCCTCGAGGGCCTGAGCTGGGCCTCTTGGTGGCTCGACGACGCGGACTCGGTGTTCGCTTCGCGGGAGGCCGCCTACCGCCTCTACAGGGCGCGCCCCGATCCGCTCGGCGCCGCCCGCATGGCCACCTGGCTCGCGGTCGATGAGCTCGACTTCCGCGGCGCCTCAGCCGTGGCCGCCGGCTGGCTTCGGCGCGCCCATCGGTTTCTCGACCCGCTGGAGCCGGGGCCGGAACACGGCTGGCTCGCCTTTCAGGAGGGCTACCTGGCGCACTCCCGGGGCGACACCGCCGCGGCGACCGAGCTGGCCGGCCGCGCCACGGAGCTCGGCCGCCGCTTCGGCGTTCCCGATCTCGAGATGCTCGGCCTGGCACTGCAGGGCGCGACCCTCGTCGGCTGCGCGCAGGTCTCCGAGGGCATGCGCTGCCTCGACGAGGCCACCGCCTCCGCCCTCGAGGGCGAGGCCACCATCCCCGTCTCGGGCGCCTGGACGTTCTGCTTCCTGGTCAGCGCCTGCACGGCCACGCTCGACTTCGAGCGCGCGGCGGAGTGGTGCGACCGGATCGCCGAGTTCGCGGAGCGCTACGGCAGCCGCTACATGCTCGCCTTCTGCCGCGCGGAGTACGGCGCGGTGCAGCTCTGGCGCGGCCAATGGCCGGACGCCGAGGCCATGCTCGAGGCGTCGATCGAGGACTTCTCGCGCGCGCGGCCGGCGTGGGTCACGGGGCCGCTCGTCGGTCTGGCGGAGCTGCGGCGGCGGCAGGGCAGGGCGGCGGATGCCGCGGCGCTGCTCGACCGGGCCGGCTCGTCGGCCGGCGCGCACCTGTGCCGTGCCCGCTTGGCGCTCGACCGGGGCGACCCGCGCCAGACGGTCGACCTGCTCGAGCGCCTCCTGCGTCAGCTGCCCGCGGACCGCGACCTCGACCGCGCGCCCGCGCTCGAGCTGCTCGTCCTCGCCCGCGCGGCACGCGGCGAGACCGACGCGGCGGCCTCGCTCGTCGATGCGCTGCGCGAGGTCGAGCGAAGAGTCGGCACGGCCCCGCTCCGCGCGTGCGTCGACCGCGCCGAGGGCGTGCTCGCTTGCGCCCGCGGCGACCACGATCGCTCGCGTGCCCTGCTGGAGGATGCGGTCGACGCCTTCGAGCGCACCGGCGCGCCCTTCGATGCCGCGCGCACGCGGCTCGAGCTCGCCAAGTGCCTGGTCGAGCTCGGCCGCACGAAGGAGGCGGAGCACGAGGCAAAGGCTGCGCTCCGCCGGCTGACCGAGCTCGGGGCCGAGCTCGACGCCGCGCGGGCCCGGCAGGTCCTCGCCCTCGCGGCGCCCGGAGCCGCGCGCGGCGTGCCGGGTGACCTCACGCCGCGGGAGCGCGAGGTCCTGGGCCTGCTCGCCGACGGGCTTACGAATCGGCAGATCGCCGAACGGCTGGTGGTAAGCGAGCACACCGTGCACCGTCACGTCACCAACCTGCTGCGCAAGCTCGAGCTTCCCTCGCGGACCGCGGCCGCCGCGCACGCGGTGCGGTCCGGCCTGCTCGACCGCTAGCCAGAACCGGCCACGCCCGGCGTGGTCAAGATGGCCGGTCGTGGCGAAGAGGCGGCCGCCGCACGGTCCTACGGTGTGCCCATGTCCCGCGACAACGCCATGTGGGCGCTCGGCGACTACCACCGCTTCGCACTCGAGACCGTCTGGGAGCTCGGGCCGCGGCTGGTGGAGGCGTGCGAGATCGCGCCCGGTCAGCGGGTGCTGGACGTGGCCGCCGGGTCCGGCAACGTCGCACTCCGCGCCGCCGAGGCCGGCGCCGACGTGGTCGCGTCCGACCTCACGCCGGAGAACCTGGCGGCGGGCCGCCGGGAGGCCCAGGCGCGCGGACTCGAGCTGGAGTGGGTGGAAGCGGACGCCGAGGCGCTCCCGTTCGACGACGGCGAGTTCGACGTCGTCACCTCCTGCCTAGGCGCGATCTTCGCCCCGGACCACCGGAGGGTGGCGGCCGAGCTCGTGCGCGTGTGCCGCCCCGGCGGCACGATCGGAATGCTGAACTTCACGCCCGACGGTCTCGCCGGCGAGTTCTTCGGGCTCTTCGGCCGCTACGCGCCGCCGCCGCCCGATGGCGCGCTTCCGCCGGTCCTGTGGGGCGACGAGGAGCACGTGCGCGAGCTCCTCGGCGACCGGGTCGAAGCGCTCGAGCTGGAGCGCGGGGAGTACGTCGAGCGCAACCCGGGCGGCCCCGCGGCGTACCGCGACTTCTTCAAGGAGACGTTCGGGCCGCTGATCGGCCTCTATGCCGGCCTGGCCGACCAGCCCGATCGCGCCGCCGAGCTGGACCGCGACTTCCTCGACTTCGCCACACGCTCGAACCAGGGGCAGCCCGGCGGGCCCGCGGAGTACCGCTACGAGTACCTCATGGTGATCGCCCGGAAGCCCGGGCCGTGACCAGCGCGAACAGCAGCCCGGCGCAGCCCGCCAATGCCAGCGCCGCGACTGCCGTCAGAGCCGGCGAGCGCCCGACATCGGCCTCCGCGGCCAGCATGACGAGCGCGGCGGCGGGCAGCGAGGCGCCGGCCACGCCGGCGACGGCCACCAGGCGCGGCGTGACCACGTCCCCGTACACCCGCTGCGCGACGCCCGACTCGAGCGACCAGTAGGCGAGCTCGGAACACAGCAACAACCCGACCCCGAACAACGGCGCCCATACGGCGCGCTCGCCCTCGGGCAGCACGTAGAGCCCCATGAGCAGCGCGAGCGCCAAGGGGATCGGCGCCGTGCGCGCGGTCAGGAGCGCGACCGACACCAGCACCACCGCCGCGGCCGCGCACCCCGCGACGAGCCCCGCCGGCTCGGCCTCCAGGGCGACCGCCACGCCCAGCAGCGCCGACAGCGCGACCGCGCCGGCCCCGGTGCCTAGACGCGCGCGGCGGGTCGTGCGTGGCGCCGGTACGCGATCACCTCCTCGAAAGGCAGCTCGAGCGGCGCGCGCGTGTGCTCCCAGCGCGCCACCGGGACGCCCACGGCCTCGAAGCGTGCCCGCAGCGCGTCGCGCTGCAGGCGCCAGAGGCGAAGCGGGAGGCGGTGGGCGCCCGCCACGTCGGCCGGCGTGAGCGCCAGCGGCGACACCTCGACGACCGCGAGGTCGTAGCCGCGGGCGCGGAGGTCGAGCAGCGCGCCCGTGCCGCGTGCGTCGAGCAGCGGGCTGAGCGCGAGCACAAGTGCCCGGGGCGGCAGCAGGCCGCGCGGAAGGTGGGTCACGTCCCTCCACGCGAAGCTGAGCCTGGCGTCGCTCGAGAGGAGCGCGTCCACGATGCGGTAGAGCTGCCGGGTGCCGGCGCTCGGGGTGAGCCAGCGCAGCTCGGCACCGAAGCCGACCGCACCGACGCGGTCGCGGCGCGCCAGGTAGGCGGAGGCGAGAGCGGCGGCGGCCTGCACCGCGGCGTCGAGCGTGCCCTCGCCGGCGTGCTCGGCCTCCGCGAAGGTGTCGAGGAACAGCACCACGTCGGCGCTCTGCTCGGGATGCTGGACGTTCACGTACGGGACGCGCCGCCGCGAGGTCGCGCGCCAGTTGATGCTGCGAACCCGGTCGCCCGGCATCAGCGGCCGGAGGTCCGCGAACTCGATGCCCTCACCGCGCTCGCGGGACACCTGGCTGCCGAGCACCGGGCGCGTCCTCAGCGGCGCGACCAGCCTGCGCAGCCGGCCCACGCCCGGATAGGCGCGCAGCTCGCGGCCCTCGCCGAGCGGCCCCTCGATCCCGAACGCGCCGAGACGGTCCCGGGCCCGGACCACCGGCGGGCCCACGGGGTGCACGCCCCAGCGCTCCACCGCCAGCTCGAACTCGGCCTCGCCTCTCCCGTCGGGCGGGAGCCACAGCACCACCGACTCCGGCCTCGCGCTCACCCGCCCCGCAACCGGCAGATGCACCTCCACGCGAAGACCGGCGCCGCCGCGCAGCGTCGCGATCGCCCGCACGCTCTCCCCCTCGAGGACGCGGTCGCGCTCGAGCGACAGCGACCCTTCGATGGACGGCGGCGCGAGCCCGGCCAGCGCGACCGCAACGAACAGGGCGAAGGGCACCGCGAGAGCGGCCAGCTCCGGGCGGCCTGAGGCGAGTGCCGCGACGAGCGCGGTGAGGGCGAGCGCGGTGTACGGTCCGAGCCGCGGCGAGGCCGAGAGGCTCATCGAGCCTCTTCCGGCGCCTGCACGGGCGGCACCGGGCAGCTGTCCAGGCAGTCGCGCACCACGTCCTCGGCCTCGACGCGCTGGATCCAGAGCTCGGGACGCAACGTGATCCTGTGCGCGAGCGCCGGCACGGCGATCAGCTTCACGTCGTCGGGCGTGACGAAGTCGCGGCCATCGACCGCCGCCTTCGCCCGCGCCAGCTTCAGAAGCGCGAGCGTCCCGCGCGGGCTGGCCCCCACCTGGACCTGGGGACTGGCCCGGGTGGCCGTCACGAGGTCGACCGCATAGGCGAGGATGCCGGGGTCCGCATGCACGCGCTCGACGTCGCGCTGCATCGCGAGCAGCTCGTCGCGGTCCACGACCCTCTCCAGCTCCACCTCGTCCTGGCCGCGCTCCATGCGGCGCGCGAGCAGCTCCAGCTCCGCGTCGCGATCGGGATAGCCCACCCGGATCCGCAGGAGGAAGCGGTCGAGCTGCGCCTCGGGGAGCGGGTAGGTGCCCTCGTACTCGATCGGGTTCTGGGTGGCGAGGACCAGGAACGGGCGCTCGAGCGGGCGGGTTCGGTCCTCGCTCGTGACCTGACGCTCCTGCATCGCCTCGAGCAGGGCGGCCTGGGTCTTGGGCGGTGCGCGGTTGATCTCGTCGCCGAGCAGGACGTGCGTGAAGATCGGCCCGGGCTGGAAGCGCAGCTCCCCGCTGCGCTGGTCGTAGATCGCCGAGCCCGTCACGTCCGACGGCATCAGGTCCGGCGTGAACTGCACGCGGGCGAAGCGAAGGCCGGTCACGGCCGCGAAGGAGCGGGCCGTGAGGGTCTTGGCGAGGCCCGGGTTGTCCTCGATCAGGACGTGCCCGTCCGCCAGCAGGCCGAGCAGCACGAGCTCGAGCACGTCGCGCTTGCCGACCACGGCGCGCTCGACCTCGTCGAGGATCGCGTTCGCGCGCTCGCCGAGCTCGCCTGGCTCGCTCACAGCGCCTCCAGCGCGTCGAGGATCTCGTCGAGCTCGCGCCCGCCCACACCTGGAGCGACGCGACTCGGAGGCGGCGGCCGGTCCGGTCGTACCAGCTCCCAGGCCGTGGGGCCGAGGAGACGCCGGGCCTCGGCTTCGTCGCGGTCGAGCCGGAGCCCGCGCCGGCCGAGGCGGGCCTCGGCGATCTCCACGAGCACCGGCCGCAGGCGGGTGTGCGCGGCGAGCCCGCTCGACGCCGACCACTCCACCTCCCGCTCCAGCCGCACCAGCTGCGCCGGCCACACCTGCGTGGTCACTCGAGGCCGGAGCCGCTCCTCGAAGACCCGATGCCCGCTGGGCAGCCGCTCGGCGAGCAGGGCCAGGCAGAGCGCGGCTCCGATGGCTCCGACGACGATGAAGACCACCTCGGCTGCAACCCTCACGGGGTTATTCTCGCCTGACTCGTGGTGGTTCGGGCTACTGTCGCCGCAATCGTGCTGACCGCGCTCGTCTCCGTGGTGGCGATCGGCGGAAGCGAGCCCATACGCGGAAGCGGCGGGGCACCGGCCGCGACGCCCCCTCCGCCGCGGGAGGTACCGGTGGCGCCACCCGCGGAGTTCCCGGTGCCGGGGGCGCTGCCGCCGGAGGTGTTCGTCTTCGGGGAGGAGGAGGGGTTCGCCGTCCCGGACTGGCTGATCTGGCCGGCGGTCGCGATCGGCGTCGCCGCTTTTCTGGTCGCGCTCGTCGTGCTCGTGCGGTCTCTCGGGGGCCTGGGGAGTCTTCGGCGCCGGCGGCGGGTAGCGCCCGACCCGGAACCGGACGACCCCGAGGAAAGCCCTGCCGTCAGTGAGAGCGACGACGCCGAGGTGGCGGACCGCGCCCTGGAGGCCGCGCTCGTGCCGCTGCGCGATCCGAGCGACCCGCGCGCGGCGGTGATCGCGGCGTACGCCCGCATGGAGACCGTGCTGGCAGAGAGGCAGCTCGGCCGGCGCGTCCCGGAGGCTCCGCGCGAGTACCTGGAGCGCGTCCTCCGCGAGCGCGGCATGCCCGAGCTCTCACTGACCACGCTGACCGCCATGTTCGAGGAGGCCCGCTTCAGCCATCACCCGATCCCGGACTCGGCGCCCCGCCGCGCGCTCGACGAGCTCGAGGACGCCCGCGCCGCGCTGGCCGCACGAGACGGCTAGGCGCCGCTCAGAACCTCCGCGAGCGTCGCGACCCCTCGCTCGATCGCGCCCTCGCCCAGGTTGCCGAACCCCATCACGAGCGCCGGCGGCCAGCGGCCCGGGCCGAAGGGGTTGTCGCCCAGCCCGCACACGCCCATCGCGC
>Ga0081538_10000644_pt1 | contig 38607 bp, 36 predicted proteins | sample TabmetS5T2R1_FD_71022 | JGI IMG/M metagenome (GOLD analysis project Ga0081538, IMG submission 71022) | Tabebuia heterophylla rhizosphere microbial communities from the University of Puerto Rico - S5T2R1 | ecosystem: Host-associated > Plants > Roots > Rhizosphere ...
CATCTCCAAGTACAACGCCCGAGGACCCACCATCAACCGGACCAGCTACAAGGCGACCGTGAGCATCCACATCCTCAGCCCACCCCTTGACACCCCACCCCGCACCCTAACTACCCGGCATTGGGACTAGACCTGCTGGTCGCCTAAAGCCGACCAGGATCTTGGTTGCTCCGCGTGGACGGTCAAGGCACCATGTCGCCACCATCTCCGCCAGACCGCACGCAAGGTTGCCCTTCATGACCGCTGACCCGAACCGCGAGGAGCCCGACAAGCAGGGCTCGACGCTTCTTCAACAGTTCTTCGAACTCTGGCTGCGTCCCGAATTGGAGGCCCGCGGAGCGGACAGGAAACCAGAGGAAATCGACCGCTCCCTCGTCATCTTCAAGCCTGGACAGAGGCCCAAGGTCCTGATCGAGGCCGAGGCCCAGATGATTGTTCGGGGCAGGGCGACGCGGGCGATCGAGGTCGGGGAGCAAGTCACCGAGGCCGACCTAGAAGCCATAGAGAGCTTGGTTCCCCACGACATCGACCCCAACGCGGGCTGGATTGGCTTCGTCAGGTTCAAGAACGTCTACACGCTCGCCTTCGACTTCCGACAGAGGAAGGGCAAGGCACAAAAGATGGTGGATCTGGCTGAGGAATTCCTTGCCGCGGCCCGGCTAGCCGTGGCGAACGACCTGAAGGCCCCTATGGTCGACCTGCTGTTCTCCGCGGCCGAGTTGGCGGCGGTGGCCCAGATGACAGTACTTCCGGCGAAGCCACCCAAGGCTCACGATAGGCGCAAGGAATGGTTCGAGTCGTGGGTCGAGCTTGGAAATGCCCCCTCCGACCACGGGAAGGCACTGGCAGACTTGGCACAGGCTCGTCCACCTGCCCGATACGGCCAGGGATCGGTCCCTCCGCTGTCCAATGCAGACCTTGACCGGCTCGTGAATCAGGTCGCCGACATGGTCGAGTACGCGAAGAAGGAGATCACCAACCGGCCTGGCCGCTGATCGGCAGCTCGTACGAGTTTCCTCGCGTTGAGGTAGTCACGAGAGCGGTCGAGCTGGGCCCATGAGTCAGCTCCTACGCCTCCAGGAACGGCGCCAGCGCCTCGGGGGGTTCCAGCAGCTCGACCCATCTGGCAAGGACGCGTCCGGCTGCGATCGCCGGGGTCCAAGCACACAAGCCAAGAGCGCCTGCTTGGCTTGGCCAGACCAACCATAGACGGCGACCCCTACGACGGTTCCAGGGGACATGTATGCGGCACGGCTGGTCAGGCTAGGGAGGACTGCCTCAAGGGCAGAAACTGCTTGGCGGGGCGACCTCAACGACGCACGCACTGACTTATTGAATCTCAGTACTGCGAGAACGATGACCTGACTCATTCTTCGACGGCCAGTCGCGTTGAGCCGCCGTGCTTTGTCGCGCGCGGTCGGAGCCTCAGTTTGACTGCCCGGCGTGTGAAGATGGCATTCGTGGCGCGATTGGCCCACACGAAGGCCTCACCCGGAGAAAGACCTGCAAGCATCGGAGCGCTAAGGTCGCCGAGGGCAGCCAAGGACTTCTGGATATGTTTGAGCCAGTTCGGTGCGTTGAAGCGGTGTAATATGACTGCGGACGAGAGCTCGATCACCGCTGATGGGACGTTGAGGGGATCCTGTGAGGCGATCACTAGAGAGACTCCCTTGTGCCGCATCTCACGGATTACTTGTACCACCTCATCAATGAGCGAACCACCGAGATACTTGTGGGCCTCGTCGAACACGATCAACTTGTTGAACCGTTCCGGTCCCAAACCCGCTCCTGAGAAGACGTTCAACATAGTAACGAAGAGTCCAAGCGCTTCATCCCGCTCAATGAACTCGTCACGAAGGTCAACGATCACAATCCGGCCGGGCTTGAGCAGGTCCCGAAGTGAGCGGGAATCATCGATGAAGCGGGCCGCAAACTCGAGTCGTGTCTCGGCGAGCATCCGCTGACTGTCGGTCAGCCTGGCCGCGCTCAGACCGCCTCGAACTGCGTCGAGGGTGAGATCGTCGCGATGGGAGCGCATCACCTCGTTGAGGATCTTCAAGTACAAGGAGTCATTGCCAGTCGCGCCCATCAAGAACCGCCAGTCAGCGACAGTCAGCTCGCGGCTGGCGAATGCTATCCTCGGAAAAGATTGCGGCTTAGAGTAGCGCAAGATGGTGACTAACAAGTGTTATGGCAAGTGCTTGGCACGGCGGCGGGGGAGAGTGATGCGTTGAGGGTGGTGGTGTGGCGAAGGTCGATGAAGATGCAGGTCAGCTGCTATGTAGATGCTGGGTGAGTTCGAGTAGTCGTTGGGCGGAGCACATCGATGGGAGCCTGAGCAGCAGTGTTCTACGACACCCTAATATGACGCCTTCCGCTCGATAGCGACCTGCAAAAACAGAGCTTGGCAAGCCGCTCAGAGTTTGCTAATTTGCAAGCAGGGGGTCGTGGGTTCGAGTCCCATCATCTCCACTGACAAGGAGCAGGTCCTCACCCGGCTTCGGCGGATCGAGGGCCGCTAGGTCAGCTGGACCACCGGCGGGTGTTCACGCCCGGCCCCGGCGGCGTGGGGCCAGCATCGCGGCCAGGGCCACGCCCAGGCCGATGGCCGCCGACCCGGCCGAGATCTGGAGGGACCGGCGGCGGTCGGCGGCCTGGGCCTGCTCGTCGGCGACGTGCTGCTCGTGGCCGCGGGTGTCGAAGTTGTAGACACCGCGGAAGCCGAAGTCGGCGCAGAAGCGCTGGCGGGCCTGGAGGTAGCCGGAGGCGGCGCCGGCCGCGGGGAGGGCCAGGGTGAGCCGCCAGGCCGGGTGCAGGCTGGAGCCGAGCAGGGCGGCGGCCAGGGCGGCGGTGACGGCCAGGCCGACATGGCCGGCCCGGCGGCGGAGCGCGATCTCCTCCGGGCCGATGTTGCAGGTGCCGGGGATGTACTGGTCGGTCATGACAGGCCCTCCGGGACGGCGCCCAGGGCGGCGTGGATGGCGCCGGCCAGGGCCCGGGCGGGCTCCTCGCTGAGCTCGACGGCGACCCTGGCCGACGGTCCCTGGCCGGGGTTGAGGAAGTCGATGTTGAGCGTGTGCTCGGCCCGGGTGTGCTGGGGATGGTCGAGGTAGACGCAGGCCAGGCTGAGCGGGAACCAGCCGTCGGGGCCCTTGCCGCTGCCGGCGACCTCGACCCGCTCGGTGGAGTAGGTGCACATGGCGATCCCTCGCTAGGCGGCCAGGTGGCGGCCGAACCAGTCCCAGATCCTCCGCCAGCCGTCGGCGGCCGCCTCCGGCCGGTGGCTGGGCCGGTCGACGGCGAAGAAGCCGTGGCCGGCGCCGGGGTAGGTGTGGAACTCGAAGGTCTTGCCGAGGCGGGTCAGCTCCTGCTCGAGCCGGGCCGTCTCGGCCGGGGACGGGTGGGTGTCCTCGGCCCCGAACAGGCCGAGCAGCGGGCAGGACAGGTCGCCGGCCAGCCCGACGAGCGGCCGCATCTTGAGCGGCATGCCGTCGGGCGGCGGGTCCAGAACAAAGACGCCGTAGCAGTCGACGGCCGCGTCCAGGGGCAGGCTGCAGGCGGCCAGGAAGGCCTGCCGTCCGCCCGAGCAGTAGCCGATGACGCCCACCTTGCCGTTGGCCGATCCCAGCGAGCGCAGGTACCGGGCGGTGCCGTCGACGTCGCCGACCAGGCGCTCGTCGGGGACGCCGCCGGCGGCCCGTGTGGCCGCGGCGGCGTCGTCGGGGCTGGCCCCGGGCGCGTCCCGCCAGTGCAGGTTGGGCATGATCGCCGTGTAGCCGTTGGCCGCGAAGGTCCGGGTGATCTCCTTGGTGGCCTCGTCGTAGCCGGGCATGTGGTGCAGCACGATCACGCCGGCGAAGGGGCCGGGCCCGGGCGGGCGGGCCAGGTAGGCCGGGATCTCGTCGCCCTGGTGGCCCCTGATCCGCACCGTCTCGGTGGCGACGTCGCCGCCTATCGTCCCCTCGGGCATGGTCCGTCCTCCTCCTTGTCGGCCCGGTTGCGCACATCTTGCCCGAAAAGCAAACTTGCTTCAAGTAAAAACTTGCACTCCGTGCACATATGGCGCTAGCCTGGGCCCATGACCACCGAGATGCTTGGCACGCAGCCGCCGGGCCGCCGGGAGCGCAAGAAGCTCGCCACCCGCCAGGCCCTGATGGACGCCGCCCTGCGCCTGGTCGCCGACCGGGGCCTCGAGCAGGTGACGGTAGAGGACATCAGCGAGGCGGCCGACGTGGCCAGCCGGACGTTCTTCAACTACTTCTCCTCCAAGGAGGAGGCGCTGCTCGGCAGCGTCCCCGAGAAGGCGGCCACCGTCCACCGCCTGGTCGTCGACCGTCCGGCCACCGAGCCGCCGCTCGAGGCCGTCTACCAGGTGCTCCGCGAGCTGACCCTGCAGCAGGCCCAGCGCCGGGAGGAGCTGCTCCTGCGCCAGCAGGTCATCGAGCGCCACCCCGGGCTGCTGGCCCGGCAGCTGGGCATGTACGCCTCGTTCGAGCGGGCCCTGACGGCGGCGGTGGCCGAGCGGCTGGGCGCGCCGGCGGACGCCCTGTACGCCAGGGTGATGGCGACCGCGGCCGTGGCCGCGGCGCGGGCGGCGGTGTCCTCCTGGATGGCCGACCAGGGGCGCAGGCCGCTGGTGACCACGGTCGACGCGGCCTTCCGGCACCTGCGCGAGCTGGGCTCCCCGCTCCCTGAGCCCTCGGCCGATCCCCCGGACAGGACCCCGACATGACGACCCGATCCGAGCCCTCCACGACCGACCCGCGGGCGGCCCAGCCGGCCGGGCCACCGGAGCTGTCGCACCGGCAGCTCCTGGTCATCTTCAGCGCCCTCATGCTGGGCATGCTGCTGGCCGCCCTCGACCAGACCATCGTGGCCACGGCCCTGCCGACCATCGTCGGCGACCTGGGCGGCCTCAACCATCTGTCCTGGGTCGTGACCGCCTACCTGCTGGCGGCCACGGTCTCCACACCGCTGTACGGCAAGCTCGGCGACCTCTACGGCCGCAAGCTGATCTTCCAGGCGGCCATCGTCATCTTCCTGGCCGGCTCGGTCCTGGCCGGCCTGTCGCAGTCGATGGGCCAGCTGATCGTGTTCCGGGCCATCCAGGGCCTCGGAGGCGGCGGGCTGATGGTCACCGCCCAGGCGATCATCGGCGACGTGGTCAGCCCCCGCGAGCGCGGCCGCTACATGGGCTACTTCGGGGCGGTGTTCGGCGGCGCGATGGTCGCCGGGCCGCTGGCCGGCGGGTTCTTCACCGACCACCTGACCTGGCGCTGGGTGTTCTACGTCAACCTGCCCCTCGGCCTGGCCGCCCTGGTCGTCACCACGCTCGCCCTGCACGCCCGCGAGGCCCGGGTGCGCCACCGCATCGACTACCTGGGGGCGACCCTGCTGGCCGCCGGGGTGGCCTGCGTGGTGCTGGTCACCACCTGGGGTGGCACCGAGTACGCCTGGGGGTCCTTGACCATCGTCGGCCTCGGCCTGGCCGCGGCCGTCCTGCTGACCGCCTTCGCCCTGGTCGAGCGGCGGGCCACCGAGCCCATCATCCCCCTCGCCCTGTTCGGCAACTCGACCTTCGACGTGGCCAGCGCGGTCAGCTTCATCATCGGGTTCGCCATGTTCGGGGTGATCAGCTTTCTGCCCCTGTACCTGCAGCTGGTCACCGGGGCCAGCGCGACCAACTCGGGCCTGCTGCTGCTGCCGCTGATGTTCGGCCTGCTGGGCGCCTCGACCCTGTCCGGGCAGCTCATCAGCCGGACCGGCCGCTACAAGGTCTTCCCGGTGGCCGGCACGGCCATCGCCGCCGTCGGGATGTGGCTGCTGTCGACCATGACGCCGGCCACCGGCCGGGCCACCTCCACCGTCTACATGATCGTCGTCGGCATCGGGATCGGCCTGGTGATGCAGGTCGTCATCCTGGCCACCCAGAACGCGGTGGATCGCCGCGACCTCGGCATCGCCACCGGCACGGTGTCCTTCTTCCGGTCGGTCGGCGGCTCCTTCGGCGTCGCCGTGTTCGGGGCCATCTTCACCCACCGGCTCGCCGACGAGCTGGCCAGGCGCCCGCCCGCCGGCGTGCTGGCCCGGGCCAGGGCCGGCGGCGGGTCGGCCGTCGGCTCGCTCAGCCCGAGGGCCCTCGACGCCCTTCCCGGCCCGCTGCGCCGCGGGTTCGTGGAGGCGTTCTCCAGCTCGCTCACGGCGACGTTCCGCTACGCCGTGCCCTGCATCCTGGTCGCCTTCCTGGTCACCTGGCTGCTGCGTGAGCAGCCGCTGCGCACGACGGCCAGGGCCGACGACCCGGCCCGGGAGCTGGCCGCCGGCGCCGCCCCGGGCGCCGCCGAGCCCGACGCCTTTCCCGGGTGACTATAATCCTTACGTAAGCGTTAACTTTGCCGTGAGGAGGGCCCGGATGCCGGCGGAACGGGCGGGGGGCCACGCGGCCCCGGGCGGGCGCTACAAGTGGATCGCCCTGTCGAACACGACGCTGGGGATGCTGGTGGCGACCATCAACTCCTCGATCGTGATCATCTCGCTGCCGGCCATCTTCCGCGGCATCCACCTCGACCCGCTGCGGCCCGGCAACGTCAGCTACCTGCTCTGGATGCTGATGGGCTACCTGGTGGTCAGCGCCGTGCTGGTGGTCGCCTTCGGCCGCCTGGGGGACATCTACGGCCGGGTGCGGATGTACAACGCCGGCTTCCTGATCTTCACCCTGGCCTCGATCGCGCTGGCCTTCACGCCCGACGTCGGCTCGGCGGGGGCGCTCGAGCTGATCGGGCTGCGGATCGTCCAGGGGGTCGGCGGCGCCCTGCTCATGGCCAACTCCATGGCCATCCTCACCGACGCCTTCCCGGTGCGCGAGCGCGGCATGGCCCTGGGCATCAACCAGGTGGCGGCCCTGGCCGGCTCGTTCCTGGGGCTGCTCATCGGCGGGCTGCTGGCCGACACCAACTGGCGGGCCGTCTTCCTGGTCAGCGTCCCGTTCGGGATCTTCGGGACCATCTGGGGCTACCTCAAGCTCCGCGAGGTCGGCCAGCGGGGCCAGGGCCGCATCGACTGGGCCGGCAACCTCACCTTCGGCATCGGGCTGATCGCCGTGCTGGTCGCCATCACCTACGGGATCCAGCCGTACGGCGGCCACACCATGGGCTGGACCAGCCCGCTGGTGCTGACCCTGCTGGGAGGCGGGCTCGCCCTGCTGGGAGCGTTCCTGCTCATCGAGCACCGCTCCGACGACCCGCTGTTCCACCTCGACCTGTTCCGGATCCGGGCCTTCTCCGCCGGCAACCTGGCCGGCCTGCTGGCCTCGGTCAGCCGCGGCGGCCTCCAGTTCATGCTGATCATCTGGCTCCAGGGGATCTGGCTGCCCCTGCACGGCTACAGCTTCGCCTCCACCCCGCTGTGGGCCGGGATCTACATGATCCCCCTCACCCTGGGGTTCCTCGTCGCCGGGCCGGTGTCGGGCTGGCTGTCGGACCACCACGGCGCCCGCCCGTTCGCCACCGGGGGCATGCTGCTCACCGCGGCCAGCTTCGCCGCCCTCATGCTGCTGCCCATCGACTTCCCGTACTGGGTGTTCGCGGCCCTGCTGCTGGCCAACGGCATCGGCTCTGGGCTGTTCGCGGCGCCCAACACCGCCGGGATCATGAACGCCGTCCCGGCCCGCCAGCGCGGCGCCGCCTCCGGCATGCGGGCCACCTTCCAGAACGCCGGGTTCGTGCTGTCCATCGGGCTGTTCTTCTCGCTGATGATCGCCGGCCTGGCCGCGCGGCTGCCCAGCACCCTGTACGCCGGCCTAACCGCCAACGGCGTGCCCCCGGCCAGCGCCGACCGCATCGCCCACCTCCCGCCCGTGGGCAGCCTGTTCGCCGCCTTCCTGGGCTTCAACCCGATCGGGACGCTGCTCGGCCCGGCCGGGCTGGAGCGCCTGAGCCCGGCCCAGGCGGCCAACCTCACCGGCACCGGCTTCTTCCCCCGGCTCATCGCCGAGCCGTTCAAGCACGGCCTGGCCATCGTGTTCCTGGCCGCGCTGGCCATGTCGCTGGTCGCCGCGGCCGCCTCCTGGCTGCGGGGCGGCCGCTACGTCCACGAGGAGCTGGAGTCGTCCCCGGCCGCCACCCGGGAGGAGCAGCCGGCATGAACGGCCGGCGGCTGCGCATCGGGGAGGCGGCGGCCCGGGCCGCGGTGTCGGTCCGGACCCTGCGCTACTACGAGGAGCTGGGGCTGCTCACCCCGTCGGCCCACAGCCCCGGCGGCGCCCGCCGCTACGCCGAGGAGGACGTGGCCCGCCTGGCCCGCATCCGCGAGCTCAAGGACCTGCTCGGGTTCAACCTCGACGAGGTCAGGACCGTGCTCACCGCCGAGGACCGCCTGGGCGACCTGCGCGCCGCCTACCACGCCGAGGACGACCGCGCCGCCCAGCGGGCGATCGTCGCCGAGGCCCTGGAGATCAACACCAGGCTCCGGGCGGCCGTCCAGGCCAAGCTGGAGCGGCTGGCCACCTTCAAGGCCGAGCTGGAGGCCAGGGCCGACCGCTACACCACGGCCCTGGCCGGCCTCCAGGACCCGAGCGACGCCGGCGTCGCCACCTAGCGCCTGGCCGCCGCGCGGTCGCGGACCTCGGCCCAGAGGTCCTGGTAGCTGCGGGTCACCCGGCTGCGGGGGGCGAAGGCCGGCAGGGGGGCGCGGTGGACGGCCATCTGCTCGACCAGGGACAGGGCGGGGATGACGGTGGCGGCCAGGTCGCCGCGGCGGGCGCGGAGGTCGTCGATGACCTCGCGGTGGAGGCGCTTGCGGCCGTCGACCATGGTGAAGAAGGGGAGCAGGGCCGGCGGGTCGTCCAGCTCGGCCACGAACCCGGTGAGCTGCTCCAGGGTGCGGACCGAGAGGGTCGTGGGGATGAGCGGGACCAGCAGGGTGTCGGCGGCGTGGACGACGTTCTCGGAGACCAGCGAGATGCCGGGTGGGCAGTCCAGGATGGCCAGGTCGTAGTCGCCGGCGACCGGGCCGAGGAGGCGGGCGATCCGCCGGGTGGGCTTCTTGGCCGCGTCCAGGGCCAGGTCGAGGTTGCGGTAGGTGAAGTCGGCCGGGACCAGGTCAAGGCGGTCGAACTCGGTCGGCTTGACGGCCTGGTCGAGGGGGGTCTTGCCGCGGATGAGGGCCTTGCCGCCGCCCTTCACGCGGGGGCGGACGCGCAGCAGGTAGCTGGCCGCGCCCTGCGGGTCCAGGTCCCACAGGAGGGTGCGGCGGCCGTCGCGGGCGGCCAGGTAGGCCAGGTTGACGGCGGCGGCGGTCTTGCCCACGCCGCCCTTGATGTTGTGGGTCGCCAGGATGTTCACGAGGCCGCCGTCCGGTCCGTCGCCGTGGCCAGGGCCCCGACCAGCCGGTCGACGTCCTCGTCGGTCGTCCACAGGTGCGGGGAGACGCGCAGGGACGAGCCCCTGACCCCGACGTGGACCCCGGCCCGGCCGAGCGCCCCGACCACCGCCGCCCGGGCCTGGTCGGGCAGGGCGATGCCGAGCAGGTGCGGGACCCGGTCGCCGGTGGTGAGGCGCAGGCCGAGGGCCTCGACCCGGCGCTGGATACCGTCGGTGAGCCGCCCCAGGGTGACGGCGATCCGCGGGACCTCCCAGTCGAGCAGCTGGCGCAGGGCGGCCACGGCCATGGGGGTGGTCTCGAAGTGGGTGCGCTGGCCGACGTCGAAGCGGCGCGCCCCGGGCTGGTAGCGGTCCTGGTAGGCGGCCAGGGCGGCGAAGTCCTGGGACCCGGCGCGCGAGATCCAGTTCTCCTCCAGGGGCACGCCGTCGCGGTGGCGCTCGGCCACGTACAGGTAGCCGAGGGCGAAGGGGCCGAGCAGCCACTTGTAGCCCACCGTGACCAGGTAGTCCGGCCGGGCCGCGGCCAGGTCCAGCGGCACCGCCCCCAGGGCCTGGCTGGCGTCGACCACCAGGGCGGCCCCGGCCTCGCGGGCCCGGGCCCCGACCGCGGCCAGGTCGACCGCGCCGCCGTCGGTCCAGTGGGTGGCCAGGACCGCCACCACCGCGGTCCGCTCGTCCAGCGCCTCGACCACGGCCTCGGCCCAGGACCGGCCGTCCCGGCGCTCGACCGCCGCCACCACGGCCCCGGTGCGCCGGGCGAACCGCTGCCAGGTGTACCAGTTTGACGGATAGTCATCGGTCAGGACCAGCACCCGCTCTCCCGGGCGGGCGGTGAGGTTGGCGGCCGCCACGGCCAGGCCGTAGCTGGTCGCCGGGACCAGGGCCACGCCCTCGGGGTCGAGGCCGGCCAGCCGGGCGAACAGCGCCCGGCGCTCCTCGGCCTCGGTGAACCAGTCCTCGCCGCCGATCCGCCACGGCCGGGCCCGCCGGGCCACCGCGGCCGCGCCCGCCTCGGTGGCCGCCTTCAGCAGCGGGGCCAGGCTGGCGCAGTTGAGGTAGGCGACGTCGTCGGGGATGTCGAACAGCTCCCGCTGCACCGGCAGCGGCCGCGGGGACGGGGCCGGGCCGGCGACGGGATCATCGGAGGGCGGCATGCGACAAGTATCCGCCACCGCGAGCGACCGGAAGAAACCACGCCATGACGACCACCGTGACCCCGGCATCCGGGCCCGGCGAGGACGAGCCTGGGCCCGGCTACCAGCGGCCGCGGTGGACGACCTCGTCCAGGGGCCGGCGGGGGCGGGTGCGGGCCGAGCCGCTCGGGCGGTCGTCGGCCGCCGGGTAGCCGAGGGCGACGGCCCCGACCAGCCGCCGGCCCTCGGGGACGCCGAGGTCGCCCAGCAGCCCATGGGCGCCGTGGAACACCCCGAAGTACCAGGCCCCGAGGCCCTCGTCGACGGCGGTGAGCAGCATGAGCATGACCGCCATGGCCGCGTCCAGGTCCCAGTAGGGGACCGGCCAGCCCTCCTCGGCCTCCATGCCCAGCCCGGCCTTGTCGGGGGCGGCGTAGCGGTCCAGGTAGGCCTGCTTGTCGGCGAGGACGAGCACGATCACCGGCGGCTCGGCGGTGCTGTAGGGCGTGCCGAAGCGGGGGTCGGTGGTCGCCGCCCAGAACCCCCGGACGGCCTCCGGGCCCTCCAGGACCAGCAGGTCGAGGCCCTGGCTGAAGCCGGCCGAGGGGGCCCGGGTGGCGCTGTGCAGGATCCGGTCCAGCACCTCGGCCGGGAGGGGACGTGGGTCGAAGCGGCGCACCATGCGCCGGCGCCGCACGACCTCGCGCAGCTCCACGTCCTCAGTCGACCTCGGCCACGGTGCCGTCGAGGTCGGCCAGGGTGATGCGGGCCGGCACGCGGCGGCGGAAGGCGGCCAGGGTGTGGCCGCGGACCCGGTCGATCAGGGGCGGGGTGGCCAGGGCGGCCGGGAGCACGACCCGTTCGGCCTCCAGGACCTGGCAGGCGGCGGCCAGGGCGTCGGGGCCGTGGCCGCGGGCCACCCAGGCGGCGCCGTCCAGGCCGAGCCGGCGGGCCTCGGAGAGCTGCTCGGCCAGGTAGGGTCGGCCCAGGCGGCTGGCCGTGCGCTGGTTGAGCAGCGAGCTCCTGGGCCGGCCGCCGTTCTGGCGGGCCGGTTCGTAGGGGTCGACCAGGTACAGCTCGGGCGAGCGGTCGAACAGCACCAGGCGGGCGCCCTCCCGGGCGGCGACGGCGAACGCGGCCTGGCGGGTGGCCTGGTAGGCGGGGTCGAGCCCGTCGTCGGTGGCGGCGAGCACGACCGCGGCCGGCCCGAGCCGCTGGCCGGCGCCGGCCGGCAGCTCCACCGGCGGGACGGCGGCCTCGGGCGCCCGCGGCCCGTCGGCGGCCGCCGGCGGCTCCAGGACCAGCGGCGGCAGCTCGGCCGGGTCGGCGAAGGGCAGCCGGGCGGTGGCCCGCAGCTCGCCGGCGGCGACCGCGACCGCGGCCAGGTCCAGCCGGCAGCGGTCGCAGACGGCCAGGTGGGCGCGCACGGCCGCCGTCGCCGAGGGGGAGAGCTCCCCGCCCAGCAGCGCCGGCAGCTCGTCCTGGACGTGGCCGTTCATGTGCTCGTCTCCGTGCCGGGGCCGCTCGCCGGTTGCATCGTAAGGTACGGACCACGGCATGGCCGAGACCAGGGAGCGGCGGCATGGGAGCCCTCGACATCCAGTGGCTGATGCTGCCCGGGCAGCGGCCCTGGCGGGAGCTGCACTGGCTGTCGCTGATGCCGGGGGCGCGGGTGACCGCGGTGGGCGACCCCCGGCCGCCGGAGGCGGTCGCGTTCGTCCGCCGGCCCTACCGCCGCCCGACCGACCGGTTCGTGGAGGCCGGCGCCCTGGCCTGGCTCCGGGGCCTGGACAGCCTGCCCGGCGGGGACGGGTGGGTGGCCTCCCTTGAGCTGTGCTCGCTGGTCACCGGGCAGGCCAGCGCCCTGGCCCGGCGGCGCCGGCAGCGCCAGGCGGTGCTGGTCTGGGCCAACGACCCGCGGACGCCGCTGTACCGGCTGCCGCCGTACCGCCAGGCGCTGCGCCGGGCCCGCTCGGCCGAGCTGTTCCTGTGCCTGGTGGCGGCGGCCCGGGACCACTGCCTGGCCCTCGACCTGCCGGCCGAGCGCTGCCGGGTCGTCCACCCCGGGGTCGACACCCGGCTGTTCCACCCCCCGGCCGTCCCGGTGGCCGGGCCGGTGGCCGCCTTCGTGTCCCCGCTGGCCGCCAACAAGGGCATCGACCGGGTGCTGGACGCCTTCCGGCTGGTCCGCCGCGACCTTCCCGAGGCCAGGCTCCTGGTGCTGGGCCGCGGGCCGCTGGAGGGCCTGGTCCGCCGGGAGGCGGCCAGGGCGGGCGGCGGCGTCGCCTACCTGGGCGCCGGCGACCGGGGGCGGGTGGCCCGGGTGCTCAGGGAGGCGGCCGTGTTCGTCACCGCCCCCCGGCCCACCCGGGTCTGGAACGAGCAGTTCGGCCTGGCCTACGTGGAGGCCATGGCCAGCGGGCTACCGGTCGTGACCACCGTCTGCGGCTCCAACCACGAGGCCGTGCGCCCGCCGAACCTGCGCGTGGCCGACGACGCCGAGGCCCTGGCCGAGGCCCTGGCCGGGTTCCTCGGCGACCCGGCCCGCCGGGCCCGGGTCGGGGAGGAGAACCGCCGGACCGTCCTGGAGCACCACGAGCTGCACCGCCAGAGCGCCCGCATGGCCGCGGCGTTCCGGGAGGCCGCCGCCGGGTAGAGGGCGGTCAGCGGCGCCGGCCGGCCACCGCCCCGCCGGCCCAGGCGGCGGCCTCGCAGGCCCGCAGGACCAGCAGGCCGGCCGCGTGCGCCGGGTCGGCGGCCAGCACCCGGCGGTGGCGCCACCAGGCGGCCAGGGTGGCCCGGGCCTGGGCGGCGGCCGCCCCGGGATGGGCCCGGCGGTAGGCGGGCAGGCTGCGGCCGTAGTAGAAGCGCTTGCGCAGCGCCGCCCTTAGGCGCAGGTGCCCCTCGTCGTGCACGACCACCGTGTCCGCCCAGGCCAGCCGGGCCCCGCCGGCCAGCAGCCGGTTGCGCAGGGCCGCGTCCTCGGTGCCGGTGTTGGCCGCCTCGAACCCGCCGGCCCGGCCGAGGACGTCGGCCCGGACCAGGCGCGGGGCCTCGATCCGGGGCTCGCCGGCGTAGCAGCGCCGCTCCAGGGCCCGGCAGCGGGCCCAGAACCCGCTGCCCGTGCTGGCCTCGGGGAGGAAGACGGCCTCGGCGCCGGCGGCCACGGCGGCGGCCACCGACCGTTCCACCGCGTCCGGGGCCAGCACCATGTCGGCGTCGACCCACAGGACCCATTCGCCCGCCGCCCGCTCGATCCCCAGGTTGCGCTGGGCGCTGCGCTCGGGGCCGGCGCGCAGGGCGACGTCGGCCAGGCGGGCGGCCACCTCCCAGGTGCCGTCGCGGCTCCAGTTGTCCACCACCACCAGCTCCAGCGCCGGCCAGGTCTGGGCCCGGATCGAGGCCAGGCAGCGGGCCACGGTCCGGGCCGCGTCCCGGGTCGGCACCACCACCGACACCAGTGGCCGGTCCCCGGTCACGGCGCCCGGTCCCGGACGTCGCGGAGCACGCCCAGCACCAGCAGGGCCAGGCCCGTCCCGGCCAGCAGGTGGGCGGCCGGGTTGCCGGCGGCCAGGTCCGGCCCGAGGGTGGCCCTGGTCGGCAGGCCCTGGACCAGGACGGCCAGCGGGACGGCGGCCAGCAGCGCCACCGACCCGGCGAGCAGCTCCCGCGGGGACGGCGAGCGGGCGGCGTCGTAGACGACCAGGGCCAGCCCGACCAGCAGCCCGGCCCGGCCGCCGAGCAGGCCCAGCAGCGCCACCAGCCCCAGCCGGCCCGGCCACGGCCCCCTCATCGCCACCACCGGCCCCGGGCCAGCAGGGCCGCCACCACGGCCAGGGCGGCCAGGGTGGCGAGGAGAGAGGTGGTGGCCGGGCGCTGGGGGCCGAACTCGACCGCGAACCGGTGCGGCCTGAGGTCGGAGATGCGCCAGCCGATCGACCAGCCGTCGAGCAGCTCGGGCGGGCCCAGCGGCTGCCCGTCCATGGTGGCCCGCCAGCGTCGGTCGTAGCCCTGGCCGGCGACCAGGTAGTAGGGGGCCGCCGCCGGCTCGGCGGCCAGCTCGGTCCGGGCCGCCCCCGAGGAGGTCACCGTGACCCGGGGTGCGGCCGGACGGGGGCTCGCCCGATCCACCGGGGGACCACCCTGGCGGTCCCCCGGACCCCCCCGGCGGCCCGGGGAGGCCAGGCGGAGCAGGTCGACCAGCCAGCCTGAGGCGCCGCGCAGGTGGTGGTCGCCGGGCCCGAGCCGCCGGGGGTCGCCGCAGCCCTCGAACCGGAGGGGCTCGCCGTCGGCCAGCCCGTCGAGGGTGCCCCGCAGCCGCGCCCGGACGGGCACGCCGTCCACCTCGGCCAGGGTCACGCAGCCACGCAGCCTGGTGCCGGGCCGGTTGCCGGCGTCGACCCGGACCCCGCCGGCCTGGAGCTCGCTGATCCTGACCTGGCCGCCGAGGCCGACCACGTCGGTGATGGTGAGCCGCAGCCGGCGCACCGTGCGGGCGGGGAACTCGATCCGGGTCGCGCCCTGGCGCAGCCGGGCCCGGACCGGCGGGCCGCCGTCCAGCGACAGCTCGGCCGCGGTGGCCGCGTCCACGCCCTTGAGGCCCTCCGGCACGTCCTGGCGGACGACCACGTGGTCGAGCCGGCGGGCCGGGAACGACGCCTCGACCCATTCGCCGGGGCCGCGGCCGGCCGGGATCCAGGCGGTGTCCCGGTTGCCGTCGAAGGCCTGGGAGGCGCGCACCCCCACCCCGTCGAAGGCCCGCGACGACGACCGGGCGGCCACCTCGGGCGACGCCCCCAGCAGCCGGTCCAGCTCCGGCTCGGCCAGGTCGGGGCCGGAGGCGGCCAGCCCGGACAGGTCGAAGGCCCGGGCCTCGGGCAGCCAGAAGCGCCGGTCCAGCACCCGCTCCTCGTCGTCGTCCAGTCCCCGGGTGGGGCCGGCCGCCCTGGCCAGGACGACGTCGAGCGGGGCCGTGGCCAGCCGCGCCCGCCCGGCGGCGTCCAGGCCCTCGACCAGCTGGCGGAACCTCCGGGGGAGCACGGCGGTCTCGGCGACCCGCACCCCGGGCACCCCGATCTCCCAGAACCCGACCGGGTTGAGGCCGGGGCCGCCGCGGACGCCGGTGATCTCCACGGTCAGCGACCCGGTGGTGGTGGGGGGCCACGCGACCTCGACTTTCGGCCGGGCCGGCACGGCCGCCTCGACGGTGCGCCCATCCATGCGGATGCGGACGGCCGCCACCTGGACCGGGCCGCCCAGCAGCGGGCGCAGGACCAGCCTGGACAACCGCAGCGGGCGGGCCAGGCGCAGGCTGACCGACTGGCCGACGGCGGCGCCGAAGTCGCCGGTGACCCAGGCGGTCCGCGGGTCGCCGTCGAAGGCGAAGGCCGGCTTGCCGTAGGGGACCGGCCCGAAGACGCTGCCCGAGCTGGTGGCCTCGACCGCGCCGGCGCCGGACAGGGCGGCCACGGTCTGGGCGGCCGGGTCGCCGAACAGGCTGAGGGCGGGGCTGGCCGGGTCGATCGGGCGGTCGGCGGGCAGGGTCGGCGAGTAGCTGGCCCCGACCCGGCGGGTCGCCCAGGTGCGGCGCCGGTTGCTGTCGGTGAGCACGACCCGGGCGCCGTCGTCCAGGGCCAGGGCGGTGGCGCCCGGGGTCAGCGACCCCAGCAGCCGGAAGGCCGGCTGCCCGGCCAGCAGCCCCAGGCGGGCCAGGGCCGGCAGGGCGAAGCTGTCCCCGTCCACCAGCAGGGCGCCGGCGGCCGGCTCGGCCCGGACCACCGGCCGCGGGTCGGCCAGCGTGTACCGCTGCAGGGGCGGCAGGGCCGGGTCGCCGGGCCGTTTCGCCACCTGCTCGCCCGGCCGGCCGTAGGCGGCGGCCAGGCGCAGGCCCGGCTGGGCGGCCAGGGCGGCCGCCAGCGCGGCCGGCGGGCCGCCGCCGGTCGTCTCGGCGACCACGTCGTTGCGGGCCAGCACCTCGTCGACGCCCAGGTAGCGGGCCATCACCGGCAGCGCCCCGGCGTCCGGCCGCTCCCCGGCCAGGGGCACGTCCAGGGCGGCCAGGAAGTTGGCCTGCTCGGGGGAGCCGTTGGGGACGGTGGCCCGGACCACCGAGGGCCGGGCCAGCAGCGAGGCGTTGAGGTCGTCGGGCCCCTGCCAGCCCCAGCGGTAGTCGGCCTGGACCTGGCCGGGGAGGAACAGGACCCGCCGGGCCGCCGGGCCGGCCCGCCGGTTCAGGTCGGCCGCGGCCTGCTCCCAGTAGCCGGGCACGCGGTAGCGCTCCAGGTGCAGGCCGCCGGTCCAGGCGGGCAGCACGGCCACGGCCAGCACGGCCAGGGCCGCCACCAGGGCGGCCGCCCGGGCCGGGCCGCCGCGGCGCCGCCACAGCTCGGCCACCCCGGCGGCCACCAGCACGGCGATGCCGAGGGCGGCCAGGGCGCCGGCCTTGTTGGTGGTGCGGAAGGCGATGGCGCCCGGGAGGCGCCGGAAGGCGGCGTCGAGCAGGCGGGCGAACGGGGTCGGGGCGCCGGTGGGGAACAGCCCGACCATCACCGGCACGGCCACCGCCAGCAGCAGCACCCCGAGCGCCCGGGCCCGGGCCCGCGAGACCAGGGCGCCGGCGGCCGCGGCCACCGGCAGGGCGAAGGAGGCCACCACGACCAGCGGGTCGGTCAGGTAGCCGGCCAGCCCGGGCAGGAACAGGCGCTCGCCCTCGCGGCCGTACAGGGTCCACAGGCCGAGCAGGCGCAGCGTCTCGGCGTAGGAGGAGGGAGCGGCGACGTCGGCCGGCTTCTCGGTGCTCTCGGCGATGGCCTGGCCGCTGCCGCTGGCCAGCACGGCCGGGACCAGCCAGTACAGCGACACCCCCAGGGCCAGGCCGAGGCAGCGCAGCACCGGCGCGACCATGGCCCGCCACGGGACCCCGCCGGCCAGCCGGGCGTAGGCCAGGTAGCAGGGCGCGGCCAGCAGCATGAACACGGGCACCACGCCGGCGTTGGTGCCGCCGCAGGCGAAGAAGGCGAGCGCGAACGCGGCCGGGCCGCGCCAGGAGCGCCGGTCGCGCACGCTCCAGGCAAGGGTGACCACCAGCCACGGCAGGAGGGCGTAGGGCTGGAGGACCGGGCTGGTGGCCCCGGCCACGACCACATAGGGGTTGGCCACGTACAGGGTCGCGGCCGCGACCCGACCGGCGGCGCCGGCCTCGGGCGCGACCGTCCGCAGCAGCCTGGCCGCCCCCCAGCCGGCCACCCCGAGCAGCAGGGCCCGCCACAGCCGCACGGCCAGCCAGGCGTCGACCCCGAGGCCGCGGATCACGGACAGGACCGCGGCCGCCGGGGCGGTCCCGGCGTCGAAGTTCGGCTGGCCCAGGTACGGGTCGGGCCGCCAGGCGGCCAGCGACCGGGCCAGCGCCCGCCCAGGGACCAGGTACAGCTCGGGCCGGGTGTCGGGGGCGAACCACCCCCGGTCGGTCAGCACCAGCACGGCCAGCACGCACAGCCCCAGCACCCCGTAGGCGGCCGGCTCGGCCAGGTCGCGCCGCCGCCACACCGGCCGGGCGGCCACCGGCACCGGGGCCGCCGGCCGGACCGGGGACAGGTCCCGGCTCACCGGATCCTCCCCCGAGGGTTCCCCGGGCCTGCCCGGCTCATCGGGCCGGGCTCCCGGCCGGCGCGGAGGGCGAGGGTGAACCCGGTGGCCAGCAGGGCGGCCACCACGGCCAGGGCGGCGCCGACGATCTCGGCCACCGAGCCGTGCAGGAACAGGGCGACCAGGGCGGCCTCGGCGGCCACGGCGGCCAGCGGCAGCCGGTACAGGCCCCGGTCGGCGGTGGCCATCCCGGTGAACAGGACCAGCTGGACCAGGGCCAGGCCGGTGCCGAGGGCGGCGAACAGCGGCAGGGTCGGGCCGACGTCCAGGTAGGCCTCGCCGAAGGACAGCCGGGCGGCAAGCCCGGGGGCGAGCGCCGCCGCGACCACCAGGGGCGCCCCCACGGCGGCCACCACCGCGGCCGAGCGGCCGAGCAGCCGGCGCCGGTCCGTCGCCGTCACCAGGCGCGGGAACACCAGGGTGACCACGAACTGGGGCGCCCAGAAGGCGATCTTGGTCAGCACCGCCCCGGCCGCGTACAGCCCCGAGGCCTCGGCGGCCAGGAAGTGGCGGGCCAGCAGCACGTCGACGTTGGCCAGCAGCAGCAGCCCCAGGACCCCGGCGGCCGCGGCCGCCACCTCACCGCCGAAGGCGGCCGCCGGCGACCCCCTGCCCGGCCACCGCCGGCCGGCCCAGGGCCCGGGGCCGGCCGGCCGGCGGTGCCACTCCCAGCCGCCCTGGGCCCGCAGCCGGGGCACCGCGACCAGTACGGCCAGGGCCGACCCGATGGCCGTGGCGGCCATGGCGCCGGAGACCCCGAGCCCGCCCCCGACCAGGCCGACCCCGGCGGCCAGCCGCCCGGCCGCCGCGACCAGCAGGACCGCGGCCAGGGCCCGGAACCACTCGCGGCCCTGGAGCATCCCCTGCACGGCCGACAGCAGCGGCAGGGGCAGGAGGGCGGCGGCCAGCCACAGGCAGGGGCCGAGGGAGGGCAGGTGCAGGAACGCCCGTACGGCGGGGCTGGCGGCCACGGTCAGCAGCCCCAGGGCGCCCCCGACGGCGACCACGGCCACCAGCACCCTCGACCACAGCCGGCCCACCGCCTCGCCGGCCAGGGTGGTGTGCCTGGCCACGACCGCCTGGAGGGCGACCCCGGGCACGGTGCCGACCAGCACCAGGGCCAGCAGCGCCCCCAGGGCGCCGTAGTCGGCCGGGCCCAGCAGCCGGGACATGACCAGGTTGAAGGCGTAGTTCAGGGCGTTGGCGGCGGCCATGGCCGGGGCGACGACCAGGAACGCCCGGGGCAGCGAGGCCCGCCCGACCACGGGCGCGTCCTGGAGGGCGAACTCGGGGTCAGCGGCCGCCATCGCTCACCGGGACCCGTCTGGAGGAGAGCGGCACGACCTTCAGGACGGCGGCGCACAGGCCGGGATGGCGCGGAAGCGTCCTCCAGGCGGCCCGCATCGCCGGCCGGTACACCAGGTCGTAGGCGAGCAGCCGCCAGGTGGTGTCCATCCCCCGCCGGCCGCCGGCCCGGGGCCGCTCGAAGGCGTACACGCGGACCCCGTTCCACCACCGCGGGTCCTCCTCGTGCCCGGCCGCCAGGTCGAACAGCAGCCGGTAGCCGGGATGGGCGGCCACGTAGCGGTCGGTGGCCCGGGCCACGATCGGCCAGGAGGCGTCGTCGATCACCACCAGCGCCCGGTCGGCCAGCCAGGGCTCGGCCACCCCGAGGGCCAGGTAGTGGGGGAGCCGGCCGTGGGCGCCGTCGTAGAAGTAGACGCCGACCGGCTCCTCCAGCCCGGTCCCGCGCTGTAGCAGGTCGAAGCAGTCGCCCTCCAGCAGCCGGGCCCGGCCCGGCTCGACCCAGCGGGCCAGGTTGGCCTCCAGCTCGGCCCTGGCCCGGCCGTCCGGGTTGAACTCCAGGAAGTTCTCGATCGCGTAGAACCGCCGGTCCGCGTTGCCGAGCATGGCCCCGATCAGCGACAGGCCCTTGAACGAGCCGACCTCCAGGTACGCCTCCCCCGGCTCCAGGTGGGCGGCGGCCAGGTTGAGCAGGGCCAGCTTGTGCTCGGTGGCCATGCCGGGCACGTCGGCCAGGACCTTCTGGAACCGCCGGTCGACGGGGTGGTCGGCGCGCAGGTCGCCGCCGAACAGCCCGGCCAGGCCCGCCTGGAACGCCTCGAGGTTCATCGCCCCACCTCGCTGTGGCTACCGCGCGGTAAGTTACCGGCTCGGAAGTCTAGGTTTTCGCATCTGCGTTGTGTAGTGTTCGAAGCCGGTAAGGTCCGATTTGCCGGCTGACGGGAGGCCGCGGTGGGTCGTCGGGTCGGGTACGCGCTGGTGTTCCTGGGCCTGTTCCTCATCTTCTTCGGGGCCGTGGAGCGCGTGTACGCCTACCCGCGGCTGAAGAAGGCCCCGCTGGACCAGTACTCCCAGCCGGTGGCCACCGGCACCGGGACCTACTTCAACCGCAGCCCGGACAAGCTGACCGAGGTCACCGGGGCCCAGCTGCGCAACATCCGCACGGTCAGGGGCGACGTCAAGGCGGGCAGCGACGAGGTGGCCGTCTGGGACTCCTTCAACAGCACCGTCGCCGTGGCCGACAACGGCGTCATCACCGCCACCCAGGAACGCATCGCCCTGGACCGGGTGACCGGCCAGTCGGTCCGGTGCTGCGGCGAGAACCCGGCCCACCAGGGCCTCACCCTCAAGTTCCCCTTCGACACCAAGAAGCAGACCTACCAGTTCTGGGACGGCCCGGCCAACGCCGCCACGCCGGCCCAGTACACCGGCCAGGAGGTCGTCTCCGGGGTCAAGGTCTACCGGTTCGAGCAGCGCATCGAGCCGCGGACCCTGCGCACCCAGGAGGTCCCGGGCTCGCTGGCCGGCGACCCGGACGCCGACAGCGTCACCACCAACGTCGTCTACTCCAACCACAAGACGCTGTGGGTGGAACCGGCCACCGGGATCATCGTCAAGGCCCGGCAGGACGTCACCCAGGTCCTGGAGACGCCGGCCGGCGAGCCGGTCCTGACCCTGCTGGACACGTCCCTCACCTACGACGACGCCACCGTCAAGGCCAACGCCGATGACGCCTCCTCGGGGGCCGGCCGGCTGCGGCTGCTCGGCACCATCGTGCCCGTCGGCGGGGTGCTCCTCGGGCTGGTGCTGACCACGATCGGCCTGTTCCTGCTGCGCGCCCCCCAGGGCCGGCGGCTGCGGCGGCCCGAGCGCCAGGGCCGCCCGGCCGACGCGGTCTGATCGGGAGCCGCCCCGGGCGCCAGCTCACCACGCCGCCCGGGGCCCCCCGGCCAGGCTGGGCCGCCGGCAACGCCGGGCTGCTGGTCTCCTGCGCGCTCGCCCTCCTGGCCATGGCCCCCCTGCTGGCCAGGGGCTACGTGCTCACCTACGACATGGTGTTCGTGCCCCGGCTGGAGCTGACCCGGAACCTGCTCGGTCTGGACACGGCCGTGGCCAGGGCCGTCCCCGGCGACCTGCTGGTCGCCCTGGCCTCCCGCCTGGTCCCGGCCGACCTGGTCCAGAAGCTCATCCTCCTCGGCATCGTCGTCGCCGCCGGCACCGGCGCCGCCCGCCTCACCCCCACGGCCCGCCCCGCCGCCAGGGCCGCCGCGGCCGCCCTCTACGCCTGGAACCCGTTCGTCTACGAACGCCTCGTCATGGGCCACTGGGGCCTCCTGGTCTCCTACGCCGCCCTCCCCTTCGTGGCCAGGGCCGCCATCGACCTCCGGGCCGGGGTGCCGGGGTCGGTCCGCCGCCTGATCCTGACCCTGGCCGTGGCCGCGGCCGGCAGCCCCCCGGGCGGCGTGATCGCCGCCGGGGTCGCCCTCTGCGTGGCCGCCGCCCCGGCATGGCCAAGGAGCGGGCGGGGGACTGTGGATGGCCAGCGGCAGCCCCTCCCGGGCCGGCGTGGGGCTGTGGACAGCCCCCGACGCATCCTTCCCCGGTCGGCTACGCTCCCCCTCCGGGGGCCCGCGCAACCGGCGGCGGCGGTGACGGCTGGCCGGGTCGGGCTGGTCCTCGTGGTCGCCCTGGTCGTGAACGCGCCCTGGTGGGTGCCGAGTGTGCTGCGGCCGGGCGGGGTGCCGGTGCGGGCCGGGGGGGCGGCGGCGTTCGCGTCACGACCCGACGGGCCGCTGGGGACGGTGGGCAGCCTGGTCGGGCTGGGCGGGATCTGGAACTCGCTGGCCGTGCCGCCAGGGGTGGGGTCCTGGGCCTGGCTGGGGGGGCTCGCGGTGGTGCTGGCGGTCGTCGCGGCCGGGCTGCCGTTGCTGTGGCGGCGGCTGCCGGCGGGTGCCGGCGGCGGGCTGCTCGTCGCGGCCGGGCTCGGGTTGGTCCTGGCCGCCGCCTACGCCCTGCCCGGGCTGCGGTCCCTGGTCGACCTGGTGGTCGTCCACGTCCCCGGCGGGGGCCTCGTCCGGGACGCCCAGAAGTTCGTCGCCCCCCTGGCCCTGGTCGAGGCGGTGGCCTTCGGGCTGGGAGCGGAGCGGCTGGTGCCGGCGTTGCCGCCGCGGTGGGGCCGGGCGGCCGCGGCCGGGCTGGTGGCCGCGCCGGTGCTACTGCTGCCCGCCCTGGCCTGGGGGGCCGCCGGGCGGCTGGCCGCCATCCCCTACCCGGAGGCGTTCGCCCGGGCGCGCACGGTGATGGCCGCCGACCCGGTGCCAGGGGCCGTGCTGGTCCTGCCCTGGCACCTGTACCTCGGCGTTCCCTGGAACGGTGGCCGGGTGGTCCTGGACCCGGCCCAGCGCTGGTTCACCCGGCGGGCGGTCGGCAACGACGACCTGGAGCTGGCCGGCGCCACGGTGCCTGGCGAGGACCCCTACGGCGCCCGGCTGGCCCCGGTGGTCGCCGGATCGGGGCCGCTCGCCCCGGACCTCCCGGCCAACGGCGTCCGGTACGTGCTGGTGTTCAAGGCGGCCGACTGGGCGAGCTACGGGCCGCGCCTCTCCGGTCTCGACCCGGTGCTCGACCGCCCCGAGCTGGCCCTCTACCGGGTGCCGGCCCGCCCGGCCGAGGTGCGCCTGCCGGCCCCGCCGGCCACGCCGGTCCTGGTCGCCGACCTGTTCGCCGCCGGGCTGGTCGTCGGCGCGGCCGCGTTCCCTTCACGGAGGGTGCGCCAGTTGCTATCCTCCGGGCGAAATCTCCAAGGAGGTCGCCGATGACCGGGTTGACGCTTCGGCTCCTGGCCGCGATCGCCGCCGGCGCCCTCGTCCTGGCCTTCGTGGCCTCGCTGGCCCTGATCTCCAGCCAGGGTGCCTCCTCGGTCTCCGGCGAGCCGCTGATCGTCTACGGGTCGCGCTGAGCCTAGGCGGTCGCCCGGCCAGCGGCCGGCTCCTCGCCGGCGGTCGGCCGGGTGTCCGTGGCCGCCCCGGCGGGAGCGATCGCGTCGTCCAGCACCGCCGCGAACGCGGCCACCGACTGGGGCCAGGTGAAGCGGGCCGCGTGGGCCCGCGCCGCCTCCCCGAGCCGCTCCCGGAGGTGCCGGTTGAGCAGGACCCAGGCCAGGTGGCGGGTGAACTCCTCCAGGTCGTCGGCGAGCAGGCCGGTGGTGCCGTGCAGCACCGACTCGCGGAGCCCGCCGGCGGCCCGGAACGCCACCGTGGGCGTCCCGTTGGCCGCCGCCTCGAGCACGGCCAGCCCCCAGCCCTCCTTGACCGAGGGCATGGCCAGCACCCACGAGGAGGCCAGCACCCGCTGCTTGGTCTCCTCATCCACCCAGCCGAGCAGCTCGACCGCGTCCCCGAGGCCGAGCCGGTCCACCGCCTCGCGCAGCCGCGGCTCCCACCAGCCCTGCCCGACCACCAGCACCCGCAGCCCCGGCAGGTGGGGGCGGATGCGGGCGGCCGCCTCCAGGGCCAGCTCGACCCGCTTGTGGGGCACCAGGCGGCCGAGCACGCAGACCGACGGGTACGGGGTGCGGGAGGCGGCCGCGGCCGGGCCGGCCGCCACCATCCCGTTGTGGACGACGGTGACCGCCGCGGGCCGGACGCCGAGCCCGACCAGCTCCCGCCGGGTCGCCTCGGACACGGCCACGTAGCGGGCGCGCCGGTACAGGCGGGGAGCGAGCCGGGACTCGATCCACCAGCCGACCCGTGCCTGGAGGGGCGGCAGGACCACCCGCCACTGCTCCCGGTGGACGTGGTGGACGAGGACGACCAGGGGCCGCCGGCACCACAGGGCGGAGAGGAACGGCAGGCCGTTCTGGACGTCCACCACCACCTCGTGCCCGCCCAGGCGCCCGGTCAGATGGGCCCAGAAGGCGTGCAGGTACACCGTCAGCCGCCCGCCGCGCCGTACGACCCGGATGCCGCCGACCCGCTCGGTGGCCGGAGCGCCCGGGTGGGCGGCGCAGAGCAGGGTGACCGGCCGGCCCTGGGCGGCCAGCCCGGCCGCGATCCGCTCCACGTAGACCTCGGACCCGCCGCCCTCCGGGTGGGTGGTGTCGCGCCAGTTCAGGATGAGCACGCCACCCCGGCGCTCGGGCTCGGGGGCGAGGGCCTGCGGGCGAGGCGCCGGCTCCAAGCCGAGGGACCGCGGGCCGCCGGACGCCCGCGGGCGTGCGGCGCCGCCCGCCCCGGGGGCGGGCGGGGTCGGACCGTCGTGCGCGGGAGAGGCCTTCATCGGCCAGGGACGCTATCCCACTTTCCGAGGGAATTGAACGGGTTTCGACCACTTCGACCGTTACAAGGCGAGGCAGCCGCCCTGGGGGCAGAGCGGCTGCCTCGGGTGGTCGCCGGAGGCCCCCGGTCCCCCGGCGACGACCTATGCGGCCCGGGTGTGGCGGGCCAGGAGCAGCACGGTCGCTCCGGTGGCCACCAGGGCGAGCGCGGTGACCAGCAGGGTCCGGGTCCGCGAGCCGGTGAACGGCAGGGAGCCGGAGTCGCCGGCGCCGCCGGCGGTGGAGCCGCCCGTCCCCGTGGTGGCCACGTCGATGACCAGCCGGGACGGCCCCGACAGGGTCGACACCGTGATCGGGCGCCGGTGGTCGAGGCCGATGCCGTAGGTGACCACGGCCTCGAAGTCGCCGACCTGGGCGACCTCCTTGACGGCGGCCAGGCCGGGCGAGAAGCGCCGGGGGCTGACGCTGGGCGAGCCGTCCTCCCGGTGGGCGTTCGCGCCCTGGAACACGACCTGGAGGTCGGCCGCGCCGGCCACCGACACCGGGTTGCCCGAGCCGTCCTCGACGAGCTGGTCGACGTAGCCGACGCGGTGCTCGGGCAGGCCGCCGCCGAACTCGAACACCACCCGGTCGAAGCCGGGGTGGCGCCCGGCCCGGACGTCGACCAGGGTCGGGGTGGACTGGGCGCCGGCCGGGGCGGCCGCCAGGGCCAGGACGAGGGCGACGAGGCTGGTGACGACGAGGGTCCGGACGAGCCGCATGGCGACCACCTTCTCTGGAAGCTGCTGGCCAGAGCATCTCCTGGCGCGGTCACGGCGCGGATGCGAGCGCGCATCCCTGCGGCGGCGCTCTCGACTCGAATTGGTCACGGCGGGGGGCTGTGGACAGCGGGGTGAGCCGCCGGGCCAGGTTCGGTAGGGTGGCCACCGAACCAGCGCTGGTCCTCACTGAGCGCCAGCCTCGACGACGAGGAGACCTGCGTGGCCGACACCTACGCGACCCTGGAGACCTCCAAGGGCCCGATCCGGGTCCGCCTGTTCCCCGACACCGCCCCCAAGACGGTCGAGAACTTCATCGGCCTGGCCACCGGCACCAAGCCGTGGCGCAACCCCGCCACCGGCGCCCAGGAGCAGGGACCCCTCTACGAGGGCACGGTCTTCCACCGGGTCATCCCCAACTTCATGATCCAGGGCGGCGACCCGCTCGGGACCGGGCGCGGCGGCCCCGGATACCAGTTCGAGGACGAGGTCGACGGGCCCCGCCGCTTCGACCGGCCCGGGTACCTGGCCATGGCCAACGCCGGCCCGGGCACCAACGGCTCCCAGTTCTTCATCACCCAGGTGCCGACGCCCTGGCTGGACGGCAAGCACACCATCTTCGGCGAGGTCGTCGAGGGCATGGAGGTCGTCGACGCCATCGCCAAGGTCGACACCGACCCCTCCGACCGGCCGGTCGAGGAGCTCCGCCTCGAGCGGGTCACCATCGACCAGGCCGGCTAGCCCGCCGGAGGACCCGGAGACCACGCCGGGCGGGAGCGCGCCGCGCCGGTTGGGAGGCCGCGCCGTGGCGGCCGAGGCCGCGCCGCCTGGTTGACGCCGGGCGGCGGGCGGTGCCACCTTCGCTGCAGGGGACTGCGGGAAGGGGCAGCACATGCGGGCGCAGGGGCAGGCACAGGAGCCGGGGCCGGGGCCTCGGCTCGACCCGGGGCTGGAGCCGGTGGTGGTGGGGGCGGTCAGGACGCCGGTGGGGCGGCGGAACGGCGGGCTGGCGGGGGTGCATGCCGTCGACCTGGGGGCGGCGGTGCTGCGGGCCCTGGTCGAGCGCACCGGGGTCGACCCGGTGCTGGTCGACGACGTGATCATGGGATGTGTGTCCCAGGTCGGGGAGCAGTCGGCCAACGTGGCCCGCAACGCCTGGCTGGCCGCCGGGCTGCCCGAGGAGGTGCCGGCGACCACCATCGACCGGCAGTGCGGGTCCTCCCAGCAGGCGGTCCAGTTCGCCGCCCAGGGGATCATGGCCGGCGGCTACCGGCTGGTGGTGGCCGCCGGGGTCGAGCACATGACCCGGGTGCCGATGGGCTCGTCCATGAGCGGGCCCGGGGCGCCCTTCGGCCCGGCCATGCACGAGCGCTACCAGGGGCGCCTGGTCCCCCAGGGCATCTCGGCCGAGCTGATCGCCGAGAAGTGGGGCCTGAGCCGCCAGGAGCAGGACGAGTTCGCCCTCCGCTCCCACCGCCGGGCGGCCGCCGCCCAGGACGCCGGCCGCTTCGACCGCCAGCTTGTCCCGGTCGAGGCCCCAGGCCCAAACGGGGTGGCGACCTGGGTGCGGGCGGACGAGGGGGTGCGGCGGGACACCTCGCTGGAGAAGCTGGCCGGGCTGAAGCCGGCGTTCCGGCCGGACGGGCAGGTGACGGCCGGGAACTCCAGCCAGATCTCCGACGGGGCGGCGGCGCTGCTGCTGGCCAGCCGGGCCGCGGCCGAGCGGCTGGGGCTGCGGCCGCTGGCCCGGTTCGCCGGGTTCGCCCTGGCCGGGGTCGACCCGGTGCTGATGCTCACGGGGGTGATCCCGGCCACCGAGCGGGTCCTGCGGCAGACCGGCCTGGGCCTGGACGACCTGGACGTGATCGAGATCAACGAGGCGTTCGCGAGCGTCGTGCTGGCCTGGGGCCGGGAGGTCGAGCCGGACTGGGAGCGGGTCAACCCCAATGGCGGGGCGATCGCCCTCGGCCACCCCCTCGGGGCCTCGGGCGCCCGCATCATGACCGACCTCGTCGCCGAGCTGGAGCGCGGCGGCGGCCGCTACGGCCTCCAGGTCATGTGCGAGGGCGGCGGCATGGCCAACGCCACCGTCCTGGAACGGCTGGACGGGTAGCGAGCGATGGGCCGGAGCTGGGTGCGGGTGGGGCTGCTGGCGGCGGTGGCCGTGGCGGTGGTGCTGTTCGCGCTCGGGCGGGGGGACGTGGTGGTGGCGCTGCTGCTCGGGGGGCTGATCCTGGCGACCGGGCGGGCGGTGTTCCGGGGCTACAACACGACCAAGGGGCCCACCGGGCCGCCGGTGGACGTGGAGGAGGACGGGACTCTGCTGGTGTTCGCCTGCGAGACCTGCGGGGAGCAGCTGGTCCTGCTGCGCAAGGGGACCGACGTCCCGCCCCGCCACTGCTCCGAGAAGATGGTCCTGCGCCGCATCCCGGCTCCGTCGACCGATCCCGACCCGCGGTTCAACTGACGGTCACTCCCCCTCGGAGATGCGTTCGGCGCGGTCCCGGAGGGCGCGGAAGTCCTGGTTGCGGCGGTCTTCGGGGAGCAGCTTGTCGGTGCTGGTGAAGCCCCAGCCCTGGTACTTGATGGCCACCCGGGACCAGCGCCGGCGCAGCTCGCCGCCGCAGGCCTGGCACGGCCCGGGGGCGTCGCTGCCCAGGGGCTGGAGGTGCTCCTCCAGCGCCTCGCAGGCTCGGCAGGCGTACTCGTAGACGGGCATGGTCATGGGCTCCGGTCTGGTTGTCCCCAGCCTTATCCCCAGCTGGGGAAGAAATGACAGAGGTGTAGTTCGGCAGGTCAGCGCGTCGGCCCGGTCAGGTCCAGCGCGTCGCCAGCAGCAGCCCGACAATGAGGGGCGCGAACCCGATGGCCAGGTTGACGTTGCCCAGGTCGTCGATGAACGACGGCAGGATGTCCATGTAGAAGAGCAGGATGTAGATGAGGCCGGCGAGCAGGCAGACGACGATGGTGGGACCGACCCAGGGCGGCGACGGCTTCGGCTTGGGCCGGGGCGGCGGCTGGTACCGCCGCCGCTTGGAGCGGGACTTCGGCATCCGGAAGGTTCCTTTCGCGGGGCGCCGCCCGGCCCGGCGGGGGAGGGCGGCGACGACCAACGATCGTACCCCGGCCGGCCGCCTGGCCGCGACGGTCGCCCTGCTGGCCTGCCTGTGCCTCGCCGGCTGCGGGGGCGACGGGTCGGGGGGCGCCAAGGCGGCCACCGCGGCCGAGCCCCTCGGGTCGAGGCCCCTGGTGGCCCGGGACCGGTCCCAGTTCCAGCGCGACCTGGAGGGCCTGCGGGGCCGGGTCGTGGTGGTCAACTTCTGGGCGAGCTGGTGTGTGCCCTGCCGTGAGGAGATGCCGGCCCTCGAGGAGGTCAGCCGCGGCTACGCCGAGGCGGGCAAGCCGGTCACGGTGATCGGGGTGGACGCCTCCGATGTCCGCTCGGAGGCGGCCAAGTTCATCACCGAGGTCGGCGTGACCTATCCCACCGTGTACGACCAGCAGGGCCTGCGCGGCGGGGTGGCGGCGAGCTGGTCGGTGACGGGCCTGCCCCAGACCTGGTTCGTGGCCAGGGACGGCAGCCGCGCCGGCCGCATCGCCGGGCGGCTCCAGGTCGACGACCTGCGCTCCCGGGTCGACGAGCTGCTCGCCGGGCCGTGAGTGGTGTGGCCTCGTCGTCCCCGGGGAACCATGGCGCCCAAGGCGCGCTGAGGGGGGCGGAATTGCCCGAACGAGAGGTTGCGGCCGCGAACCGCGTAGGATGGCCGACGACCTCGACCTGGCCGCCGGCTGTTCGGAGGTGATGGTGCGGAGGCTGCTGCGCGGAACGGGCTGGACGTTCATCGGGATGGGGAGCTTCGTCCTCTACTTCCTGGTCTACCAGCTCGTCGGGACCAACGCCGTGACCAGTCGCGGCCAGAGCGACCTGCGCGACGAGCTGCAGCGGGAGTGGTCGGCGACCCCGGTGACCCGGACGCGCGACCCCAAGAAGGTGGAGCCGCGGCGGCCAGCGGTCGGCAAGGCGCTGGCCGTGCTGGACATCCCCAAGATCCGGCTCGACAACAAGGTCGTGGTCGAGGGCGTCGGGCGAGACGAGCTGCGCAAGGGCCCCGGCCACGTGCCCAGCACGGTCCTGCCCGGCCAGGACGGCACCTTCGGGGTGTCCGGCCACCGCACCACCTACGGGGCGCCGTTCTACCGGCTCAACGAGCTGACCAAAGGCGATACCATCACCGTCGTCACGCGCCAAGCGATCTACACCTACACGGTCAGCCACACCGCCATCGTCCGGCCGACCGAAACCCAGGTGCTCGACAACGTCAAAGGACCGGACGGGAAGACCAAGGCGACGATCACCTTGACCACCTGCCATCCCCGCTATTCGGCCCGCCAGCGGCTGATCGTGTTCGGCGACCTCAGCTTCACCTCGACCAACACCGGCAAGGTGGCGGCGTAGCGATGGCCTGGCGGGGACAGGGCGGCAAGCGGGCCAAGGGGCGCCGCGGCGGCCAGGACCCCGAGCTCGAGAACAGCGCCTGGCTGGCCGAGCTGGAGCGGGAGGCCGCCCAGGCCGGCGACGACGAGGACGACTGGGCCAGCACCCTGCGTGGCCGCCGCGCCTCCGGCCCCTCGCCCCCGGACCCGGCTCCCTCGCCCCCGTCCCCGAACTCGTCCCCGCCGCCCCAGAGCCAGCCCCCACTGGTCCCACCCGCCTCCGAGCCCGGCTGGGCCCCGACCTCCGACCCATCCCCCCCGCCGCCCTCCGGCCACGGCCTGTTCGACGCCGACCCAGGGGACGCCGGAGCCACCCCCTGGTCCAGCCCCCCACCCCGGGACCCGGCCCCCGCCCCGGACCCCGACTGGTCGTCCTGGCGCCCGCCGGCGCCGGACCCGTTCGAGGCACCCCGCGGCCACGACTGGGGCGGGTCGCCGGGCGGCGACCAGGGCGACGGCTGGCAACCGGCGGGGGTGGACACGCCGACCGGGGCTTGGTCGCCGGTCGGCGGGGAGCCCGAGTACCCGCCGCCGGCCGGCCCGGGGCGGGACTACCTGGGGCCAGCCGGCCGGGAGCCCGAGTACCCCGGTCCGGCCGGGCGGGACTCCGAGTACCCGGCGCCGCCCGCCCGGGAGCCGGACTACCCCACACCAGCAGGCAGCGAACGGGGCTACCCCACCCCCGCCGCCCGGGAGGCCGACTACCCGGGCCCGGCCCGGGAGGCCGAGTACCCCGCCTCGGGCGGCTACCAGCCCGAGTACCCGGCGCCGGCCGGGCGGGAGCCGGACTACCCGGCGCTGTTCGGGGAGCTGTACCGGCGGAGGACCTCGGACCAGGACCCGATCTGGGAGGCGCCGCCGGCGGCCGAGCCGCTGCCCGACCAGGGCCAGCCCGACCCGCCGTCGGGCGGCTGGCCGTTCGAGGAGACCACCGGGAGCTGGGAGCCGAGCGACCGCTCCTTCATCTGGCCCTCCGAGGAGCCGCCCTCGACCCAGGCCGAGTGGGACCAGCCAGCCCCCCAGTCGTGGCTGGACGACCCGGCCCCTCGGCCCTTCACCGCCCCGTCCACCCACGCCCCCGCCCCGCCGCCACCGGACCCGGCCGCCTCGGCCGCGCCCGACCAGACGGCCGCCTGGCCGGCACCGTCGCCCCACGCCTGGGCGGACCCCGAGCCGGCCCCGCGACCGTCGCCGTGGGCGAGCCCGCCGGGTGCCGGCAACGGGGCGCCGGCGGCCGGGCCGCTGGGGCCGCCGGCCGGGCCGCCGCCGGCGGACTGGGCCGCGGCCATCCCGACCGACGTCCCGGCGGCCAAGCGGGCCGCCGACCCGGGCGCGGCCACCCGGGTGTGGCGACCCGACGAGGGCGTCGAGGCCGAGCCGGGCGTGCCCCTCGGGGCCGGCACGGCCGGCGGGGAGCCGGGGGGCCGGGCCGGCGGCCCCCGGTCCGCCAGGCCCACCTCGGCCCGGGGCGACCCCTGGGTCGCCGAGCCCACGTCGGCGCAGGTCGACCCCTGGGTCGCCGAGCCCACCTCGGCCCGGGGCGACCCCTGGGTCGCCGAGCCCACCTCGGTACGGGGCGACCCCTGGGAGGCCGAGTTCGGCCCGGCCACCGAGCCGGAGCAGGTGCGGCGCAAGACCCCGCCCGAGGGCCGGCGCAAGACCCCGCCCGAGGGCCGGCGCAAGCGGCCCGCCGGCGAGCGCCAGTCCAGGTCCTGGCCCCGGATCGTGGCCATCATCTCCTGGATCGTGCTGGTCATGGTGGTCTGCTGGTTCTACGTGTTCCCCTGGCTTGAGCGGGTCCTTCCCGAGAACTTCTGAGCTCAACCTCCCGAGCTTGTCCCGGAACCGCAGGTAGATTGTCCTGACGGCAAGCCACAGTCGATACTGCTTGCCAAGCCGGCTTGCGCACGCCTCGTGCGTGCCAGAAAACGAGGTGGACCACGATGCCCGAGACGACGACGCCTTGGCTCGACAACTACCCGCCCGGCGTCCCCGAGCACGTGGAGCTGCCCAAGGCCAGCCTGGCCGGCCTGCTGGACGACGCGGCCAGGGACTTCCCGCACGCGCCGGCCCTGCACTTCGAGGGCCGCACCATCTCCTACGCCCAGCTCGCCCAGCAGGCCCGGCGGTTCTCGGGCGTGCTGGCCGGCCTCGGCGTCGGCCGTGGCACCAAGGTCGGGCTGATCCTGCCCAACTGCCCCCAGGCGGTGGTCGCCCTGTTCGGGGCGCTGCGGCTGGGGGCGACCGTGGTCCAGAACAACCCCCTCTACACCGAGCGGGAGCTGGGCCACCAGCTGGCCGACGCCGGGGTCGAGGTGCTGGTCTGCCTCGACCTGGTCTACGACCGGGTCAAGGCGCTGCGGCCCGGGACGGCCATCCGCGAGGTGATCGTGACCTCGGTGCTGGACGAGCTGCCCGGGGTCAAGCGGGTGCTGGCCCCCTTCACCAAGAAGGGCAAGGCGGCCAGCGCCAGCATCGGCAAGGACGAGCCGGTGCGGCGCTGGCGCGAGGCGTTCGGCGCCGTCACCTCCATCCCCGAGCCGGCCGAGGTCGACGCCGACCGTGACCTGGCCCTGCTCCAGTACACCGGCGGCACCACCGGGGTCTCCAAGGGCGTGATGCTCACCCACGCCAACCTCAGGGCCAACGTCGAGCAGGTACGGGCCTGGTTCCCCGACGCCGACCCGGGCCGCGAGGTCATGATGGCCGTCCTGCCCTTCTTCCACGTGTACGGGCTCACGGTCTGCCTGCTGCTCGGCCTACGCATCGGCGCCGCCCTGGTCCTGCTCCCCCGCTTCGACCTCGACGGGGTGCTGGCCGCGATCGACAAGTACCGCCCGACCCTGTTCCCGGGCGTGCCCACCATGTACGTGGCCATCAACCACGCCGTGGAGAAGGGCGGGCACGACCTGTCCAGCATCAAGGCCTGCCTGTCGGGGGCGGCCCCCCTGCCGCTGGAGGTGGCCGAGCGGTTCGAGCGGTTCTCGGGCGGGCGCCTGGTCGAGGGCTACGGGCTGTCGGAGTCCTCGCCGGTGGCCATCGCCAACCCCATCTACGGCAAGCGCAAGGCCGGCACCATCGGCATGCCCATCCCCGACACCCTGGCCCGGATCGCCGACCCGTCCCAGCCGGAGCGGACCATGCCGGTGGGGGAGCCGGGCGAGCTGGCCCTGGCCGGGCCCCAGGTGATGCTGGGCTACTGGAACCGGCCCCAGGAGACGGCCCAGGTCCTCCAGGACGGCTGGCTGCTCACCGGGGACATGGCGGTGATGGACGAGGAGGGCTACTTCTCGATCGTCGACCGCAAGAAGGACCTGATCATCGCCGGCGGCTACAACGTCTACCCGCGCGAGGTCGAGGAGGTCCTCTACGAGCACCCCAAGGTCCTCGAGGTGGCCGTCGCCGGGGTCCCCGACAGCTACCGGGGCGAGATCGTCAAGGCGTTCGTGGTCCTGCGGTCGGGCGAGCAGGCCAGCGTCGAGGAGATCCGCGAGTTCGCCAAGGCCCGCCTGGCCGCCTACAAGGTCCCCCGGTCGGTCGAGTTCCGCGACGACCTGCCCAAGACCCTGATCGGCAAGGTCCTGCGCCGCGCCCTGGTCGAGGAGGAGCAGGCCAGGCAGGCCAGGCAGACGGCCGAGAACGGAGCCGAGACGCCGTGACACCGGGGCCCCGGGGGCCTCAGGGGGGTGCCCAGGTGCACCGGGAGCGTCCGGCGGGCGACCCGGGGCGCGGGCTGCGCCTCCTGGTCGTCGACAACTACGACTCGTTCGTGTTCAACCTGGTCCAGTACCTGGGCGAGCTGGGCGCCGACACGGTCGTGTGGCGCAACGACGCCGGCACCGTCGCCGACGTGCGCGAGCTGGCCCCCGACGGGGTGGTGATCTCGCCCGGGCCCGGGCATCCCCGCGACGCCCGGCTGTCGGTGGACATCGTCCGCGGCCTCGGGGCCGAGCTGCCCGTCCTCGGCGTCTGCCTCGGCCACCAGGTCATCGGCCACGTCTACGGCGGCCGGGTCGGCCGCGCCCCCGAGCTGGTCCACGGCAAGACCTCGCCCATCCACCACCACGGGGCCGGGGTGCTGGCCGGGCTGCCGACGCCGTTCGCGGCCACCCGCTATCACTCCCTGGTGGTCGAGCGCCCGGGTCTGCCCGAGGTGCTGGAGGTGACCGGGGAGACCGCCGACGGCCTGGTCATGGCCCTGCGTCACCGCAGCCACCCGGTCGAGGGGGTCCAGTTCCACCCCGAGTCGATCCTCACCGACGCCGGCCACCAGCTGCTCGCCAACTGGCTCAGCGGGCTCCGGGCCGCCACCCCGGCGGCCGCCCGGCCGGCCTAGGTCGTCTCGGACGTCGACTCGCTGGTCGTCGTCTCCTCCTCGGTGGTGGTGGTCTCCTCCTCCGTGGTCGTCGTCTCCTCCTCGCGGGTGGTGGTGGTGGTCTCCTCCTCGCGGGTGGTGGTGGTCTCCTCCTCGGTGGTGGTGGTCTCCTCCTCGGTGGTGGCCGTGGTCTGGGCGACGGTCGTCGGGGGCACGGTGGTCAGCGTCGTCCCGGTCTCGCGCCCGGTCAGGGCGCGAGTGATGAAGAACGCCGCCAGCCCCACCGCCACCAGGGCCAGCAGGCTGACCACGATCCAGCCGACCGACGTCCGCCGCTCCTCCTCGTACGGCTCGGCGTAGCCGGCGGTCGGGTCGGCGACGGCCCCGCCCAGCATCGCCGTCTGGTCGGCGCCGGTCTCCCGGGGGATCGCCTGGGTGGTGGCCGCCCGGTCCAGCAGCGGGGTCGCCAGCACCGGCTGGCCGGTGCGGAACCGCTCCAGGTCGTCCTGGAACTCGGCCGCGGTCTGGTAGCGGTTGTCGGGCAGCTTGGCCATCGCCTTCAGGCAGATCGCCTCCAGCGGGGCCGGGATGTCCGGGTTGAGCTGCCGCGGCGGGGTCGGGTCCTCGCGGACGTGCCGGTAGGCGATGGCCACCGGGGTCGCGCCGGTGAACGGCACCGTGCCGGTCAGCATCTCGTACAGGCAGCAGCCGAGCGAGTACAGGTCGCTGCGGTAGTCGACCGCCTGGCCCTGGGCCTGCTCGGGCGAGATGTACTGGGCGGTGCCGACGACCGCGGCCGTCTGGGTGATGGTCTCCGAGGTGGTGGCCCTGGCGATGCCGAAGTCCATCACCTTGACCTTGCCGTCGGGGGTCAGCATCACGTTGCCCGGCTTGATGTCGCGGTGGATGAGCCCGCGGGCGTGGGCCGCGACCAGGGCGCTGCACACGTCGGCGCAGATCTCGGCCGCCCGCTCGGGGTACAGCCGGCCCTCGGCCCGGATGACCTCCTTGAGGGTCCGGCCGTCCACGAACTCCATGACGATGAAGTGGGTGCCGTCCTCGGAGCCGGTGTCGTACACGGCCACGATGTTGGGGTGGCTGAGGCTGGCCGCGGCCTGGGCCTCGCGCTTGAAGCGGATCAGGAAGCTCGGGTCGCGGACGAACTGGGCCTGGAGGACCTTGATGGCCACCCGGCGGGCCAGCAGCCGGTCCCGGCCCTCGAACACCTCGGCCATGCCGCCCGCGCCCAGCAGCCGCCCGACCTCGTAGCGGTCGAGCAGCACGTGCGGAGTGGTGGCCATCAGTCGTCCCCTGGGCGGGTGGTGGGCGCGGTGGGTGAGCAGGCTAACAGGCCGGGGCTCATCCGCCACCCCGGAGGTAGGCCTCCATGACCTGCCTGGCGATCGGCGCGGCCACGTGGCCGCCGGTGGCCTCGCTGCCCAGGTCGCCGCCCCTCTCGACCACCACCGCAACCGCGATCGACCGGTCGCCCGAGGAGGTGAAGCCGATGAACCAGGCGTGCGGGGCCTGGCCCCGGGCGTGCTGGGCGGTGCCGGTCTTGCCGGCCACCTGCAGGCCCTGGATCCGGGCGTCCTGGCCGGTCCCGCTCTCGACCACCTGGAGCATCATGTCCTTGAGATCGCCGGCCACCCGCTCGGGGATCACCTGGCCGAAGTCCTCACCCTCGAACCGCTTGACCACCTTGCCCTTGTCGGAGACGACCTCCTGGGCCACGTACGGCCCCATCCGCCGGCCGCCGTTGGCGATGGTCGCGGCCACGGTGGCCATCTGCAGGGGGGAGACGCGCACGTCGCGCTGGCCGATGGCGCTCTGGGCGGTGGCCGGCACGTCCTGCTTCCGCGGGATCACGCTGGTGGCCGCCGGGAGCTGGTAGGGGCTGGGCTTGTTGAAGCCGAACTTCTCGGCCTCGGCGGCCAGCTTCTCGCTCCCCACCTTGATCCCGAGGCCGGCGAAGGTGGTGTTGCAGGAGATCTCCAGCGCCTCGGGCAGGGTCAGGGTGTCGCTCCCGCAGCTCGACCCGCCGAAGTTGCGGATGTCGGCCGAGGTCTGGGGCACGTCCAGGACCGTGGGGGACGGCAGCTCGTCGGTCATGCTGACGCCGTTCTCCAGCGCCGCCGCAGCCGTGACCACCTTGAAGGTCGACCCGGGCGGGTACAGGGCCCCGGCGGCCCGGTTCAGCAGCGGCTCGTCGTCGTCCTCGACCAGGCGCTCCCAGTTGCGCCGGATCGCCTCCGGGCTGTAGCTGGGCAAGGCGGTGGGGTCCCCCCCCGGCCGCGGATACCCTGCGCGGCGACGGAAACGAGGATATCGATGGCCTCAGTCGACCGCTCCCTGGTCGCCAACCTGCCGATGTTCGCTGGCCTTGCGCCCGCCGAACAGGACGAACTGCTGCGCGAAGCGCGCTCGATTCGATATCCGAAGGGAAGCGCCGTCTTCGATCAGGGCGCGAAAGCCGATCACTTCTACCTCCTGCTTCACGGCCACCTTCGCGTCGAAAAGGTCACGCCGCAGGGGCACCAGTCCGTCGTGCGCTACGTCTCGGCGGGCGAGTTGTTCGGCGTCGCGCAGGCCATGAACCTGACGCACTATCCGGCAACCGCCGTTGCCGCCGTCGACAGCATTGCCCTCGCCTGGCCCTCGTCATCCTGGAGTCGCCTGATCGCGAAATATCCGAGCCTCGCTTCAAGCGCGCTGCAGACCGTCGGCAGTCGCCTGCAGGATACCCAGGCCCGCGTCATGGAGATGTCGAACAAGCAGGTCGAGCAGCGCGTCGCGCATGCACTGCTCCGCCTGGCCAAGCAGGCCGGAAGGAAGGTCGATGCCGGCGTTCAGATCGACTTCCCCATCAGTCGGCAAGACGTCGCCGAGATGACTGGGACGACGTTGCACACCGTCAGCCGGATTCTCAGCGCGTGGGAGCAGCAGGGCCTCGTCGAGGGCGGCAGGCAGCGCATCGTGCTGCGCGATACGAACAAGCTGCGTGACCTCGCTGAAAGCGAAGAAGCCGCTCAGATGCGAAAGCCCAAACTCTAGGCTACTGCTTTCGCTGCACCTCGACAGCCTTTCTCATTTGATAACCATAAGCTGGAAGCTTCAGTCTTCTTTGCTCCAGCGCAAATTTCCCAACACTCGCCTTCGTCGATCAATAAAGCGTGCTTTCCTTGTTCCAGCGCAAAGAGACTCGCGCTCACCTCGCTCATGATGCATCCATCGAATTGGGACGCGCAAAGCGATGGAGAGCATCATGCTGACGAGAAGGACTGCTTTAATGGGTGCCGCTGTCGCGGCCCTGATGATGGCCGCACCGGCCGTGGCGGGAGCGGCGGACGATCTGAAGCTGCCGCGCAAAAAAGTCGAGCTGGTGGCTCCGCCCTTCGTCCATGCCCATGAGCAGGCAACCAAGACGGGACCGAAGATCGTCGAGTTCAAGCTGACGATCCGCGAGAAGGAAGTCGTCATCGACCCTGCGGGCACGAAATTCCACGCGATGACGTTCGATGGATCGATGCCGGGTCCGATGATGGTGCTCCACGAGGGCGACTACATGGAGCTCACGCTGGTCAACCCCGCGACCAACGCTATGCCGCATAACATCGACCTGCATTCTGCAACCGGAGCCTTGGGTGGCGGCGCATTGACTCACGTCAATCCCGGCGAGCAGGTGGTGCTGCGCTGGAAGGCGACGCGGCCCGGCGTCTTCGTCTATCACTGCGCGCCGGAAGGCATGATCCCCTGGCACGTCGTCTCCGGCATGCACGGCACGGTGATGGTGCTGCCGCGTGACGGCCTGAAGGATGCCGACGGCAAGGCGCTGCGCTACGACAAGATCTTCTACATCGGCGAGAACGAGCTGTATGTGCCGAAGGACGCGAACGGCAAGTACAAGACCTATGAGACCATCGGCGAATCCTATGCCGACACGACCGAGGTCATGCGCAAGCTGATCCCGACCCATGTGGTATTCAACGGAAGCGTCGGATCGCTCACCGGCAAGAACGCGCTCACCGCGAAAGTCGGCGAGACCGTCATGCTCGTGCATTCGCAGGCCAATCGCGATACCCGCCCCCACCTGATCGGCGGACATGGCGACTACGTCTGGGAGGCCGGCAAGTTCAACAACCCGCCGCAGAAGGACCTCGAGACCTGGTTCATTCGCGGCGGCTCCGCCGGTGCCGCGCTCTACACCTTCCGCGAGCCCGGCGTCTACGCCTACGTCAACCACAACCTGATCGAGGCCGTCGAACTTGGTGCCACGGCCCATATCAAGGTGGAAGGTAAGTGG
>Ga0081538_10000645_pt1 | contig 38558 bp, 40 predicted proteins | sample TabmetS5T2R1_FD_71022 | JGI IMG/M metagenome (GOLD analysis project Ga0081538, IMG submission 71022) | Tabebuia heterophylla rhizosphere microbial communities from the University of Puerto Rico - S5T2R1 | ecosystem: Host-associated > Plants > Roots > Rhizosphere ...
TTTTATGTTGTCTAGAAAAGAGTTATCTGTTTTGCAACATCCTTTTCCCATATGCAAATTATTGACTGCTTAAGCCAAAATACAAGGATGCAGCAGCAAGTCTATGCCTTTCCTATTTCCAGTAGATTAATGTCCCCTGCACCATTTGTACAAGATGAGTTTTATGGTCCCTATTGTTTTTGCTGTTATATTCTCGTCACAGTCATAAGAACTGCCTCATGACCTGCTATTGTTGGCATAGCCTGCCCATGGAGAGCAAGAGAAGGAGACAAAAGATTCTCAAGATAGCCAGTTAGTCTCCCTGTTGAAATAAAGGTGTCATTGCGATAATCGACATTATCTTCTACATTTAGGGCTGCTAATCCTTCATCTTTTGCTTCTTTCACAAACTCAAAGCTTTGGAATATGCGCACAATTGGTTCTGGAGGAATGATAGATGGCAACGTTGCTGCGTTAGCTTCATAAGATAGGCTATATCCTGATACTATTCCTAAGTTTGACGTAGCATTTGTCGCGGCTAAAAGGAAGTATCCTCGGGTATCAGTTGAATTGGGACTGTTATATCTCATTTCTACAAGATTGGCTGGGACTACTCCTATTGTTTCGTTTGCGTTACTACTCGTGACATTAATCGTCATGTTTGTGTTGTGAAGGATGCTAATTTCATTGTAACCAAGCTTCTGAAGCTTCATTATGTGATAGTCTAGAAGATTCTCATTTGTGATGTTGCTTCTCGCAATAGAAATAAATTCAGGTTGGTCGGGCAGATTGGGATATTGTTGGATATATATGCTCTCTTCAGATTCTTCGCAGTCATAACCTCCGTCAGTATCAGCAATTGCTTGGTCTTTCGGGCAGATTTGTGCTAGTAGTCTTGAGCCCTGCATCATCTCCTCTAATAATATATCGGTGTCAGTATCGTGAAGATCCTGAATTACCCAACCATCCGGCACCGTGATATTAAATTTATCGCTTCTACTCTGAAATGCGCTATCGCGCTCCGGCAGAGTTACGGGATGGTTGGATAGGAGCTGAGTGTTCCCTGGGATTATATTCCCAAAAAGAAAGATACAGGTTATTAAAACAAAAGGAGCCATCGAGGGTATGGGCCTGATGGTCGAAAACAATATCATGATTGACAAGCGCTGCTGGAAAGCAAGAAAAGGATGTGGGTCGAGATCGGTTGATTATTGCATAAACTCACTTAGAACTGCTAGTTCTTCGACCGCCTCTTTGCTGATTTTTGTTTCTGGTTTTCTTGTTCTGCTACCGAACGACATATGTCTCAGAAGACACCAAGTCGAGAAGAGTAAGAATGAACCTATATTTTAATCAAAACAGTAATCCAAAACAAAGAAAAAACGTTATATCAATAACGTAAAATATAATGGATAGAATTAGCACTGATCAGTACAGGGGATGAAGATGTGGTGGCTGTATGATTTAGATGATTATAAATACCAACTTTCTGACCCCTTCCTTTATATGCTTATGAGTCACAACCGCAACCATCGCTGTCGAGATCATAGGACTTGATATTGTATTTTTTCATACAGTTGCGACAAACGGTTTCCCCAAATGGAATTCTTGCATCGCAAAATGCACATGACGCTGTTAACGTATTGCTATTGGTCTTGGACGTTGACACCACCAACAATTTAAGGCAGGAGGGAAAGAATTATTAAATCTTATTAGATATTGCTATAGAAATTTCTACGTACTTTTCTCTATCATCTAACGCAACATTTCATTCGGCATAACAGAGCATCTCTTCAATAAACTAACATTCTGGCCTACAGCAGTAATAATCATCTAGGCATTCACTCCTGTTGAAAACCCATCAGAGTAATCCTAAAAAAGTAAGGATATGCCATCGCCCCTGCTGTTTTTTGCTAATTGTGTGATACGGCATCACGATGAGCCATTGAAAATGATAAAACGTTATTGGCATAGCTGTACTATGCCTCGAAGCTCTATCCTAGAAAATTTGTTATATCTGGGTACCCATGTAAAGTCATGAATATAGCCCGTGATTTGCTTTGCGTAGCAAAGGGCGAGGTTCTTGAAGACAGCTGGAGCAGGCACATTTACTCTGTAGACGCAAGTCATTACGAAATCGAGCCTGCTGCAGTTGTGTGCCCTGTAGATGAACATGAGGTTCAGAAAGTATGTGAATATAGTTCGTCTAATAAAATACCGATAACCGCAAGGGGCGCTGGCACAGGACTCCTTGGACAATCTTTGTCCCGTGGCATAGTTCTTGATTTTTCAAAACACATGAACAGGATAATAGACATCGAGAATGACTACGTCACAGTCCAACCAGGCGTCGTAAAAGGCATGCTTGACAAGGAGCTAAAAAAAAGGAACAAGTTCCTTCCGCCAGATCCTGCTAGCAGCAACTACTGCACCTTAGGTGGTATGATAGCAGACAATTCTAGTGGTATTCATTCTTTAGGCTATGGCAGCACTATTTCCTTTCTAGAGGAGATTAATTTGGTATATGCCGACGGTCAATTAGGTTTTGCAAGCTCAACCAAATACGACAACAAGATGAAAAAACTTGGTCAACTACTTTTTCCATATGTTCAGAAAATCAGAAATTGCTATCCAAGTGTGAGCAAGAACTCTTGTGGCTACAGGTTGGACGCAGTTATTGCAGATAATAACTTCAATCCGCAAAAGGTCTTTGCGGCTTCTGAAGGCACACTTGGCGTAATGACTTCTGCAAAGTTTCGCATCCTAGATATTCCTTCATATAGATCCTTGATGGTGCTAGGCTTTGAAGATCTGCTAAGCGCTATCTCCGCGGTCCCTAAGATCTTAAAATTTTCTCCTGTTGCCCTTGAAATGCTGGATCAGACTGTTGTGAGGTCTAATGATAGCATTGAACACGCTGGCGGGTGCCTGCTAATTATTGAATTTGCAGGTAGTCGTAGCATTAACGGAGTAGAAGAGCGTATGAGGGCTTGCAAGCAAGAGCTTGTAGATAGGTCTTCTGTAATAGAATACGCTTCAGATGAGCAGAGCATAACGAAGATATGGAGAGCAAGAAAAAGTACGCTCAACAATATCATGAAGCTTACTTTAGGCAGTCGAAAACCTATCGGCCTAATAGAGGACACGGTAGTTCGCCCGGATATTCTTGCAGAGCATGTTGCTAACCTTCTGAAGACATACCAAGAAAACAGAGTTGATTATGTAATGTATGGGCATGTGGGGGATGGCAATATGCATACAAGGCCGATTATAGACACTACCTCAGCAAAAGAAGTCGAATTGATATACAGCATTGCCAATAAAGTGTTTGCGCAAGTGATAAAAAGAGGAGGTACAATTAGTGGCGAACACGGCGATGGCCTTGCTCGAACAGGCTATATTCAAATGATGTATGGAAAGCAGATTGCGTCACTCTTCTCAAGGGTAAAGAATCTGTTTGATCCCTCGTATACAATGAATCCATGTAAAAAAGTTCCGTGCAATGATTTATGAGTGACATAACTTGAGCTCTCCTCCTTGAAGAAGAGGCACTCAACTTACTTTGCAAGGCTCTGGAGATACTCAGTCGGATTTTACGGAGTATGGATAGCGCACATAGGGAGGCAGATGAAGCTATTTGATCACCTTGACTCTGGCCCTATGTCCATAGAAGAACTGATAAGGAGCACTAAATTATACCCTGCTGCGGTCAGGACTTGGTGTTCTGCAGCACAAGCATATGAGCTAATCATTGCAAAAAATGGTAAGTTGCAAATGAATAAGCAAATGAGGCGCATCCTTGTCAACAAGACCAGTCCAGATTATTTAGGTGGACAATTCTCATACCTTGCCCTCAGGAGCCTAGAGTATAGCTCGTTTGAAGGGCTGTTCAGATCCGGCAAGACTAAAAAAGCACTGGCCACCGTGGATGCGGTACAACATGCAACTGACTGGGATCACTATGCTTTTCTTGCTGTTGCTCGGCGACACAAAAAGTTACACCCGCTCTTGTCTGCAGGGTGTAGGATGCTCGATGTAGGGTGCGGGACTGGAAGCATGCTTGCCAAGATCCATAAAGAATATCCTAAAACAAGTTTGGTAGGAGTAGAGCCCTCTGCCAAGGCATTTGCAAAGGCTCGCCAAATCGCTCGTGGCAAGCATATTGGCTTGATAAAAATGCCAAGCGAATCAATGAAATTTGCAAACGAGTTTGACATAGTGTTTCTCGGCGAATCACTTTACACTGTGAAGGACAAGGAAATGGTTCTATTGAACTGCTGGCGGGCATTGAAGAACTACGGTACAATTGTAATAATGGAGGGATTGCTACCTAATTCAAAGCTTAACTACGCAACAAGCCAGCTGATAATGGGTATGCAGCTGGACTTTGCCTTGCAAGGTCAAATGTTTATGAATAAAAAAGACATTGTCCTATTGCTCAAAGATAGGTTTTCGAAGCCACGTTTTGAAGATCTTGGGGGTAACGTCTTTCTTGTAATTGCAACAAAGAAGCTATAATAGACATAGCAATGATTCCTGATATTATTCTGCGCCTATAAGCCCTAGTAAGTCAAAGCCTTCTGACGATTTTTCACTGATTTCTGCTATTGATATGAGATGTCCGTCAGGGTCCTGAACTATCGCATGCCTGCCAAAAGGCTCCTCTTTCGGCCTCTTAAAGAACTTCACCCTCTTTTCCTTTAACTTCTTTACAGTCGAGTCAAGGTCTGTGACCTCGAAACCAACGAGCGTGCCCGAACCTGTCTTTAGCGTCTTCTTCTTACGAGCTGGATGTAGGGCTAGCACAGTATCATTATTGAAGAATTCTGTCCAATCTTTAGATCTCGTTCTAACCGGCAGCTCCAGTATCTCATTATAAAACCTGATTGATTTTTCCATGTTTGAAACCAATAGGATTACTGCTCCAACTTTCCTAAATATCAAATATGCATGCACCTATGATATCACAGTTCTGCACAGTAAATTATGAACCTATCGCCAGAACTGCCCATCACTTTTAAGCTGATCACATCGAATATTTGAATTCTTAAAAAGGAAGCTGGAGCAAAACCGTTGCTAGAATAGAAAAGCATTCTGCATATGTGAAGAGTCCTGAATATTGAATGTATATTTTCAATAGTATTTCTTTTAAGGGAGGTGGATGATAAGTCTCTATGGTTACCCCTACTATCCCTTCAGATGAGAGTAACACTGCTAATGCTAGCAGAGTTAGAGGGAACACATCAACAACCGACACTAGTGCAGATATGACACCATCTGTTGACGCACGACAGACAGCAGAAACAATTAGAGGAATCGCACGGAGGATAAGAGAAGAATCAATAAGGATGAGAGAGCTGGTAGTTGCTATACGGCAGAGTGGAGCAGTCGACGAACTCGTCGATTCATTTAGGGAGGCATCACTTGCAACACGTGATACTGCAAAAGAAATTAATGATGCCGCTCGTGCCCTAAGAGACCGCGGTGCAATTAGAGAGACTGCTGTTGCAATAGATGAGACGGCTAAGGCAGCGCAGGAAACTGCTGAAACGGTTAGAGTTGCTGCAAGAGAAGTCGGAGAAGCTGCACCTATAACATCAGAGACGGTAAAAAAGACAGGTAGAAGACTTCGAGGATCCCCAAGGTCGAGTACCACTTCTACTATGACAGATACCACGGCTACCTCGCTCGAAGAAGGGACGCCAGCAAGTTAAGAGGATAGGCGATGCGGGTTAGGTTGCTCTTGCCGCTCAACGCCTAGGTCGAAGTGAAAATGTCAAGGGAAGTGGCAAAGACAAAATTGATAACTACATGGATGATCCCCCTAGCTTTTCTGCTACCATCTATCCTGCTTACTTTGTCTCTATGGCGTCAGATAAGCAAGTACAGGCGATACAAGAAGCCGCAGTATTACGACCACGAAACCATACGAAAGCTAGTATGAAAGCAAGAAAACCCAAAGGTCAGCTCCCTTATCTAATTTTTTGAGATTTATTCTTCTAGGATAAAGAAAAGAGTCTCACGAAATATACCAAGTCAGCTAGGAAATACTTCTTGGTATCACAACTTTCAGTATTAGCATCTGTAAGTTCCCGTCGTAGACACGGCTCGGTCAGCAAAATGATCCTCTTGCCAGATAGTTCAGCGGCTAGTAATCTCCCTCACTATAAGCAAATACACATTGGACATACAGCTCTTAGAATTTTATCTTGCAGCTCAGACCAAATATAATTGAAAAATTTTGTTAATTCGATATATAGGATGTAGGATGAATACGCGTATATGGCAGCAAATCAAGATAAGGTTGAAAAAAAAGCGATAAAGGAACTTCAGGACAAGATTAGGGCCGGCAAAACCTCTTCAGAGATGGAAAAGGAGCTGAATAACCAGGATGTGGCCTACAAGATAAAAAACCGTACAGCCAAGCAGTAAGGACTACATGTGCAGGGTGTAGTCCATTGTGCACAACTAAAACCGTTGCACTCTGACTTGAAGATGGAAGCTACTGCTGTGCTTAAAGTCTCTGTCGCTAAGATGGCCTTGAAAATCTGACATCAATGCTCTTTGCAACTCTCATTGTAGACGACATCTCTTATGTTTAACTACACAACCTTCTAGTTCTGACCCCATTAATAATTGCAGGGACGAAGTCATCGACGTCCTTCTCGCACAACGGGTCATGGTAAAATAGTCGGCTTTATGCAAAGAATAATGAGAGTATGATAGCGTACATCATATTTATTGTTGCTTTTTCGTCTCTCGGCATCATTTAAGCTATCTTCTCTGATACGATCAGATCAATACAATAACACATAGGTTAGGACCATTGATACGATGCCGATCAGTACAAAGCCAATACCGGCATACAGTAGTGTCTTCCTTTTATGTCCAGGTTGCATAGGCATGTAATCTAATAAATCAAGAAGTAAATCAGCTTTACGCAGATCCTAACCTTAGTTAGCATCTGACAGACAAGGGAGGACTCTGTCATGACATGGTGACATACCACTATGGCTCAAAGCCAACCTTATGAAGAAGGGACAACGGTCAAATGAGTCAAGAAAACTATTGTTGCAGGAGCGGCAAAAATATAAAGCCTGCATTACAAGAAATCGGCTGTTGAGTCATCATTGAAAGCAGACATGCTCTTCTTCATTTATGTTGCGAAAGAAAAGGAATGGCAGCAACTGGAAAGGGAAGACTGGGTGTATGTTTCAGCAATGACGCGTTTTTTCAAGTGGTGGATGCGACGTTATTTTGACGTTTCGATTCCAGTACAGGCAGACATTTTGCCAATTGTTCCTGGAAAGGTCTTTGATAGGATGTCTGTGGCGTACTTAATAAGAGATCACGCTGAAAGGGGACAGGATACCCTTCATTTTTACCTTGTATATTTTAAGCCTCTATTTACTGACTGCAATACCGAAGGTTACACTGCGCCAGGCATTGGGATAGCATGGTTGCAGAGGCCGGCAATAAGCATGCCGGAGATTCAGCGTTACCGCTTCTATGCGGACAATAACTGCCCGCGAGTCTCGCATATACTTACGCATGAACTACTCAGAATGAAAGGAAAGACCAAAAAGGACTTTTTTGGCAATGTACACGAGCTTTGGGACAAACATGTTTACAAAGAACAGCCATTTCTATACTTTGACAACCAGTTTAAACGCGTAAGCAGTGATGACTCGTACAAATTTGTGACAATAAATCCTGATGGACTATAGAGCAGAAATAACATCAAGTCACAAAACAAATATCAGTGCTTTCTGCGGATGTAAGAGGGCTACTTGATGTCGCTACAAACTCTGGCAAGGTCAGGAGCGATAGTGTCTTCTGCAGGAGTAGTCCTCATGGTCATCTTTGTGGTCGCTTTACTCTCATTTCCTGTGATAAAAAATTGCGGCGAAAGTGAAAGATGCACTTACCGATCGACAGCGCCAGGAGAGCTCCAATTAGTTGTACAGCCTAGCTTTCTCGCAATTTCCCTCATTACTATTGCTGCTGGAGTGCTGATCCTGAGATTTAGTAGATGGTTAGAGAGCAGAAAATCAGAAAATGGTATCAACCAATAAGAGAGGCAAATCTTGTCTCTCCATGATATGCAACTCACTATTGTATGCAGGCCTATAAATATTAGGTATCTGCAACTCTTTAGATGGCCAAAGTAACGTTTAGCCAAGCTGAAATAGATTTTTTAAACAAAAACGAAGCGTGTAGGATAGCGACATGCCGCGATGGGATACCCCATGTCGTTCCTGTATCGTACATTTTTGAGCACGGATCGTTCCTTATCGCGACGGATTACGAAACCAGAAAATATGAAAACATTAAGCGAAATAGGATAGCGGCTCTAGTAGTTGATATTTACAGCTCTATTGGCAATAAGGCTGTGTGCGTTCAAGGAGTAGCTGAAATCATAGAAAAGGGTCAAGAGTTTGCAAGGCTATACAAAGTTTTTCACGATCGCTTTGAATGGGTCAGAATTGATCCATGGGAGGAAGGTGAGGCCCCCTTTGTCAAAATCACACCTACACAGAAAGTGAGTTGGGGTCTAGAATAGTGCAAATAATGAAAATACTGGAAGATGCTGCGGGGAAATTATGCAAAGTCCTGCTGCCAATCAATCAGGAATATTATCATGGTGCAGGAAAAACAGTAGCAATATGTACCCTGTCAAGCATTGACCTGCTACAGACAATATCCAGGTCATCCCTCATGGATAAATTGCTTATAGCAGGCAGACTTCTCTCTGAGAATAAAGGCATAGATGCAATCGTATCCTTCGCTATTAAGCACTCGGAACTAAAGCTCATACTAGTTTGCGGCAAAGACGTTAAAGGTCATAGACCGGGGCAGGCACTGCTGGCACTTAGCAGAAATGGCGTGGACTCATATTGTAGAATAATTGGAGCAGTTGGCCATAATCCAGTACTCGCATCTTGCGCACTAGATGTCGAGACATTCAGAAATCAAGTACGAATCATAGACCTGATAGGGACAGTTGATATTCATAAGATTGCCCAAGTGTTAGTATCCTGATACCTGTCTGTCGCGGTTGACCTTGTTTTTCTTCTTGTATTCACTCAGTAGGTCAGATGGGCCCATCCCAAGCTCTATCGATGTTTGGACAACGAAATGCCAGATGTCAATAAGTTCTTCTTTTGCAGCCTCTCTATCAAAGGGTGTGGGTTTTTTCCACCATTTCCAGCTTGTCAGCCTTTGGAGTTCTATCGCTTCGTGAACTATTGCTGTAGAAAGGGCAGATACTCTTCCTTCAATGGAAGTAGGGTATCGAGAGAGATCCATCATTGACGCAAGCTCCTTTTGAATTGAGAAAATTGTCTCGAGTGAGTCCATTGAATTTGTAATCATGTTAGTTGCGTAAAAAGGCTTGCTTAGATAAATATTCGTAACGTCGCTACATCGCTTTAAGCATTTGCAATAGACCAATTTAGCTCCAGATTTTTTCCTTGAAGGTCCACTTCTTGTTGAGCAAGAAGTTTCCCACAGATGCAGCAGCAACTGCCAAGATCAACGATGATGGGTATTCGAGATTGTGATTTTCAACTAGCGCATACACTAGAAGAAGCTGGATTATGGCTCCAAGCGAGCTAAAGCCAATAAACATAGCTAACTGAATTCCAGTCTTTTTCACGGTGAACTCTCTATCTTCAAAAGTCCAGACCTTGTTGAGGAAAAAGTTGGATGTCATTGAAATTAGTATGCCAAAAACTGTGGAGTATAGGTACCACATGTTCGGAGCAAGCATGTTAAAAAGTAAAGAAGCAATATAGTTGACAAGCAGCCCTGATGCACCGACAGTGTAAAACCTTCCTGCCTTTGAGAGAAAGTGCACAGACGTCCGCCTCTCCTTTTGCCTCATCGACTTGCCGTAGCGATAGAGGCGCATAACCGCTCTAAGGTAATCAAACATTATCCCAATGTCAAGCTTGCTGTCTCCTTTGCTTCTGTCAGTGAATGTATAAGGTATTTCTTTAACCCTGGCACCCTTGGTCTTGACCAAAATTTCAAGTAACATTTTGTAACCTATTGCATCGAACCTGATCCCGTTGATGATGTCTCGCCTGAATGCAAAGAACCCTGATACCGGATCGTTTATTTCTATGCCGAGTCCATATTGCGCTATCTTAGTCGCGCCCTTGCTCATAAGTCTGCGCCTAAATGGCCAGCCGATTATCGACCCGCCCTTTATATATCTTGAGGCAACCACTATGTCGCAGTTGGAGTGCTGCAATGCATCAATTATAGATGGAATAACGTGAGGAGGATGAGAAAAGTCGCCGTCCATGACCACTAATAAATCGCCTGTGGCAGATTGCAATCCTGCAACTATCGCAGAACTTAAACCAAACTTGCCCTCTCGCCGAATAGTCTCAACATGTAATTTCTTGTTATACCTATCAGAAATGTTCTTTGCATGCAGACTAGCAATCGCTGCAGTGCCATCTGGGGAGTTGTCGTCAACCACTATTATTTCTGCCGCAGGATATGATGAAAGCGTTTCAGCTATTGAGTCAAGCATTTTGACTATATTACGCGATTCGTTGTAAGTTGGAAGAACTATTGATAGTTTCGCCTTGCTGGGCTTGACCATCTCCTCCTGCCTTGGCAGATCCACGAGCCATTCTTTGTGGGCGGGCATATAAAATACTTAGTTAAGCCTGGCACGATAGGAAGTCAAAAATACACTACAATACCAAGGTAAAAGAGATACAAAAAATGGCCAATTATTCTATATGGATCCCACTACGCTTTTCCATGTTTTAACAAATGAGTTCTATGTTTTATACATGAAGTGGAATTGCCTTTTTAATGCCGTTATGAATGCTAATTCTCAATACATGCCCTCCTAGCTGAATTAAATTGATAGATCCTATTTTATGTCTGAAACTCCTAGCACAGAAATTGCAAAAGGCACTGGTCCTTTGCCTGATGGTTGTAGCAGTACCGCTCGAAATGAGGATTTTGCGCTATCAACTATCTCAAGCTTCATCCTCACATGAGAGTATAGTGATACGCTGCTGCCTAGATATTCGCGTTGCTGCCAAGGAACAATTGCCTGTGCAACATTCCGACCGGCTTGGTCTATCACAGATATTGGAGGCGCGGTTCTCACCATGTTGGTGACCACAATAGCACATTCTGAAGTGATCGCCAAGACTGCAAGCTCGTGCAAATACTTCATCAGCACCCGATGGCGCTCAGGTCCAGCATATTCTGTGGAGAAGAGATATGTCAGGCCATCGACAATAACGAGTGCAGGTTGTATCTCTAAGATTTTCGTTGTCGCTTTCATCTGATCCATTGTTGTAAACGCTCTTACGTAAGTAATTTTTTCAAGTACTAATTGAGAGCCAGAGATCTCCATTATCCGCTCAGGTCGGAATGTTCCTGCCGTATCAATAAACAATGTGCTTGCATCTTCTTTCGCACAGTTTGCACAGAGTGTAAAGCAGAGCTGCGACTTGCCAGAACCACTTTCACCATATATATCAGTCACCATGCCTGTATGTATTCCTCCTCCAAGTACGCTATCTATCGCCTTTGAACCTGTGGAAATACTCACTGTCATTTGTATACAGCTGGCTATTTGGTTGTTTTACCTGCTTATGAATTTGCATCCAAAGGAACCTTTTTATTCGAGCCACGATTTTTTCAACCGTAAAGTGATCAGCTAAATTGTCTTCTTCGCCGTCATCGCAACAGCAACCAAAACGCCCTTTATCGACGTTGCAGCGAGCAATTAACCGCAAAGTTGCGGTTAGACTAAAAAGCGAGATAGAATACAAGGGTAGAATGAATAATGTTGATTCTTATATGAATCTCATACTTACTGACGCAGAGGAGTTTAACGGTTCTATTGCACTTGCAAACTATGGCAAAGTTGTAATAAGGGGCAACAATGTGCTTTTCATCAAACTGGAAAAAGAATTCTAGTCATGATAAATTACCTGGGATAGTGGCAGCAGGCAAATGACAAAAAGACGGCTCTTCTCTTCTGAAAGCGTAACTGAGGGCCACCCCGACAAGGTGTGTGACCAGATATCTGACGCGATCCTCGACGAATTTTTGCGGCAAGACTCTGATTCACGGGTTGCCGTTGAGTCAATGACAACATCCGGAGTCGTGTTCGTCGCAGGCGAAGTGACGTCGAAAGGTAAAGCGGATGTGCAGAAAATTGTCCGAGACACTATCCGGACAATAGGATATGACAGACCAGAATATGGTTTTGATTGTGATTCATGTTCAGTTCTTGCTTCGCTTCATGAGCAGAGTCCTGATATTTCACTGGGTGTAAATGCAAACGCAGACAAGGAGCAGGGGGCCGGCGACCAGGGACTGATGTTTGGATTTGCAACGAATGAAACACCAGAATTAATGCCTCTTCCAATTACGATCGCGCATCAGCTGTCAATGGCGCTTGCACAAGTAAGAAAGAAAAAAGAGCTTAGTTGGGTCCGCCCGGATGGAAAGTCCCAGGTGTCTGTTGTCTATGAAGATGGACTGCCAAAACGCATTGACTCTGTAGTCATTTCCACACAGCATTCTCCCGATATCAGCATGAGCCAGCTTCGGGAAGAAGTCATTAACAAAGTTATAAAACCAGTTTGCGACGGCTGGCTGGACAGCCAGACAAAGTTTCTTGTCAATCCAACCGGTAGATTCGTGATAGGGGGTCCACCAAGCGACACAGGTCTTACGGGGAGAAAGATAATTGCTGATACGTATGGCGGAATGGGAAGGCATGGGGGAGGCGCCTTCTCGGGTAAGGATCCTTCGAAGGTAGACCGGTCAGCCTGTTATATGGCAAGATATGTGGCTAAGAACATAGTAGCTGACGAGTTGGCAGAAAAGTGCGAAGTGCAAGTTGCATACGCGATAGGCGTGGCAGAACCAATCTCTATCATGGTAGAGACTTTTGGAACATGCAGGGTGCCTGAGGAACAGATAGAGGGCTTGGTCAGAAAGAACTTTGACATGAGACCTGCAGGAATAATAAGGACACTCGATCTCAAGCGTCCTATATACCAACAAACTGCAGCCTATGGCCACTTCGGAAGAAACAATCCAACCTTTACGTGGGAAAAGACAGACAGACATCTCCTCTGAGCTTATGCTAAATGTCATCGGCTCGAGGAGAAACGATATCTGTACCTAGGTTCTCATTCTGGTACTCGCTCTCATAAGAATGAAAGCTCTAAAAGAATAAGTGGTTTATGCATTTTTCATTAATGGATTTTGCAAGGACAAGCCTACAAAAGAGCGGAGGTGAAGTAATATGAAGAGTCCGACAGGATGAGCGTTATTCTACAGACATAAAAAATTGGTAGACAGGCGTAAACCGGTCTGCTCTGGGCTGGCCTGTGTTTATGGGATGAAAAACATCTCGAGTGAACGGCTGATAATGCCTAATATTTATAAAAGAATGGCACATATCCCTTGGGATTCCATCAGTAAAAAAGAAGCCATGGAAAGATCTACATAAAAGACGCTCCAAGTATGTAATGATCTTATATGATCTGCTAAACGGCGCAGGACCAACAGAGGTTACTAATATATTTTAGATAGAAGAAAGGTGAATAGCAAGTATCGCTACGGTTGACTTAACTGCAACACCTGTGAATTAGACTAGGGCGCTAAATTCTAATCCTGTAAAGGATATGGTTTCATGTAAAAAATGCCCGACTCCGCATAGGGCCTTCACCGAAAACGGTTAATTAAGTTCCCGCTAGAGGAATTGAAAAGACTAATTAGTAGTTGCGTGCCAGTACAATGCAGGCAGGCAAAAATTTTATGAGCCAGAATAATAACATTATATCGCTAAAAGTTCTTGAAGCCTATACCCGAGACGTTGGTAGGGGGACGGCAAGAATTGACTACGATACAATGGGTTCTTTAGGCGTAAGCACAGGCGACATTATAGAAATAAAGGGAAAACGAAGGACAGTTGTCAAATGCTTACCACTGTACCCTTCTGATGAGGGAAAAGGGATCGTCAGGCTTGATGGATTGGTAAGAAATAATGCCGGTATAGGCATAGGAGATGCGATAAACGCAAGGAAGGTCAAGGCAGTTCCTGCTGAGAAGGTGGTAATTTCTCCACTTGAGGCAATACCTCCAATTGATGAGCGCTATCTGGCAGACGCTCTAGAAAGTGTGCCCCTTATCAAGGGCGATAACGTGATGGTCCCATATTTTGGTGGAAGGCTTACGTTTCAGATAATAGGCATAACGCCGCCCCCTGCTGTTGATACTGCTGCAATTGTTACCAACAAGACCACTTTCAGCATAACTGAAAAGGATGAGGCATTGCGAGGGATGCCCCAGGTATCTTACGAGGATATAGGCGGTCTAAGAGATGAAATGCAAAAGGTTAGAGAAATGATAGAGCTACCCTTAAGACATCCGGAAATATTTGAAAAACTTGGGATAGAAGCTCCAAAGGGTGTACTTCTTTTCGGTCCGCCGGGTACTGGCAAGACGTTGTTAGCCAAGGCGGTTGCAAGTGAGAGCAACTCTCACTTTATCAGCATATCGGGACCTGAAATCATGAGCAAATTCTATGGAGAATCAGAGGCGCGATTGAGAGAGATATTTAAAGAAGCAAGAGAGAAAGCTCCAACCATTATTTTCATCGACGAGATCGACTCTATTGCTCCAAAAAGAGAAGAGGTAATGGGAGAAGTTGAAAGAAGAGTCGTTTCGCAAATGTTGTCACTTATGGATGGGCTTGAAGGCAGAGGCAAAGTCATTGTTATTGCTGCGACTAATAGGCAAAATGCGCTTGACCCTGCTTTGAGAAGGCCTGGAAGATTCGACAGAGAAATTGAGATCAAAGTGCCTGACAAGAATGGACGTTTGGAGATCCTTCAGATTCATAGCCGTAACATGCCCCTTGACACAGATGTAGACCAGAAGAAAATAGCGGCAGTTACGCATGGCTTTGTCGGCGCAGATTTGGAATATCTCTGCAAAGAAGCAGCAATGAAGTGTCTTCGTAGATTATTGCCAGACCTCAACTTAGAAGACGAGAAATTGCCGCCTGAGACACTCGATAAGCTGATTATAACGCAAAATGATTTTAATCAGGCGATAAAGGATGTCATGCCTTCAGCTATGAGAGAGGTCTTTTTGGAATCTCCTGACGTAAAATGGGAAGATATTGGAGGGCTTGAAGGAGTAAAAAGAGAATTACAGGAAGCAGTAGAGTGGCCGCTCAGATACCCTGACTTATATGCGAAGATAGGTCACACGGTTCCAAAAGGTATCTTGTTGCATGGACCATCTGGAACTGGCAAGACTATGCTGGCGAAGGCTGTAGCAACAGAATCTGAAGCTAATTTCATATCAGTGAAGGGACCTGAACTTTTGAGTAAGTGGGTCGGCGAGTCAGAGCGCGGCATCAGAGAGATATTCAGAAGAGCAAGGCAGGCAGCTCCCTGCGTTATCTTTTTTGATGAGATCGATTCGATCGCAATGGCAAGAGGAGGAGGAATAGGTGGTGAAATGGGGGGCGGCAGCATAGGAACCAACGACAGGGTAATATCGCAGATCCTCACTGAGCTAGATGGTATTAGTGAATTACACGGAGTCGTTGTGCTTGCAGCGACCAACAGGCCAGATATGATCGATACGGCCCTATTGAGACCTGGAAGGTTTGATAGAATTGTATTCGTGCCAAACCCTGACAGAAGAACAAGAAAGAGAATACTTGAAATTTACGTTGCTGATAAGCCAGTGGGAGCAGATGTCGACCTTGAGAAAATAGCAGATATAACAGATGGTTTTAGTGGAGCTGACGTCACTGCCATAGTAAATACTGCTGTGTCCCTTGTGTTACATGAATATCTGGCGAGGTACCCGACACCAGAAGAAGCAGCTAAACACGCATCAGAAGCGCACGTGATGATGCGCCACTTTGACGAGGCTGTCAAGAAGATAAGAACCCAAAGAGAAAGGAAGCCCGAAGAAACAAGAGCATTGTCGTACTATCGATAGTAAGCTCAGAAACAACTATATAATTTCCTCTACGCTAGCTTGCTAAGCTAGACAGCATATTACGAAAATCAAAAGGGTCATAAATGATCTCAGACCACGATATGTAAAAATCTTGAGCCGGTTTCCTGCCCTCGGCAACCAAAACGACAGGGTGTCTATTTATGCACGCTGACAACAAAATACTGATTGCGAATCCAGAATGAGGGATAGACACATATCGAAATGAGGAGCTGATATTGGCTGTAACGCCAGCCTTCGTCTCCTTGATTATTCATGCGAGTGTTAAAACCTTGGTTGAAAGATCTTCAATAGATAAATAGAAAAAAAGGTAAAAACAATGCTGTGGCCTAGAAGGATGCATTCGCCTATAGATCTATGATTCTATTTGTTTTATTTGTTCATTCTAAGCACGTCTACTTGGCCACTGTGCAGCCAATCCTTCAGCTCATCATGTGTTGGTTTGGCATCGTGCTTGCCTGCCAAATGAAGATGCAGAAGAACATAGTTAACTTGGTTGAGTAAGGGCTTGTTTGATTCATCGCCTTTGCGAGCTTTTTGCTTCAAGTCAGCTGGAACAGTATTCCACCATTCTTCAAACTTTCGTGCCATATGACCATTCTAAGAACTGAACTTATTAAGGGTTTTCGATCTTGGACAACACCGTTATATTGCTGCAACTGCAATAACTTCTGCAACCCAACCCATTAGAAATATAAGTATTGAAAAAAAGAGCAAGCTTGTGCCCTTCGCAATTCATGAGCTGCATAGTGCGCATAGAGCCTACAGGCAGTTTCTGGATTGCAACTCGCATCTACATCATGCGCGCTATATCTTCCCCTTTTTTGAAGGTTCATATTTCGCATATCGTAAAGTAGATGTACTTAGGACTGTAGAGATTGCAAGGACAATTTCTGTTAATCCAAGCTATGTCGATATCGGGTGCGGGTACGGCGACTTTCTCAATAAAGTGCGACAGTTGTTGCCTAATGCAAGGGGGATAGAAAAACACGGAAGTATCTTTTATGCATTTCAGATTTCAAAGCCGGATTACATTAGCTTGATACCCGCTGAGGAATTGTCTGAGTCAGTCGATGTAGCATTCGTCGGGTGGATGGAGCCTGGGCAGGACTTTCGTAGGTTTGTGGCCAAATGCGCCAAGTGTGTTATTACAACCTTTGATACGGGTGGCCAATGTGGCATAAACTGTGCGTGTGAATATGAAGAATTTGGCTTTCAGAGGGTGGCATGGTGGAGAACGCCATCATGGATAGATGTAAACGGAGAGCTCATGAACCGTTACTATGCGCCTTCGCTTGACTCAGGCAAGAAGGAGCAGTTAGCAAGATTGCGCACTGCGCACAACTTTTGGTATGTGTATGCAAAGCCAGAGCTTACCGCCAAGATCAAGTCAGGCTTGCAATGGTGGTTGAAAAAAGAAGAAGAAGATCCAAATGATAGGTTCGATTTTGAGTCTGTCCTTGATGAATGTGGCTTCCATTACATGGAGGAACTGCCAGGACTTGCAAACAACAGGAAACTGTGGGAGGTGAAGTTTGATTAATGCCTTTTAATCTTGAAGATCTGCGCAAGGCCAGGCATGAGCTGGCGCAATTTGGGGCAAACACACAGTCACCAAACCATGAGCGCTACATCTTTCCTTTCTTTAAAGGCTCTTACTTTGCATACAGGAAGATCGATGTATTGCGCACCGTCGCTGTTGCAAAGGCAATCGCAAGTAATCCAAAATACCTCGACGTAGGATGTGGCTACGGAGATTTCCTAAAGCACGTACGGGAGTTTATTCCAAGTGCAGAAGGAATCGAAAAAAATGCCGCGATTTTTTATAGTCTTGGCATCATAAAGCCAGATTATATTAGCATTGCCGACGCGCATTGGATAGACAAAAAATACGATCTTATCTTCGTGGGGTGGATGGAGCCGGGCCAGGACTTTCGAGACCCAATTGCGCGTAGCACTGATGCTATTATCACGACGCTTGATCAGGGGATCAGCTTAGAAGCTGAATTTGACGGTCATGGCTTTCAGAGAGTGGCATGGTGGAGAACGCCTTCTTGGGAGGATGTCAATACAGAGATCATGAATCGATATTACACAAAAATGCCAGACAGCAGGCGAACCGAGCTTGCAAGGATGCGAGGAGCACACAATCTTTGGTATGTATATACAAAGCCACAAAAAATCAGAAGCGTCAAGACAGCACTCAAAATGCAGGTTGAAAAAGAATCGACTCTGGATCATAAATATGACTTTGAATCCATACTTGATGAATGCGGATATGGCTATTTGCAAAAGTTGGAAAATCCAGCAATGTTAGAACCAATGTGGCAGGTGCAATGGAATTAGCAAGCTTTAAAGAGAGTATTGCCAACAGCTCTATAGTAACAATAAATTGAAAGTTAAGGTTTTGGGAGCGGCCAAGGAGGTGGGCCGCTCTGCATTTCTCGTTAACTGTGACCATACCAACATACTTATGGACTATGGTGTCCTGCTCAAGCGTGAGCCCATTTTCCCAATGCATGTCAAGCCCAAGGAAGTTGATGCTGTAGTCATCACCCATGCACATCTTGATCACTCCGGCTTTGTTCCTTCCTTGTACCTGTCGGGCTCAACAAATATTCCTGCACTTGGCACTCTTCCAACTTTTGAGCTTTCTGAATTGCTTATTGAAGATATGATTAAGCTCTCTGGATTCTATCTACCATTTGAATACATTGATGTTATGACGATGCTCAGGAGCTCTAAGAATCTGCAATATAGAGAACCTTACATAGTAAATAATGCCAAGGTGACGCTCCATGAATCAGGTCATGTTGTAGGTGGTGCAAGCATTGTAGTAGAACATGAGGGCAAGAAAGTGTTTTATAGTGGTGACATCAATACCCGTGGCTCAAAGCTTTTGCGACCTGCAGATCTTGACTTTGGCGAGATTGATCTAATGATAATAGAGAGCACCTATTCGCAGTCAGAACAGCAACCCCGCGAAGAGGCTGAAAAGGAGCTCATTGAATTTGCATATGAGGTCATAGAGCGCGGTGGAACTCTTTTTGTCCCGTCCTTTTCAGTCGAGCGCGCACAGGAAATAGCAACTGTGCTCAAGGCCTATAATTTCAAGCACAAGGTAGTGATGGACGGCATGGCTCTTAAAGCAAATCAGATTATGAGCCGCCACCCGGCATTCCTCAAAGATGCAGAAATGTTCAGACGAGCAATAGGCGAGGCCGAGTGGATACAGGGCTGGAGCAGAAGGCGCAGAGTAGCAGAGGAGCCGTGCGTCATAATTTCGCCGGCGGGCATGATGGTCGGAGGATCTGCAATATTTTATACACAGCAGGTAGCCAACAGCGAGAAGAATGGTATTGCGATTGTGTCATACCAGGGTGAAGGGACACCTGGTAGAATGCTCTTAGAAAAGCGTGTTGCAAACTTTGATGGCAAGATAAGAAAATGCTACGCGGATGTTAAGCGCTTTGAATTTTCCGGTCACAATAGCAGGAGTGAGCTTTTTGAAATCTTGGATCGTGTTAAAGGCAACCCAAAGGTGCTGACTGTACATGGCGACGGCCCATCATGTGTCAAGTTTGCTGAAGAGATAAACGAAAAGTATGGCTACGACGCGCGTGCACCCGGTCAAGGCGAAGTGGTCGAGGTTTGATCATCAAGAATACTGACCCTTACAAGATGAAAAAATGTGTCTCATGCAAGCGCGATATTGCACTAAATGAGAAATATTTCACCTACCCTCTTTCCCTGCAGCAGATCTGCATTGATTGCGCAGAAAAAGAGATACCAAAAACTATTGAATTATTGCAAAAAGACTTGGAAAAGATAAGAGAGGAAAAAGCTAGGCGCTGACTATATCTTCTTTTTTTGTCAGAGCTGCGGCACTTTAAATGCTGGCGATTCCACCTTGCTTCTGGGCTGACCGTTGATGCAGACATTTCTTGCAAGAATGTTGCTCAAGACTGTGTCAAGAACATAGGATATGGCCAATCTAGTTTTCAAATTTTCCTCTTATTTTGCCAACATTCTGCAGACATCTTGTGAAGAAGAATCTGCCAAGAATCTTATCCCTCAACTTTAAGTTGCCGCTATGAGTGAGGAGGTGATCAGCTATCCCATCTGCGAGTGTTATGCATGCTCAAAGATTGTGGCTGAATCACTTCATATATCATTCCCTATACCCTTCATCATCGTTACTCTGGCTATAGACTAAAACTAGCCCATTAGTTTGTATATTGCATGCACAAAAAAACTAAAATCTGACTATTCGGGCTTTTCCCTCTTGACCCACACTGTACGTCCCTTATGATCTAATAGCTCAACAGAACGCTCTAATAGCTTTTTGCGGATTTCATCTGCCTCTTTGAATCTTTTCTCAGCCCGCAGCTGGTCGCGTTGTACCACTATTTCCTCAATTTCTTTCCTTTCTTTATCGCTAGCTTCTACAATTTTCAGTCCCAGAATGTACATTATTTTGTTAAGGGTTGGCAATGCGACATCAGCCATATCTTTTGTTAGCTTGTCTGCTGCAATATACCTATTGAGCTTTGTTACAAGCTTCACCAACTCTGCAACTGCAAGCGAAGTGTTCATATCCTCGTCCATTGCAGCTTCAAAAGCTCGCATAGATTCCTCACATATCCTCTGCACAGAATCAATCTCGCCGCCGATACCGACTGCAAGCTGCAGTTCGTAGATGCATGTTTCTATCTGGCGCCACCTTTGGGTTGACTCCTTTAGCAATTCTTCAGTATAATCAAGAGGTTTTGAATAGTGTGCTGACAAGCAGTAGAGCCGGAGAGGATTAGCTCTCCACGTTTTCAGAGCCTGCTCTATTGTAACAATGTTGCCAAGCGATTTACTCATCTTTTGTGAATTGATGGTAACCATACCAGTGTGAACCCATATCTTTGCAAGCTGCTTGCCTGTGTATGATTCTGACTGGGCTATCTCATTTTCATGGTGTGGAAAAACTAGATCATGTCCTCCTCCATGAATCTCGAATGTATCGCCGAGATATTTGTGCGACATAGCAGAACACTCTATATGCCAGCCAGGCCTCCCTTTACCCCAAGGGCTTGGCCATAACGTCTCATCTGAATAGAATTTCCAAAGCGCAAAGTCAAGTGGGTCCTCTTTTGAGGGATCGATCTCTATCCTTGCGCCGGACTCTAGCTCCTCAACTGACTTTTTTGATAACTTGCCGTAGCCCGGAAATGACTTGATTCTGAAATATACACCATTGCGCGTCAGATAGGCATGCCCCTTTTTCATCAGGTCATCAATTAACTGAATCATTTCCTTTATGTGATCAGTAGCCTTTGGATGGAAATCTGCTCGCATTACATTCAAGCTGTCAAAGTCGTGGAAGTATCTGTCAATGTATCTACTCGATATTTCGTCTGCCTTCTTGTACTCTGCTTTTGCGCGGTTGATTATCTTGTCGTCGACATCAGTGAAATTTTGTACAAAAATTACTTTATGGCCTTTTGATAGCAAGTATCGCCGCAATACATCAAATATGATGATTGTTCTTGCGTGCCCAATGTGTGAGTTGTCATATACTGTCACTCCACAAACATACATCTTCACTAGAGGGTTTTGCAGTTTTAGCTCCTCTACTTGCCGGCTAAGTGTATTGTATAATTTCACTGTCGCGATTTGAGGTGGATTTGTCCCTGCTTTTTACTTTGCTAGGCGTCAATGTAAATGTCGTTTCCTCTAACGTCTACATTGTATGTCATCAGTTTTACTCCTTCAAGATAATCAAGCAACTCTCCTGTTCTGATGTTGTAGTGCCACGAATGCAGTGGACATTCGACTACTTCGCCATCTATCTTGCCGGGAGCAAGTGAACCGTCCTGGTGGCGGCAGAGCGCCTCAATTGCATAATACTTGCCGTTTGCATAGAAAAGTGCAATTCTTGTCCCATTAATGTAAAGCTCCTTGCCGCTATTCTCTTTAATCTCGCTCCGCTGGGCGACCTTGACAAATGTCAATTGTCATGACCTTGTAATCAATCTGGCTATAAATTGGTTATCAGACAGCAACTATCAATACACAATTCTCCGCCACATCTAAATATCTCCCCCCGTGCTATAGCAATATCAATTCCGGCATGACATCGTCATACAGGCTCATGATAGCCGGCGTTCTGGCTCTTATAATTTTTGGCATAGCTATGGCCCTTTACGGATACCAGCAAGCTGTTTATCCTGTCGATAGTGCGCTTGGATACCTGAAGAGGGCCCAGACTGCGCAAACTCCTGATGATCTGGCAAGCTTTGTATCAAAGGCGAAGATGGAACTGCCGGAGAGCGGCAATCCTGTATGGGTATTTCCGACTGCAAAAACAGACTTGGAACTCATTCAAGGAAATCTAAACGATATTGTGACCCGCGCCAACTCTATAGCATCAATGCAGCCCCATAGTGCTGAATATAATTCGGGCATGCTGGACATTCATGTATCGCTAGAGATCATCCAGCAAGACATGATCGATGCAATGCCGTACTTCTATGTTAGTTTTACCAACATCCTGCTAAGCGTAGTATGGATAGCGATAACACTTGCACTCTTTGTCCTAATAAGAAGAGGAAGAGCGAGGTTCCGGGAACAAGAGTATGAAAACCAGTAGGTTTTATTGCATGTCTCCTCATTCATAAATCGTGCCCGGAAAAATAGCGGATATCAAGCTTGCAGACAATGGAAGGCGGGCATATGAGTGGGCTGCCACCCGTATGGGAATAGTCGAAAAAATAAGAGCAATAAACGAGAGTAGTCAATCTCTGGCAGGTATCCGGCTTGGCTTCTGTCTTCACATTACAAAAGAAACATCAGTCCTTGTGATGGCTGCAAAGAGCTTGGGCGCAGATGTCGCAATTTGTTCAGCAAATCCCTTGTCAGCCCAGGATGATATCGCAGCTTTTCTGTACAGCAAGGGTGTAAATGTGTACGCTTGGCGTGGCGAGACAGAATCAGACTATAAGCAGTGCATAGGCAGTGTGCTTGCATTTAGACCAGTCTTAGTAACTGATGATGGAGGCGACCTCCACTCAATGGCCCATCAGCAGAAGGCGAAGGGCATAGTGGGTGGCACCGAAGAGACAACGTCTGGGGTAAAGAGGCTTATTGCACTAGAAAGTGCAAGGAGGCTCCTTTATCCTGTTATAGCGGTCAATAATGCGCGTACAAAATACCTTTTTGATAACAGACATGGCACTGGACAGAGTACCATTGATGGTATACTGCGTGCAACGGGCATACTATTGGCAGGCAAGAACATCGTTGTATGCGGCTACGGCTGGGTGGGTAAGGGCGTGGCAACTCGGGCAAAGGGGATGGGCGCTATAGTAACTGTTACCGAAGTTGATCCTATAAGAGCAATCGAAGCCAAGATGGATGGATTTGGGGTAATGCCACTGCTAGATGCTGCTCCTGTCGGCGATGTTTTTATTACATGCACAGGACAAACGTGCGTAATAAGAAAGGAGCATTTCCTTAAGATGAAAGATGCTGCCATTTTGGCAAACGCAGGCCACTTTGATGTCGAAATAGATATTGAGAGCCTTTATAACATCAGCAGCCGTCAACCTGTGCAGATCAGTCCAAATATCGAAAGCTTTGATGTTAATGGAAAGAGGTTATTTCTGCTGTCAAAGGGGAGAGTAGTCAACTTAGTTGCTGCAGAAGGCCATCCGCCAGAAGTGATGGCTCTCTCATTTGCCAACCAGCTGTTATCTATTTTGTATATTGCAAAAAACCATGACGGAATGGAAGTAAAAGTGCATAGTGTGCCAGAAAAAATAGATCAAGATGTTGGAAGCTATGCACTTGATTCAATGGGCATCAAGATAGATCAAATGATAGAGGAGCAACAGCGCTACCAGCACTCCAGTTAGGTTAAAATGCTGTTCATTTATTGCAAGTGTAATGTCGGAAAATAGCAGTAGTAGCAGCGAAAGCGCAGTCATCACAAGCGCGCTCCCTTATGCAAATGGTGAGATACATCTAGGTCATATAGCCTCCACATATCTACCGGCAGATATCTTCACACGTTTTTTGAGACTCAAAGGGTTGAAGGCGTACCATATCTGTGCTACTGATGATTTTGGAACTCCGATCTTGATAAGTGCAGAAAAAGAGAAAAAAAGTCCCAAAGATTATGTTGAATACTGGAACAGGCGGGACAAAGAAGATTTTGAATCATTAGGTATTTTGTTTGATTTTTTTCATAATACAAGCTCCAAAGAAAATGTTGACTTTGTCCAGTACGTTTTTAAACAATTGCGTGAGAACGGCCACATTTACGACCAAAACGTAATTCAGTTCTACTGTACCTATGACAACAAATTTTTACCAGACAGATATGTAATTGGCAGATGCCCTTATTGCAATGCAGAAAACCAGTATTCAGATTTGTGTGAAAAGTGTGGCCGCGTCCCCGATCAGATACTGGAGCCTAAGTGTGCAATATGCGGCAGGCCACCTGTCAAAGAAGAGAGCAAGCACTACTTTTTCCGTCTATCAAGCTTTGAAGAGAAACTTAGAAAGTGGCTCTTGTCGAACACGCACTTGCAGCCAGACGTCAAGAACTATGTCATCAAGTGGATAAACGAAGGACTGCAGGATTGGGACATCACCCGCGACCTTTCATGGGGCGTGCCAATACCCCTGCCCGAGGCAGAGGGTAAGGTGTTTTACGGATGGTTCGATAACCACCTATGCTACATCTCGTCTCTTATCAAGTTGGTCAAGGATAGGGGAGGCGACGGCAAGAGATTCTGGAATGAATCGGAGATTTACCATTTTATTGGCAAGGACATTATCTACCACCACTATCTCTTCTTGCCGGCAATACGCCTTGGCATCAATTCAGAATACAAGCTTCCAGAATATATCCCTACAAGGGGCCACCTTATGCTGCAGAACCAAAAGATATCAAAGAGCAGAAGGTGGTATATTGGCCTGAAGGATTTTACTTCTGCATTCAACCCTGACTATCTGAGATTCTACATTGCGTCTGTAGTCACATACTCGCAAGACGATCTGAATTTTGACTTTGATGCATTCTATGAAAGGATAAACAATGAGCTGATCGCCAACATTGGCAATTTCATAAATAGGGCTCTTTCATTCACGCAAAAGTCATTTCAGGGCATAGTGCCTAGGCCATCCAGCATTGACGATACGATAGAAAAAGAGCTAGCTGCAACAGTGGATGAAACAGGCAGGCTGCTGTCAAGCAACGAGATAGATAAGTCACTCAAGAGGATCCTAAAATATAGCGATTATATGAATCATTATTTCCAGACAAACTCACCTTGGGCAAACAAGGATACTTCAAATACAACTCTGTACATATCGGTGAATGCAGTACGAAGCTTGGCGATCTTGCTTGAACCGTTCATTCCCTTTTCGTGTGAAAAGATATGGGTCCAGCTCAAGCTTGGAAGTGGCAGCACTGTTCACCAGCAGGTCTGGGAGTCGGCTAAGGACATCATAGCAGTTCCTGCAGGCCATGAACTTGGCAAAGTAGAGCCGATCTTCCGCAAGATAGAAGCAAAGGAAATAGAGCAGTGGAAGAATAAGTTAGGCAAACCACAATGACAAGACGTGGACTCATGCTGGGACGCTTCCAGCCCTTCCATAAAGGTCACCTGGCACTTACAAAGCAGATCCTAAGCGAGTGCGACGAGCTTGTGATAATAATCGGGAGCGCGCAGTTCAACTTTATCGACAAGGATCCTTTCAGTGCAGGCGAGAGGGTGCTAATGATTCATGAGGCATTAAAAGAATCAGGGATTGATCTTTCAAGATGCTATATTATACCTGTTGCAAATGATGAGAACAATGCTAGATGGCTTGCCTACCTGCGGTCAATGGTTCCACCATTTGATGTGCTATACTCAGGCAACGACTTTGTAAAGTACCTTGCACGCTCTCAAGATTCCGGCATTGCCATTGAGGACCCTGTGTTTGCAGAAATAAATGAGTACAATGGCACAAATATTCGGCATCTCATGCAAGAGGGTAAGCCATGGGAGCATCTAGTACCACCGGCAGTCGCAAAGGTAATACAGCAGGTTGGAGGCATTGTAAGGATAAATATGCTGGCCCGCTCGGATAGCAACCCACAGAGGTGGTAATAGAGAAGACGTGGTAAGGGGTCAGAGGGCATGTCCTGTCTGCGTGTCATGTGGCTCAAAGAAGTTCAAAGTGATAAATAAGAGCGAAAGTCAGGTAATTGTTGAATGCCTATCATGTACCAAGCGCATAACTATTTAGTTCAAGAGAGCAATGACGAAGGGCAACAACAACATCATCATATAGATTGCAACACTGGGTATCACTCGGGTGCAAGTTAGTGATAGCGAAAGGCTCTATTACCCTTGATTGCGGCTATGCAGACTGAAGATGCCATAGAAATATGCAATCACCAAGAATTGATGATGTGACCAGTTACTGTAAAAGCAAGTCGATTAATCCGTTTAAGTTCAATAATATAATAGATGAAAAATACGTTTAACGTGTTAGGAGTTGCGGGTAGCACTCGGCAGGGATCATACAGCACACGGGCACTTAAAATTGTGCTTGAACATGCTAAGAAGCAGGGCGCAGAAGTTCGCCTACTGGAGCTCAATAGAATAGTTTTGCCCCTATACGATCCAAGTGCCCCAGCGTCAAAAGAGGTAGAACATGCATCTGAGGCCACAGCTTGGGCTGACGCCTTTATCCTTGCATCACCAGACTACCATGGCTCGATGTCCGGTGCTCTTAAGAATTTTCTTGATCACTTTTATGAAGAGTTTGCAGGAAAAGTCTTTGGATACATAGTTGCATCACATGAGAAAGGGCTTACAGTTATGGATCAGATGCGCACAGCGGTGCGGCAATGCTATGGATGGAGTATGCCCTATGGAGTATCGATAAATGGCCCACAGGACTTTACAGGTCAAGAAACAGTGAATACAAGATTATCAAGTAGGCTGCGGATGATGGCACGCGACTTGGTGGTATATGGCAGGCTTGTCAGGGATCAATTTATGCGTGATTTTGGCTCCAATGAGGCAGACACATTTGCAGCACATTACAGGCCGTAAAAAAATTGGTTCAGGCAAGGCCAAGGCTTTTCATCTTGTCTTGTAGTGTAGCACAGGTAATTTAACTCTGGGTAAACAATGTCATAGGTAAACGATGCTATATTATCAGTGCTTTCTATTCTTCACTGAATACAAATACTTCAAATTTGAGTACTATTGACGTGTCAGCTTTAACATAGTTTACAATATTATCCATTCATTGCTGCTTTGAATCGGCCAGCTCTTTTTTTTGTAAGATTTGGTAAGCAAATCGTTGGGTGCTTGTTTTATTGCCTGTATTATCCGTTGCAGGAATGCAATCGTATGTTTTCTAACTGAAGAAGTAGTATTGGCGTAGCATGCCCCACAACATCATTTCATAACATTCCAAATCACTCTTTTCTACTCATATTCAATGAGTGTGACCGAATTCTAGAATTGCTGGTCAATTTACCTACTACCCTCCAATATAATGGCATGATACCTGTTCCAGAAGATCTACTTATCAGCGCAGTTGAAAAAGTGAGCAAGAGCGTAGTCAACATCGCGAGTGTGAGGATGCTACATGACCAGATGTTTAGGATATTTCCAGTAGAAGGAGTAGGCTCCGGGGTAGTCATAGATGAAAAGGGCTATATCCTTACAAACAACCACGTAATCGATGACGCAGAACGGCTCAAGGTGACGCTGCCAGACGGCAAGGTGCTCAAAGGAAAGGTAGTCGGAAGCGATGAGACCACCGACCTTGCAGTGCTTAAGGTAGAATCAGAACAGTTGCTTCCAGCTACACAGCTTGGCAACTCAGACAACTTAAAGACGGGTCAGATAGTGATTGCAATTGGCAACCCCTTTGGGCTCACTGGAGGACCCGCAGTATCCGCCGGCATAGTCAGTTCATTGAATAGAAGTATACAGACAAGGAGCGGCGTGCTGGAGCTAATACAAACAGATGCTGCCATCAACCCAGGCAACTCAGGTGGACCGCTTGTCAATACAAAGGGAGAAGTGATTGCTATCAACACTGCCAACATGCCTTATGCACAGGGCATCGGGTTTGCAGTTCCTATCAACACAGCCAAGTCGATATTGAAAGAATTGATAGAGAAGGGTAAGGTAACTCGGCCGTGGATTGGCGTTGCATCAATGAAGGTAACCCCCCAACTTGCACGATACTATGGACTCCCTGTTACTGATGGAGTCCTTATTGCAAGAGTAGAGCCTTATAGCCCAGCTGACGATGCAGGGCTAAGAAAAGGAGATATCATAGAGGAAATAGATGGCAACATGATAAAAGACCCTTCAGAGATCGCTTCATACGTGCGCAAAAAGCAGGTAGATGACCGACTAACAGTTACTATCAACCGCTATGGGCGCGAGTTTCAACTCCCAATTCCTGTAGACGAGCGTCCATAGGAATTTTTTTATGAAAACACTTTTGAGCAGGAGTGGCAATAATCATTCCAGTGTCTGACTATGATTCAATGGATGAGCTGATCAAGGAGATTGAAAAGGAAGAAGCGGCCATAGTGATTACGAAAGATATCAGAAAGTATAGGAAGCCTGTCACCATGATATCAGGGCTCCAGGACAGAAAAGATTTGAAAGATATTACAAAGCAGCTAAAGACCAAGATTGGCACAGGAGGCACATTTAAGGAAGGCCAGATAATCCTCCAAGGAGATCACCGAGAAACGGCTAAGAGTCTGCTGACTCAGATGGGCTTCAAGGAAGAGGCAATTGAGGTGTACTAGTAGCATTTTACTTACCTGCTCCCCAGATTATTACTTTATGCTTTATATCATGCAGAGGCGATTGTAATATGCAAGTGGAAAGCGACGTTCCAACTGAATCAACAACAGCTCTCAAGGATGAGACCTCTACAAGGGACTTTGCTGCAGAAAAGCAGGTAATCAACGGCAAGCCTGTGGCTGCTGCTCAGATTCTAGTGGAAGATAATGAAGACTCACAGAACTCAGTTAGTACAAGCGATTTCCATAACAATGATAACAAAATCTTAGCATTACTCAATGAAACTGGATCAAACTATTCGTTTAAAGGCTTGATGCGTAAGCTAAACCTTCACCAGCAAAGCTTGTCAAGGGCGCTCCATAGGCTAGAAGAAATGGAGCTTGTGGAAAGGTCTCCAATAGGTTATCGGCTTAGCAAAACCGGTGCAACTGCAATGTCAAGGACCGAGTTACTGCAGCAACACAAATCAAAGGGCAGAGAGTACATGCAGTTATTACAGACGTATATCCCATTAAATGTCAAACCCTCAGAAGTTATCCGCCACTTGGTCGGCAGGTGGTTTAAGAACCTTAGATGGATAGGCATGATAAGGAGCGACACAGGTTATACACTGCAGTGGACAAGCGATGATGGCTCATTCCAGATCAATCTGAGATTGATTGCAGAATATATTGTCATCGAGACCAATGCATCCACTGAAAAAGAAAAAGTTCAGGCGATGGTGGGGTCGTATACCATATATGAGCAGATAACAAAGGTCATGCAGAGCAAGCTTGATACCTACGTACTGGATCACCGAGACACTCGTGTGGTCAATTAGCTTTACCAAGCGATTCTGTTACAAGAGACAATGCTTTTGTAGGATTTGAAAGCAGCAGGGAGAAGCTATAGCCACTCTTGTAGAGAGCTCTTGCTATAAGTGCCATCATGATCGCACCAGCTATGGTCGCCACGATCGTGGACGCAGGTAAAACTGCCATAAGCGAAAGTAGTAGCCCATCTACATAATACGAGCCGTCTACCAAAAATGGCCAGAAAATTGGGTTTGCAGGGTGATGAAGCCAATCGACAAAAACATGAGATAGGCTGCCTATCGCAGCAGATATAAGAAAGGCGGCACTTGTCTTGACATCAGTAAACCCGTATATCCCCATTCTTTGCAAACCAAGCTTGCCTATCATTTTAACGAAGATTATGGTGAGGATAGCATCTATGGTTATAGCTCCGATAATTGAATGCAAAACCAGCCTATCGGGAACAGGCGAACATGGAAAATCCCACCCACAAAACACTGACCACCCAAATATCCAGGCTATCAGAGGCTCAATATCAGGGATGACTGCACCGACTGTCAGAGCAGCAAAATGCAGCTTTCTGAATCTTAGCTTGAGCGGCCAGACAAAGGCGATATGAAGAGGAGTAAGTGTCATGAATATCTATTTTAGATATAACATTGCTTTTATCTGTAAGAAGTTTTTCCAAGGCAAGGTCTTCTATGGCCTTTTAATTGATCTTTTTTGATCCTTTATGATTTACTATAATAACCATAGACGAAAGTTATCCTTCAGTTAAAGACAATAATAAACTGCCATTCGTCTGAATGCGTAGGATCTTATTTTATTCTTTTACACGAGTCACACAGACTCTATTTGATCTAGCGACAAATCCTCGGAATGACACGCTGTGCGCTCGAAAAAAATATAATGCATCATTTGCGAAAGACTTAACAAGGGTAAGACCAGATGTGACTTGTTTCTAGTAATACGGGTCAATTAATTCCCTACCTTCCTATACTACTTCAGAGAAATGACCACAATCGTTGGTATCAAGACCAAAGAAGGAGTCGTGCTAGGCTCTGACAAGCGGGCAAGCAAGGGCTTTTTCATTGGCTCAAAAATAACACAAAAGATAGCCAAGGTAGATGACACACTTGCTGTGGCAATAGCGGGACAGTTATCTGATGCGGAGTATTTGATTAAAGTCGCCAAGGCGGAACGCCAGCTGATGGAGCTGCGTAGAGGTTTTCCGCTCACAGTCAAGGAATCAGCAAGATTGATCGCAAACCTTGCTTACTCTGGCCTAAAGAACTATCAGCCCTATTTTGTCGAACTGATAGTCGCCGGCGTTGACCAAGAGGGCGGGCACGTCTATGCAGCTGACATGAGTGGAGCGATAACAAGCGAAGATTTTGCTTCGTCAGGCTCCGGCTCACCTATTGCATATGGAGTGCTTGAGAGTATGTACCACAAAGAAATCACAAATGAACAGGCTGAAGCTGTCGCTACAAAAGCGGTTGCTGCAGCCATGGAGAGAGATCCTGGCTCTGGCAATGGTATAGAAGTGCTTGCGATCCCAAACCTATTGGCAACAGTGGAGGTGAAAAAATAAGGAATGGCTGAAACAGCGGGAGGAGCAAACATTGTTACTGGAGGAAGATATCCGTACTATTATGGTCCGGAAGGCCGGTTGGTGCTGGTCGACAGCGCCCTTGAAGCCGTAAATAGGGGATCCACTACAATAGGGATCAAGACTCCGGCGTTTGCGCTCCTAGCAAGTCACATCAAGCCTGTTAGGCCGCTGATAGACCCTGCTGAGAAGATATTCATAGTAGACGGCCATGTAGGTGCAACCGGCTCAGGCTATATTGGCGATATATTACAGCTGATAGACGAGCTGAGACTTGAAGCACAGAAGCATCGACTCAACTTTGAAAGTCCGATAGATGTCGGCTCGCTTGCAAAGCATCTGGGCTCATTCCTGCACAATTACACTGTATATGCAGTTAGGCCACAGGCTGCATCTGTGATAATAGCTGGCATTGATCAGACCGGCGTGCAGCTCTATCAGGTTGACCCAAGCGGAACATTCTTCCGAGGCTCTGGCTTTGCAATAGGCAAGTCGGCTGATGCAGCACTAGATGTCGTGCAGAGCGAGTATAGCGCCGACATGAGCGTTGAGCAGGCTGTAGCATTGAGTAATAAAGCAGTAGAAAGGGCGCTTGGTGAGCGGCCAATTGTGGAAATAGGTGTGGTCAGCGCAAATAACAACCGTAGGTTCCAAAAGCTGCACTAGCTTTTCTTTTGTGCAGCAAGTGGCTTTATTTCGGGATGCTTCCACTTGTTTGCCCAACGTGCCAGATCTCTTATTATCACTTCGAGTTCTCTTGCCTGAGGGGTGATACTATATTCTACCCTTGGTGGCACCTCAGGATAGATCTTTTTTGTCACAAGCCCTTCACGCTCTAGTTCTAGCAGACGCTCTGATAGTACAGTGCTGCTGATGCCGGGCAGCGATCTTTTCAGTTCGTTAAATCTAATGACTTCTTTTGTTTTTAGATTTTTCAAAATATGAAGCGACCACCTTCTGCCTAACAGCTCCCATACATCCACTACCGTACATGTGGCATCTGTCCTGGCCTGTCCTTCTGGTTCTTCTGTCACACCTAGTAGTGATTGCTTACTTACTAATAAAAATATTGCTGTTCAATACGCAGTATAGCACAAAGTGTCTAAGTGAGAGAAGTGAAACAATAGGTCAGATGATTGCAGGAATATATATGCTGCCGTTCCGTTCTAGTTGTCATCAGTTATAGATGTATCAAAGCAATAAGAAGATCGATCGTTCATCTTGACTTCTTTTAGCCAGGCTTCAATGTTATTTTCAAACGACAGAACACACTATAGCATGACTTTTATGAAAGATCTATTGTGTTGCTGTCATAATGACCGGCAGCTATTGGAGTTAGTCATATAGTGTTGTAGAATTGAACGATCATAGTATATTTTTTAACTACTTCATAACAAAACCTGGTTTGGTTTGTTTTGTCACTGATACTACCAGTGTTGAGAATTGAATTTTGTATGGGGTAAGACTTTTAATGCTTTTATGACAAAATTACTAGTGCTCAAAGCTACGTTAACTTATGATAAAGGCACCATAGTAATCCGAGGTCTTGCCCATATTCCCTTTGCCATATTAGACCCGAGAACAAATGTGCTAAGGGCACTTGCTCTATACTATTCTAACATTATAGATTACCTTAAGCAGAGTGGTATAGAATACTCAGATTATGTTTTATCAGAAGAAACAATGATGCTATCATCGTCACTTTCATCGTCATCGCCGGTATCATTGAGGGATTACCAGCAGAGGGCTCTTGACAATTGGCTCCGTGCAGGTTTGAGAGGGTGTATAGTCTTACCAACGGGTTCTGGCAAAACCATTATTGGCATTAAGGCCATAGAGAAAACAAATGCCGCTTCTCTGATTGTCGTTCCGACACTTGACCTGATGGATCAGTGGACTACTACTCTCTCGAAATATTTTCCAAATATTAGAATAGGAAACCTAGGAGGAGGCAATGATGACATGCAATCAATTACAGTAGCGACTTATGACTCTGCCTACATACGTGCGCCTTTTCTTGGCAACAAATTTTCGCTCGTAATATTTGACGAGGTACATCATCTAGCAGCTATAGGTTATAGAACCATAGCGGAGCAAATGGCAGCACCATTTCGTCTTGGCCTTACTGCCACAATTGAAAGAGAAGATGATCTTCATAAAGACCTACCGAGGCTTGTTGGCGAAGTTGTGTTTCAAGCCAGCCCTGATGAGCTTGCTAGAGACAAACATCTTGCTTCCTATGAAATTGAAAGGAGAACGGTGGAAATGCTGCCAGATGAGCTAGAAGAGTATAGAAGAAATATGAGCATATATCAGCAATGCATGAAGAAACTCAGTTTTCAAAGATATGCAATTTCCCTTGAAAAGTTGATAATAATGTCCGGGAGAAACAGGACAGCAAGGGAAGCCTTGCTAGCAAGAAACAAGGCCATGAACGTTGCGCTGAACAGCAGTGCCAAAATAGAAGAACTTAGAGAAATCCTTGCAGAGAATAAAGGTGTCAAGACGATAATATTTACTCAGCATAACAGTCTTGTCCATGAAATATCTGATAAGTTTCTAATTCCACTTATAACTCACAAAACAATCAAGGAAGAAAGACAAGATGTTCTAAAGGGGTTCAAGGAAGGTCGATATATGGCTATTGTCACGTCTAAGGTTCTAGATGAAGGTGTGGATATTCCAGATGCAGAGTTGGGTGTAATACTAAGTGGTACTGGAAGTGCAAGGGAATTCATACAAAGGCTTGGAAGATTGCTGAGACCCAAGCCAGATAATAATAGTGCCAGCAACAGCACTCGTGGAGCTACTGATGGTAATAATTATAAAGACTACAAGAAGGCCAGGCTGATCGAGATAATATCTTCAGAGACAAAAGAAATATTTACGAGCGCAAAAAGAAAGAGAGCTTTGAAGATAATGCGCAGTAATAACAGTTACGATCATGCAAAATAGGAAATAAAAAGGAGAAGTATATAGGGCTCTGTAAACTTACTGTTTGAATAATCTGGTTGTAAACTGTAGTTTGATGACTCGGCTATTACAGGAAGAAATAATCAGACTTCTTGTATGTAGATATGTCTCCACATTTAGGACACTGTTCACTCTTCTCATCGAACTTGGCAGTTCTAAAATCAGATGTGTCCATTTGAATAATTGATGGATGCTCGTGACCGCAATCTCGGCATTTTATCATCATGGTTGTGGTTGACAACTCCGGTACCATCAGCCTTCCTCAAGTTATACTCACGTCAAGTTATTTTACTACAGTAGTATTTACTCTCTACAGCTTTTTATGATAAAACTGTTCGGCTTCCTTCCAAGAAATCTCAACTTTAGAAGCTCAATCAGTTAGATAACTTTTTGCTTTATTAACATCGTCAGATGCCATCTCTTCAAATAGTACTGCTCAACACAAAGTCCTTAGTACTTCTAACATATCTACGACATCTCAGGTAGAAGAATAAAGAGTAATAGATTTATACTACATATCTTGTATTTGCAGTCGGGCTTCAGTAATTGCCATAACACAGAAGAAAAGAAAGAAGCTGACGGCATACAAGAAGGACGGTTCGAGAACTGTAGGGAGGGTTCTCGAGCTAGCCCTTCTAACTGCAGACCCGGATAGCAGATCTCTCTTAATGCCATTTCTACGCTTTTGCGTTATTGCAAATGTCTTCTCAGAACCTAAAAGTTCCGCTCTGATTGTACCTCATCTGATGAGAACCTATCTTTGCAGCCTAGTTCTGAGACATACTCCTTTGACCTTTTCTTTGTTGTATCTCTTACCTATACAACGCACGTTTACTCTCTATTTTGCATCCCATAGCAAAATTACATCAGCAGCTTATAGGTATGCTTTACATCATGAGATTTACCTCGTCAATAAATTGCTCGGTAGTTATTACAACAAATAAGGAGACAACGATCATAATTTTCTTGTTTCATGAATTTTTTTATATGAGAGTTATCTTATTCTTACATATTACCTTTATATATTTCAATTATCATATAAGGGTAGGTGAAACGCCATTTCGGAAATTGCAGAAAAATACTCTAATGTTCAGCAGATTCTGTCTGTTCTTGCGTCACCTGACGTCTTCAGGTTATTTTTGCACGCAGACAAAGGTTTTGTATTGTCTGTTTCTCTTTTGGAAAAACTTCAAATGTCAAATAAGCAGTATTATAAGGCATTACACAAATTAAAACTACTAGGTCTTTTAGAAAAAAGAGGCAGCATTTACCATCATAGTATTTCAGGTAGTATTTTGTATAAGCAGGTTGTCCAGCAAATTGCTCAATTGTCTAAGCATCAGAGAGAATTCAAGATCATCAATCTTTTGAAAAGCACAGGCCAGTTTTCAGATGATGAAGTAAGAAAATTCGTTGAGCAGATCACAAAGGACGACAATCTCTTCCCTAAGCCTGAAGGTGCCCACGTTTTCCCGAACATCATCATTTCACACGAGAATATCGTTAAGATACTTTGTCAAACGATTGAAAAAGCTAATAATGAAATTTTGATAGCCACGAGAATTTCATTGGATGAGGTCATTGCATCACTTATCGAGAGCATCAAACTTGGGGTCAAAGTACGGGTATTGGTAGACGAGCGATTGATAGCAGAATATCGCAGTGTTCACTATCCCGATACGAAGAAAAGCGATTCTCCAGCTCATGTTGATAAAAATGCTGAAGAACGTAGAAAAGTTGTAGAAAACCCCTGGTATCAAAGTGGTGTGAAAATAGAGCGGAGAGTTGGAAAAGTCCCTTTTGGTCTAATAATATTAGACAGAAACGAAGTAGGAATCGAATTAGTTGATTCTTACAATCCAGATGAATTCAGTGTAGGAATATTAGTAAAGGATGGCGGCCAAATTGTCAATGCAATGCTTAAAGTATATGAAGAGATGTGGTCTAATTCGCACTCTGTTTGATATTACAGAGTTGATTCTGTAGTCTGTATAACCTATATAATCCTGCGTACTTTGTCAAGCGTAGCCACTTATCATCTGCAAACCTCTACGCCTTTGGTAGTCTTCAATGATTTTCTTCCATGATATGTCAATGTCATCATTTCGCAAAACAGCTTATTATTCCAAATCAGAAACAAGTCCTCAATCAATTAATTTCATTATTATTTTCTGTCAACTGCCTTTTTAAGGCATGATACGTATAATCATAAATAGGAAGACCACCTTTGGCATTCTATCTGGTTAGAGCCAAACCAAAAAAGGAACGCTTGGAGACCTTGAAAGAGGAAGTGAATTCTGGCAAAATTTCAAAACTGAAACCATTTGAACAAGCTCTTCAATACAGCCTTGAAAATGCAAGAGTTGATACTGAAAATCGTGATTATGCATTATGGATAGAGGAAGACTATTGTTCGCCACCTCTGGCAATGGAGAGAGAAAGTGTACTTGACCAATACTTCAATGATATCTCCGTAGAGCGTGTTGAATCAGAGGAGGAGGCATGGAATAGCATAAATGACAAGCCTAGGCTCTGGGGAAAGAAGAAGTGATCAAAATGTCAACAGGGCCACTCGAAGAAAAAAATCAACCTGAACCTCTTTTTGGCATCAATGTAACTCCAACTGCTAACGGGGTTGATAATGCATTTGAAATTGCTAAAATCAGCGACAATTTAGGGATAGATTTGATAAGTGTTCAAGACCATCCATACAACGGTTCATTCTTAGACACTTGGACCTTGATTACCGCGCTGGCAACATCTACTAAGAATATTCATTTCATGACTAATGTAGCCGATGTTCCACTAAGGGATCCTCAGCTTGCAAAATCTGCTGCTACTTTAGACATACTTACAAAGGGACGAGTAGAGCTAGGTGTTGGCGCAGGTGCTTTTTGGCGTGCCATAAAAGGATATGGAGGGCCTTCACGTACTCCTGCCGAGGCAGTAGACGCATTGGAAGAAGCTATACAGGTTATCCGGCTCATCTGGAATATTGATGGGAGTAACAATAGGGCTAGTTTTAATGGCAAATTCTATCGTTTAGATGGGGCGCAGACAGGTCCCCGTCCTTTCCATCCAATAAGGATATGGCTGGGCGCATATGGACCAAAAATGTTGAGGTTAACTGGTAGGCTAAGTGACGGCTGGACACCATCTTATGGTTATGCTCCCCCTGACCAAATTCCGCAGATGCAACAGATAATAGAACAAAGCATTTCTGCAACAAGACGAAATAGCAATGAAGTTCGCAGGAACTATAATCTTGCTGGCATTGTTTCGGAAAGTGACAGCAAGAAAGTAGATCATCAAGAACACGCAGTGATTAGAGAACAAGATGGACTTTTAGTTGGTTCTGTTGACTTTTGGGTCGATACTATTGTAAAATTCTACAAGGACCTACGAATGGACAGTTTTACATTCTGGCCAGCAAATGAAAGTGCTCAAGAGGTAGAACTTTTTGCAAATAAGATTGTACCAAGAATGAAAGAGGAAATAAAAAAACTCGCTATTGCTAAGAATAGTTAATTTCTTTGCTTTATTATCAGAAGCAACTGGATAGACCAAAATATGCACAACAAAAATTCATTTAAATAAATGAAAGGAATGTCTAGATAGTGCAGTGGAAGGAAAAGAAGTAAAGTCAGACCATAATAATCAGCATCGTGAAAAGATCATAACTCCCTATTCACTTGTGACTTTGTTTGTTCCAATTATAGCTCTTATACTGGTTTTAGCCTACGGAAACTTGCTGGCGCTTAACTACCTTCACGTATTAACTGGTGGAACTTGGACAGGGATTGACCTTTTTATGGGTGTAGTTATGGGCAGAGTACTCAAGGGCTTAGAGCCCCAAGCAAGGACCCAAGTAATTAAAAAACTTGTCCCCCTTATGCTTTTTCTTGTGCCTGCTCTTGCGACAGTAGCAATAACATCTGGAATAAATCTTGCTTCGAAGCTGGGTATGCTAACATTTGCTTCTCCTATGATAGTTGCAGCTGTTGTTATAGTTATTATTCTATCTGTGCAAGGATTTGGCATAATTATGCCTACTGAAATCCGCATATTTTTAGAGCTAAGAAAAAAGGAGCCCAATAGAGACAAGATAATAAAATGGGGAATGAGAAACGTAAAGCTAGCAGGAAGCCAAGGAGTATTTCAAGTAGTACTCATATTTGTAATGGCAAACTTGGCACTTGGATTCACTCTAATTCCACGATGAAAAAAGACTAACTAAAGAATTGTGAGGAATCTGTAATGGGGTTAGCAGAAACTTGGTGTGTTTCTTTTCATCTTTTATTAAACAAGTAACCCCTTTCCCTGCAG